>Ga0265798_10002252_pt1 | contig 28686 bp, 19 predicted proteins | sample P3T30metagenome_FD_192430 | JGI IMG/M metagenome (GOLD analysis project Ga0265798, IMG submission 192430) | Plant litter microbial communities from East Loma Ridge, Irvine, California - P3 T30 | ecosystem: Environmental > Terrestrial > Plant litter > Unclassified | place: USA: California...
CCTATGACGTGACCAGCGGCCTGCAGGCCTCGGCCGCGTTCCCGGTCGACCCCGAGAAGAGCCGCACCTATGAACTCGGGGCCAAGGCCAACCTGCTCAATAACCGCCTGTCGATCGCGGCCACGGTATACCACACCGACTTCAAGCACTACCAGCAGAACACGTCCTTCGTGCTGCCGGACGACCCGACCATCTATACCCAGCTCAATTCGATTCCGAAGATCCGCACCCGCGGCTTCGAGATCGACGCCAATATGCTGCTGGCCTCGAACTGGTCGATGAACGCTTCGCTGGCCTACACCCGCCCGACCATCGAGGACTGGAAGAACGGTCCCTGCTACCAGGACAACACCAATCCGCTGATCCCGGGCACCGGCTTCGGCGAGGGCGGTTCGCTGGGCGGCTGGAACCGCGACTGCTTCGCCATCCGCCAGGGCGCCACTACCGGCGTGCAGGATCTGTCGGGCGGGATCTTCCCGGGCACGCCGAAGGTCAAGGTCAACATCGGCAGCAACTACGATATCCGCCTGCCGGCGCTGCCCTTCGACGCCTTCATCAACGGCAATGTGCGCTATCAGAGCGACTACCAGACCAATATCAACAACGATCCGCGCTCGGTCAACGACAGCTACACGATCGCCGACCTGGGCTTCGGCATCCGCGACGACAAGGACCGCTATCGCCTGAGCTTCCAGGTGAAGAACCTGTTCGACCGCTTCTACATCCCGAACGCGAACGCCAGCGGCCCGAGCTTCCGCGCCGGCCCGACCTCGACCTCGCCGGCGATCACGGTCAACAGCTGGGTGCCGCCGCGCGATGTGTTCCGTTACTTCAGCGTGAAGCTCGACGTCAAGTTCTGACGCCGGGCGTACCAAGGAAAAACGGCGCCTTCTCGAAGGCGCCGTTTGTTCTTGCCTGCCTTGCTCAGTCCTTGTAGATCGGGCCAGCCAGTACGAACGGCCCGCCCTGGCAGGTGGCGGTGATGTCGTCGGCCGGCGGCCAGGCGCCATCCTGAGGGAAGCGTTCGGCGAACGTGCTGGAGCTGTGCTGCGCCTCGAAGCCAAGATGGGCAGCGTGGCGGTTGTCCCACCAGCTGGTCTTGTTGTCCGAGACGCCGAAGGTGATGGTGTGGCCGACGCGCGGCGTGAACAGGGCGCAGCGCACCAGCTCCACCAGGTCGTCGTGCGCCAGGAAGGTGACCATCATGCGCGCGTTGCGCGGTTCGGGGAAGGAAGAGCCGATGCGCAGGCACACGGTCTCGATGCCGAAGCGGTCGTAGTAGTAGCGCGACAGCGCTTCGCCGAAGCATTTCGAGACGCCATAGATGCAGTCGGGGCGCAGCGGCATGGTGGCGTCGACGCGCTGGGTAGTAGGGTAGAAGCCCACCACGTGGCTCGAGCTGGCATAGATCACGCGCTTGATGCCCTTCTTGTGCACGGCCTCGTACAGGTGGTGCAGGCCGACGATATTGGCCTGCACGATCTTGTCGACTTCTTCTTCGACCGACACGCCGCCGAAATGCAGCACCGCATCCACGCCATCGAGCAGCTCCAGCACGGCGTCGCGATCGGCCAGGTCGCAGCGCACCACTTCCTCGCCCGGGCCGGCCGCGGGGATGTCGCGTACATCGGACAAGCGCACCACCTCGGCCCAGGGCTTGATGCGCTCGCGCAGCATCGTGCCGAGGCCGCCGCCGGCGCCGGTCAGCAGCAATCGTTGGAAGGGCTTGCGCGGGATCGCTTCGTTCATGAATGGACTCCAGTGTGTTAAACGTTTAACTAGAGTAGCCCCGATGGCTGGTAGCGTCAATGTCTCCATGAGGAGATCGTGCGACGCACGCGTGATAAGATGCTCCGTCAAATAACGATTACCCGATCATGAAGCGCACTGCCTCGACCATCCGCGACGTTGCCGCCGCCGCCCAGGTATCCACCGCCACGGTGTCCAAGTACATCAACGGTGCGCAGCGCTTTTCGCCCAAGGTCGAGGCGGCGCTCGACGAGGCCATCGCGGCGCTGGGCTACAAATCGAATCCGCTGGCCAAGTCGATGATCACCGGGCGCACCAACACCATCGGGCTGTCGGTGCTGGACATTAACAACCCCCATTTCAGCAGCATCCTCAAGGGCGCCAACCGGGTCGCGCACGAGCAGGAGTACTCGGTACTGCTGGTCGATACCGAGGAAACCCCGAGCCGCGAACGGCGCACGCTGGAAGACCTGAGCCGGCGCGTGGACGGCATGATCGTGTTCTCGCGCATGCGCGAGCACGAGATGGGCTGGATGGCGGCTATCGACAAGCCCCTGGTGTTCTTTGGCTCGCTGAACGAACTGCCGATTCCGACCGTGGCCAGCGACGATCATGGCGGCGCCTTCATGCTGGCCCAGCACCTGCGCATGCTGGGCCACAAGCGCATCGCCTACCTGGGCTTTTCGCGCTCGCGCCGCGACGAGGAACGCCTGGGCGGTATCCGCGAATGCCTGGATGCTGCCGGCAACGAACTGACCGTGCACGATGGCGAGAATCCGTCGATGGCGGAGGGCGAGCGCCTGTGTTCCGCCGTGGTCCTCGGCGCTCAGCGTCCGGACGCCGTCATTTGCTACAACGACCTGATGGCGCTGGGCTTCATGAAGGAGTGCGCCAACCTGGGCCTGTCGATCCCGCGCGACCTGTCGGTGGTCGGCTTCGACAATATCGCCTACGGCAAGTACGTGACACCGGCGCTCACCACGGTCGACCTGCAGAGCGAACGCATGGGCGCGACTGCGATGACCAAGCTGCTGGCGGTGATCCGCGGCGAACCGGTCGAGAAGCTCACCAAGGTTGCACCGCAACTGGTGCTGCGCGCCTCGACCCAGGCCCGCAGCGCCTAGCGAACCATTTCCGCTTTACTTTCCGGTAGCGTTGCCATATTCTTTGGAAAACGTTTAACAAGACCGGAGACATCGCATGCGTCACGCATTTTCCCTGCTGGCGGCGGCATCCCTGCTGGCCGTTCCCGTTCATGCATCGGCCGCCACGGCCGCCACGCCAGCGCTGCAGCGCAGTGTCGAGCAGGCCTACCCGCAGCTTGAATACCTGATCCAGAAACTGGTGAAGGAGCGGGAGGGCATCGTGATGGATGGCGAGAAGGCCCTCAATAGCAAGGACAAGTTCTTGCCCGGGAAGATCGCCACCGGCCTGGCCGACCTGCTGGTGCACCTGCCGGCCGACGATCCGCGCCTGCCCGGCATGCTGCGCGACTACGCCGACCTGGCCGACCTGACGATCGGCATGAACAACGAATCCTGGGGCATCTACTATTACATCGGCGCCCTGCATCGCCTCAAGAAGGCGGGCCTGCTCGAACGCGCCGTGCGCCCGGCCACCCTCGAGCGGCTGCGCAAGCAGCTCGACTGGCGCACTTTCGTGCGGGTGCCAGCCTATGAACTGATCGACCTGCCGACCAATTACTATGGCGTCGCGTTCAGCATCGCGCGCCTGCGCATGCTGATGGGCTGGGAAGACGCCGCCGGCAGCGAGGTGCTGCTCGACCGCATGCTCAAGCACTACGCCAAATATTCGGGCGAATACGGCTTCAGCGACGAGACCGACGGCCAGGGACGCTTCGACCGCTACAGCATCCTGCTCAGCGCCGAGATCTGCGAGCGCTTCATCGAGACCGGCCTGGAAGTGACGCCGGAACTGAAGGCGCTGCTGCGCAAGTCGGCCGATGTCGCCCTGAACAGCGCTAGTGCCGACGGCACCGGCTTTACCATGGGCCGCAGCCTGGGGCCGTATGGCGAGACCGCGATGCTGGAGATCCTGTCGACCGCCGCCTACCTCGATGTGCTCACGCCGGAAGAGAAGGAGTATGCCTATGCGTATTCGGCGCGCATCGCCGAGCGCTACATGCGCTTCTGGTACCGGGACGAGATGCGCTCGGTCGATATGTGGAACGACGGGCGGCGCACCGATGCCTACCGCGGCAAGCACCGCATCCTGGGCGAGAACTTCTCGCTGCTGCACCAGCTGATCGCCACCAATGAGATGTGGAACCGGGCCGGCATGAAGGACGTGGCGGCGCGCCAGGACCTGGCCGCCTGGCTCGAACGTAGCCGACCGAGGTTTTCACTCACCCGATTCGCGCGCGGCGAGCATGACCGTGCGCTGGCGATCTGGCGCGACAAGGGCCATGTGTTCAGCCTGTCCGTGATCAACGGCGGCCAGAGCCAGCATGCGAACAGCCCATACTATCCGCTGCCGTTCGCCCATGGCGTGGTGGCGGGCGTGGCCGACAGCGGCCATGCGCACGCGCAGTTGATGCCCAGGTTCACGCTGGCCGATGGCAGCGAGTTGATCGCCACCGCCTTCATGAAGGATATCCAGGCCCGGGAGCAGGGGAGTAGCCACACGCTGACTTATCGCCAGGATGCCCTGACCCGCCTGGGCAAGAACGTGCCGGTTGCGGACCCGCGCATTCGCGTCGAAACCGAGTACACGCTGCAACCGGGCGCCATCACGCGCACCGACCGCTATACGCCGGCGGCGCCGCTGGACGTGACGAAGCTGACCCTGGAATTCGGCGCATTCTCGACAGGTGCGAAGGTAGACGGCAACAAGGTGCGCTTCAGCGAAGGCGCGGTGCAGGGCTTCGAGGTGGGCGGCCTGGCCGCGTGCACGGCGCGGCCGGCAGCGGGCGACATCGCCTGGCAGGCGCCCTACGGCCAGATGCAGACGGTGGTCAGCTGCGCCAGCGGCGCCTTCAGCATGCGCGAGCCGCTGGTGGTGAGCTGGACGATCCGTTACCAGTAAAACGTCAGGTCATCTCCTTGCGCCCGGTCCCGGCAAGCTCCCTGCCGGCCCGGGCGCTCTTTTATTCTCCGCGCTAGCTGCGCGGATGCTCGAGCGGATTGACCAGGTTGCGATCGCCTCCCATGCGGGCATCCCAGTTGTCCTGCGGTGGCGCTTGCGGTGCGATCCGCTGGCCGCTGCGGCGCTCGTGGATCGCGATCCAGCCGGGCACCCGTGGCGGCATCTCTTGCTGCGCGCCGGCCAGGCGTTCGAGCGGCGCCGGATCGGCCACCGCCTGCACCGAAAAGCGCAGCAGGCGCTCGAGGGCTGGATCGTCGATGTCGAGGATCGAGGCCATCATCACCAGCGGCGCCGCGGCATACAGGTGATAGCTAAGCGCCTTGCCGGCGCGCGCCACTTCCAGCGGCAACGAGCCGTCGGGCTGGACCTGGCCCATCGCGTGTGCGAACACCTTGCGGCCCCAGTCGAGGTAGCGCTTCTCGCCAGTGACGCCGCCGGCGGCCGTCACCGCCAGGCCTTCCCAGTAATAGTGGTTGTTGCGCACGCCCTTGTGCTGTTCGGCGTGGTCGATGGTGGCGTCGGCAAGGCGGAGCAGCCAGGCATCGATCGCTTCGCGCTGCGCCGGCGTCGCCACCCGCTGCACCCGCGCATAGCTCAGCGCCAGGCCGGCGAGCGTCCATTTGCGGGTGTAGTACGACTGCCGGGTGGTCATCGTGCCGAGCATGGCATTGGGTTCGGCCCAGGCCTGCAGCCACGCCAGCGCGCAGCGCGCGCCATCGGGATTGCGCCCGGCCTGCCAGTCGCTGGCGGCACGTGCGACGACGCCCAGGTAGTCGTTGACCGGCTTGACCGCCGCTTCGTTGCGCGCCTTGAGCGCCGGGTCGACGATCGAGCTGCGGGAGTCGACGTAATAGCGATTGGCGTCGATGTCGTGCACCGGCGGCGGTGGCGGTGCACAGGCGAACACGGCGCCGGGCGCGAGCAGCAGGGCGAGGCAGGTCGAAACCGGGTAGCGCATGACACCTCCACGAAAACGTTTAACTTATTGTAGTCTTCTATTGCGGGTGGCGAAAGATTGCGTTGCCGCCGGCGTGGTTTTTCCCAGCGTGGGCCGGCAATAGAATGAACCATCCGATCGACCGTGAGAGGCCGTATGAACGATGTGCTGACCCTGTATCCCGGCGGTTATCCGGTGCATGTCGACGTGCCCCAGCGCGCGGTCGGCGGCGCGGGAACGGCGCTGCGTTTCGCGCTGCCGCCGCGCGGGCTGAATTTTCCGTTGTCGCATGCGCACGAGACCAAGCTGGTGGTCGCGCTGGAAGGAGCCTTGACCTTGCGGACCGGCGGGACGGGCCCGCGGACGCTGCTGCGGGCCGGACAGGCGCTGCTGGTGGCGCCGGGGACGGTGCACCGTATCGCCCAGCACGGCGATGGGATGGCGCTGGTCGGCGTGGTGCTATGGCCCGGGGCGGTGGAAGAAGCTTTCCGTACGCTCGACCGGATGGTGGCGCAGCGCGGCTTCGACCACGCGACTGTCGGCGCGCTGTTCGCCCGCTACGGCGTGCAGTGGGACGCCGCCATCGCGCCGCAAGCGCATGCGGCGGCGCTCGACGTCACGAGCTTTCAGGCAGCGGCGCACTCGCTGCCGCCAGCATTGCGGCGCTCGCTCGCGGCGCGCTGGCGAGCGTGGCTGCCGGAGGCGTGAACAGGTTCTCGAAGCCCGCATCCTCGATATCTTCCAATAGCCCGATCAGCACCAGCGAGACCTGCTTGAGTTCGCGCATCAGGGGCGCGATGTCGGCCTGGCTGGCGCCGGCCCGGATGCGCTCGACGACGCGGGCGCCGATCTCGTGCAGCCGGCGGTGCGGCGCATCGAGCGCATGATAGGTCGGCGTCCCGGCGAAATAGCGGCCCTCGCTCAGGTACCAGCGGCCCAGCGCGCACTTGGTGACGCACAGGGTCGGGTGGCCGGCCGACTGGCGCAGCGGGGCATCGGGCGGCAGGGCGGCGCGCCGGATCGCGAAGCTGGCCAGCTGGCGCCGCCACTGCACGTGGTCGACGATTGCCATGTGCACCAGGCCGACCGGCAGGCCGCGGCACTTGCTGGCGGCGGCGCAGAATGCCTTGAAGCCGGCCAGGGGCAGGGCGCGGCTGATCAGGAAACCCTGGGCGACGCCGCAGCCGGCTTCCACCAGGAAGTCGTGCTGCGCGACCGTCTCGACACCCTCGGCGACCACTTCCAGCCCGAGTTCGTGGCCGAGCCGGATCGAGGAGCGGACGATGGTGGCGTTCTTGGGCGAGTCGAGCATGCGCACCACGATGCCCTGGTCCAGCTTGATGGTCGTGAACGGCCACTGGCTGAGCGTATCGATGCTCGAGTAGCCGATGCCGTAATCGTCCATCGCCAGCCCGATCCCGGCCTCGGTCAGCGCCTGCACGTTGTACAGCACGCAGGGCGCGGCCTGCAGGGCCTGCGTCTCGGTGATCTCGAGTTCGAGCGCCGCCGGCGGCAGGCCGCCGCGCACGATGGCGTCGAGGATCATGCTGGTGAGCGTGCTGTTTTCGAGGTCGCACGAACAGACATTGAACGACACCTGGAACTGGTCCGCCAGGCCGCTGTCGACCAGGTCGTGAACGAGCTGCGGCAGCAGCCGCCGGGTGAGGCTCTTGAGCAGGCCGGCGCGCTCGATGGCGCCGATGAAGGCGGACGCCGGCAGCAGCGTGCCGTCGGGGCGCTGCCAGCGCACCAGGGCCTCGGCGCCGACGATGCGGTTGCTGGTCAGCGATACCTTGGGCTGGTAGTACAGGACGAATTCGCGCCGGCGCAGCGCGCCGGCGATCTCCTCGCTGCTTACGATCGACATGGCATTTCCGGTGGGCGTTCGATACCGATGTTATCCGCCGAAGCCGCCAGGCGGTCAAGCGCTGCGCCATCTTCCATCGGCGGGAGGCCGCCCCGCGTCGGCTCAATAATCGACCGGGTAGTCCTTGCGGAACCTGGCGCCGCTGAAGGCCTTCTTCTGGGTCCAGTCCTGGGCCGGGCTGGTCCAGTAGGAGTCGTCGGCCGGCAGGCCGAGCGCCAGGAAGCTGGAGGCGGCGATATACATGCTGCCGTTGTTGGAATACCAGTCGCCCAGCTCCGGCTGGTGGCCGGCGAAGCCGATGGTGAGGTAGCCGTCGCGCGTGAAGTTGCCGGGGGCGCTGTACAAGGCCTGGTGCACCGCCTGCAGGGCAGCCCGCACCTGGCCTTCGGGCAGGCTCGGCGGCAGCTGCTTGCGCCAGGCCAGCAGGGCCAGCGGCTGGAAGGCGGCGCTGCGGTAGGTCAGCGAGCGGCCGACCGGCGGGAAGGTCCCTTGCGGCGAGATGAAGCGCTCCAGGTGCTCGCCGTAGCGCTGCATGCGCTTGAGGGCCTGTGCGCGCAGCTCGGCCGGCTTGCCGTTCCAGAACGGCGCGTTGTGGCGTTCGAGCACTTCCAGGATCTCGAGCAGCATCGGATACATCACGAAGGAACTGTAGTAATCGAAGTGGAAGGATTCGCCATCCTTGATCCAGCCGTCGCCCACATACCACTCGTTGATCTTGCGGATCGCGATATTGGTGCGCAGCGGGTCGGCCTCTTCGCCGACTGACAGCAGCCAGGCTTCGTTCATCGCCGCGAACAGCAGCCAGTTGATGTAGGGCGGCTCGATCCGCCGCAGGCCCTTGATCTCGGCCACGATGCGCTTCTTGGTGGTCGCGTCGAGCGGCTCCCACAGGGCTTTCGGCGCGCGCATCAGGGCATTGGTGAAGTAGGCCGAATCGACCAGGGCCTGGCCGTGTCCGTGCCAGGTCAGGTAGTCGGGACTCTTCGGGTCGACCGAGTGCACATAGCTTTGCAGCGCCTGCTGGCGCAGGCGCGCGCGCGTCTTGGCCTCCAGGCTGGCGTCGTCCGGCAACGCCAGCCAGGGGGCGACGCCGGCGATCAGGCGGCCGAAGCACTCGAGGTAGGCGACGTTCTTGTCGCGTCCATCCCAGGTCGGGCTGACCTCCAGCGCAAAATTTTTCTTCAGTTCGCCGCGCGCCATATTCGACAGCACCGGTTCGGCCATCTTTTGCAGCAGGCCGGCCATGTAGGCGCGGTCGTTCCCCGCGGCTGCCGTTGTTGTCGCTGCCGCCGCCGGCATGGACAGGCCCGTGAATGCGGCGCCCGCCGCCAGGCTGCCGATGAAGTCTCTTCGTTGCATTGCGTCTCCTTGTCGTTATTGGAATCGTGGCGCTCAGGGCTCGCCGGCCAGCCGTTCGCCGGCATAGGCGCGGAAGCGGCGGATGCGGCCGCTGACGTCGTCCTTGCCCTGGCGCGGCACGTAGCGCAGGCCGGCCACCTCGACGTCCTTGCCGAGGTCGATCACCAGGCGGTGCGGGTGCGCGCTGCCGGCGCCCGGGCCGCTGTAGGCCGTGTGCCAGAAGTCGCTGTTCTGGCCGTTGATCGCGTTGAGCGCGCCGCCGTCCTCCTTGTTCGACTCTTCGCTGTCGACCCAGGCGATGGTCCAGGCGGATTGCTCGATCGTCTTGCCGTGCTTGTCCAGCAGCGCCAGCTCGGCCACCGCGGCGTAGGGCTTGCCGTCGAAGGCATCGAGCGACTCCAGGCAGAACTGGCGCGCGCGCAGCGGCGCCGCGAAGCGCACGTCCTGGGTGGCGGAGCCGGGCGCGAACGTCCCTTCGTGCGCAGGCTTGACGCCATCGAGCTGCAGCCGGACGGTGCTGGGCGGGCGTTCGAGGTCGCGCTCGCGGTGCAGCTGGTCGAGGATCGGCTTGGCCAGGCCGGCGATGCGCGCCTCGCGCGGGCCGGTCAGGTCGAGCACCACCACCTCGTTGCGGCCGCGCCGGATCCACGGTCCCGGCAGGTACATGGTCTGGGTCGGCCCGATGCTCCAGTAGCGGCCCAGGCAGCGGCCATTGATCCAGACGATGCCCTGGCCCCAGCCCGACATGTCGAGGAAGGTGTCGTGGGTGGCGCGGGTGTCGAAGCTGCCGCGCCAGAAGGCCGCTTCCTTGCTACGGCCGCGCTTGAAAGCCAGTGGCGGCAGCACGCCCTCGGCATCGAAATCGATGGCGCGGATTTCCCAGTCCTTCAGTTCCTGCGCCGCGCCGCCGTTGGGCGTGAATGTGACCGGACCGTGCATGCCCTTGCGGTCGTGGATCTCGACCCCGAAGTTCACGCGCGCGATCGTGTACAGCACGACCTCCAGGATTACCGGCTTGCTGCGCGCGGGTAGCGTCACCTTGAAGCGGCGGTAGCGCGTGTCCATCGTGCCAACTAGCTTGCCGTCGACCCGCACCCAGGCCAGGTCGCGCACCTTGGCCGCGGCCAGCACCCCGGCCGGGCCGGCCGGCAGGGTGACGCGGTAGGCGACGACGCCGCGGCTGATGTCGTATTCCTCGATCGGGCGCGGCGAGGCATCGCGGATCACGCGCGCCGGCAGGCTGGCGCCCAAGGGCGCGGTCTCGTTCAGGGCGAAGGCGGGAATCGTCATCACCGGCATCGGCGCCGGCGGCTGCGGCAAGGTTTCACCCGAGGCCAGGAACGGCGTCATGGCGGCGCGGTAGGCCTCGAACTTGTCGCCGATCCAGCCGGCTTCGCTGATCGGCGCGTCATAGTCGTAGCTGGTGGTGTCGGGCCGGAACGGCCGGTCGCAGCCGCCCCACAGGCCGAAGGTGGTGCCGCCATGCGCCATGTACAGGCTGAACGAACCGTTCGCCGCCAGCATGGTCTTGATGTCGGCCACGGCGTTCTCGACGCCGCCGCGGCGGTGCGGCGCGCCCCAGGTGTCGAACCAGCCAGAATAATATTCGCCGCACATCAGCGGTCCCTGCTGCACCTCGGCCAGCGCCTTGAAGCCGGCTTCGGGATTGCTGCCGAAGTTGGCCACCGAATACAGCTCGGGGATATGGGTCTTGGCCACCGCATTGGTCGGGTTGCACTGGAATAGCGGGACGTCGAAGCCGGCGTCCAGCACGGCCTGGCGCAGCTTGCGCATATAGTCCAGGTCTTCGCCGTAGAAGCCGTATTCGTTCTCGACCTGCACCATCAGGATCGGGCCGCCCTGCGTCACCTGCTGCGCGCCGAGCACGCGGCCAACTTCCGTCAGCCAGCGCCGCGACGGCGCCAGGAAGGCTTCGCTGGTGGAGCGCAGGAAGGCGTCGCCCTGCTGCTTGAGCAGCCACCATGGCAGGCCGCCCATCTCCCATTCGGCGCAGGCATAGGGGCCGGGGCGCAGGATCACCCACAGGCCTTCCTGCTGCGCCAGCCGGCAGAACTCGGCGGCGTCGCGCTGGCCGGCCCAGTCGAATTTTCCTTCGCGCCACTCGTGGTAGTTCCAGAACAGATAGGCGCAGACGCTGTTCAGGCCCATCGCCTTGATGGTCTTGAGGCGGTGCGTCCAGTACTCGCGCGGCACGCGCGAGAAATGCATCTCGCCGCAGCGGATTTGCAGCGGTTTGCCGTCGAGCAGAAAATCATTGGGGCCGATCGTGAAGCGGGGCGAGGCCGCGGCCTGGATCTGGGCCTGGACGGGCATCAGCGCCAGTGCGGAGCTGGCAGCGGCGCCCTGCAGCAGGCGCCGGCGTGGCAGGGTATTCGTCATCGCGCTGTTCCTGCCGTATCGACCAGGCTGGCCATCTCGGACGCCGCCAGCAGGAAGGCGCCGACGCCGAAGGGGGCGGTCGAATCCTGGTTCACGACCTGGCCGGGGATGGCGCGCTCGCCGATCGGCTGCACATAGCCCACCCGGCCATCGGCCTGCAGCGCGACCCGGCTCAGGAAGCGCCAGCCGCGTAGCGCCGTCGGCGCATACTCGGCGCGGTCCAGGTAGCCGTTGTTGATGCCCCAGGCGTAGGCATAGGTGAAGAAGGCGGTGCCGCTGCTTTCCGGGCCCGGCGCATGGCCCGGGTCGAGCAGGCTGCGGGTCCAGTAGCCATCGTCCTGCTGGAGCGGCTTCAGGGCTGCGGCCATGCGGCGGAAGCGCTCGGTCAGCAGGGGCCGGCTCGCGTTATCCTGCGGCAGGTCGGCCAGCGTCTTGGCCAGGGCGGCGAACACCCAGCCGTCGCCGCGCGCCCAGAAGTCCTTGCCGCCATTGGCCGACTTGTGCTTGGGGTAGATGTATTTGGCGTCGCGGTAGTACAGGCCGGCGTCCGCGTCGTACATCAGCTGGTCGGCATAGGTGAAGTAGTCGTGCAGCTTGTCGAGGTAGCGCCGGTCGCCGGTGGCCTTGTATAGCTTGGTCATGGCGGGCATCACCATATAGATGCCGTCGGCCCACCACCAGTAGTCGCGGTTGGAAGTGCTCATCTGGTATTCCATCACCTCGCGTGCGCGGGCAATGCGGCGCGGGTCCTTGCGGCCATCGAGTTCGTACAGGTCGACATAGGTCTGGAAGCAGGTCTGCCAGTCGCCGAACAGCACGTATTCCTGGGTCTCGCCGTAGCTGTACTTCCATTCGGACCGCTTGTCGGAAGCCGCACCGCGCCAGCGATTGTGTTCGGCCCAGGCGGTCGAATAGTCGCGGTAGGCCTCGTTGCGGGTGAGGGCGTAGGCCGCCATATTGCCGGTGTGGTAAGCGGCGACGTCCCAGAACGCCCACTGCTGCGGGGTGTGGTTGCGCTGCCAGTAGTCGTTGGCGCGGGTCAGGTCGGCCAGGACCTCGGTTCTCGAAGGCGTTTGGCCGCCGGTGCTGGCGCAGCCGCCGGCAAGGGTGACCAGCGTGGCCAGGGCCAGCTTGAGGTAGAGTCGTCTCGTCATGTCTTCTTTCATTGAATGGTGGTGTCGGTGGCGGGTCGCCACTGCAAGACCTGCACGGTGGATGGCGGCACGTCGGCCAGCCCTTCGCCATCGACTTGGCGCACCGCCTGCAGGTACAGGTGGAGCTGGCCCTGGCGCCGCCACAACTCGGTGTCGTAGCTCGGTTCCCAGGCGCCGACGCTGGTAGCCGTCAGGTCGTGCACCGACCAGCGTGCTGCGTCGAAGCCGGGGATGCGCACCACCGACACGCGCTCGCCGCGCTCGCTGTCGCGAAACACGAGCAGGCCCGAGGGGGTGGTGGCATGCCCATCGATCAGCAATTGCGGGCGCGCGATCGGAATCGCCTTGGTGCCCATGCCGGCCAGCGAAAAGGCGGTCTTGCGAAAATCCAGGTCGAGCCGGCGCCAGCCGTCGTCGCGCCGGTACAGCACGCGGTACTGGGGTATGGCGCTGTCCTTTGTCCGCCAGTAGCTGGCGATATACGGCCGGCCCTGGGCGTCGAAGGCCATCGAGGTCTGGTTGATCAAGTCGCTGTTTTGCGGGATGCGCGCCGCGTACTCGGCGCTGGCGGCGCTGATCGGTAGCTGATAGGGCTTGCCGCTGCTGTCTTCCCAGCTCGCGCCGCCATCGCGCGAGCGCGCATAGGCCATGTCATGGTTGCTGGCGACGTCGGGCGATTCGCGCCAGACCCAGGACAGGTGGATGACCCCGAGGCCATCCACGCCGGCCTGCCAGTAGGCGTTGCGTTGCCCCTCGCCGCTGATGAGCTTATCGGCCACGCGGCGCCAGCCCTTGCCGGGTTCGTAGCGGTTGGCGACCAGGTTGCCGCGTCCCGATCCGCCATCGCGGTACAGGAACAGCAGGCCGCCATCGGGCATGCGGAAGAACTCCGGATACGACACCGACGCTTCGTCGCGTCCCAGCATCGGCGCCGCCCGCAGGTCCAGGCTGCCGGGGCCGACGCCGCGCACGTAGTTCAGCGTGTTGTTGTGCTGGTCCCAGGCCATGTGCAGCACGCCCTCGCCATCGACCATGATGCTGATCGCGTTGTGGGCGTCGCGCACATTGCCGCGCCATGCCGTCGGCCGCAGTTCCCAGGCGTCGCCGCCGAGGCGGCGCTTGCCCAGCACCACCTGGCCGGCGCCGTCGTAGTAGGCGATGTACTGGTGCGCGCTGTCGCTGGCCAGGGCGTTCTTGCGAAACACCACGGCGTTGACAGAATTGGCGGCCCAGCCGGGGCCGACCTGGCTCAGGCTGATCCCGGCAGGCCCGGTGGCGCAGCCATGCAGCAGCACAGCGCCGCCAACGATCCCGATATAGCGGACAAACAAGCCGGTCATCCGCATCACAGCTTGCCGCGGATGCCGATCTTGAACGTGCGCCCGTCGTACTTCGCGTAGTCCATCCGCGTGTGCTTGCCGCTGCCGTACTGGCCGTTGGCGTCCTCGAAGTAGTCGTAGTTCAGGGTGTCAGTCAGGTTCAGGGCGTCCAGGCGCAGCTCCAGGTTCTCGGTCAGCTTGTAGCTGATGGTGCCGTCCAGGTAGCCGCGCGCGGCGCGCCAGCGAATCAGATCGTCGCCGTTATTCCTCGGATTGTCGCCATGGAGCGACCGGTCCTTGTAGTTATAGGACAGGCGCATCGCCAGCGGGCCGCGCTCGTAATAGGTGGTGACGCTGTAGGCGTATTTCGGCACCGAGTTGACCTCGATCTCCTTGCCAGCATTGGTGATCCAGCGCATGCTGTTGAACGGATCGATGTGGGTGTAGCTGGCCAGCGCGCCGAAGCCTTTGAATGGATCGGGCAGGAAGGTGAAGTCCTGCTGGTAGGCCAGCTCGTAGCCCTTGAGCGTCTGTTCGCCGGCATTGCTGTAGGTGCGCAGCACCATCGGCAGGTTCGGGTCGACCCGGCCGCTGGTGTCCTGGAAGATCGCCCCGAGCGCGGTGTCGGGCAGGCCGAGCGCACCGAAGGTGGTGTTGGTGGTGCTCGACACCGTGGCGTCGGTCAGCTTCTTCTTGAAGTAGGCCGCCGACAGCAGGCTGCCCGGCTTGAAATACCATTCCAGGCTGGTGTCGAAGTTCTTCGACTGCTGCGGCCGCAAGTTCGGGTTGCCGGCGGTCGCGGTATTGTCAAAGGCGTTCGGGATCACGGTCTGGGCCGCGATGATCGACAGCGAGGCGCGGCTGATGGTCTTGCCCCATGAGGTGCGGAAGATCAGTTCATCGTTCAGGTCCCAGGCTGCGCTGACGGCCGGCAGCACATTGGTGTACTTGCCCTGTTCGGCGTTCGGCTGGTAGGTGTTGCCGCTGCCGCTGCGCTTGAAGTTGTCGATGTCGAGCTTCGTCTGCGACCAGCGCACGCCGGCGTTCAGGCGCAGTTCGCGCCCCAGCACGTCGCCCTTGAAATCGGACTGGACGAAGCCGGTGCTGACCTTCTCGGCCGCGCCGAAGCTCTGCGCCGGCGTGAACGCTTCGCTGGTGTTGAAGGCGACCGGATCGTAGGTCGAGAAGGCGTAGTCGCGGGTGAAGGTGCCGAAGCGGCTCGGCCAGCCCGGGCCCATGTCGAGGTCGGGGATCGGCAACACCGAGACCATATTGGCGCGCACGCTGGCGTCGCCCAGGCCCACCATCCTGGCCTTCATGGCGGCGCCGGCATTGCGTTTTTCGACGTCCTTGCTGGTGTCGACGTAGACCAGGCCGGTCTTGAGTTTTCCGGTCCAGCCGCCAAACAGGTCGTAGTCGTAGTCCACCACCAGGCGCGCCTGGCGGCCCTTGTCGCGCTCGCGGGTCCAGCCGGTGGTGACGTCGAAGCCGCTGAAATTGGCCGGGTCGGTGTAGTCGATCGGCGAGGACATCGATGGGTAGACGTGGTCGGTGCCGTAGTCGATCGTGGTGTTGACGCCGAAGATCTGGCCCGACAAGGTGTCCGAATAGCTGGTGGCCTTGCTGTTGTTGGCGCTCACCTGGCCGGTCACCACCAGGCCGGGACGCGCTTCCCAGCGGCCGTTGAGGGCCAGGTAGCCGAACTCGGTCTTGTCTTCGCCATAGGTCACGCCGCTGCTGTACGAGGTATTGCCGAAGGTGCCGGTCAGGAGGTTCGAGCCCGGATCGATCTTGACATCGATCGGCACCAGGCCATTGTGGCCGTTGGTGCCCGGCGCCGCATTGCGGTTGGTGGTACGGGTGTTGCGGATCAGGAGGCCGTAATACAGCTCGTCGCGGCTGTTCTCCAGGCGCGAGTACAGGCCGTCCAGGCTCAGGTTCAGGCCGCCCTGCTTGAACTGCAGGGAGCTCACCAGGCCGTCGCGGCTGCGCCGGTTCTGCGAGCCGTAGTAGCGGTAGATGCGCGGCAGCAGGGCGGCGTCGACCTGCTCGCGGCTATATCCCGACAGGTTGGCGCGCGGGTCGTCGTAGTCGAGCGCCACGGCGAAGTTGCCCAGGACCGGCGTCCGGCTGCCGTTCTTCGAGCTGTTGTAGCCGCCGGTGGCTTCGAAGCCGGAGCGGTTGTTGACCGCCTTCGAATGGGCCACGCCCGCCAGGAAGCCCCACGGACCCCAGGTGTTCGAATACAGCGCGAAGCCGGTCGGATCGGCCTCCTTGGCGCTGGTGTTGTAGGCGCCCGAGACCGCGTAGCGGATGGTGCGCTTGGGACTGTCGAACGGGCGCGGGGTCTGCAGGTCGACGATGCCGCCCATGCCGCCTTCGGTCAGTTCGGCCAGCGGTGACTTGTAGAAGTCGACCCTTCCGAACAGTTCGGACGCGAACACGTCGTAGTTGAAGCCGCGCGCGGCGCTGCCGATGGTGCTGGTGGACGTGGTGTTGACCGGCGCGCCGTTCAGGGTGGTCACCGAATACTCGGTGGGCAGGCCGCGGATCGAGATGCGCTGGCCTTCGCCCGAGCTGTCGTCGCGGTTCAGGATCACGCCCGGCACGCGCTGCAGCGACTCGGCCACGTTCGCCTCCGGGAATTTGCCGATGTCCTCGGCGACGATCGAATCGCGCACGCCGATCGCCTGCTGCTTGAGGTTCAGCGCCTTCTGCAGGCTGGAACGAAAGCCCGTGACGACCACGGTAGTGGGCGCTGCGGTGCTGCCTGGGGGCGTGCTCGCGCTGGCGGCAGCCGGTGGGGCGGCGGCATTGTTCGCGCTGGTGTCGGCCGTCGCGGCGTCGGGTGGAGTAAGTGGGGCGGTGGGCGCCTGCTGGGCCAGCGCGGGTGTCATGTATGCGGCGGCCAAAGCCAGCGGCAGCGCCGCGGCCAAAATCTTCTTCTGCATAGTGTCTCCTGACCGCGAACTTCGAGGTTCGCTTGTAATGTCGGGCCGCCGTGCGTAGCTCGTGCGGCTGAAGATGAAGCACCGGTCGCCGACCATTACTGCCTTTATGACAACCGTATGGTGACGTTACCATGTGCCTAGTAAATACTCAACAAGCGTGCAGTACATGCCGTAGCAATAGGATAAGCGCCTGATTTTGCTCAAAAATGTCTGGAATCTGCCGAGCTCGACGTGGTATCGTAACCACAGGTCGGTGTTAAAAAACTAGAAACGATCAACAACGTGATCGATTGAAGGAGACTGATGGCCAAGGCCAGCAAACTGAGCGAGGTCGCGCGCCTGGCCGGCGTCGCGCCGATCACCGCGTCGCGCGCGATCCGCGGCACCGGCTATGTGTCGGATGCGGCGCGCGAGCGCATCATGGCGGCGGCGGCCCAGCTCAACTACACGCCGGATATGCTGGCGCGCCGCATGCGCGGCGACAAGAGCAAGCTGATCGGCGTGTTCATGAACAACTACGGTCCGGTGGTGCTGCACGAACTGGTGCGCGCCATCGGCGAGCAGGCGAGGAAGCGCGACTACGATCTGCTGCTGTTCAACGCCGACCGCTTCGACAGCCCGGATCGCATGGTCACCTGCTCCACGCTCAGCAAGCTGTGCGACGGCCTGCTGCTGCTGATGCCGACCGCCGACGACCGTTTCCTGGACGTGGTGGAACGCCAGCAGCTCAGTTGCGCGCTGGTGTTCTTCGATGCGCGCCAGCTGGCGCTGCCCACCATCGTGCTGGAAAACCGTATCGGCGCGCGGCGCGCGGTCGAGCACCTGCTGGGCCTGGGACACCGCCGCATCGCCTTCATCGCCGGCACCAAGCGCACCGGCCAGAGCGCCGAGCGCGAACGCGGTTATACCGAGGCGCTTGGTGCGGCCGGCATCGCCGTCGACCCTGCGCTGGTGGTCGATGGCGCCTTCAACCAGCCGGGCGGCTTCGCCGCCACCCGCCGCCTGCTCGAACTGGAGGCGCCGCCCAGCGCCATCTTCGCCGCCAACGACGAGATGGCCTTCGGCGCCATCGACGCCATCGCCAGCCGCGGCCTGAAGGTGCCGGCCGACGTCTCGGTGGTCGGCTTCGACGATATCTCCACCGCCAGCCACGTGTTCCCGCGCCTGACCACGATGCACCAGCCCTATGAGGCGCTGGCCGAGCGCGCGGTGCAAGAGGTGGTCGAGATGATCGAAGGCCGCCCGCCGGCCGCCGCCCGCATCGCCTTCGCCACCGAACTGGTGGTGCGCGACTCGACCGGCCCGGCGCCAGCCTAGGCCCACGATGGCGCGCGCCGCCCCCGCTCGCGTCCCCGTCGATGCCGGCCCACGCTGGCAGGCCGGCACGCTGCGCTACGGCGCTTGGGGCTTGTGCGCGCTGGTCGGCTGGCTGCTGGTCGGCGCGCTCGGGATCGCGGTGCGCGAGCGCTGGGCCGGGCCGATCGGCCTGGTCGTGCTGCGCGAGCATGGCGCGTCCGACACCGCCGTCGCCATACTGCTGTCGGTCGTGCCGGCGTTGATTAGCCTTTTGGTGGTGCCGGTGGTCGGGATGTGGTCGGACCGCAGCCGCAGCCGCTGGGGGCGGCGCCGTCCCTTTCTGCTCGTCAGCGCGCCACTGGCCGCCGTGGCTATGCTGTGCGTGGCGCTGGCGCCGTCATTCGCAGCCGGCGTGCACGCGCTGCTGGGTGCCTGGTCACCCGGCCTGCACAAGCTCGAGCTGGGCGTGTTCTGCCTGTTCTGGACCGTGTTCGACGCCGCCGCCATGACCACCATGGCGCTGTTCGCCGGGCTGGTGGCCGACGTCATCCCGTTCGGGCTGGCCGGCCGCTTCTACGCCGCGGTGCGCGTGGTCGGCCTGGGCGTGGCGATCGGTTTCAACATGACCTTGTTCGCACTGAGCGAAGCCTGGCTGGCCGAGATCCTGGTGGCCATCGCCCTGGTCTTCGGCCTGACCATACCGCTGATGTGCCTGATGGTGCGCGAGGGGGACTATCCGCCGCCGGCGCCGGCCGCGCATGACGCTGCGGCCGACGGACGGCTGGCGCTGGCGCGCACGCAACTGCTGCAATGCTGCGCCGAGCGGCGCTACCTGTGGATCTTCGGCGCCTTCATGCTGGCCGCCGTCACCTTCGTCCCGTTCAACACCTTTTCGCTGCACTATGCACTCGACCTGGGGCTGTCGAAGGCCGAATTGGGCGAGCTGACCGCTATTGCCTATGCGGTGTCGATCGCCAGCGCCTTCGTCATCGGCTGGCTGGTCGACCGGCGTGGTGCGGTGCGCGTGGCCGCCGCCATGATGGCGTTGTACGTCGCGATCGCGCTGGGCGGCTGGCTGCTGGTCGACGGCGCCGCCAGCTTCCGCCCGTTCTACATCGCCCACGTGATCTGCTCCGGCGCTTATTTCACTGCCGCTGCGGCGATGCCGCTGGCGCTGTTCCCGCGCGCGGAGTTCGTGCGCTACAACGCGAGCAAGGACATCCTGGTCGCCTTCGCCAACATCCTGGTCGCCAGCTGCATCGGGCCCTTGCTCGACCACTCGGGCCACGACTACCGCCTGACGCTGGGCAGCGCGGTGCTGTTCTCGCTGCTGGCGCTGGCCTGCCTGGGACGGCTGCTGGCGGTGCAGGGTGCACCGGCACGCGCGCCGCTGCCCGAGCCGGCCGGCTGACTATCCCGTAGCCGCACCGCGCGTGGCCGGCCCATGCCGTTGCAGCAGCTGTGCGCACAGCGCTTCGATGTCCTGTTCGCCGTTGGCGCCGACGGTGGCGCGCGCCGCCTCGCGCAGCGCGCAGTCGACGATGTGCTCGCCCAGCGCGCGGTAGCTCTCGAACTGGGCTTCGTCGAACCACTGGTCGGCGATGCTCTCGTGCGGGTAGTCGGGATGCAGCTTGCGGTAGTTGAGCAGGTCGGCATTCTCGCTGCCGACGATGGCCGGCTTGACGTACAGCAGCACGCCGTCGTCTGCGCCGCGGTCGGCCTGGCTGTAGCGGATGATGCCGGCCGCGCAGCTCGCGCCGCACATGCCGCTGTCGCCGAGCGCACCGAGGCGCGAGACGTCGAGGTCGATCCGCACGTGCAGGTCGGTGCCGCAGCGCCGGATCGCATTGCCCAGGTCTTCGAAGGCGAGATAGCGGTCGCTGCCCACGTCGACCGCGATCACCAGCCGGCAGCGGCGCCGCACCAGTTCATAGATGCCGAGGTTGTCGAAGTGGCCGCCGTCGGTCAGGTGGACATAGGCGGCGTCGGCATCGAGCTGGCCGAACAGCTCGGACAAAAGGCTGAACAGGCCGATCGGCGGCGAGGCGCTGGTCCAGGCGCGGCGCGCGGGATTCGGGCACCAGCGTCCCAGGCGCACGTTGAACATCGTCATCAGGAAGTTCAGCGGCGGCGACGAGTGAGCGCCCATATTCGGGCTGGCCGCGGCGCCGGACAGGGCCACCGCCATTCCGAGCCGCACGCCGGCGTCGTCGTCCAGGCCGACGCCGGAGCGCGAGGCATACTGGTCGGTCGGCCGGTAGCAGCCCGAGGGCGCGCCTGCGCCGCCAGGAGATGCGACGGATTGCTCATAACCGCACCAGCGCGGCGTGAACGCGAACGAGGCGGTGCGGCGCGTCTGCCAGGCCAGCTCGGCGCCGCTGACCAGGTTCAGCGCGGTGTTGACGATCGGGTAGGGCCGGCCGTAGCGCAGCTCGGCCAGCAGCATGTCGTCGTTGGGATCGAAGCCGGTGAAGGGATGCGGCTGGCGCGCGCGGTTGCCGGCGCCGAACCAGGCCCGCACTACGCGATTTCGATACAGCATATACAGCGAGAACTTGTTGATGTCGACCCGCCAGCCGAGCAGCAGGGCGGCGCCCAGGAAGGCGCCGAAGGCCAGCAGCAAGGTCGTGCCGCTGGTCGCCAGGGTGGCGTCGGCATGGGCGCGCAGCACGCAGGCCAGCTCGGACCTGGGGCAGGCGAGGTTCGGCAGCGCCACCGTGGCCTGCACCAGGCTGCTCAAGAGGGCGAAGATCCCGACCGTGAACACATAGGGCGCGAGCCGCGCGACCAGCTCGAGCTTTGGGTCGGGCGCGCCGCGCTCGCCGGTCGACATGCTGCTGCCGGCCTTGAGCCCGAAGGCGGTCATCGCCAGCCAGCCAAGCAGGGTGCCCAGGTTCGACCAGGGCTCGTAGGTCAGCCAGGCCCAGTGCAGCAGCGGGGCAAAGAAAAAGCAGACGCCATACACGGTCAGCCAGGCGAGGGCGAAGATCGCGGTCCAGGCGCCCTGGCGGCTCCACCATTCGCGGCTGGCGTCGCTGTACAGGCGGCCGATCAGGCCGATCATCAGGGTCATGGTGGCGGCGAACAGCGCCATCATCAGCGGCATGCCGAAGGTGGCGAGGGCGATCGCGTCGTTCAGCACGCGCTGGCCGGCGGGATCGGGCAGCACCGCCAGCCCGCCCAGCAGCAGCAGGGTGCCCAGCGTGAGCGCGCCCATCGCGCACAGGAAGTGCGACAGGCCTTCGCCCAGTTCGGCGCGGGTCAGGTCGCGCAGCGGCGGGTCGGCGTGCAGCCGCGTATAGATGGCCAGCCAGCCGGCCACCAGCAGCAGCAGGGCGACTGTCCCGCACAGCAGTAGCGACATCCGGGCGGCGTCGACCCGCAGCAGCGCCAGGATGCCGGGGGCGAAGGCGCGGCCGGCTTCGAGCAGCACCAGCAGCACGCTGGCTGCGCCGGCGGCGCACACGGTGTAGCCGGTGCGCCGGTAGGGGCTGGAGCGGTCGTGGGCCAGGTACCAGCCGCAGGCCCAGACGATGAAGTAGACCAGGCCCGGGGCCAGCAGCCAGTACCAGCGGCCGTCGAGCTGGGTCGGGAAGAACGTGGACGGCGGTGCGCCGCCGTGGCGCCACAGTCCCAGGCTGCCGAGGAAGCCCGCCAGCAGCAGCGGCAGGTTGATGCACCATAGCACTGCGCCCTGGGACAGCGGAAAGCGGCGCATCCCGCGCGAGCTTTCGGGCTTGCTCGAGATCGACAGCGCGATGCAGAACACGGCGCACAGGAACAGCAGCACGCCGAGGATCCAGGCGATGTCGGCCAGGTGCGCCCAGGGCCCGCCTGGTGCGACCACGCGGTTCACGGCCCACACGGCAAAGCGCGGCAGCAGCAGCAGGGCGCACATCCAGGCCACCAGCATGGCCAGGTTCAGGCCCGTGTTGCGCACATAGGTGCCGACCAGGGTCCAGGTGTCGGCGCTGAACATGCCGCCCTGCGGCGACAGGTAGTTGCTGTACTGGCGCAGGAAGCGCAGCTCGGGCGCTTCGCTGCTACCGGCCTTTGGCGCCAGCATGGCCTCGACCCTGGCGATGTCGCCGCCGCTGGCATGCAGGCACTTGGAGAGCCAGCCGCCCACGAAGCCGCCGCCGGACACGGTGGACAGGTAGTCGATGTGGCGCAGCAGGCCGCAGCGGGCCAGCGCCTGCAGGGCGCCCAGGCTGAAGGTGGCGCTGCGCACGCCGCCGCCGGACAGGGCCAGGCCGGCCAGCATGCCGCCGTGGGCGCGCTGCAAGAGGCGCTCGCGGTCGGGCGGCAGGGCCGCGTCCAGGGCTGCGCCACGCAGTTCGTCGCGCGTGGCTTCCAGTTCCGGACGCAGCATGTCGAGTTCGTCGCGCAGCACCTCGCCGAACAGGTGGCCGGCGGCGGCGTCGAGGCAGCGCAGCAGCTCCGTGTCGATCTTGTCCGACGGGGGCAAGGCGTGGCGCTTGCGCAGCGCGGCAAAGGCGTCCTGCAACTCGGCGACCGTGCGCGCGCCGGGCGGCGGCTCGCAGCCGGCGGCGGCGAGCTTGCGGCGCAGGTCGTCGACCTGCGAGGACGTCAGGTGGGTCAGGTCGCTCGGCAGCATGGCTCCTCCGGCTGGACGAAGAAGCGACCCGCCCGGGCAGGCCGGGCCGCCGGGTCAGTTCAGCACGGTTTTTAAGCGAGCGCTACCGTCTGGATCAAGGTTCAAGCCTTGTCGGTCTTGCCGCGCGCACTGCGCCGGCCGGGGGCCGGATTGCCGTTGCCGTTCTGGGCGTCGGCGGGGCGGTCGATGGACTGCTTGCCCGAAGCGGCGCCGGCCGCGGGGCTGTCGCCACCGCCCGCGGGCGGCTCGGCGCCGGCTTTGTCGGGATTGGCGCTGTCCGGTGGCATGGTGCTGGCCACGGCTTGGCGGAACTGGTCTTGCAGCAGGTTCCACCAGGCGACCGCCGCCGGCATGGCGGCATCGGCGCCCTGCGGCGGCGGCGCGGTCCCGGATGCCGCCGCAGATGCTGGAGGCGGCGATGGCGGGGCGGCGTTGTCAGCGGGTTTGGCGGTAGCGGAGGAGGAGGGCGCGGCCTGCGCCGCCTGGGTGAAGAATTGTGCGAACGGCGCCATGGCGGCGTCGCTGGCGGCGCCGGTCTGGCTCATGGCCTGGGCCATGCTGTCGCCCATTGCCTTGAGCGTGGCCAGGGTGCCGCGCTGGATTTCCAGCGCCTGGATTGAGCCGCGCAGCATGCCCATATTCAGGTTGAGCCAGGACTCGACCGCCTTCAGGTCGGCGATCTTCTTGTCCAGGTCTTCCACCGACAGGCTGGGACCTGGCATCGGCATCCCGCCCATGCCGGGCATGGCGCCGGGGATATTCATGCCGCCCCACAGGTTCTTGACGAATTCGAGGGTGTCGGTCATTCCAGGCATGGGCTGATTCAGCATGAGCGGTCTCCATTGTTTGTGGGGCAAGCGTAGCAGATTACGCCCCCACAGGCCATGCAGCGGGCCGAGCGACGCAGAGTTTGCGCTGTCACCAAGGCTGGATTGCTATCAGGAATATTGTCTATTGAGCAAACTCCGTCTTTACGTTACGATGGAAAAGTTGCGCTGCACAAAATTGCATATCTGCAATCAACCTCTCGTGGTGAATCCGATGCTCATCGATGGCAGGCAGTTAGCACCAGGCACGACACTCCAGGCCGATATCTGCATCGTCGGCACCGGCATGGGAGCGATTTCCGCGGCCCATCCGCTGGTGCGCGCCGGACGCGACGTGCTGTTCATCGAAACCGGGCCAATGACGGCGTCGCTGCGCGATCCGCCTTCGGTACGCATCGAGAGCGTCGGCCGTCCCTTCGGGATCTCGACCAGCCGCGGGCTCGAGGTGGGCGGCGGCACCGCGTTCTGGCATGGCGTGTGCGCGCCGCTCGACGACGAGGATTTTCTCGAGCGGCCCTGGATTCCCCATAGCGGCTGGGCCATCACGCGCGCCGATCTCGATCCCTGGTATGCGGTGGCGCTGGACTTCCTGTGCGGCGCCCAGGCCATGCCGCAAAACCCTGCCGCCAACCACGGCGGCATGGCGCTCAGCATGGACAATATGCTCACTTCCAAGGCGTACCGCTACCGCTCGCCGCCGTTCAGGGGCAAGCCAACCTTGCGCGAATGGTGCCGCAACGGCAGGGCGCGCTGCGTGTACAACAGCACCGCGCTGCAGCTGCGGCAACGGCATGGCCGCACGCAAGCGCTGCTCGTGGGTAGCGGCCCGCACCGCTTCGAGGTCCGCGCCAACCGCTTCGTGGTCGCGGCCGGCGCCCTCGAGACGCCGCGCCTGTTGCTGAACTCACTTGCCCAGCATGGCATGGCACAGCCGCCGTCCTGGTGGCTCGGGCGCAACCTGATTGACCATCCGGCCGGCTACCTGTCGCAAGTCACGTTCCGCGAGCCGTTTGCCGGCAAGCCGAAACCACGCGCCAAAGCGCTCAGCGAAGACGTCCAGGTCTTCCCGGGTCTCATGCTCAAGAGCGAATTCCAGCAGACGCACCGCCTGCCCAACCACGCCGTGTTCATCCGCAAGGGCATCAACCGGCGCCCGGTGCCGAACAAGGCGGTGATGTCCTTCCTCGGGGTGCGCGGACCGCGCGACATCGGCCTGTCGCACGTGGCGTCGCTGGTGCGCCATCCCTACATCCTGTGGCGCATCGCGCACCAGAAGCTGCCGCTGGGCCTGCGCTCGCACCATGGCGACCTGTTCTTCATGACCGAGCAGCTGCCCAATCCGCACAGCCAGGTCAGCCTGTCCGAGCACGAGCGCGACCGCTATGGCATGCCGATCGCGCGCGTGCACTGGCAACTCTCCAGGCAGGACATCGACATGTTCACGCAGTACCACGAGCTGCTGATGACCGGCTTTCGCGCGCACGGCGACGTCAGCGGCTGCCGGGCCGACCCGATGACGGGCTGGCGCGATACCTGCGCTTCGGCCGCCCACCACCTCGGCACGGCGCGCATGGCGGCGACGCCGCAGCACGGCGTCGTCGACCGCGACCTCAAGGTGTTCGGGTTCGAGAATGTGTGGGTGAGCGACGGTTCGGTGTTCCCGACCGCCGGCAGCGTCAATCCATCGCTGACCATTTGCGCCCTGGGGCACCGTCTCGGGAACCATCTGAACGCACTGCGCTGAAGGCCTAGCCTTCGACCAGGGCGTCCCAGCCGCGCATGGCCATGTCGGCCACGGCTTCCAGTTCAGCGCGGGTGGCGCCGTCGCGCGCGTGGAGCGACATCCCGTTCTGGACGATCTGCACGAAGCGGGCCAGTGCGTCCAGGTCGACCGAGGCCGGAATCTCGCCGTTTGCCATGCCCTGCTCGAGGCGCGTCCTGACGACCGCGCGTGGCGCCGCGCGCGCCGCGCGTGTCTGTTCGCACAGTTCCTGGTGGCCGGCGGCGCCGATCACCGACAGGGTCGCCATGCAGCCGAGCGGGACGTCGCCGACGCTGCCGCTCAGGAAGGCGGCCGAATCCATCAGCCAGGCCCGGACCGCGTCACGCGCGGTCGCGGCGTCGAGGAAGTTTTTCCAACCCCAGGCGTAGGTGGCGCCGTAGTGATTCAAGGCCTCGACATACAACGCCTCCTTGGAGCCGAAAGCCGCGTACAGGCTCGGCGAAGCGATGCCCATCGCGGCGGTGAGGTCGGCCAGCGAGGTGGCTTCGAAACCCTTTTGCCAGAACAGGCGCATGGCCTTGGATAAGGCCGCCTCGCGGTCGAAGGCGCGCGGCCGGCCGCGGGTGCGCGAAGGGGGCGCACTCGCGGCCGGGGCTGCTGATTCGGCCGCTTGGTCGCGGAGAGGGTGGTCGGGCGTTTGCATTGCGCACAGTATATGTCCGGCTGCGGGTCGGGACAACGCCGCACGCCGTTCCAGAATATATGTGCCGATCACTAAAAAATTCAATTGACAGCGTATCGTCCAGCGATCTACTATTTCTGTATCGATCAACACAGAAAAGGAATGTCATGAGTAACTTGCAAGGAAAACGCGCCATCGTGACCGGCGCCTCGCGCGGCATCGGCGCCGCGATCGCCCTCGAACTGGCGCAGCAGGGCGCCGACGTGGCGATCACCTACGAGCGTTCGGCCGAACGGGCTCAGGAAGTCGTACGCAGCATCGAAGGCCAGGGCCGCAAGGCGCTCGCGATCCAGGCCGACAGCGCCGACCCGGCGGCGATCCGGCGCGCAGTCGACGAGGCGGCGCGGGTGCTGGGCGGCCTCGATATCCTGGTCAACAACGCGGCCATCGCCCGCTATGCGCCGATCGCCGACATTGCCGTGGAAGACATCGACGCGCTGCTGGACGTGAACGTGCGCGGCCCGATCCTGGCGGCGCAGGCGGCCATCCCGCACTTGGGCCAGGGCGGCCGCATCGTCACCATCGGCTCGGCCGGGGCCGACCGCATCGTCGGCGACGGCGCTACCGTGTATTTCCTGACCAAGGCGGCGCTGAAGACCTTCACCAGCGGCCTGGCGCGCGAACTGGGCGCGCGCGACATCACTGTCAACCTCGTGCAGCCGGGCTCGACCGACACGGAAATGAACCCGGCCAACGGCGACTTCGCCGAATTCCAGAAATCCATCACGCCGCTGGGACGCTTCGGCGCGCCGCGCGACGTGGCGGCGGCGGTTGCCTTCCTGGCCAGCCCGGCGGCGCGCCAGATCACCGGCGCCGTCCTCAATGTCGACGGTGGGGCGACCACCTGACATCGCGGAAGGAAGATCCGGGCGCCGTGCAGCACCGGCCTTGCCCGCGCTACACTAGCGGATATGCCATCCGCACCGATCTTTCTTCCACGTCGCCGCCGGCTGCTGCCGGTCGCGCTGGTCGTATTGCTGCACTGGATCGTGCTGAACGTGCTGCTCGACGTCAACCTGGAGCTGCCGCGCCAGGCCCATGGCGAGGGCGGGGCGGCGACGATCCTGGCGCAGGTCTTGCCGGCCGCCGCGCCGCCGCCGCCACCACCGCCCACGCCCCTGCCGGTGCCGGATGCGGCGCCGCTGCCTTTGCCCGTGATTCCTCCCTTGCCGATCGAAACCGCCATGCCGGCGCAGGCGGGGGCCATCACGGTCGGGACGGAACCCGGCGCGGCCGATGGCGTCCCCGGGGGCACTGGCGCGGAAACCCCGCCAGTCGCTCCCGTGCCGGTGGAAGCGCCACCCGCGCCCCCGGCGCCCGAAACCCCGGCGCCCGCCGAGCCGGCCGCCCCCGCCGTTCCCGAGCTGCGCCGCTACAAGGTCGATATGCCGCCCCCGGCCACGATCACGCTCGACGTCGCGCGTACCGACAAGGACGGCACCGAATGGTCGGGCGAGGCGGCCCTGGCCTGGCAAATGAATGACGATACCTACAAGATCCAGGTCGAGGCCGGCATCCGGGTGGTGTTTACGCGGGTCAACCTGGTGGTCTTGCACAGCGAGGGCGCCGTGGCCGCGACCGGCTTTGCGCCGATCAAGATGACGGAAAAGCGGCGCGGCCGCTCGCTCACGGCAACCCATTTCAACTGGGGCGAGAACAAACTGACCTTCTCGGCATCGCAGGCGGCCTATCCGCTGGTCCCCGGCGCCCAGGACAAGGCCAGCATCCCGCTGCAGCTGTCTGCGATCGCGCGCGGCGACGCCAAACAACTGAGCGGCGATATCGACATCTTTGTCGGCGAAGACCGCGACGCCAGCGTTTACCGGTTCAGGGTGGTGGGGCAGGAAGTGATCGACACCAGGCTCGGCAAGTTGCAAACCTGGCACCTGACGCGCCCGCCGCTGCCCGGCTCCTACAAGTCGACACTCGACATCTGGCTGGCCCCGCAACACGGCTGGTATCCAGTGCGGATTCGCAATACGGAAGCCAATGGAGCAGTAACCACGCAAACAGTGAATAATATCGTCTTGAACCATTCAGGATTTTGATATGCTTCTAGACAACATTCGAAAAGCCGGCGTGGCGTGCACGCTGGCACTCGCCCTGGGCAGTGCAAGCGCCCAGGCCGCTAATCCTGCGCATCCAGCCGTCAAGCGCGCCTTCGAATTGCCGCCATCGGCCGACCTGAGCTATGACCTGAGCGCGCGCCAGCGCGGCCTGTCGCTCAAGGGCGACGCCACCGTCACCTGGCGCGCCGGCGACGGTAAATACGACGTGCGGGTCGAATCGCGCGTGTCCATCCTCGGCACCCTGCTCGACAACCGCAGCCAGGGCACGATCGACGAGTTCGGCCTGGCGCCCGTGGAATTTTCCGAAAAGCGCATGCGCAAGGACCCCACCTCGATCACCTTCGACCGTGGCGAAAAAGTCATGAGCTTCTCGGAAGGTGACAAGACCTATCCGCTCAAGGGCGGCGAGCAGGACCGGGTATCGATCACCTGGCAACTGGCGGCAGTGGCGCGCGCCGCCGGCGACAAGTTCAAGCCGGGCACGGAATGGCCGTTCTTCGTGGCCGGCCGCAGCAGCGCCGAAGCCTGGACCTTCAAGGTGGTCAAGCGCGAGAAGGTGAAGACCGGGCT
>Ga0265798_10002253_pt1 | contig 28678 bp, 17 predicted proteins | sample P3T30metagenome_FD_192430 | JGI IMG/M metagenome (GOLD analysis project Ga0265798, IMG submission 192430) | Plant litter microbial communities from East Loma Ridge, Irvine, California - P3 T30 | ecosystem: Environmental > Terrestrial > Plant litter > Unclassified | place: USA: California...
TGTAGGTTTCGAAGCTGTGGTCACAGTTCCATGAGCGGTCCTGGTAGTCTTCCCCTGGCTCTTCACCAAAGTCTAGATCTTGATTCTCCCAGTAACGAGGCCCTCCAGCATCAAGATTACGTGGAGGAGCTGGCTGTGGTGTAGATATCGCTGCTGCGCCAACAGTCTCTGGCGCTTGGGATGTCTCACTGGATAGCACCGGTGCATCGTTCGTGCCAGATGGAGACTCGCCCTCATCAGACTCCGTGATGTTGCCGTCACTGCCGTCGTCTTCCCCATATTCATTACACGCTCCACCACAGTCCTCCGGCTCGTCCATACACATGTAGCAGAAGTGCGCTCCACATCGACACTCCATGTGTAGACAACCGTACATTCGTTTCAGTCCATGACCGCACTTCGGACACCTCTTATATCCCCAGCTCTTCAGTAGCTCTGTAGTTTCAGCATCGATGCCGAACTCAGAGATATCGCATATAGCGTCCGGATGAGCGACTTGCCGACATTCGAGACAGATCTCGGCTGAGCAGGTTGGACACGCAAAGACGTTCAACGTTGGCGTTCCAACACCGGAGTCAGCGCGCTTCCCTTTCTTCTTCGTTGCCTGTTCGGGCAGGAGTCGTTCTGGAATGAAGGCCGAGCATGTTGGCACTGGACAATAGAATGGATTTGGTGTGAGCCACTCTTCGTACTTCGATTTGAACTCTGCGAACTCTTCCTTCGTCAGATGCGGTTTTGCGTAATGGATTGGTATCTGGCCGCAGCACCTCGGAGGCATGCGCGTGGTATCTTTGCAGCATTCGGTGAACATCCTCTTGATGCACGACCCACAGTATGTACTGCCACATTGTCTGCATGGCTTCACAACCTCCTTTGAGTGCTTCGGGCTTTTGGAACCTGGTAACTCCGTACAGCATATAATACATTGTACTTCTGGTAATGGTAAGGTAAGAGTAGGCTTTGCTGGTGGTGAAGGAGGCGGGGGCATGGTAATCGCGGGCGGGGGTTCAGGGTCGGTGTGATCGTGTTGGATAGACATGAGTCGACGCTCTTCTAAGAAGAGAAGGAACGAAGTGGTGATGTTTGGGGCTTGTTCCATAGCGACGGAAGGTGCAAGAGTTGCGAACGTTGTTGCGGGCGCGCTGTTGCGTCTTTGCGGAATAATTGGTACCGTGGTAGAGGTTGCAACGTTGATATCGTCGTAACAACAAGGGTCTGAGACCCGTGATGTGGCCTCTTGGCATTGCGTTTGTGCGTTTGCATGGTCAATGTCGTGATGTTGGGCAGTTGCGACTGGCGAGGCAGCAGCCTGCACGTGCGGCCGTACCGCTCGAGAGAACTTGGAACCCATAGTAAACGAGATGGCTTATGCGACTGTGTCACATAGAGATGTCGACAGCATTACCTTAAGTAGAGAACAGCATGTAGTTAAATGTGCGAGGTTTGACTCAAGGCTGTTGACTCAACGGAAGGCGCAGTGGTGCTGCCTGCAGGCAGCCAGCCTTGCGGCGCTGACAGTCATTGGCTTCGACGAGACATCATCACAGTACCCCACAGATACCAGACATCTCCTAGCTTTAATGAGGCTGTGGCCTGAAAACGAATCTGATGTACCTCTATAATGTATGCTGATTGATCAATCAATGCTCCGAGACTCGTGTCGTACTGCGAGAACATGGTGAGGGCTGACCATGACGTCAGATCACGAGCCTTCGCCCTTCAGTCAAATGACTCTGGTAGGGACACAACAACAGAACCTCGAAACATAGGGCATTCCGCCCTTTCGATAGCAGAGAGCTGCATGCGGTTGAGGGTACGATGTCGTGCACAGCCAGCAGGCGGCCTACTCTCTAGAAGCTCCACCAACCCCGCACCAGGTTTAGCGCCATCTGGGGCTTCATCTTTCGCTAGCTTTCACACTCGAACACCGTATTCGCCATAATCCATCATCCACATTTGTATCGCAGTACGCCTACTAGGGAACAGTTGCTGGATCCGCTTCTTGTCGCTACCATCTGATGAACGTCACCTGGCCATCGTCTTGTATCCTAGAGATCATGGCGTGTACCGGCACGAAGGGTAGGCGTCCAGTTGTGTAGCTCAATGCTCTTTCTCAGATGTGATTACAGCTCCGAGTCAGACAAGTTGTCTGATGTTGCTGTGAAGCTCAAAATCTCTTTGTTCGCGATTCCTCGCCAGCTGGAAACGAGACATGCTTCGTCATCAATGTCGCAACTCTCGAAGCTAGTCAGACCCTGAGCCATGCACACGTAGGAAGGCGCATCTCCGAAAGCGATCGATTGTCGTCTCCAGCTGCTGAAAGTCCGTATGGCGCTGCATCAAAGACATGCTAGACTTGATCGGATTTAGGCTCGAAAGGAGAAGAACAGGCTCCACAATCTAAGTTCAGTATTTCGACGGAGTGAAAAGTTCAATGTAATACGTGATATGTGATCCAAGTTATCTCGAAAGGCTCGGCTATAGGCTAGGCTCAACTGCGGATATAACATGACGGCCCGGTGCAATTCAATCTGACCGCACCGAGATGATGTTGAGTAAGCCTACGCCGTTGGGCACAACTCCAAGAGAGAGCTCCAATCTCTTGCATCGGCATCGTGGAATGTGGCGCAGACGGTCATCTTCACCCGAAATACGCTCATACGTTTATACGCTGTAACCTGGTAGACTTCTGCAGGCTAGACGTAATAGGTGCTATTTCCACGCGGAGCGGGGTATATAGCGTGAACGACTCATGCAAGTCCTTGCACAGGACGACGACATCTAGATTGACCACCACCAGCGATATGCCTTGAAAGCGCGAAGCTAATACACCGCGACTACGTTGATTAAGTTGCGATCGTCACACTGGAAAACGGGTACTCGGATATTGCTGGTATTCTTAGGACTCGGAGCCAACGTGGCTAGCGATGTTCTTGGGTAGGGATCGCACACTATCGGTGTACCGCGAGGTACTTTTTGACATTCAAGGTACTTTGTACCGTTCACGACGTAGTGACCAATTGAGAGACACAGCCAAGCATGGCGGATGGTCGACGACATGCCGAACAACGTACCGTCGGCTCGTGTATCCGCTTGGTATTGACGCGATGCTGCTCTGAGAGAAAAGGTGTAGCACAAATGGGTCAGTATCGGGGTCAAGTTACTCAGACCAGATCAGTGACGTGAGTGACTTTCGTTGTACCACCTGCCGAGTGGGGCGGCCCACGAGAGCGTCCTGGTGCTTACTAGATCATCCGGTGGAAAAGCTCTCAAGCGCACCTGGTCGGCTGCTAGTTGCTCGACAGCACACGCCGAGGCAACGGTCCGGACGTAAATGTGAGCTTGCAAAACGGGAGCATGTCCTCAAAGAGTTTTCCCGAGGATTCGCCAATGTATAATGCGGGTGCTCCAGGTAATACTAGGGTCTACCCCGAGGAGCTATTCCGCCGATTTCTCAGCCCAACGGAATGTCGGACCTCACAGCAGACGCTACTGAGCAGATGCTAGAGACCAAGGTTTGCGACTTTGCGGCGCAGTTGAAGACGGAAGCATGGAAGCTCGAATACGACACCAACCCCGCACTGGGTGTCTTGCCCTGGCTTGGACGTCTTGAGCCAGCGAGACAGGACGCCTCACGCACCTCCCACTGCGAGCTTGGCTGTTCTGTGGCGCTCGGAAAGGGCTTTTGAGTGTGAGCTTATATGCACGTCCGGGGTTGACGTAGGTAGATGACGATGTACACGGCCAGGGTAATTCAACGCGCCCGTGCACATAGCTCAAGGAAGACGGGAGAGAAGCAATATTTCTTCTTTTGCCTTGTGGAGCTACCCTGACGTGATGCAGCTGCGAGAAGTCGATGGTCGCTGCATATGCGCAGCAGTCTTGACTGGAGACGGACCATGTGATGGGGCTTCCAAGGAAACATCGGGGCCAGAAGAACACAGCGGAGGCACCGGGGTGCGCTCCATCGAGTCATTGAGGGCTTAGGGGCGGGGATCAGCAGGTTCTGCACACGTCCCCCGCAGAAGAAGAGGCAGCCGCTTGCGCCTGGGGTCGTGACGGCGCATGGTGCTAGGGGACGGGTAGCTGGGCGCTGGGGAAGCTATGCCCTGCCCATGTCACTTGCTGCTCGCGGCTGTGAATAAAGCTGTCATGGCGCCCGGGACTTTAGGCCTGTGTCTGCGAGCGCTCTCAACTCCTACTTGCATACTACCACAGTAGATTTATATTACTGTGTTCTTGTATCTCAATCGCCGCGTTTCCCAGCCAGCCGACGCCATGCTGTGGCTTGCACAAGCATTGTTTGCGGGCCTTGCCCACGCCCAGGTATGTTTGCATATTCTCTAATTACGCACCACAACGCCGTTGGCACTGCAAGATATTTGTATTCAAGCTGCAGAGATGCTGCGCGATCTTGCGCATCTTGTTGTTGCCCTCTTCCCCTTTCTGCGCGCAGTACAATTCACCCCTGCAGCCGTGTTTACGAGCTTACGCTGATCATAAACAAGTACTCCAACAACACGGGCTCCAACGACACCAGCAGTCCATTGAACTTTGCTGAGAGTCCTCCATACTACCCCAGCCCGTACGTACAAATTTCGGCATGTTACAAGTCATTAGCCGTAGAAGTGGGCTTGACAGGTGTGGGGAAGAGCGAAGGAGCGCCGGCTCCACCAAGCTTTCACATGCGGCAGTTGCATCGCGACACGACCGAACTTCACATCTGGAACACAGTTGCTGACTCGTAAATAGCTGGGCAGAGGACACCACCGGCGACTGGGCTGATGCCATTACCAAGGCAAAGGCATTTGTCAGCCAGCTTACTCTCATCGAGAAAGTGAACCTCACCACCGGAACTGGATGGCAGAGTGACGCCTGCGTTGGCAACGTTGGCGCCATCCCCCGTCTCGACTTCGACCCTCTCTGCTTGCAAGACAGCCCTCTGGGTATCCGTTTCGCCGATTACGTCTCTGCATTCCCTGCAGGTGGCACTATTGCTGCATCATGGGACCGTGGCGAGTTCTACCGCCGTGGTTACCAGATGGGTCAGGAGCACCGCGCAAAGGGTGTCGATGTGCAGCTCGGCCCTGCTATCGGTCCTCTTGGTCGCCATCCCAAGGGTGGAGTAAGTTATTCGACTCGATTGCCTTGACATTCACTAACATCTGCTCAGCGTAACTGGGAAGGTTTCTCCCCTGACCCAGTCTTGACTGGTCATGCTGTCGCCGATACCGTCCGCGGTATCCAGGACGCTGGTGTCATCGCATGCACCAAGCACTTCATCATGAACGAGCAGGAGCACTTCCGCCAGCCCGGTAACTTCGAGGACTTTGGCTTCGTCGATGCCATCAGCTCCAACTTGGATGACAAGACTCTGCACGAGCTCTACCTGTGGCCTTTCGCCGACGCCATCCGTGCTGGAACTGGATCCATCATGTGCTCTTACAACAAGGTGAACAACTCCCAGGTCTGCCAGAACTCGTACCTTCAGAACTACATCCTTAAGGGCGAGCTTGGCTTCCAAGGATTCATCGTCTCTGACTGGGATGCTCAACACTCTGGTGTCTCTTCCACCCTTGCTGGTCTGGACATGACTATGCCCGGTGACACCGACTTCAACTCTGGCCAGTCCTTCTGGGGAACCAACCTGACCATCTCCATCCTCAACGGTACCGTTCCCCAGTGGCGTCTCGACGATGCGGCTGTCCGTATCATGGCAGCATACTACTTCGTCGGCCTTGACGAGTCCATCCCTGTCAACTTCGACAGCTGGCAACGCGACACTTACGGATACGAGCACTACTACGCACAGGTTGGCAACAAGCTCGTCAACCAGCACATTGACGTTCGCATGGACCACTTCCGCTCCATTCGCCGCTCTGCTGCCAAGTCGACTGTCATGCTCAAGAACTCTGGTGTCCTTCCTCTCTCTGGAAACGAGAAGTGGACTGGTGTCTTCGGTAACGACGCTGGTGAGAACGAGTACGGTCCCAACGGATGCGCCGACCGTGGCTGTGACAACGGTACCTTGGCCATGGGCTGGGGCTCTGGAACCGCCGACTTCCCTTACTTGGTCACTCCTCTCGAGTCCATCAAGCGCGAGGTTACTGACAATGGTGGTGTCGTCACTTCCGTCACCGACAACTGGGCCTACGCGCAGATTCAGGCAATGGCTAGCCAGGTTAGCCACGCTATCGTCTTTGTCAACGCCGATTCTGGTGAAGGTTACATCACCGTCGATGGTATATTTTATCCTGCTTTTATATTGAAACCTTACTAACTCAGGCACAGGTAACATGGGTGACCGCAACAACCTCACTGTCTGGCAAGACGGTGAGACTCTGATTCAGAACGTGTCGGCACTGTGCAACAACACCATTGTCGTCATCCACTCTGTCGGACCTGTCCTTGTCAACAACTTCTACGACAACGAGAACATCACTGCCATTCTCTGGGCTGGTCTTCCCGGCCAAGAGTCTGGCAACGCCATCGTCGACATCCTCTACGGCCGCCACAACCCCGGTGGCAAGCTTCCCTTCACCATTGGCAGCTCCCAGGAAGAGTACGGCCCCGATGTCACTTACGAGCCCACCAACGGCCACGGCAGCCCCCAGGACAACTTCGACGAGGGTGTCTTCATTGACTACCGTGCGTTTGACAAGAAGAACATCACTCCCATCTACGAGTTCGGTTTCGGTCTCTCATACACCACCTTTGAGTACTCTAACATCAGTGTCACAAAGGTGCCTGCTGGCGCATACGAGCCCACTACTGGTCAGACCATCGCTGCCCCTACTCTTGGCAACTACAGCAGGAACATCGAGGAGTACCAGTTCCCCGCCAACTTCACCCGCCCGGCCACCTTCATCTACCCCTACCTGAACTCGACTGACCTTGCTGAGGCGTCGCAAGACCCTGAGTACGGTGTCGACTACACGTGGCCCGAAGGTTCCACTGATGGCTCACCCCAGGCTCGCATCGCCGCCGGTGGTGCTCCCGGTGGTAACCCTCAGCTGTGGGACGTCCTCTACACTGTCGAGGCCACCATCACCAACAACGGCACCGTTGCTGGTGACGAAGTCGTCCAGTGCTACATTGCTCTCGGTGGACCTGAAGACCCCGTGGTCCAGCTCCGCGCCTTTGACCGTCTGAGCATCCAGCCTGGCATGAGCGCTACCTTCCACGCTGACATCACCCGCCGTGACATCAGCAACTGGGACGTCGCCGCCCAGAACTGGGTCATCTCCGAGTACCCCAAGACGGTGTACGTCGGTGCTAGCTCGCGTAAGTTGTTGCTTACTGCGGAGATGGACACCAGCGACTACACTTCTTAGAGAAGTCGTTGAGATCTGTATTGTTTGGATAAACACCATCAACAGTAATGTTCAATCCTTAATTGTGAACTAGTCATAGCTAGTTTTATGAAGAAACGAATCTTTGTAACTATTGCCTGATTGCATATATGCACGTGTCTTGCCTGTCAAACTTGGTGAAACCGCTACATGTACGCTTGATCGATCCAGACAGCGGCTATGGTGCCCTATCGCGATGGATTGAGGGGTAATGCGTATCGCGGGCCGGCTGCGCTTCGGCGTGGAGCCTCGATGACGGGCGATAGTCAAGGAATGCGTTTACGAGGTGACTAATGTAGCTAGAGCGATCAATTTCAGACGCGTCACGGGACGAACGATACAGAGCTGCGATCGTTATGCAGGATGTCGACGCGATATTCTACGACGTCCTTCGCTCATCGTGTAGCAGCATACACAGCAAGCGAGCGTGAGTAAGCGTCCGAAGCGGCAACGATTGGCGTCGTGCTGGTGGGCCGTTGGTGCAGCCAGCAGCGATCCTGTTGGCGGCATGCGAACGGTTTTCAAGCCCGATTGCATAGCGTCATTGTTTGCTTGGCTGGGCCCGACGCGCACAGTCGGCACCTGAGCGTTTGGGGCCTCTGGGTGCGCTGGAGAAGCAACGCTCAGGGTGCAATGACAGGAGGCGGGCATCATATTGCAGGCGTCCCGTTTGACAGCGGCGCAGCGTGCATGTTTGGAAGTCCGGCTCTGGGTCGCTCACGGCTGGGGGCGCGCTGCCAGCTACCGCGTTATTTTGATCACGAGTGCGCACGGATAGCATCTTGAGCCAGGGCACCAAGGCGACGTAATTTGTCCCCTTCCGTGCTCCTGCGGCTCTGCTCCATTATCTCTCTATCGATAGCCACCGACTATCTAGTATCCCACGCGTCGCGCATTGTCACCGTTGTCTCGCTGCATCCTGAGGTCATCGCCACGCCTGCGCTAGCCACCAAGTCGCGTCGTGCTGGAATAACAAACACGCCCATACGTCGACCCTTCCGCCCACGACCGCGCGCTCTTCCACCCTTCTCGTCACCACCGCCCTGCGACGCCTGCCCCCAGCCCGCCGCCGCTCCCTGGACGACGCCTTCCAGTCGCGCGCAGTGCATTGGGAATCCAACACCGACGTTTCGCGGTAAGCAGCTCCCGTTCCGAGTGTGTCGAGTCGCTTGGTGGGGCGCCTGGCTGGCTGCTCTTCGCACGTCCGTGGCTGGCTCGTCCCTCTCCCATGGTCCGCCGTCACCACCCAAAACAAATAATACACGGATGCACACACTCGCACAACTCTCGCTGATACATTCTTCTCCTCTACAGATTCGCTCGCTAGCCCCCCGCATGCACCATGTCGACTCGTAGAAGTCTTCGTTCGCGCAGAGACGCCCAGCAGCAGTCTGAACCAGACACGCCAGATGCCACGCCCTCGCGCAAGCGCAGGCGGGTGAGCAGCCCCAACACCACCAGTGTTGCGGCGAACTTGTACTCACTCGCACAGTTGAATGGCGCCGCCCAAGAGCCGCCTGCTACGGCCGCCCCCGACCCGCCCCGTACCCGCATCACAGAGTCGGTCGCCAGCAACGACTCCAACACGACACTGCCCAACGGCGGAGATGCAGAAAACCCAATGGACCCCATAGAACGCCAGAACATCGTCATAGCCGCTCTCCGCGTGCCCGGCTATGTGCCCCACGCCGCCATCGACTATGCAAACGACCTGCAGTCGCAGCGCAACAAGGGCAAGAACATCCCGGCATTTGCCAAGATTGCTGCCCGCGACTGGTGCTTCTTCGTTCAGGACACGCAAGTTAGAATCGGCCGTGTAGACTCGAATACACGTTCCAACCAGCAGAGCTCTCAGCCCGACCTCTCTGGGCTGCCTCCAAGTGACCCCAACCGCCAGGATTGGGGCGTGCACATTGACCTTGGACCTGAGCGCCAGATATCCCGCGTCCACGCCGAGATCAACTTCGAGGTTGACGACCAGCAGTGGTACATCACCGTGAACAGCCGCAACGGTCTCAAGCTGGACGACCGCCATCTCACCAGAGGAGACAAGGCACCCCTACACTCGGGTATCTGTATCAGCATTATGAGCACTCAGATGCTGTTCCTTCTCGCCAACCAGGAGGACCACTTCCACCCCATGTTGTGGCGTCAGGTTAAGAATGAGGACGCCGCCGAGTCTGACAATGACGGCAACCCGCCGCCAAAACCCCATCAGCACGCGCATCCCAGCGGACCGACGCCCAAGCGCGACCAGTACGATCCGTTCCCACCGTCTTCGCACCCTCGCAACAAACACCAATCGTCACAAGCATACTACAACCAGATGACATCCACGCCTGGATACCCACAACCCGGAACCCCCATGACCTTCCGCGGCGAAAAGGACCCGCGCAGCAAAGGCTCACCTGCTACCTTCTCTCGAGCAGTTCTACTAGAAAATGGCGACGATATTGACTACAGCTTAGACTCAACTAAAGAAATCAAGCCGCCTCACAGCTATGCCCAGCTCATCGGCCAAGCGATCCTCAGTAGCGAAGAAGAGATGCTCACGCTTGCCAACATCTACGACTACATCAAGTCCCGGTATGCCTTCTTCCGCCACACGAACAGCGGCTGGCAGAACAGCATTCGACACAATCTGTCGCTCAACAAGTCGTTTGAAAAAGTTGCACGCCGCACCGACGAGCCTGGCAAGGGTATGAAGTGGAAGATTGCAGACTCAGAGAAGGAAGAGTTCATCAAGAAGCAACTGCTTAACCCTCGCAAGGGCGGCGTGGCAATCGGATATCGCATAGACGGCTCAGGGCCTAGTTCGCCCGCGCTGGGCAATCCATCTCAAGCCACCGAGCGCCTTGTAGGTGCCTTGGAGCGCGACAACCGCCAAAGCCAATACCCTCCTCGCGTCAAGTCGCCTCCACGGTCCGCTACGCCCCCGCTTTCGTCGGTCCCGATGGCCACCGAATCCTACACTCCAGACCGCGGCCCACGCCCATTTGGAGGTTTCAAGCAATCGCCGACTATACGCGACCAGGATCGGTTCGTCACTCCGGCGAAGCGCCTTGTTTATGGAGCCAATGACGGCCAGGAACCTACTCACATCAAGCAGGACGAATCTCGACTGGAATCATCACCCGGCGTGGACCCCGTTAAGCAGAGTGTCCCTGGTATGAAGACAGACGTCGGTAACTCACCACCGACCCTGTACTCGGACACCGGGTCGAACAACATGAATGGCAACTACGATGCGAACCGAATGAACAATGCCCTCGTCACCCCACTTGTTTCCCGCCACGCACCCCGTCTCGCACCCCCAAGCACAGCTCAAATGCCCAGCCAGTATATGGCATTCTCTAGTCCAGCACCTTTCTGGAAGTTCGTCGACCTCCCCAGCACACCTGCCAAAGCACCACTCGAGCTCAGCCCTATCAAACTACAACGTCCAGACTTCAAAGATGGCGATGACGACCACCCTAGTTCACCGCCCATGCTGCCGTACAACAGCGCAGAGCCCGAAGACAATGAAGATCAAGACCAAGATGCCGAGGAGAAAGGCGACGAAGAGGAAGATGCCGGTCCAGAGAGTCCAAGTCGTACCGTCTCCAGACCCGCCAGTCGGCATATTGGAAGCCAGCGTTCCCGGTCAAATAGCAATGTCAACGGGCTTGGATTAGGTATCGTGGGCAACGGAGGGATGGTACGCGGTGCCAGCTTGACGAGCTTCGAGGAGGAGCCTGAGCCTGAGGAGGAAAGCTATGATCTTTCAAAGTATGCTGCGAATGCTTCCTTCTCTTCAGTAATGGTACAATGCTAACAAATCATAGGGGTTTTCAGAAAATCGGCTCCTTCCACCGCAGCATGGCTCAAGCCCACGGCCTCGGCAGCATCGGCAGCATCGGCAGTCGCGCTACCGCTACACCACCACCCCACCCTCCCCATCTCGCGCGCACCAGTGTCCCTGCAAACATGTAGACTGAGTTGCAGGACGATATCGACCAGCAAACTCTAGCGATATATCTTCTCCTTTCACGCTTCGGTACAGATCCTATACTACCATCTGACGACGGTGTGGGTGATCCAAACTCTTCACAATGAGCGAAAGTTGGATTATGACGGTTACGACACTTCCTTGTTGTGTGTTTGATTAGGTTGCATTTCGGTTTCTCGGTCCGCAAAACTCTGCGTATGCATAGAGTCGAGCGTGTTGTTCGTCGTATGGTTCATTCTCTTCTTTCTATTGCTGTATCACTTTATCGCTCGATCGAATTACTCCGCTTATGGCGTTCTGTGTGGCATTATGGCATCATGGCATCATGGGCGAAAAAGGATGCGTTATGATAATGATGGTGTATTCAGTGTTGTACTTTCGCGTATGCATCTGTAAGGAGGACGAGTAGGATAGGATGGCTAAGCGTATGGATTATGGACGAGTGGGAAAGCTTGGAGGATGATGTATGCTTGTAGTGTTAGTCACAGAATGAAAGCAGTCATTTTCTGAGCCTTGTTTCCACCCTGTCATTTGACGTGTCTGTTAATGTGAGAATCAATAGTACTCGGTGACCGTGCATAATCTGTGGTTATTCTAGCTTCAATACGAGACTCCACATTGTACAGTTCACGCTTCATTCATGCCATTGCACATGCACCACGTCACATAACAGCTTGGTCCTTCATCGATTCCTGTTCATTGGCTTTCCTCCCGACTATCTGGGGTCCGCAAGTAGACTACGCAACCGATATACACATTCCCTCTGTCCAGTCCAACATTGCAGTCCAACCCCCTCTAGTTAATCTCCTTATGAGGGAACCACTTGCTCGGCTTGAGATTCTTCTCCTCAAGCGGCGCATCCAACACGCCCAATCGCCTTATCTCGCCCGCGGACGGTGCGTCGTCGCGTTTTATGTTGGCTTCGGCTTTGCGGTACGCGGCTTGGAGGGCGAGGGTACGTGCGGCCTGTTAAGATGTCCATATTAGCACGTATCTTTCGTGGTGTGATGAAGGGCGGGAGGGGGTGGGAGTGTGTGGGCGGTCTAATGGGAAGGGACAGGAAGGGATGCGATGCGGGTATATGGGGGTGAAGCGACTAAAGGATACGCACCTCCTTCTTATGGTGAAGGCACTCGTAGTAGTCCTCAAGGACGGGTGCGCATTTTGCCTTGCCAGAGTCGTCCTCGGCGTTTGTGTTGGTCGTGTAGCATGCGAGGACTTCTTGCCAGAAGGGGAAGCAGCGGGATGGGCCTGGGTTATTGTGTTAGCTGATGTTTTGTAATTGTCTATCTAGAGCGCTTCTTTTTGCTTCGTATGGAATAAGGGCGAGGTCGGAGAGCTTTGGAGGGTTGCAGCGCGAGCGAACATATCGGCGGTGGGGAGATGGAGCGATCGGAGAGCAGGCACGGGCGGGTTGAAGATGCGATAACCCTTTGGAGGTCTGCAGATTGATCCTGGAGGCCTCGGCTGGTTCCTCGAGCTATTGATCGTGCGGTTCCCCGTGTTCGTGTGCTCGCAAGTCAAGCCTGAGTCGTCTTCAAGCCTGTGGCTGGCCTCTGCGCTAGCAGTGATGCTCGATCCACCCTGTTCCCGTATCCTCCATATTCATCCGAGTTCCGATACGCTTGGTGTAGGTATTCGCACCGTGTAGCCGTCGTGATCGCTCTTCGCATTCGTTCCGGATCCGCTCTTCGTAGTGCCATTGCGCTCGCTCTTCTGCCCCCGCCAACCCCCAAAGCCCCCAAGATTATCCCCCAGGAAGTGATTTGTACGTACCACCAGCAAGTCCGTATCCTGAAGCCATTGTCGCGGTGTTTAAGTGGGGGTCTCGAGTCGCGATGTGCTGCTGCTGTGAACTCGGCCAGCTTGGGTTACGTCAGCAGCGCACGGGCCGTCCGTCACTCATCCGATGGCGCTGGTGCTCTGCTCACACTCGACATCTCTACATCGCCTCAACAAGCCATGTCTGCATCTTTTCTTTCTGCGGTTCAGAACCAGCGCGTGGATTGCATGGAGACAAAATTCCTCCCAGAACATGGATTCGCAAGACTCTTGATAATCTAGGCATTCATCCTACAATCCATATGCTGTCAGCATGCCTTACATTGTAAACCCACGTCAATCTAGGGAAAACCTGGACAGGTCTGGAGCCTACATCAACGTTAGGCCACCTAATCTGCAGGCTTTCTTCTTGATGTAGCCTCTAGGGTGTTCAGTTTTTCCCTTGTATGAGGTGAACCGGTGAAGGAACCCCGCCACAGCCACATAACTTGGCTGCATGCATCATGTCCGCTTCTTCAGCTGAGTTCGTCAGGCTGCGACTTTGCATCAACATTCCTCAAACCCACGACTGTTCAGTGCTCTTACCGCATAACATTCCTAGCAGCGCAGTAACAAAGGGTATCTGGCATAATTCTCTCAGACACTGAGTAGCCAGTCTCGCTCGGAAACGTCTTCGCCAATACAATATCAGGAGCGTGCGCAGACATGTCTGACAGCGAAAACATTTGTGTCTGTTGTAGGCATCCGATAGTGGACGAAACGATCGAAGGCGACATGACACTACGAGTCGAATATCTCATAATCGATTTCAAGGATCTGGCATTGGGAGTAGACTCTAAGTGTCGGAACTGCGCTGTTATTCTTGACGCTATCGTCACTTTTGTTGGGGACGAAGACAGATCATTAATGCAACTTTACATACCCGTATGCATTGATTTAGAAAGTCAAGAACTCCGTATCGACATCGGCGTCGACATCTACGAAGATATTGTAGTCCTACGTTACAGTGGTATGTCTGAGCATTCTACAGCAACGCTTAAACTAAGAGTATCTAAGATTTTCCACGCAATTTTGAGCCTTCCAAGTCTGATGTCTGGAACTTTAGAGAGTCTCGACCGCTTTCGGGAAATACTTCTTCGCGAGAGACTATTCGTATGATTCAAGGGTGGAAGGCTAATTGTATGCAACACCACGAGTGTTGTATGCAACGACTAGCCGTCCCATTACCCAAGAGAATCCTAGAGATCACGGCTGAATGTATAATCCTCCGCGAGAAACCGGGCAGCCTAGCTCCGTATGCTTGCCTCAGTCACTGTTGGGGGTCGAAAGGTCCGGCCATTAAGTTGACTGCGAAAACCTTCAGAGGTCTACGTGATGGTGTCAAGACATCTGATCTACCCAAGACGTTTCGAGATGCGGTGGAGGTGTGTCGTCACCTAGGAATATATTACATCTGGATTGATGCGCTGTGTGAGATGTTCCAGGAAAACATTTGGTTAGAGATGCGCGGCTGACCAAGTGCAGGTATCTTCCAAGACAGCGAAGAAGATTGGAAAGAAGCCGCTGCCACGATGGGCGATATTTACGAGAACTCGCACATCACCATTGCAGCTACAGCTAGCCAAGATAGTAACGGCGGTCTCTTTTCTTCAGATTGTCGAGTTACGAGGGGTTTGGAAAAACATCCGCATCTGCACGTCCAGACTTCAGAGCAGAGGTTCCCATCATACACCCAAGATGAAAGGACGGCATCAATGCCACTGCTATCTCGCGCCTGGGTGTATCAAGAACGAAGGCTCTCAAAACGCACGATACACTTTGGCAAACATCAGGTCTACTGGGAGTGCCAAACCTGCTTTGCTTCGGAGGATTCCAGAGAAGACAAAACGTGGAACAAACACGTTACTGATTTCGACAATGCGATATTTCTTGGTTGGGGCGATAATTGCGTGGACCATAAAACCTACTGGCACAAGACTGTGATGGAGTACACTATGCTGCAGCTGACCTTTGAGAGTGATCGTCTGCCAGCTATTGCAGCTGTCGTTGATCGAATGTCGCGGCTACAAAGAGTAGACGACGTTTACATTGCAGGATTATGGAAGAACAGCATACTCTCGGATTTGCTGTGGTCCATAGACGTAACTGTTTATGTACCGCGCCCTGCACGGATGGCTCCTTCTTGGTCTTGGGTATCAGCGCAGAACTCAGCAATCCTCTGGCGCGACTTCGAATTTACCAAGGAGACCAAAGTCCTCAATCTGGAGTACAGTGTCGTTGGTGCTGCTAACCTTGGAGAGGTCACCAATGCTAGCATCATATTAATGGTGCCTGTGCTAAACCTGACAGCCTTTGATGAGCTTAATTTCGCCAATATAGATGACGGAGGTTGGGAAACGCGTTTTGAGAGCATCTCAGAGTCAATTCCGGTCAGGGAACAGTTCCGACAGAACAATCTGGAAATCTTTGACACTCACTTCTGTCCCGACTACGATCTGACCACCGCCAATCCTCCAACTAAATGTGGATGTACCATAAAACTCTTGGTCGCGAGAGATCATAGTAAACGCATCGGCGGGATTGTTGTTCAGCAAACTTCCGACGGCCCAGAGTATAAGAGGATAGGCTTTCTTCATGTCTGGCTAAAACAGGCGAAACCTAAAATGGCTGAGAAGAAAGATAAAGACTCAGTGAATAGTGAGCATGATGGTAGCGAAGATGATGAAGAGATCGAAGAAGGAATAGACAATCTAACACTGTCACTGCCTATGGAGGAAGTAAAGATTGTTTGAGTTTCAGTTATTGGGTTGGCTATAAGCTTCAGTTACCTGTGTTTGATGTTGTTTTGAACAGGCATACACAGTTCCCATTTCTTTTCGGGCTAAAAGGGGGTCTGCATATCTTCAACTTGGCGCATTGCTCGGCACCACACTTCGAAGATTCGTGAGTGAAGCTGCACAATGTTACAGAAAACGACACGAGCGAAGAAGAGATGAAACCGTATAATGGCAACAAACTCATTTCATGCTAGCTACCATATCCTCTCGCTCCATGAATGTACCCATGCAGATAAAAATGAATGACTACTGCACATACTGGCCTCTACAGGCCCAGTTACAGAAACAAGATCACCACGACGCCGCAGATATCATCGTCGCGCCTAGATAGCCACGTTAATCCCACGAACACGACGCAGGTACCCCGCTTCCTCTGCAGTCCAATGTTTCTTCCCCGGCTGCACCCATTTCGCCTGAACACGAGCAGCCAGCTCTGCCTCCGTCTTCCTCGCCGCCTCCCACTTTGCCTTGTCCTTCTCCGCCTTCTCTTTCTCATTCAGCTTCCGCTGTTGCGACCACATCTGGTCAGCATCGGTCTTCTGTTTCGCGTTCGCCTCCCGCTTGGCCGTGCGCTCAACGTAGTCTTGATGCTTTTGCATCTTCTCCTTTGCTTCGGTGACAGCTACACCAAACCGCTCGTTGTGCACAAGATAGGCCGCGTAGTCCTCTGGGTCGGGGATCTTGCCTTCGAGGTCGAGCTGCGCGAGCTTGGTAACGGTTTTGCGGAAGAGGTTCTCGCCGATCGGTGTCTGGATGGCGGAGAAGGCATCGATATCCGAATATTCTGGCAAACGCTCCGCGCGGATGAGGGCCCAGTAACGGTTGAAAATGCGCTGGGTGTACGCCATCATACCGAGGAAGTCTGCGGCGCTGCATAGCTGAATGTCTTCCCATGTTCCCGGGGCTGGGTACGGGTGCAGTTCTTTCGCGAACTTCTTGAACGTGGTGATCTCGTTGAAGTGCTTGATCAGGTCCTGGACCATAAGCACTTCAAGTCCGGCAGGCAGCTTGATCACTGGATCGGAGCCAGCTACCATCTCCTTCTTGACGGAGATTGCGCGGAAGAGAGCGATGGGCATCTCGGCCACTAGCTTGTCTTCGCTGTCGACGAACTGTACTTTCGGTCCCGTAGCCAGGATTCTACGGTCGGCATGGGAGAGCTCGTAGATCTTGGCCACGTCGCCCATGTTGTTCTCGGACGCCTGCATGGCTTTCTTGGGACCAGGGGCGGTCACGAAAGCAGAAGCAAGGAGGTTGGCCTTACCATTAGGGGATGGAGCAGCAGCCTTTGTATCTTTCTTAGCAGCTTGCTCCATCTGCTTGGCGATGGGAGTAGGCGCCATCTCTGCTTTGTTATTTGCGAGAAGATGGGAGTACTTGGTGGGATGCGGACAGCTTGTTTCTGGTCTAGCAAAGTTTGGAGTTTGCTAGTGGTTACTGAGCTGGGTTCGACGCGAAGATTGTTGAGTGGGTTGAGAGTAGACTCCGGTGGTGTGATGGAGAACGGCTATGGGGGAAGGAGGGGGGTATTTTATATGCAGAGGGTGGGACTGAAGCCAGAGTGAATGCAGGAGAGGCCATGGCTGTAGGCTGGCGATGACCTGAGGTTGTAGACTTACTTCGTTCAGTGTGAATGAGTGAATGTACCTGCACATGGTGATGCACTGCTCAGTTCGGACGTGGAAGGCGGACAACGCCATCTTCAGCCGCCTGTTGTTCTTTCACCAAGGAAACGAGACGGATATTCTCGAGGCGTAGAAAGTGAATGCTGTGGCGCTGACGATGCTTATAGTGAATGAGTACCTGGGTAGATTTCGCGTATATATGAGAAGCTGAGAGATGAGCTTCAGTCAAAGGCTGAGACGTGGTTATAAGGCGAAAGTTAGCTTGACATGCGATCACGCGACGTGATAATCTCTTTGACAGCAAGTATGTTTTCTGCTACTGATGGTCTTTGTGATCAAATGTTCCGGATGTTTGTCGACTGTTCACGTGCCAAATCTTTCATCGAAGAAACGTTTTGCCATTCCAACTTCATGGCTTTCACTGCTTCTGATTTCCATTTGATGAGAGCGGTAGCCCTATGGCAGTCGCGATGTTGAGATGATGAATGGTTGATGGAATGGGAGGCTGGGCTTGCTTGCGATTTGCGTGGGGCTGAGGTTGGCGAGGCCGGCTGGGCAGAACATCAGGCCGCGCGCGCTGTTGCGGCGGCGTCGCCTGGTGGCCTCGCCAAACTGTGCCGCAAAAAGTGGTCACTTACCAACACCAAGGGCTCGGGTGATGCGATGTTCCATGTCGCATCGAAAGTGGGTATCGTGTTCTTGATCTGCGAGGATGATCGACGCGAATGCGGGACGTCTAATCGAGAGTCGCGATGCTGTCAGGCTGTAGGGTTATCGTATTTGAAGGTAGTTCACCAAATCTCACTCGCGACGGTGCACAATTCTTTGAAGAGTTGATTTCTTTGATTCAAGTTTCGTTTTTTATTAAGTTTAGAAGGCTAAAGAAGCTTGCTTCTGTTCCAGCATCCGATTCAACTGCTCCCAGGTCAACTGAGAGAGTGCTTCTTCCAAGAACTTGCTTGAAGTGTAGGAGATGAACCTACAGTCTCCGTGCATCCAGTATCCCAAGCCGAAGGAAAGGTCAGCGATAGCGCAAAGGTGCGTCAGGAAGTGTTTGCTCCGCAAGCAGAGGACCACCTCCCGAGAGGCAGAGACGCCACGGGCGTGCTCATGTCTCGACCCCGCGCAGTCGCTTTCCCTAGTTTTTCCGACCCAGTCCTCCTTCGCAACAGAGACGAGCTATCACAGCGGCATCGCAGATGCATGTATAACTTTTGTCGCCGCCTCTCGGCAGATCCAGCTGACACTCAATGCCAGGCCAAGTAAGCGTAATTCGTGAACGTGAATCGCGTCAGATCGTAAAGAGTCATGGCATGCCACAGGCTCAACGAAGAGATAGCGCATCCGTCCAGGAGTTGTAAAACGACATTAACAAACAGGAAAAAAGCACAACAAAAATCCCAAAACCGAGTGTGCCTGACCTCGTGAGCCGTGAGGCTGTTGTTTAACCGTCTTCCGTTTGAAATGCCCGACATGCATGCCTCCCAGAGATGCTGTATTCAAGTAAATGAAAAGACCTGGTCCGGCCGTTGTGGTAGACAAAAAAAGGAAATCGCTCGCTAAAAACAAAACAGATAACGTGAGAGCAGGTATCAGAAAGAAAATGTACGGAGAAGGAGAGGGGAAATGACGCTCGCTAAAAGGAATCAATGATAAAACGCCGTCCCATGCCGGTTGGGTAGTGATGTTTGCACATCATGTCGTGAATATCGCATTCGTCTCGTGTCGGGCGTCGCAAGGTTGGTGCGCTGGGCAACCTGCGCGGTAAAGGGAAGTGCAAGGGGGACTGGCCAGGTCCACGCTTCCCAGCATCGACAGAGAACAGGTGCATACACCACAGTCGAGTTTGTCATTCAGCTTATGTGAATGCTGCGTACTGTGGTGCGAATCCTGTGTCCCATCCGAAACCGCCGAAACCTCCGTGAACGGCGCTTGACCCGCACTGCTGGGCTAGCACGCTCGGCAGAGGAAGGGCTGGTATCGGTGCCGACGCTGGGGGCGGGCTGTAGTACGAACTTGACGTGTATGGGCTGGTGCTTGGCGCATATGGGCTGGTGCACGGTGCGTACGGGCTCGTCGAGTTGTATGGCTGGCTGTAGGAGGGTGTCGGTGACGGAAGCTGGATCGCTTCGAAGCCCATGTTGCCCATGGTGCTCCAGAATGTTGGTCCAGTTTCACCGCAGGTAGCGATGGTCGGGCTGGGCGTCGATGGGACCACTCTCCAAGTGTCGACCGGGGCTGAGTGCGACTGGTACTGCTGTGTTGGCACCCACCAGTTGGCTGAGCCGGGCGAGCTGGGGAGAAGCGGTGCTGGGCGGACAACGTCGACGATCCTGGGAGGAGGAGGAAGGAGCGGGAGGAACAGGCCCATGATGGCGCTCTTGACATCCTCACCTCGTCCCTCAAGTAGCTCTCCCGCACCATCCTCCTCGAGTCCTTCCAGAGCCTTGACACCAGTTCGGAAGACGTAGCGGTTGACAGCCTGGACAAATCCATCTTGGAGCTTCTTCAGCTGTTGCTCCTTCTCGGCCCATTCCCAGGTGCTGGCGGATACATCGACGGAGTAGATGTCCTTGTGGTACTCGATAAGCGCTTCGATGGTCTCCGGTGTAAGCTTGAATGCGACCTCATGTTGTGAAACCATGTCGACGTGTACGACGTAGGCCTCGATGTGGATGAGCTGGTAGTTGAAGAGCGCTTCTACCAGCGGGTTGTTGTCCTTGCGCAGTTCCGAGTCCGGGGCCTTTGGTACCATGATTGAGCACAGCGACCACATAGCGTTGGGTCCGGAAAGGGTTTCTGTCAGACACCTCGTGTGTTGCTGGACGCTGTTCAACGGACGCTTGACGCGGTTGACCCTCTTGAGGGTTTGTGTTAACCATGGCTCGACCTTGGAGGCTAGTACGACGTTGACGTTTGATCTGGGCGCAAAGGCCGCAGCCGAGGCGGGTAGTAACGAGATCGGCATGTTGAGTGTGTGGTATGTGCGAGACGTTTGCGATATTAGGATGGGACGATTTATCAAAGATTCAAAGAAAAGAACAAAAGAGAGGTTGTAAGAAAATGTCTCTGGCGGGTATAATTTTTCGAGAGGCGCCTTGGATTGAGGAGGAGAGACAGGGAGGGGCGGGCGAATGAGGATGGGGGAAGGCGAGGTGGGAGGAGGGTGAAGAAGGCTAGTGGTGGTGGTGGGTGGGATCTCTTAAGAGCTTACAAGCGACGATCATGGGTCGGCGTGGCCACACTTGTCGGCAAGGATTTCATGCACACTGCCCCGTTTAGCTGCACTGCGCATCTAGCTTGTTTAAACGTGCATACGGCCAGAGTCCGCAGCTGCAGGTCTAGTCGGATCTAAGCTGACCGACGGACACGGCGAGCGCGTTGCGCACGCGTGGATAGGCGGATGCGTGTGGTGCGCGAAGATTGCGATGCTCTCATGGCTGCGAGTGTTGTGCGAACGACTACTCGGCCATGCACGCGCGGAGATGACTGCGAAAGAGGCGTCTGATCAGCCTCCCCAGTGGAAATAGCAAATGTAATCGACGACTATGACCGAATAGTGCTGTGCACCAGGGCAGCTGAAGACGGCCTCACGGTTGCAGATGCATGCGAGGCCGCAGAAACCTGATCGGGAGGCCGCAGCAGCCACCAAACCTGCACATGGATACACGCCGTAGGCGAGCGTCGCAGCATCCTCGAGCCTGCAACTGCGCTTATAGTTGGGCGTCGAGCATCTGGTGTTGCGACATGACACGGATTCCAGAAGCCTTCTTTGGGCGTCCGGAAGCAGAGAGCACGGCAGCGGCTTTGCTACCCTTTTGGGGAGTGTGCGGTTAAAGGGAGGACGAGCCCTCTACGCTTGTCAAGGGGTTTCGCAGAGCAGGACTTTCACGGTGGGTGTAGTCGTGGTAGTCTTGGGCCATCTACAGGTTGACGTTGCTTGAGCCTAAAAATGGGCTCGAAACAGTCAGCCCAATCAGCGGGCCCAGCAGGGATGTGAGCAGGGTTCTCTACCGAAAAACCCGCGATCATGTGAGCCGCAGACGGCCCAGAAGTTTATCATGCCAGCGTCCATGGTCGAGTAGCTTCGGCGCCTGCTGAAGCACGATGCGAATACTCTACGACTCCTGCTTGCGCAATTGTGCCCTGATGACGATGATGCTGCTCTTGCGAAGAAGCAAGAGGACTATCCAAGTGGCGTCGGCAGTTGCGCCACTCTCGCTTAGGCTGCACAGCCGCAGACACGTGCGCTCCGGCGGTGACGATGCCACCTCGAGGCAGATCAATTCGGCGCTGCCGATGTCACCTCTACAGTACCGACACAATCGGGCCTCATGACGATGTTACCCACAGTGACCTGGCAATAAACTGGCAATAACTCGCTCCGGCCGATACCACCTGTCTCTATGGGAAACGGTCGCTTCTGCGCAAAAGAAAGGCTGCATCGGAGAGGTCGTTTCCGTTTCAATCCGCATCGCCTGCTAGGCCTACAGCTGCGCGATTGGAGAAAAGTATCCTCAAGTGAAGCAAAGCGAGAGCATTACGCAATGCTCGGCAACCCCAGCGCCGTCCAGTCGTCCCATCTGTACGGACTTATCGATAGCATCCCACATTGCCATGTTTCAGACCTGCAAAGGCGACCCCGAGACCTGCAGCTGGGATTTGTCGCTGCGCCTCATAGCAAACGAATACGCGGGGCAACGTCCTGGACATGCGCCGCGGCCGTGGCCGACTGCCCCACGTTGTCATGATGCTTTTACTTTTGCTGGTGCCGATTTCATGATTCAAAAGGATCGTGCGTGCATACAGAGCATGATGTTATATCGCAACGTGTAAGGATACTCGTGACCGTTTCTTGCGCTTTCAGCTTGACAGGGGCACAGACGGGTCAGGTGCCCCACTTAAGCCGACACGAAGCGGGTGGCTCCTTCCCCCACGACTCAACCCTTTCCCAGGCCCGTCCTCGCCCAACATTTACCCTCCAACACAGACAATGTCTTGCTCGTGATAGAGCGTCGTCATGGAGCATATGTACGTATGACTGATCATGCACGCAATTCATCCGTCGTGTTTCACAATATGTCGGCGAAGCGACGGCCGCATACACCTGCATCGCGACGTGGATCTAGATGACTCACCCACAGCAAGCAAGCTTCGAGCATACTTACCAGCGCATGTGCGGAGCACGGCACTTGTCTTGCCCTCAAGCGCTGCAGAATTTTCCTGCTCCGGCTGCTTTCCTCTAATGCGCTCGCTTTCCGGGCCCGGTCAATCTTGGAAATATCGTCTTCTCACCTGCCATAGAGGTGGGCAACTATGCAGCCGGATCACAAGCCAGCCCGACTGCTGATTGAACCATCTTCTCACACGGGCTGCTAGGCCTATATACTCTGGTTACACAAGGTGGTCCCTGCTCTATCCCAAAGTCCCTGAAAACCCATGGCTGATGCCCCCGGCTCGAGCACCAAAGTCGAAAACCACGATTCCCTGTCTTCAAGACTTGTTTGGCTCGTGCCTCGCTCTCCGAAGCTATCCAAGCGTTCTTGTTGGTATAAGCGCTAGATCCGAGAGATGCCTCGTCCGATCTTCCGTTTTACCCAAGCCACTTGGGTATCATCTTAGGCCAGTGATCAGTTCCAATTATCTAGGAGAAGCTTTGTTGAGAAACAACGAGACAAGGTCTCTAAACAACATGGGAAATATAGGGAGTCCTCAATTCAGGGGCTGTATCTTGTCCAAACAGTCTTCCTATGAGATGTGAGCGGGGTCAGATATGGTAGCCGCCCCCATCATCCTTGACGGGGAGCTTGGGCTACCGTAGCTCTGGTATCCACCACACCATCTTCTCGCCCGAGAACCTCAACACTGCAGAGTTGAGAACAGTTCGATCGGGGGTGTCGGATCGTGGTCCTAGTGGTATGGCTGGCCCGTCGTTCGCAACTTCATCGACTAATCGACGGGAACCTTGAAACCAAATGGGGTTGCACCCACAGGCGATCGGTAGTCGTCGCTTGTCAAGCCATGTTCCTGGACTCTAATCTGCCTTTTTGAGCGGAGCGCAGGCAGGGCATGATTGTTGAGCTTTGTCGGCGCTTCGCCATACTGCTCGTCGTTTCGGCTAGACTTGTATGCTGGGATCGCAACTTCGCTTTTACACTGTCGCATCTAGACCCTCTTACGCAGCCGCTGACGTACCCACCGAAGCCTCATATTTCTTCTAGTCGGAAATAATCAGCCGTCGTCGTTGTGCACTGCCGCGGAGAAGTATGTGCAGTGTTCAGGCTGATGAGAAGTTATGCACGCGTGGGTAGATAATCATGGAGTGTAGCCCCAAGGAATCAAGGCTGACAGGTGTTGACGAGTCAAAGGTCTTGCAGATCTTCGGCTAGATGATAGCTGATCTCAGATCCCAATACGCTCCCTCGTCAGGAGTTGCTGTAACAGTACTGTCACCTCCCGCTTTCGGTTAACACATTCACTTGACAACCCTTCAAGCAAACTCTCACGACAGGATCTCGGCTATACACGTCTGTCGACTCGACAATCATTATCGCGCAAGTCTTGAAATATACAGCCCACCACCGGGTGTAGCGAGACGAGGACCCCATCTGCAATCACATGTCTACGGTATTCGGGTATTGCCTCGAGGCAGCGACATATCGTCGATCCTTTTGCTTTTTCTCGCGCCCCAAACTTTGTCGCAACCCACCCAGTTGTATACCAACATGTCGCTTCAAGCTCCGAGGTTTTGACACATTGCGGGTCACCCGATCATACTGACTAGAGCTAAATGCTCGGCTTGACTGTCATTCCCGGTGTTACTACCGTTACAACGCTAATGCTACAAGTCACCAGATGCGATGGTCATTACTTCAAGCTACAAGTAAAAGGTCCAGAAACACCAACGTTTATCAGGCTACGGAGAGAACAGATACAAGCGCCATAACAGTAAGGGCTACTACCAGTGACATCCTGGAGGACAACTGAGCAGCAGCAGACTCTGGAACACGGCTACCGTCAGCGACATTGTTTGGTGCTACACAAACGGCCTTGTGGGCGATGGTGCCACCTGGAGACTTGATGGTGAAGACCATGGGCACTGCTTCGCGAACGTGCCTATCGTAAAGGTCGAAATTCTCGTAACCACCTCCACCTTCAGACACGGGTACGTAGTGGGCGTAGTAGGTGCGGTAATTATCCGGTACTTCGACATGCGGCATCTCGGACAAACTGCACTCGGTACTGTTGAAGCTCGACGGTGTACCTTATCAAGACGTCAGTACACGCTCGCTATATGAATAGACCAGCCGGTCATAAGATCCTGTCGCTGGACCGAGATAAGAGCGGGATGTACTAACCTACTGGCTGCGACGCAACCATCCCACAGGCGTCTTCGACATTCTCTGGCTTATGACATTGGCCATCCGACATGACCGGCGTATTCTGCATCAAGGCGTCAATACAGTCGTCGCTCAATACGCCGCTGCAATCTCCAGCTTCCTGCTGCGAAGAGGCGTCTTGTCCCGGGAGCTCGTAGACGCAGTACTCCGTCTGATTGCCATCTTGACTCCTAACCAGCGAATCAGGAACACTTATAAACGCTTCCCTCTCTTGCCAGGGCATTTCGGTCCCGTAGATGTGGTTCGGATCGCGTCTATCGGTGATGGTGACGCTGACGTACCAGTCATCAGCGTGTATTGGGTTTGAGGGTAGGCGGGCTGTTCCGGTCGAGTTGAAGTACTGACTGCCACTGGCGATAGCATCGATGGGGCCTTGACATTTTTCCAAAGATGTGTCATTCGATTCTTGCGCGGAACATGAGTTGAGAAGGAGCGATGCGGCTAGCAGAACGAAATTAGCCATGATAGTCAATACAACCCGGTATGAGTGGAAGTATCAAGCATCAAAGATATTTTCGGGGTAGGCACATGCCGTCTTTACATTGCTGTATGAATCAGCCTCACGGTGGACCTAACATGACGTAGCAGTCTTCCAGCGGAGTTCGCCAAGAGCGGAGAGGACATCAAGGTACCTGCAGTGACGGGTGTGCGGCTCGCACCGCAACAGGCCCCCCGCGAGGCATCAACTGGCGAGTACGTCTTGGGAATAGATGAGAGGCTCCGCTGTCTTCCAGACGGATAATCGGATGGTCTGCAGCCTCCGATGTTGAGGTAAGTATGGGCTGCAATAGTAGTCCGCCCCGTCGCACCTGCAGGGCGTAAATATGTTCAAACTAACGTGAACAGGTTGCATCGCATTCGTTACATTCGCATGTTTTCGCTACATTGAGCAGCTTACTGTGGGGAAATAGCCCTTAAGAGACGAAAAATCATGATGGTTGTGGAGTGATCGGAATGCTTGGCTCTTGGCGGTCGTCTTGGTTCCTCTTCTTCGCCTCGAGGCGGACAAACCTTGCCTACGCACGTACATCGGACTTGCCGTTGCCTTCACAACATTTTCGACCATAGAAGATCTTGGGGAAAGAAACGTGGGGATGTTAGGCCCGCGCCGTGTTAGCCGATGCATGTCCATGCTAGGCTGTCTCGACGAGCGTGTGGTGAAGCTGGATGAAGAGGTTGGCTCAGTCTTGTCGAATTCTCTTTGAGAACATGTGTTATTATGGAAAGCATTCGATTCATGACGTTTACCCTATCATATCTCTGCAAGACGCACAAATGGAAGGCACTGGAGTCCTAGAGGAGCAGGTACCACGAGAAGTTATTGGGTTTGTAATATCGTCCTACGATCGAGATATCTGAGGTCTTCATCTCAGCCCCTTCTCCACTTCCCCAAACCTACCCCCACCGGGAAACTCGGATGCTTCTGCCTGGCAAGAGGCTCTGCTAATCTTAGACAATCGTTCTAAGACACTGGATGACAACAGCCAAGTGTCGTATATTCTGAGTAGCGCATTACTTCTGGCCCCCAGAGGTATGCACATCGACGATAGTGTACGAGAGCACCAATCGCTAGAGCTCAGAGCTGTGGTTCACGTTCAAGGCAAACCACATTCCATGTTCTATAGTAGACATCGTGCATAGTCAGGCCAGCCATGACGTTGGATATACGAATGCTCGTGAGGCAGATGGAAGGGCAGAAAGGTATAAAGAGGTATAGTTTTGCTCACATTTCCATCGTCACAGCCAAACATCTTCTTCTCAGATCACCTGGTTCATCCTCGACCTCAAGACTCCATCTTCGACAAGATGAACTACATTCTCACCCTTTTGCCGATGCTTGCGGCAATGGGAACTTCTTCCCCAATTGCTCCTCGTCAAGAGGACTGGGACGGAACACAAACTGGCGGTATCTTCTGCGAGGCGAGATTGCAGCCCAACTGGGCTGACTGTGAGTACTCCGACCTCTCTTGCTTCCAACATCTTCGCATTGAAGAGCGATACTAAGATTTCTTCCCATGAACAGGCCGCAACATCATGAGTGGCAACGGCTATTTTGGCGAGGGCACCAACCCAGACATGAGTGTCTGCGTCATCCCAAGAGAATGCCGCATCTGGACACGAGGCAACTGCCGTATCTCATTCTGCAACAACGAGGAGTATGAAGTCTGCGATTCTGCCTCTAGCTGGGGTGGAAGAGCCAGAGCCATCGAGGACGGCTGCGCAGAGGACACGGGTGGTTATCAGTCACCAGCTCCACCCGCGGATTGGACCGAGGTCGCTATCAGGCTTGCCACTGAATGGCGCCTGATGTCTACGGCTGCAGCAACCAGCTACAAGGAGATCACTGTCGAGGAGAACAAAGCTGAGCTGCAAAGCCTGGTGGCGGAGGTTGCCGCGGCACCTGAAGTCAATGAATTGGAGAGCCGAGTATGTACACCAGCTACATCACTCTCTTTCCCCGAAAGCTAACCATCCACGACGCAGCAAGCGGACAGGTTCTCAGACGTCGTCACATCCTACAACGTCTACATGCCCGGCTCCGCCGTCTTCGTCGCCCAAGTCCCCAACAACGGCGCCTACACAGTCTCAGAGGCAAAGTCAGAGACTTTTTCCATCACAGCAAGCGCCAGTCTGGGTGCAAGTGCATGGGACGCAGTCAGCGCAGAGATTGGCGTTTCCGCCGGCTTCTCGACAACCATGACTAGCACCACGTCCGTTACCATCAACATTGACTGCCCTGGTGGAACTGGTCAGGTCTACTGGCGTCCCTTTTTCGACTCGTATGTGGGTACGCTTGAGGCGGATGGTCGTCGGGTTACTATTTATGTTCCCAAGGATACGGATGCTTCGCGCATGAACTATGACTACCAGTGCACTGGCTAAGCAGCCATACATTCCCACGGATCGGATTGTTGGCTCTCATCCTTCTAGTATGGTTTTCTTTTACTGGTGCACAGGATGGCTTCAGTCGGTTCAACACCGGCTAAGCTGTTGATGGTAGTCGACACTTTTGCATGACACAACATTATGCAAGAAGTACTACTGCTCTATACTAGCAATACAAATCTTTGATCATGACTCCTTCGTGCCAACTTTGACTCAGTCTCTACTTCCCTCGTCAGGTTGGACTAGACAATTTAGTTTTCTCGTGATGCGGAATGTGATGCAGGCGGAAGGTAGGTGCGGGAGGGCCGCTGACGTCGAGACTCTGCTGGGCTTGCATACATCCGGGTTACACAGCTGGGTTTTGCCCATGTTTATATGCAAGACATGCAACTTGACTTGTCCACCATTACGGTAAAACCCATACGCGTATTCCGCAATCTGTGCTTCTAATGAGCTTGTTACCAGACGATGCATTGCTCACAAATTGCGCACATTCTTGCCGATCGTCGAACGCATCTACAACTCGCACGAACACAAAAAAGAATTTCGTGATCCTCACAGACTGCTGGAAAGGTTGTACGACAGCCGAGGGCGAGCTGTAGCCGGAGCCACGTGACGAGGCCTCGGAGGCTTCGGCGCCCATTCCCCCTTCAGATATCGGCAGTTGCAATTATGACATTGGAATACAACTGCCGACGGACAAAGGTCCACAAACCCTCGCTATCGTCTCACACAAGGTTTAGCTGTCGAAGTGACGATAATCGGCAGTTCAAGAATAGCACAGAGCACATTGGCGATGCTGCGCCGA
>Ga0265798_10002254_pt1 | contig 28678 bp, 17 predicted proteins | sample P3T30metagenome_FD_192430 | JGI IMG/M metagenome (GOLD analysis project Ga0265798, IMG submission 192430) | Plant litter microbial communities from East Loma Ridge, Irvine, California - P3 T30 | ecosystem: Environmental > Terrestrial > Plant litter > Unclassified | place: USA: California...
TCAGGGCGCCGTAGCGCCACAGGTCGACCAGGAACGGGGTCACCGGGTCGCCGGTCATGATGTTGGTCTCGAAGCTGGCGTAGCCCCAGCGCGGCAGCCAGCCGCCCTGTTCGCGGATGGTGAGCACAGAGTTGGCGATGTCGCGCGCACGTTCCGGGCGCAGCAGCGCGATCAGCTGGTTCTGGGCGCGGTAGGTGTCCCACAGCGAGAAGTACTCGTAGTAGGTCCAGTTCTTCGCGGTGTGGATTTTGTCGTCGTAGCCGCGGTAGCGGCCGTCGGCGTCATTGCCGGTCATCGGCTGCAGCAGCGCGTGGTACAGCGCGGTGTAGAACACGGTGCGGTCGTCATTCGAACCGCCCTCGATGCGCACGCTCGACAGCTCGCGCTGCCACTCGGCCTGCGATTTCGCTTTCATCGCGTCGAAGGCGATCGGCTGGCCGTTCACCACGCCGTCGGCTTTCTGGTTGATGCGCGCGCCTTCCGCGTCGACGTGCGAGATCGCGCTGACGGCGGTGACCGACTTGCCGTTCTTCAGGTCGAAGCTGAGCCACACGCCGTGCGGCTTGGCTTCGCCGTTCTGGCTCGGGCCGTCCACGCCGGGCCAGCCGCCGCGGTCATCCCAGATGCCCTTCGCGACGAAAGGCTGGTCGAAGGTGATGCGGAACCAGGTGGTGTACTTGGCGCCGCCGCAGAAGCTGCGGGTGACGATGCTGCCTTCGACGCTGCGCTCGTCGACGATCTTGACCTGGCTGCCGATGACGGAATGGCGCTCGTTGGCCTGGCCCAGGTTCAGCAGCACGTGGCCGGTCGCGGTTTTATCGGAGAAGGTGTAGCGCTCGGCCGCGGCGCGGGTCAGCGCGGTCGATTCGGCGGTGATGCCGCCGTAGCTGGTGAGCTTCACCTTGAAGTAGCCGGCCTGGCCGACTTCGCCGTCATGGCTGTATTCGGCGGCGTATTTCTTGTGGTCGAAGCTGCCCGGTTTGCTGGTGTCGAAATCGCCGCCCGGCTTGATGGTGCCGGTGACCGGCAGCACCGACAGCTGGCCGCCCTGCTCCCAGCAGCCGGCGCCGGAGACGAAGGAGTGGCCGAAGCCGCGGATGCGTTTGTCGCTGTAGCGGTAGCCGGCGTAGTGGTCGGCGATCGGGCTGACCTGGATCTTGCCGAACGGCGCCGAGGCGCCCGGGAAGGTGTTGCCTTCATCCTGGGTGCCGATGAAGGTGTTCACGGGCGTGGTGTTGGCGGTGGCCGCCGACAGCGGCAGCGCGATCACCGCCAGGGCCAGGCCGAAAGCGGGGGCAAAACGGATTTGACGCATCACGATACTTCTCCTTCGAGCAGTTCGAACAATTGGTGCATCGACGCAGGCGTCGGTGGCGTGGCGCCGGCCTGCAGGCAGGCGGCGGAACCGGCAGCCAGCGCGGCGTGCAGGTGGGATTGCAGGCTGCGCGCAGGCTGGTGCGCCAGGGAATGCAGCAGGCCGGCGATGCTGGCGTCACCGGCGCCAACGGTGTCGACCACCGTGACTTTCGGCGCCAGCGCGTGGGCACGCTCCTCGCCGCGGAACAGGCTCGCGCCATGTCCGCCGCGGGTCAGCAGGTACAAGGCACCTGGATTCAGCGCGCGCAGGCGGGCAAACGCCTCGTCCACGCCCAGGCCCGGAAACAGGCCGCGCAGGTCGTCGTCGGACACCTTGATCACATCGCTGATCGCCGCCATGGCTTCCAATGTCGGCGTGTAGCGCTCGTCCATCAGGTTGCGGTAGTTCGGGTCGAAGCTGATCGACACGCCCTGTGCTTTCAGCTTCTGCGCGAGCGCCACCAGCGTGCTTGCCAGCGGCTGGCGCGCCAGGCTGATGCCGCCGAAGTGGGCCCACTGCAGGCCGGCATCCCAACCGGCCGGATACTGGCTAGGGTCGAAATGCAGGTCGGCGCTGTCGTCGCCGATGAAGTAGTAGTGCGGCGGCTCGCTCTTTTCCACGATCGCCAGCAGCGGCGAACGGGGGAAGCGCTGCAGCAGACGCAGGTCCAGGCCCACTTCCTCGCTGGCGGCCCACAGGGCGTCGCCGAAGCGGTCCTGGCTGATGGCGCCGGCGAAGGCCGTCTTCTCGCCCAGGCCGGCCAGTGCGCGCGCCACGTTCCAGGTCGAGCCGCCCACGCGGGCGACCCAGCTGTCGTTACCCTGGTCGAGCATGTCGGTGAGCGCCTCGCCGGCGCACAGCATCACGGGTGCCTCGTTCATGTTCAGCCCTTCGGCAGCACGGCGACGATGTCGTAGACGGCGCCCATGGTGTGGTAGTCGACCTTGCCGGCCGGGCTCTTCTCGTCGCTCAGCTTGCGGTTCTCGCGGTCGAGGATGCGGTACCAGGCGCCGTGCTGGTGGTCGACCATGTGGGTCCAGCTGTATTCCCAGATGCGGTCGTACCACTCCCAGTAGAAGGCGTTGCCGGTGCGTTCGCCCAGCATGGCGGCGGCGGCGGCGCTTTCGGCCTGCACCCAGAAGTACTTGTGCCAGTCGCAGATTTCCAGGCTCGGGGCCAGCGAGTAGCACAGGCCACCGCGTTCCTGGTCCCAGCCCTGCTCCACCGCCACCTTGAACAGGCGCTCGGCGGTCGGCAGCAGCCAGCTCGCGTCCTTGCCCGCCACGCCGTCCAGGCGGGCTTCCAGCAGCAGGAGCAGCTTGGCCCATTCCGTGAAGTGGCCCGGCTGGTAACCCCAGGGGCGGAACAGGTTTTCCGGGTCGTCGATGTTGAACTTCCAGTCCGGCTGCCACGCGGTGTCGTAGTGTTCCCAGATCAGGCCTCCGCAACGGCCGGCCTGGCGCTGGGTGATGTTGTACGCCACCGTGTAGGCACGCTCCAGGTAACGGGCTTCGCCGGTGGCCTGGTGCGCCGCCAGCAGGGCCTCGACCGAGTGCATATTGGCGTTCTGGCCGCGGTAGGTCGACAAGGTGCTCCAGTCCTGACTCGCCTCGTCCGCGTACAGGCCGTCGGCTTCATTCCAGAAGCGGCGCTCCATCAGTTCGAACGCTTCGCCGATCCACGGGCGTGCTTCGTCGACGCCCGCCATCAGTGCGTGCGAGTAGGCCAGCAGCACGAAGGCTTCGCCGTAGGCGTGCTGGGTGCCGTCTTCGATCTTGCCGCCGTCGAGCATCCAGGCGTAGCCGTCGCCGCTTGCTGCGCGGTGCGCCTCGCGCACGAAGCGCACGGCGTGCTTCAGGCCCTCGAGGTAGGCCGGGTCCTGGAAGTGGCGGTAGGCCATCGCATAGGTGAACACGAAGCGGGTGCTGCTCACCAGGTGGCGGTGGGTGGCGTCGTAGACCGCGCCGTCGTCCTTGAAGTAGTGGTACATGCCGCCCGCGGGGTCGATCGCGCGCGGATGGTAGAAGCGCATCGTGTGGCGCGCGTGGTCGAGCAGGACGTCCGGGCTGCGGAAGTTCGGGAGAGTGGTCATATGGTCGTGATGGGTCAGGTGGGCACTAATCGTCGTAACTGCTCTCGCGCACGATCATCTCGACCGGCACGGTAATCTGGGATGGCTGTTCGTCCGGCTTGTGCAGCAGGAGCTCGACCCCGGCGCGCCCCAGCGCTTCCTTGTCGACGCGGACCGTGCTCAGTGGCGGGATCGCGGCGGCCGCCGCGGCGATGTCGTCGAAGCCGACGATCGCGATGTCGTAGGGGACCTTCATGCCTTCGCTCAGGCAGAACTTCATGGCGGCCAGCGCGGTGCTGTCGTTGTAGCAAAACACCGAATCGGCCGGCTTCGGGAGGGCGAGCAGGCTGCGCATGGCTTCGGCCACCGCTTCGTCGCCCTCGCCCATCGCGGGCACGATGACTTCCAGGTCAGGGTCGGCATGCACCTTGGCGTCGAACAGGGCCTGGCGGAAGCCCCGGTTGCGCTGCTGGATGCTGTAGTGGGCCAGCGATCCGGACAGCATGGCGATGCGCTTGCGGCCGGTGCGCAGCAGGTGCTGGGTGGCGAGGTAGCCGCCGCGCAGGTGGTCCGGATTCACCGAGGTGAAGCCGCGCCGGTGCATGTCGATCAACACCATCGGCTTGCCGACCTGCTGCAGCGCGGCCAGCACTTCGGGCTCGAAGAAGCCGGCGCAGATGATGGCGTCTGGCTGGTGCAGGCGGATCTGGCCCAGCACCGGCTCGGCCGGGCCGACCGCGATGAACGAGAGGGCTACACCTTCGCGGCGGCAGGCTTCCTCGGCGCCGTGCAGCACGGGCGAAAAGAAGGGGCTCGAGGACAGGGTGTTGTGCTGGCTGTGCAGCAGGAAGGCGATGCGGCGGATCCGGCCCTTTTTCAGCTGCGAGAAATCGTAGCCCAGGCGCAGGGCCGCCTCGCGCACCTTGTCGCGGGTCTGCTCGGTCATGCCGGCCTGGTTCTTGAGCGCGCGCGAGACCGTGCCGATCGAGAGGCCGGTGGTTTCCGCGATGTCGCGCAGGGTGACCTGGCTCATGGCTGACCTCGCATGTGGCGCGGCCAGCCATGCAGCGTGATGACGTGCATGAAAAGGTCTCCAGACTTTGTTTTAATAAACGCCATTGAGCGGCGTTTTCTTGCAGGGCCGGTCGCTAAGGCGGCCGCCCCTTTCATAGCTGTTTTATATCAGCCGCGTTTTGGCAGCGTCAATCGCGCCCACGCAAACGGCCGGGTTTTTAGCGTCTTTTTAGTAAACAAACCTTTGTTAGTTTGAAATGTCTTTTGTTAAAGTCTGGAGTCGCAGGTTCTTCTGCAATGTCGCCAAGGCAGCTTCTGACGTCACGCGCAGGCTGACACGCTCGCCCGGCAGCAAGGTCAGTGCGTTATCGGAGACGTCTGCGTCCCCTGCATCGACCCAGACGCCCCGCGCCAACGCTTCCGACTGCAGCTCGAGCACGTAGCCGCCCCCTTCGCGCCGCCAGCTCGCTCGGATCGCCGGTTCCGGCCAGGCCATGTCCTTGGCCGCCTTGAAGTACACCACCTTGCGCGAGGCCGGCTCGCCCCCGATCCTCAGCTCGACCACGGCGACGGTCGATGCCGGATCGGCGCGGCCGAGCAGGTCGGCGTCCACGTAATCACCCATCCGGGTCGACGACAGCGGCGCCAGCTCGACTGGTTTACGCTCGTCGCGCAGCACGGCGCCGTCGAGCGTCATCACGCGCAGGCGCAGCTCGCCGCGCACGGCGTGGACGCGGTCGTTGAGCAGGTCGACCCGGGTCTTGCCGGCCGCATCGCGCAGCGCCGACACCGCCACCGGCGCGAAGAAGCGGCGCGCGTGGAACTGCAGCGCCTTCCAGCGCCCGAACCAGTCGATGCTCGACCAGGACGCGCCCGGCCACACATCATTCAGCTGCCAGTAGAGCGTGCCCATGGTGAAGGGCCGGCTGGCGCGGTGGTGCAGCGCGGCCAGCTCGATGCCCTCGGCCTGCATCACCTGGCTCAGGTAGACGAAGCGGCCGAAGTCCTGCGGCTCGCCGAACTCTTCCTTCACATACTTCATCAGCCGCTCGTTGCCCTTGCCCGCCAAAAACTTCTGGTGCGCCTCGATGACCGGCGTGGCCACGCCCTGCTCCGCGCGCGTGGCAAAGGCGTCCACCGTGCGCTGCACTGGCCAGGCCTGCAAGCCGTATTCGGACATGAAGCGCGGCGTGATCTCCAGGAATTTGCTTACCGGGTGAGCCGGGTTGCCCCACACCTCCCAGTAATGCATGTCGCCACTGGCCGGGGTATTCGCCACCTCCGCCAGATCGTCGCCGGGCGAACTGGACCAATAGCCGATGCCGCCCGCTTCGTCCGCCACCACCTTGCGCAAATCGGCGCCGAAGAGCTGGACATAGCCCTTCCACACCTTATCGGCGAAGACCGGATCGGCCGCCTTCAGATCCTTGCCATGTCCCCAGTATTTCCAGGCGATTTCTTCTTCATTGTTGCCGCACCACAGGACGATGCTCGGATGGTTGCGCAGGCGCCGCACCTGGTCCACGGCTTCGGCCACCACGCTGGCGCGGAAACCGTCGTCGTAGGCCGGCTGCATCCCGCCGCCGAACATGAAGTCTTGCCACACCATCAGGCCGAGCTCGTCGGCCAATTCGAAGAAGGCGTCCTGCTCGTAATAACCGCCGCCCCAGCTGCGCAGCATATTCATATTGGCGTCGCGCGCCGATTCCAGCACGCGGCGCAATTGCGCTTTCGTGATGCGCGGCTGGAACATGTCGAAGGGGATGGTGTTGGCGCCTTTGGCGAAGACCGGAATGTCATTCACGATGAAGTAGAAACTCTTACCCTTGGCGTCAGGGTCGCGCCGCAGTTCGACGCTGCGCAGGCCGGTACGCGCGGCGAGCGTTGCAACCGTCGTCTTGCCCTCCCCCACCTCGAGTTCATAGCGGTACAGGGGCTGGGCGCCATAGCCGTTTGGGAACCAGCGCTGCGGCTGGGTAATCTGCAGCGGCAGCTCGACGCGGTTGGCGCCGGCGCGCAGGGTCGCCTGCTGTTGCGCAGCCAGCGTCCGCTTGCCGCCCGGCGCCGTCTGATACAGGCGCAATTGCACCGCACCATCGTGCACCGCATCCAGTGACGCGACCGCGGCCAGGTCGGCGCGCTGCGCGTCCACATGGTCCTGGCGCAACTGCAGATTGTCGATGCGGACCGCGTCCCAGCTCTGCAGCACCACGGGCTTGCTGATGCCGGCGGTAACGTAACGCGGACCCCAGTCCCAGCCGTAGTGATAAGCCGGCTTGCGCGCGAAATTACCCGTCATCGCATCCTTCGGCTCGTCGCCATACGGGGACGGGTAATTGCCCGCGATCTTGTGCGGCATCGCCTGAACCGCCGGCAGCAGGGTCGCGATCGGCGAGCGGAACACGATGCGCAACTCGTTGCCTTTCGCACGCAGCTGGCCCTGCACCGGCAGGCGCCAGGTGCGGTGGGCATTGTCGGCTTTTAACAGCTGCTCGCCATTCAGCCAGACTTCGGCATAGGTATCCAGGCCGTTGAAGACCAGGTCGCTGCGCGCCCGCGCCAATACCTCGCGCGGCGCGTCGAACTTCGTTTGATATTCCCAGTCGGCCAGCCCGATCCATTGCAGGCCGGCTTCCGGCGCGCCGACGTACGGATCGGCGATGACTTTATGCGCGAACAGGTCGGTATGCACCGTGCCCGGCACCGTCGCCGCACGCCACGGCGCGGCTTCCGGGTGCGCGCCAGCCTGGGCGCTGCCCGGCAGCAGGCGGAAGCTCCAGCCCTTGTCGAGCTGGATCTGGCCCGGGGCGGCCGCCATGGCGGAGGCGGTGGCGATCGCCAGCACGGCGCCCAGCAGCAGGCGCGTAAAAGATCCCAGCAAGGGGCGTCGGCTCATGGCGCGTTCGCTTTCCAGTAACGGTCGATCCACTCCGCGTGGGTCGGCATGGTGGAGACGGCGTGCGCCAGGGTGGCGCGGATGCCGTCGACGTGTTCGACGAGTTTGTCTTCCGGCATCTCGTCGACGATGGGGTGGTAGCTTTGCGGCACGATGCGCTGACCCACCATCACCTGCACCCAGCTCGGCAGCGCGAAGAAATCCTCGCCATTGCGGAAGTAGCGGCCGTCGTAGCGGAACAGGTCCATCGCTTCGCGCAGGGAATCCGGAATCGACATGGTGCGGCAGTAGTTCCAGAACGGCGTGTCGGCGCGCTCGGTCGCGTGGTAGTGCAGGATCAGGAAATCGCGCACGCGCTCGTACTCGAAAGCCGATTCGCGGTTGTAGCGCTCGCTGAGCATGGGGCTGAAGTCGCGCTTCGGGAATAGGCTGAGCAGGCGTGTGATGCCGGACTGGGCCAGATAAATACTGGTCGATTCGAGCGGTTCCAGAAAACCGCTGGCCAGGCCCAGCGCGACCACGTTCTTGTTCCAGAACTTGCTGCGCATACCCGTGGTAAAGCGCAGCGGACGCGGTTCGGCCAACGCCTTCCCGTCCAGGTTCGCCAGCAAGGTCGCTGCGGCCTCGTCGTCGCTGATGTACTTGCTCGAATAAACATAGCCATTGCCGGTGCGATGTTGCAGCGGAATGCGCCATTGCCAGCCCGCCGCGCGCGCGGTGGCCTTGGTGTACGGCGTGATCGGCTCGACCTTCTCACTTGGCACCGCCATCGCGCGGTCGCACGGCAGCCAGTGCGACCAGTCGACATAGCCGGTTTTCAGGGTCTCTTCGATCAGCAGCCCGCGGAAGCCGGAGCAATCGATGAACAGTTCACCATCCACCACCTGCCCGTTTTCCAGCACCAGCGATTCGACGAAACCATTGTCCGCGCGCTGGTTGACCTTGACGATCTTGCCTTCGATGCGCTGCACGCCGCGCGACTCGGCCACTTCGCGCAGGAAACGCGCATACAGGGTCGCATCGAAATGGTAGGCGTAGGCGATGTCGGCCACGGGCGAACCCGGCGCCGCATTGCGGTCGCCCGGCGCGAACTTGCCCTGCGGCGCCATCACCGTCTGGGCCGAGTAGGCGCCGAGCGGCGCCGCACGGCCTTGTTTGTGCAGTTTCAGCCAGAATTGGTGGAAAGGCAGCGGCCCGACCGCACGGCCAATCGCGCCGAAGCCGTGCAGGTAACTGTCGCCAATCCGCGCCCAGTCGTTGAACTCGATGCCCAGTTTGACCGTGCCATGGGTACGCTTGACGAATTCGGTCTCGTCGATCCCTAGCCACTGGCCGTTGAAGAGGCGGATGTGGGGCACGCTCGCCTCACCCACGCCGACGATGCCGATTTCCTCGGACTCGACGAGCCGCACCCTGGCGCTCTTGCCGAGGTAAGTAGCGAGGCACGCCGCCGCCATCCAGCCCGCACTGCCGCCGCCGACGATGGTAATCGCGCGGATCCGGTCCTGTTCGTCCATGAATATCCCAAACGAAGACGGCCTTGCCGATCGAGCCGGCAAGGCCTCAAGAAAAAGACTCCCCGGCAAATCACACCGGGGAGCAAACGGAAACGCTTAGAACTTGTAGTTCAGGCCGACGTAGGCGGTACGGCCCGAGTAACCGTTCGAGTAGAAGCGGTTCTTGGTGTCGTTGCCGAGGTAGGAACGCGATTCTTCTTCGGTCAGGTTCAGCACCGATGCGGTCAGGCTGAGTTGCTTGGTGAAGTTGTAGGCCGCGTTCAGGTCGATCTGGGAGTACGGTTCCTGGTACACGTTCAGGCCGTTGACCAGGCCGTTCACGACCTCGCCGCGACGGTTGTAGGAAGCGCGCAGCAGCATCTTGTCGTTCGAGTAGAACAGCGTGACGTTGCTTTGGTTTTTCGCGCTGCCGACCAGGGCCGACTTGCCGATCTCGGTGCCGTCTTCCAGGGTAATTGCCGCCTGGTTGGTATCGTTGTAGGTGTAGTTCGCCTGGAAGCCGATACCGTTGTTGAAGGTGTGCTGGACGTACAGTTCGACACCTTGCGAGACGGCGTCGCGGCCACCCGCGCTGGTCGAGTAGTTCTGCACGGTCACGTTTTGGCCGGCGATGCTCAGCTGGATGTCACGCACCACAGGTACCGAGAAGTTCTTCACGTTCTTGCGGAACAGGCCGCCACCCAGCACCGAGCCGCGCTGGAAGTACCACTCCAGGCCCAGGTCGTACTGGTCGGCCTGGAACGGCTCGAGGCTCTTGTTGCTGCCCGAACCATACCAGCCCTGCTGGTCGCCGCCACCGATCAGGCGGCGGTCGTTGACGTATTCCTGGCTGAAGTAGTTCAGGCTGCCTGGCGAGCCGATGTCGCCGTAGCTCGGACGGGCGATCACTTTCGATGCGGCGGCACGGAACAGCAAGGTGTCGCTCAGGTCATACGCAAGGTTGAAGCTCGGCAGCACGTCGTTGTAGGTGCGGTCCAGCGCGCTGATCTCGAAGGTCGAGACGTGGCGGGTTGCCGGGTTGGTGTTGCTGTCTGGCAGGACGGTGAAACCGCTGATGCAACCCGAGCCGGCTGGTGCGCCGGTGGCCGGTGCGCCGCCCGCGAGGCAAGGCGCCGGCTTGCCGTCGGCGCCGTTGAAGAAGTAGTCGTTGTAGTAGTCGACCTGGTCGGTCGAGTCCGCGTGCTGCTTGGTCTTCACGTAACGCAGGCCGAGGTTACCGCGCAGGCGCTCGGTCTTGAAGTTGCCCTGGAAGTACAGCGAGCTGATCTTCTCGTCGACGTTGTAGACGAAGTTGTCTTCGTTACGGGTCTGCATCGGACCGTAGGTATTGTTCAGGTGCGCGATGTAGGCCGGGAAGTTAATGCCGGGGAAAGCGCTGGCCTTGATGGCGCCGACGATGTTCGGCAGCGACTCGCTGTACATGAACTCCGGACGGAACTTGTTGGCAGTCGGGTCGCAGCCGTTCTGGTAGCGGTTGTCGTAGCCGGTCAGGCCCTTGCAGGTCCAGTAGTTGTTGCCGGTGCTGCGGCTGATGCCGCCGTCGCGGTACTTGGCGCCGAACTGGATCGAATCGAGCCAGCTGCTGTCGGCATGCCAGGTGAAGTCGGCCTGGGCATAGCTCTGCTCGTTGCTGTTCTTGGTCCAGGACGACGCGGTCGAACCGAGGTCGATCTCGGCGATGCCATTGCGCAGGTTATCCATCAGCTGCGGCGAGAAGCTCATGCTCGGGGTGCCGTTCAGGTTCCACGAGGTCGCGGTATTGCCCAGCGCCCAGCTGCCGTCGGCGTTCTGCATGCGCGGCTTCATCGGCGCCGAGAATTGCAGTTCCGGACCGCCGCGGGCCCAGGTACGGCCAGCCTTGACGGTGGCGTCCAGCGACTCGCCCTTCCAGTCGACTTCGAAGTCGAACACCTGCGACAGCGATTTCTCGCGGTTGTAGGAACCGGTGATCTGCGGAGTCGGCACGGTGCAGTCGTCAGGACCCCAGCCGCCCGGGGCCTGGCCGCCGGCCGCGGCCTGCGCTTCGCTGCAATAGTAGGCCTTGCCCGGATGGATGCTGTAGTTGGCGCCGGTGACGATGGTGCCGCTCGGGTCGAAGGTGAGGCCGTCCAGCAGACGGCCGCCGCGCCAGTTGCCGTCGCCGGCATAGCGCGCCAGGTTCCATTCCGGAACCTTCAGGGTATTGGTCTGCGAGTTCTGCTTCAGGTCGAAGCGGAAGTAGTTCGCGGTCATGTTCAGGTTGCGCAGCGGCTTGAACTGCAGGGTGATCTGGCCGCCCTTGCGCTCGCGCTCTTCTTCACGCACGTTGAAGTTGACCGAGGTCGGCATCATGAAGTTGGTGTAGTACTTGTTGTTCTGGTCGTAGAAGCCAGACTCGCCCCACCAGTACGAATTCATGTCCGATGGCTTGCCGTTGACGTCGGTCGCCGGGTGCGCGGTGTAGTCGTCGCCGTACCACTGCCAGTTTTCGGTGGTCGCGCTCATGGTGCGCACGGTGCGCTTCTGCTGGGTGAAGCCGACCAGCACGCCGAAACGGTTGCTCTGGTCGTGCCAGGCGTACTGGGCGGAGACTTGCGGGTCGGTCTTCTTGGTAGTGTCGGACCAGGTGCCTTCGGCATTCACGAAACCGCTGCCCGATTCGACGTCCAGCGGACGGCGGGTGCGCAGGATCACGGTGCCGCCGATGCCGCCTTCGTCGAAGCGCGCTTCCGGGGTCTTGTACAGCTCGGCGCTGCCCAGCATGTTCGAGGGCATCAGGGTGTAGTTGAAGGAACGGGTCGGATCGCCGTTCGATTCGGCGGTGGCGACGTAGTTGCCGTTCAGCTGGGTCAGGGTCAGCTCCGACGACAGGCCGCGCACGCTGACGTTCTTGCCTTCGCCGCCACTGCGGGTGACCACCACGCCCGGTACGCGCTGCAGCGCATCCGCGACGTTTTTGTCAGGGAATTTACCCACGTCTTCGGCCGTGACGACCTCGACGATCGAATTGGCTTCGCGCTTCTGATCGAGGCTTTTCTCGATCGCGTAGCGGTAGCCGGTGACCACGACCTTGGTGGCGCCGGCATCGGTGGTCTGCTCCGCAGCCGATGCGGCTGGGGCGGTGGTCTGGGCCTGGGCGCTCATGCTCAACAGCGCCGTAGCGACCGCGAGGGCGATCGGAGTGGCGCTGATACGCACGGTGTGGCGCGATGCAAGGGCTTTGCTGAACATCATGATTTACATCTCCTTATTGTGCCCACTCAGTGGGCTCTTTTATCTGTCGCGACAGGGAGGCGTTCCCGACTCGCGGCACACGTGACCGGCGCCAGCCGCCCTGCAAAGGGCGCGTTTTTGCAGCATTTACTAAACGGGGCTGCTGACTGCTTTACGCTTGTTGATATGGCACTTCGGTTATGGAAGTTATACAAAGTTGGTTTCGGGAACTCAACTGAGATTCAAAAACGGGACGCAGTTTAGCCGCGTTTTCCTAAACATGTTTGTTGCGCATTTGATACAGTGTGGGTATTGACAAGCGGACGAGTGAGAGCGGTTTCACTTCTGACGCATAAAAGGCCGGAACAGCGCGTGCTGTCCGGCCTTCCAACATGCATATTGCAAGGATCAGCGCGCGGCGGCGAGCAGCTGGCGGATCTCGGGCAGGCAGGAACCGCAATTGCCGCCGGCGCGCAGGCAGGCGGTGACGGCGCCGGCATCCTGCAGGCCGCGCTCGACGATGGCGGCGCGGATGGTGTTGCGGCCGACGCCGAAGCAGGCGCACACGGTCGGGCCGGGGTCGACGCCCGCCGCCGGGGCGCGGCCGGCCAGCAGGGTGGCGCGGTCGGCGGGCGCCAGCCGCTCCTGCGCGAACAGGCCGCCCAGCCAGGCGCGCGCCGGCAAGTCCGGGCGGCGGGCCAGGAACAGGCAGGCTTGCAGGCGTCCGTCCACCAGCAGCGCGCAGCGCAGCATGCCCTCGGCGCGGTCCTCGAACTCGATCCAGTCGGCGTCCTCGTCCGCGCCCAGCAGCACGCGGGCCTGCTCGGGCGAGACCGGTTCGCGTCCGCCCAGCTCGTAGCGCAGGAAGCCGGCCCCGGTCGCGCGCGTCCAGTGGGCGACGCTTCCCAGTTCGAGCGCCGTGCGGCTGAGGATGAAGCCGTGCCAGGCAACGGCGAAGGGTTCGATGCGCACCGGCGTGTGCTTGAATTCCGGCTCGCCCGAGACCGGGTCTACCACCGGGTTGACCACGGCGCCCACCCGCGCATCGGACGCATTCTGGCCGTTCCAGTGAATCGGGACAAAAGCGCCACCGCGCGCGATGCCGCCGCCGTGGGCCACGCGCGCCACCAGCGTGCCCCAGCGGCTGCGCACCCGCGCCAGCTCCCCTTCGCGCACGCCCGCCAGCAGCGCATCGTGCGGATGCAGGTCGATGAAAGGTTCCGGCGCATGGCCGGCCAGGCGCGGCGACTTGCCGGTGCGGGTCATGGTGTGCCACTGGTCGCGCAGGCGGCCGGTGTTCAGGACCAGGGGGAAGTCGGCATCGACCGCGTGCGCGGGCAGGCGCGGGGGTGTTGCGACGAAGCGCGCCTTGCCGTCAGGGTGGGCATAGCGCTTGTCGGCGAACAGCCTGGCAGTGCCCTCCCCGCTCGTCGTTACGGGCCACTGGACCGGTTCGACGGCATCGTAGGCGGCACGACTCATGCCGGCCAGTCCGTCGATGCGGAAGGCGCGCCGGATGCCTTGTTCGTCGTTGCGCCAGCCGGACAGGCGCGCGTGCTCGTCGAAGATGGCGTGGGCGCTGTCGTACTCGAAGCCGTGGAATCCCATGCGCCGCGCCGCCTGGCACAGCGCCCACCAGTCGGCGCGCGCCTCGCCCGGCGCCGGCAGGAATGCCCGCTGGCGCGAGACGCAGCGTTCGGAGTTCGTCACCGTGCCATCCTTTTCGCCCCATCCGAGGGCCGGCAGCAGCACGTCGGCGTAAGCAGCGGTGTCGGTGGCGGCAGTCATGTCCGACACCACCACCAGTTCGCAGCGCGCCAGCGCGCGCCGCACCTGGTCGGCGTCCGGCAGGCTCACCACCGGGTTGGTCGCCATGATCCACACCGCCTTGACGCGGCCGTCCTCGATGGCGTGGAACAGGTCGACCGCCTTCAGTCCCGGCTTGTCGGCGATGCGCGGCGCGCCCCAGAAACCGCGCACCAGCGCACGGTGGGCGGGCTGCTCGAGTTCCAGGTGGGACGCCAGCATGTTCGCCAGGCCACCGACTTCGCGGCCGCCCATGGCATTGGGCTGGCCGGTCAGCGAGAACGGGCCCATGCCGGGCTTGCCGATGCGGCCGGTGAGCAGGTGGCAGTTGATGATGGCGTTGACCTTGTCGGTGCCGGAGGACGACTGGTTCACGCCCTGCGAGAAGGCGGTGACCGTATGGGGGGTGGCGGCGAACATTTCGTAGAACTCGACGACCAGGCGCGGGGCGATGCCACAGTGGCGGGCGACGAACTCGATACTGGCGCATTCTCCGGCGGCGGCCAGCGCGGCGTCCAGACCGCTGGTGTGGGAATCGACGAAGGCGTTATCGACGGCGCCACTCTGCGCCAGGTAGGCCAGCAGGCCGTTGAACAGCCAGACGTCGCTGCCCGGCTTGATCGGCAGGTGCAGGTCGGCCGCGTCGGCGGTGGCGGTGCGGCGCGGGTCGATGGCGACGATGCGCAGGCCAGGGCGCGTCTCGCGCGCCCTGGTGATGCGCTGGAACAGGGTCGGGTGACACCAGGCCGAGTTGGCGCCGACCAGCACGATCAGGTCGGCGCATTCGAAATCCGCGTAGCAGCCGGGCACCAGGTCTTCGCCGAAGGCGCGCTTGTGGCCGGCCACGCTGGACGACATGCACAGGCGCGAGTTGGTGTCGATGTTGGCGCTGCCGACGAAACCCTTCATGAACTTGTTGGCGACGTAGTAGTCCTCGGTCAGCAGCTGGCCGGAGACGTAGAGGGCCACCGCATCGGGGCCGTGCTCGGCGATGATGGCGGCGAAGGTGGAGGCGACCTTGCCGAGGGCTTCGTCCCAGCTGGCGTCGCGCAAGCCATCTTCGCCCCGGATTGCGGGCGCGAGAAGTCGGCCGCCGAGGTCCAGGGTCTCGCCCAGCGCCGAGCCCTTGACGCACAAGCGGCCTTTGTTCGCCATGTGCTCCGGGTCGCCTTCGATGATCGCGCCACCGGCGACCGGCGTCGCGTTCACGCCGCAGCCGACGCCGCAGTAGGGACAGGTGGTGCGTACCGCCCCCATCATGCCGCCTCGCACAGCGTGGGGCCGAACAGCAGGCGGTCGCGGATGCCGGTGATGTCGGTGCCTTGCTGGATCAGGTCGAAATACCAGGGGCCGTCGGCCACGTCGCCATACAGCACCGCGCCGGTGACACGGTTCCCGGCCAGCACCAGGCGCTTGTAGACGCCGGCGTGGCGGTCGCGCAGCACCAGGTCTTCGCTCCCCGCCAACCCGACGATGTCGCCGGCCGAATACAGGTCGATGCCGGTGACCTTCAGCTTGGTGGCGGTGGCCTGCTGCACGTAGCGGCGGTGGCCGCAGCCGGCCAGGTGGGCGGCGCAGACGCGCGCCTGCTCCCAGATCGGCGCCACCAGGCCGAACGTCGCCTTGCGATGCTGGACGCATTCGCCCACCGCATAGATGCGCGGGTCGTAGGTCTGCAGGGTGTCGTCGACCACGATGGCGCGCTCGCAGTACAGGCCCGCGTCGCGCGCCAGGCCGATGTTGGGCCGCACGCCGGCCGCCATCACGACCAGGTCGGCGGGCAGTTCGAGGCCGTCGGCGAAGCGCACCGCCTCCACCTTGGCCTCGCCGAGGATGCTGTCGGTCTGCGCGCCGAGCAGGATACGCAGGCCGCGCCGCTCCAGCGCCGCCTTCAGCAGGAGCGAGGCTTGCAGGTCGAGCTGCTGGTTCATCAGGCTGTTCGTGAGGTGCACCACGGTCACCGCCATGCCGCGCCGGAGCAGGCCATTTGCCGCTTCCAGTCCGAGCAGGCCACCGCCAATGACGATGGCGTGGCCACCGCGCCTGCTTGCGGCCAGCATGGTGTCGACGTCGTCGAGGTCACGGAAGCCGATCACGCCCGGCAAGGTGGCGCCCGGCACCGGCACGATGAAGGGGCTGGAGCCGGTGGCCAGCAGCAGGCGGTCGTAGCCGACTTCCTGCCCCGATTGCGCGCGCACGATGCGACGGCGACGGTCGATGCCGACCACCGGGTCGCCGGTGTGCAGGGTAATGCCGTGCTCTTCGTACCAGGCGCGCGGGTGCAGCACGATTTCCTCGGGCTGCTTTTCCCCTGCCAGCACGGGAGAGAGCAGGATGCGGTTGTAGTTCACGCGTGGCTCGGCGCCGAACACGGTGATGTCGAACATCTCCGGGTCGAGCTTCAGCAGTTCCTCGACGGTGCGCATGCCTGCCATGCCGTTGCCGACCACGACCAGCCGCTGCTTCACGGGGCGATCCATACCTTGCCTCCTTCCACGCGGGCCGGGTAGCTGGCCACCGAGTGCTCGGGCGCTTCCAGGCATTCGCCGCTGTGCAGGTCGAAGTGCTGCTTGTAGATCGGCGAGGCGACCACGATGCGCTCGCCGATGCTGCCGACCAGCCCGCGCGACAGCACGGCCGCGCCGGCATTGGGGTCGAGGTTATCGATGGCGAACACACGCGGTTCATTCACGCCGATGCGGAACACGGCCACCTGGCGGCCGTCAACCAAGGCGCAGACGCCGGTGTCGGGGACGATCTCGTCGATGCCGCAGACGGCGGTCCAGCTCTGGAGTTGCAGGTCACGATGCATGGGATTCTCCTTGCAGGGAAATCGGGATGACGCGGCCACGCGGCCGGATCTGGCCGCGCTCCGGCACGAACACGACATTGCTGTCGGGGGCATCGCTGTTGACGAAATGGCGGAAGCGGCGCCGCACCTCCGGGTTGGTGACGGCTTCCTTCCACTCGCAGGCATAGGTGTCGACCACGTGCTGCATCTGCGCTTCGAGTTCCTGCGCGATGCCCAGCTTGTCCTCGACCACGACTTGTTTGAGGTAATCCAGCCCGCCCTCGAGGTTGTCGCGCCAGACGCTGGTACGCTGCAGGCGGCCGGCGGTGCGCACGTAGAACATCAGGAAGCGGTCGATCAGCCGCACCACCGTCGCGTCGTCGATGCTTGATGCGATCAGCTCCGCATGCCGCGGCTTCATGCCGCCGTTGCCGCAGACGTAGAGGTTCCAGCCCTTCTCGGTGGCGATCAGGCCCACGTCCTTGCCCTGCGCCTCGGCGCATTCGCGGGTGCAGCCGGACACGCCGAACTTGATCTTGTGCGGCGCGCGCAAGCCCTTGTAGCGGTTCTCCAGCGCGATCGCGAAGGCCAGGCTGTCGCCCACGCCGTAGCGGCACCAGGTCGAGCCGACGCAGGATTTCACCGTGCGCAGCGACTTGCCATAGGCGTGGCCGGATTCGAAGCCGGCCGCGATCAGCTCTTCCCAGATATGCGGCAGCTGCTCGACGCGCGCGCCGAACAGGTCGACCCGCTGGCCGCCGGTGATCTTGGTGTACAGGCCGTATTTCTTGGCCACCTGCCCCACTGCGATCAGGCCGTCCGCGGTCACCTCGCCGGCCGGCATGCGTGGCACCACGGAATAGGTCCCGTCCTTCTGGATGTTGCCGAGGAAGTAGTCGTTCGAATCCTGCAGGCTGGCGTGTTCGGGTTTCAGGACGAAATCGTTCCAGGCGGAGGCAAGGATGTTCGCCGCCACCGGCTTGCAGACGTCACAGCCCAGGCCCTTGCCGTGCTTTGCCAGCAGATCGCCGAAGCTGCGGATGCCTTCGACGCGAACGATGTGGTACATCTCCTGGCGCGAACAGGCGAAGTGTTCGCACAGGTGATCATTCACCGCCATGCCCAGGCGCGCCAGCTCGGCGTTCATCACCTGCGTCATCAGCGGCACGCAGCCGCCGCAGGCGGTGCCGGCTTTGGTGCAGCTTTTCAGCGCGCCGATCGATCCGGCGCCGCCCGCCACCGCCGCGCACAGAGCGCCCTTGGAGACGTCGTTGCAGGAGCATACCTGGGCGCTGTCCGGCAGCGCCGCCACGCCGAGCGTGGGCCGCGCGGCGCCGTCCAGCTGCGGCAGGATCAGCACTTCGGGCGAAGCCGGCAGCGCGATCCGGTTCAGCATCAGTTGCAGCAGCTCGCCGTAGGGCGCCGCGTCGCCGACCAGCACGGCGCCCAGCAGATACTGGCCGCAATCGGAGGTGACGATCTTGCGGTAGACGCCCTTGCGCTCGTCCAGGAACTGGTAGCTGCGCGCGCCGCTGGTGGCGCCGTGGGCATCGCCGATGCTGGCCACGTCCACACCCATCAGCTTCAGCTTGGTGCTCATGTCGGCGCCGGCAAATTCGCCCTCCCCCGCCAGGATGTGGCGGGCCGCCGTGCGCGCCATGTCGTAGCCCGGCGCCACCAGGCCAAACAGTTGGCCGTTCCACAGCGCGCATTCGCCGATCGCGTAGACATCCGGATCGTTTGTGACGCAACGGCCGTCGATCACGATGCCGCCGCGCTGGCCGAGCGCCAGGCCGCTGCTGCGCGCTAGTTCGTCGCGCGGGCGGATGCCGGCCGAGAACACGATCATGTCGGCGTCCAGGTGGCTGCCGTCGGCGAACTGCATGCGGTGGGTGGCGTCTTCGCCGTCGACGATGGCGAGGGTGTTCTTCTGCGTGTGTACCCGCACGCCCAGTTCCTCGATCTTGCTGCGCAGGACGCGCGCGCCGGGATCGTCGACCTGCACCGCCATCAGGCGCGGCGCGAATTCGACGACGTGGGTCTGCAGGCCGAGATCGCGCAACGCCTTGGCGCATTCGAGACCCAGCAGGCCGCCGCCGATCACGACGCCGGTGGTGGAACGGGCGCCGCATTCACGCATCGCTTCGAGGTCTTCGATGGTGCGATAGACGAAGCAATCCTTGCGGTCGGCGCCTGGGACTGGCGGCACGAAAGGAATCGAACCGGTGGCCAGCACCAGCTTGTCATAGGCGACGGCTTCGCCATCGGCCAGGAATACTGTGCGTGCATCCCGGTCGATGCCGGTCACGCGGGTATTCAGCCGCAACACTGCATCCTCGCGCGCGAAGAAGCCCGGCGTCACCAGGGACAGATCTTCCGCTGTCTTCCCGCTGAAGAATGCCGACAGGTGCACCCGGTCGTAGGCCGGACGCGGCTCTTCCCCCAGGACGGTGACCCGCAGGCCGGGCGATCCGGCGGCTAACAGGGTCTCGACAAATTTGTGGCCCACCATGCCGTGGCCGACGACGACGATATGCATGTTCTAACTCCTTATGCTGCGGATGCCACCGGCGCGGCCGGGGCGGCGCCGATGCTGAAACGGGCGGCGATGGCGCACAGGCTGGCCACCAGCACCAGCACGCTGAGGATGGTGAGGGTCTGGGCGATGTCGCCGGTGCCCTTCATCAGGAAACCGGCCAACACCGCGCCGACGTTGCCGCCCGCGCCGACGATGCCCGCCACCCCGCCCAGCGCCTTGGGCGCGACAAACGGCACCAGCGCGTAGGTCGCGCCGCAGGCCATGTGGGTGAACAGGCCGAAGCACAGCATCGCGATCACGGCGTATGCCACGCCCTCGGCCTGGGCGAACCACAGCAGGCCCAGGCCTTCGCCGATCATCAGCACAAACAGCACGGTGACGCGGCTGTTCAGGCTTCCGTTACGCGCGCTGCGGTCCGACAGCCAGCCGCCCAGCGCGCGCGCGAACAGCGCCAGCAAACCGAAGCTGCCGGCCGCCAGGCCCGCGGCGCCCAGCGACAGGCCATACTTGTCGACGTAATACACGGCCGCGATGTTGTGGATAAAGATCTCGATGCCGAAGCAGGCGCCGTAGGTGACGAACAGCAGCCAGGCGCGGTGGTTGCGGCAGGCTTCCGTGAAACTCGCCCAGCCGCCCTTGCCGCCTTGCGGGTGAATGCCCTGCTTGCGCAAGTCGTCGTAGTTACCGGCCGGGCAGTCCTGGGTATAGCGCCAGTAGAAGAAGGCCATCACGATCATCATCACGCCCGGCACCACCAGCGCCATGCGCCAGCCCAGGGCTTGCGAGACGCCCAGCATGGTGAGGCTGGTCAGCAGCAGCGGCATCAGCGCCTGCGCCGCTCCGCCACCGCTATTGCCCCAGCCGGCCGCCGCCGCGTTGGCGGTGCCGACCACCTTGGGTCCGAACATCACCGAGGTGTGGTACTGGGTGATCACGAAGCTGGCGCCGACCGCGCCGATCCCGAGGCGGAACAGCAGGAAGCTCTCGTAGCTCTGCGCCATGGCGACGCCCAGCACCGGGATCGAACCAAGCAAGAGCAATCCGGTATAGGTCTTGCGCGGGCCGTAGCGATCGCACAGCGGACCGACGATCAGGCGCACGAAGATGGTGATCGCGACCGCCGCGATGTTGATGTTGGCGATCTGCTCCATCGTCAGGCCGAATTCCCCTTTGATCACCGGCATCAGCGGCGCGCAGGCGAACCAGGCGAAGAAGCAGATGAAGAAGGCGACCCAGGTGAGGTGGAAGGCGCGCATCGGTGCCGTGTCGAAGGAGAAGAGCTTGATGCTGTCCGCTTTGCTGGCCATGTTTCTTCCTTTGGAAAACAAAACGGCGTCCGCGCTCCTGCTTATATGGAAGCAGGTAGTCGCGGACGCCGTTGTCCTGGTTGCCGGTCCCTCGTTGGACCGGCCGAATTGTGAAGAGGATCGCCATTGACCCTGTACCGCTCTAATTGCAAGAGCCGTGCCATGCCCGCTCCAGAGGGAGGCGGTCAGCGCCTACGCTACATTGCGGTGCACCATGCGCGCGAATGATGCATGCGGGCGCACCGGCTTAGAACGAGGCGAGATACGCGGCAGGGTCGCGGCCATCCCAGACACGGCCATCGACCAGGGTCGAACTGCGCAGCACGTCCTCGGGAACGTCGACGCCAACCTGCATGGCGGCGTCGCGGTACAGGTCGATGCGGTTGACCTCCGCCGCCACCGACCGCCAGGCCGGATCGCTGCGCAGCAGGCCCCAGCGGCGCTGCTGGGTCAGGAACCACATGCCGTCGGACAGCCAGGGGAAAGTCGCTTCGCCGTCCCCGAAGAAGCGCAGGCCGTTGTGGCCGCGCCAATGGTCGTCGTCGCCGCCGCGCCCCGCCAGGCAGTACTGCAAGGTGGCGCGGTCGGCATTCACCCAGGCGGGGCTGGCCAGTACCTCGGCCGCGGCCTCGCGGTTAAGGCGCGCGGCATCGAGCCAGCGCGCGGTTTCCAGCAGCGCGGCGATCATGGCGCGGCAGGTGTTCGGGTTATTCGCCGCGAAGTCGGCGCTGGTTCCCAGCACCTTGCCCGGATGGTCCGGCCAGATCGTCTCGCTCGACACGGCCAGGCTGCCCGCACCCTCGCGCACCGCGCGCTGGCCCCAGGGTTCTCCGGCGCAGAAGCCGTCGATGTGGCCGGCCGCCAGGCTGGGCGCCATCTGACCCGGCGGCACCGTCACCATGTCGCAGTCCTTGAGCGGATCGATGCCGGCCGCCGCCAGCCAGTAATTCAGGAACATCGCATGGTTCCCGGTCGGGAAGGTGTGGGCGAAGCGGAAGCGCCGCTCGCGCATGCGCAGCGGTGAGGTCTGGACGGTCGACACCGTGACGCCCTGCCCGTTCTGGTTCAGGTTCATCAACACCGCCATCTGGCGCGCACGCGTGCCGATCCCCATCTGAAGGCCATACAGCAGGCCATACAGCACGTGGGCCGCATCGAGTTCGCCCGCCATCAGGCGATCGCGCATGCCGGTCCAGGACAGCTCGCGACTCAGTTCGAAGCGCAGCCCGTGCTTCTCGTCGAAGCCGAGCACCGACGCCATCACCAGTGGCGCGCAGTCCGCGAGCGGCATGAAGCCGATCCGCACTGTCTCGAGCTCCGGTTTATCCGAGCCGGCCACCCAGGCGCCGCCCATGTTCGTTACTGCCATAGTGTTCCCTCGTTGCGCCGCCGGCATCAGCCGAGCAGGTCTTCCACATCGATCAGCCGCTGCGCGATCTCGGACAGCTTCATGTTCTTGTTCATCGCCATGCTGCGCAAGCGCTGGTAGGCCTGGTCCTCGGTCAGCCGGTAGCGGGCCATCAGCAGGCCTTTGGCGCGGTCGACCAGCTTGCGATCAAGTAGCTTCTGGCGCGTGCCTTCGAGTTCGCCCAGCAGCTTTTGTTCGCGCCGGAAGCGCGCCAGCGCCACGTCCAGCACCGGCTTGACCCGCTCGGCCTGCAGGCCGGCCACGATATAGGCCGACACCCCGGCTTCCAGCGCCGCGTCCATGCTGCTTGGTGCATCGTCTTCGGTAAACAACACGATCGGCCGGCGTGCATCGACGGTCGCGATGACGATGTGCTCGAGGATGTCGCGCGCACACGAGGTGCTGTCGACGATGATCATGTCCGGCTGCAGCTGCTGCACGCGCTCGGCAAGGAAGACGTCGGCCGGCAGCGAGGCCACCAGGTCGTAGCCGCATTCGAGCAGGCCGATGCGCAGCGCGGCGCTGCGGCGCGCCTGTTCGGCCGCTGTCGCGTCCTGCTCACCCGCCGTTGTGGCGGGATTGACGACGACGATGCGAAGAGATGATGAGGCACTGCCTGGCGATTTCATGTCCTCTAGGCATGCAAGATTCGCACCACCTATCCCAGCGGCAACATTCGCCAGCCCCTTACATTCACAGTGGGAACAATGAGACATTCGCTCCGCAAATATCTGCGCTCTGCGAAATCCGACAATTATTCATCAGATATATCGTTGAGATCACAAACCAAAATTTTATTTATGACGCGGACGTCTTTATACTGCAACGCAACATCGCAGTACTTGCTACCCACTTACAGGAGAACACCATGGCCGCATCCACCCGCCGTCTTTTCGCCAGCGCCGCCGCAGCCGTGCGCAGCTTTTCGATCGAACTCTATGCCGCTCACGGCGGCTGGGCGCCAACCGTTCGCGGTTGACCGACCCAAGGCGCTGCGCCGCAGCAGCGCCTTACATATGCACGCGCCGTCCGTACGTACACAGGGCGGCGCTGTTTTTTTGGCGTCCCAAATACCCTTTCCGCTTCACCACAACATTGTCTGCTGAGCTAGAATGCAAGCGCGTTTTTCTGGCAAGAAAGTCCCTTTCACTCAGCTCCCAATCGACAATGCGCATACCTGCACTTTCCTTGTTTGCCGCGGCCTTCGCCGTGGCGCTGCCTGCGGCGGCGTCCACGCCCATCACCCTCGACCAGGCCATGGCCCATCCCGACTGGATCGGTACCCCGGTGGAAGCCGCCTGGTTCAGCTGGGACGGCAAGCAGGTATTCTATAAACAGAAGCGCGACGGCTCGCCCGTGCGCGACACCTGGCAGGTCGGCCAGGACGCCAGACCGAAACTGGTAGCGGACGCCGAACTGACCAGGATCGACAGCGACGTCGTCATCTACGACCGCATGCATACCCGCGCCCTCATGCTGCGCAACGGCGACCTGTTCGAGCGCGATCTCAAGAGCGGCGCCCTGGTGCAGGTCACGCGCGGCGCCGGCAAGCTGGAGGCCATGCAGTACAGCAGCGACGAGCGCGCCGTCCAGTACCGCATCAACAACGACTGGTTCCATTGGGACCGCGCGGCAAAAAGCGCCGGTCCGCTTGCCCTGGTGCGCGCGGCGAAAGACCCGGCCGCGCTTGAAGACGACCCGCTGCGCGAACAGCAGCTGCGCCTGAGCGCCCACCTGAAGCGCCAGAAGGACGACCGCGACGCCATGCGCGAACGCATGAACGAACAGCGCCGCAGCGACCCGACCCTGGGGCCAAGCCCGGTCTACCTGGGCGACAAGGTCGCCATCGACAGCACCGTGCTGTCGCCGGACGGCCGCTGGCTGCTGGTGGTCACCGAGCCGAAGGGTGCGGACAAGGGCCGCGCCGGCAAGATGCCGCGCTACGTGACCGAATCCGGCTACGAGGAAACCGAGGACGTGCGCTCCCGCGTCGGCCGCGCCATGCCGCCCGCGCATACCGTGAAGCTGGTCGACCTGCGCAGCAACCGCGTGCAGGACCTGTCCTTCGACGTGCTGCCCGGCGTGACGGTCGACCCGCTGGCGGAGCTGCGCGCCGCCGCGAAAAAGGACCCATTGAAGGGCAACCGCGCGGTGCGCGTCATCGACGGCGCCGACGCCATCGAATGGACCGCCGACGGCGCCAAGGTCGCAGTGATGCTGCGGTCGGTCGACAACAAGGACCGCTGGATCGCGAGCGTCGACCTGGCCGCCGCCAGGCTGCAGCCGCTGCACCGCCTAACGGATGGCGCCTGGGTCAACTACGACAACAACGAATTCGGCTGGCTGCCGGACAACCGCACCCTGTGGTACCTGTCCGAGGAAAGCGGCTACTCGCACCTGTATACGCAGGACGCCAACGGCGGCGCGCCACGCGCGCTCACCAGCGGCAAGTGGGAAGCGTCGGACGTGCGCTGGTCGAAGGACGGCAGCCTGGCCTGGGTGATGTGCAACCGCGCCACCCCTGGCGACTATGAAGTCTGCGCGGTCGACGCCAAGGGCGGCGGCGTCAAGGAAGTCACCAGCCTGGATGGCGTCGAGCGCTTCCGCCTGTCGCCGGACGAGCGCAAGCTGCTGGTGCATTACTCCGCCAGCTACACTCCGATCCAGCTGGCCACGGTGTCGGCGAATGGCGGCGCAACGGTGAAACTGACCGATACCCGCACCGAGGCCTTCAAGGCGCGCAGCTGGGTCGAGCCGCAGTACGTGGCGGTGCCCTCGAGCGCCGGCGGCGATCCGGTGTGGGCCAAGCTGTATCGTCCGGCCCAGCTCGAGCCGGGCAAGAAGTATCCGGTGGTGATGTTCGTGCATGGCGCCGGCTACCTGCAGAACGTGACGAAGCGCTACCCGAACTACTTCCGTGAGCAGATGTTCCACAACCTCCTGGTGCAGAACGGCTACGTGGTGCTCGACATGGACTACCGCGCCTCGAAGGGCTATGGCGCCAAGTGGCGCAATGCGATCTACCGCCAGATGGGCCATCCGGAGCTGGTCGACTACATCGACGGTGTGAACTACATGGTGGCGCAGCACCAGGGCGATGCGAAGAACGTCGGCGTCTACGGCGGCAGCTACGGCGGCTTCATGACCTTCATGGCCCTGCTGCGCGCACCGGAGACCTTCAAGGCCGGCGCCGCCCTGCGTCCGGTGACCGACTGGGTGACCTACAACCACGAGTACACCGCCAACATCCTGAATACGCCCGACATCGACCCGCAGGCCTATAAAATCTCGTCGCCGATCGAGTACGCCGACAAGCTGCAGGGCCACCTCCTGATCTCGCACGGCATGATGGACGATAACGTGTTCTACCAGGACTCGGTGCGCATGGCCCAGCGCCTGATCGAACTGAAGAAGGACCACTGGGAACTGGCCAGCTACCCGCTGGAGCGCCACGGCTACGTGCAACCGGAAGCCTGGTACGACCAGTACCGCCGCATCTGGCAGCTGTTCGAGCGTACGCTCAAGCCGGCCAAGTAAAGTGTAAGATGCAGGGCGCCCCAGGGCGCCCTTTTTCATTGGCCAGCCATCTTCCATGCTGCTATCGCGCCTGACTGTCTTCGTCCTTTCCCTTGCCCTGCTGGGTGACGTCCACGCCCAGGCGCTGCCGACCGGTGGCGGCCTCGATGCGGCGCGCGTGCTCGAACAGCGCTACGGCCAGGCCGCCCCGGCCAAGGCCGATGCCGCCCCGAGCAAAGCCGATGCCGCCCCGGCGAAAGGACGCGCCGCGCCCGCGCCTGCGCCTGCGCCGGCGCCGGCGCCGGTGCGGGCGCAAGCGATGCCCGGTGCGCTGGCCACGATCTCCTTCGAGAACACCGGCAAACAGGACCAGTCCGACGTACCCGTTACCTTCGGCCAGGTGTTCGGCGTAGGCGAACTCGCCTCCGGCGAGCAGTTGCAGGCGAAGCTGGCCGGCGGCAGCGCGCTGCCGCTGCAGGCCGACGTCAAGGCGCGCCACCCCGACGGCTCGGTCAGGCATGCCGTGGTCTCGCTGGTGCTGGATCGGCTGGCGCAGGACCGCCCGGCCGTGATCGGCCTGTTCGCAGCGGCGTCGAAAGCCGCGCCGGCCGCCAAGCCTGCCGCACTGCCCGCGAAGAGCCTGGACGCCAGGTTTGAAGCGCGCATCGGGCAAGCCTTCCGCGCCAGCATGCCGGAAGAAGCGCGCGACCTGCCCTGCGAGAGCGCGGAGATGGCGGCCTTCCTCAAGGTGAAGCCTGGCCAAATGACAGGCTATTCGGACAGCGTGGCCGGCTCCCCCTCGAACATGCAGCCGGCCCTGGCCTACGCCGCCGACGTGCTGGGCGAGCCCGGACGCAAGGCCTGGCGCCAGTTCATGGCGCGCAGCGTCAAGCCGAATTATGGCGAAGGAGCGCAGTTCGCCATCGTGCCGCGCGCGGAGTCAGCCGAGGAAGTCCTGCAGCGTTAGCGCCACCACCTTGGTGGCCTTGCGCAGGTCCTCGAGCTGCACATGCTCGTCGGCCTTCTTGGCATTCGACTCCGGCACCGTGCGCGGCCCGGCGCCGTACAGCACCGCCGGGATGCCGCGCTCGCCGTACAGGCGCGCATCCGCATATAGCGGCGTGCCGCCTGCTGCAATCTCCTCCTGAAAAACAGCGCGGCCGTGGCGCTGCAGGCTGTCCACCAGGCGCTCCGAGCCCGGCAAGGGCCGCAGCGCCTGCGACAGCAGCAGGCGCCGGATCTCGAGGCGGATGCCGGGCATGCCGGCCACCGCATCCTCGATCAGCGCGCGCACCTGGGCTTCCACCGCCGCCGGGTCTTCCTCGGGAATCATGCGGCGGTCCATCTTCATCACCACCTTGCCCGGCACCACATTGGTATTGGTGCCGCCGTCGATGCGGCCGACCAGCATGGTGGGCGAATCGATGCCGGGTACGGTCGATCTGATCTTCTTTAGCTCCGGCAGCTGGCCGTAGATCGCGTTCAGGATGCGGTTGGCCGCCTGCAGCGCGTCGACCGCCGTCTCCGGCATGGCGCCGTGGCCGGCCTTGCCGTGCACCGTGATCTCCAGCTGCAGGCAGGCGTTGTGCGCGGTGACGATGCCGTAGCTAAAGCCCGCCGCGATCACGTAGTCGGGGCGGGTGAGGTTTTGCTCCAGCAGCCAGCCGGGGCCCAGCAGGCCGCCGAATTCCTCGTCGTAGGTGAAGTGCAGTTCGAGCGCGCCTTTCAAAGGCATGCCCAGCGCTTCCAGCGCGCGCACCGCGAACACGTAGGTCGCGAAGTCGCTCTTCGAGACCGCGGCGGCGCGCCCGTAGATGGCGCCGTCATGGATCTCGGCGCCGTAGGGCGGCCGGGTCCATCCCTCGCCCGGCGGCACCACGTCGCCGTGGGCGTTCAGCGCGACCGTCGGGCCGCCCGCACCATACGGGCGGCGCACGATCAGGTTGGTAATGCTCTCCATGCCGTAGTCGCGCACCTGTTGCGCCGGCACGGCGTGCTGCTCGGCGGTCCAGCCGTATTGCTCCAGCATGCCGGCGACCAGCTCCGCATGTGGCGCATTGTTCCCCGGCGGGGTGTCGGTCGGGGTCCGGATCACCTCCTGCAGGAAGGCGACTTCCTCGTCGAAGTGGGCGTCGATCCAGGCCAGCAGGCGTTCCTGCAGTTGGGTGTCCATTCAATGTGCTCCCGTCATTGCGCCGGCTTCGAACCAGGCGCCGAGCTGCGCCCGTTCGGCGTCGGTCATGTTGGTGAGATTCGCCAGCGGCATCGCCTTCATCTGCACGGTCTGCTGGTAAATGCGGGCGGCGTTCTGGCGCACGTGGTCGGGCGTGTCGAGCATCACGCCGGCTGGCGCGGTGGCGAAGCCCGGCTGGGTCGGATGCGCCGCGTGGCACGACACGCAGCGCTGGTCGATGATGGTGCGGACCTGGGCGAAGTCGATGCCCGGCGCGCTTGCCGCCACCGGCGCGCTTGGTGCGATCGCCACCGCGACAGCAGCCAGGATCGCCACCCCGGCCAGCGGATAGCGCCACTCGACACGGCCCTTGTGGCGCAGGTTGAAGAAGTGGCGGATCAACACCCCCGCCGCCATGATCGCGCCCAGCACGGCCCAGGAATACGCGTGGCGGTAGGTCATCGCATAGTGGTTGCTGATCATGATGAACAGCACCGGCAAGGTGAAGTAGTTATTGTGGACGCTGCGCTGCTTGGCCTTGATACCGTGGACCGGGTCCGGCTTCTGCCCCGCCAACATGGCGTTCACCATCTTGCGCTGGCCGGGGATGATCAGCATCGCCACGTTCGCCACCATCATGGTGCCGATCATCGCGCCCACGTGCAGGTAGGCGGCGCGGCCGCTGAGCAGATGGGTGAGCACGTAGCTGCTGGCGACCAGGAAGGCGAAGATGGTCAGGCCAAAAGCCAGGTCGTGCTTGCCCAGCGGCGAACGGCACAGCAGGTCGTAGACGATCCAGCCCACCACCAGGCTGCCGACGCCGATGCCGACCGCCTGCAGGGACGTGAGGTCCGCCACGCCGCGGTCGACCATCATGGCCTGCGCGTTCAGGTAGTAGACGATGACCAGCAGTGCGAAGCCCGACAGCCAGGTCGAATAGGCTTCCCACTTGAACCAGTGGAGCTCCTTCGGCAGCGCGGCGGGCGCCACCAGGTACTTTTGCGGGTTGTAGAAACCGCCGCCGTGCACCGCCCACAGTTCGCCGGACACGCCCTTGTTCGCCAGCTCCGAACCGGGCGCCGGGGGACGGA
>Ga0265798_10002255_pt1 | contig 28674 bp, 26 predicted proteins | sample P3T30metagenome_FD_192430 | JGI IMG/M metagenome (GOLD analysis project Ga0265798, IMG submission 192430) | Plant litter microbial communities from East Loma Ridge, Irvine, California - P3 T30 | ecosystem: Environmental > Terrestrial > Plant litter > Unclassified | place: USA: California...
TCGCCGACCTTGCGCACCGCCTCGAGACGGGCCGCGCCTCGGGCGCGGGTGACGACACGACGTCGTACTGACCAGCCGAGGAGGCACGGGTCGCGTCGACGACCCGACCCGCGCCTCCTCGACATGGTGACGACCGTCGGGCCCACGGGGCCTCAGGCGGTCGGCAGCCCCAAGATCTCGCGCGTGCGGACCACGTCGGCCCGGATGTGCGCGATCAGGGCCTCGAGGCCGTCGAAGCGCACGTTGCCCCGTACCCAGTCGACGAAGTGGACGGTGACCTCGAGCCCGTAGAGGTCGAGTGAGACGTCGAGCAGGTGCGCCTCGACCTGCTTGGCCGGCACCCCCTCGAAAGTCGGGTTGTTGCCGACCGAGACCGCCGCCGGGTAGAGCGTGTCGCCGACCACCACGCGAGCGGCGTAGACGCCGTCGGCCGGGACGAACCCCTCGCTGTCGCGGGCCAGGTTGGCCGTCGGGAAGCCGAGCTCTCGGCCGCGCTGTTCTCCGTGCACGACGATGCCGCGCACCGACGGCTCGCGCCCGAGCAGGACGCCGGCCTGGCGGACGTCACCGGCGTCCATCAGTTCACGGATCCAGGTCGAGGACGCCCGACGGCCACCGCTCGGTCGCACGTCGTCGATCGACACGACCCGGAACCCGCGGGAGGCACCGAGCTCGCGCAGGGTGTCGACGGTGCCGCTGCCGCGCACGCCGAAGCGGAAGTCGTCACCGACGAACACGACGCGGGCGTGCAGGGCCCCGACCAGGATGCGGTCGACGAACTCGTCGGGCGTCAGCGCCCGCAGCTCGGCGTCGAAGGTGAGCATGAGGGTCGCGGCGACCCCGGCCTCGTCGAGCAGCTCGCGCTTCTGCCGGTTGCTGACGAGGGCCGTCGGCACGTCGTCGGGTCGCAGGACCGCCAACGGGTGCCGGTCGAAGGTGACCACGGTGGACACGAGACCCTCGTCGCGCGCCACCCCCTCGAGCATGTCGATCACGGCGCGGTGGCCGACGTGGACTCCGTCGAACTTGCCGATGGTGACGGCGCTCGGCCCGAAGTCGGGCGGCACGTCGCCGACCAGGTCGTAGAACTGCACGCGCGCTACCTCGTCGTGCCCGGGTCGCGAGGAGACCCGCCGGCCCCCGCGCCCTCGGCACCGGTGCCACCCGCCGCCTGCGTCGCGCGCCCCTGCCGACGCAGCCACAGGATGCCGAGCACGGGCAGGACGAGCGGCACGAAGCCGTACCCGCGCCCGAAGAACGACCACACGGTGTCGTGCGGGAAGAGTTCGGGGTCGAGCACGGTCACGAGACCGATGATCAGGACGCCGACGAGCTCGAAGCTGATGGTCGCCCAGGCCACGGCGTACCAGCCCTGGCCGGGCGCGATCAGGGCCACGGTGGCGACGATGTAGACGACGGCCGACAGCGCGCTCAAGGTGTAGGCCAGCGGCGCCTCGGAGAACTGGGTCGTGATCTGGAAGACCGACCGACCGGTGGCGGCGAGGGCGAGGAGGGCGTACACGGCGATGAGGACCCGGCCGAGGCCGACCGCGCGCGTTGACTTCTGAGTGACCATCCCGTCAAGGATAGGACTCCGGCGGGCCCGCCGCCGACCGGGTGCGTCAGAGGCCCTGGACGGTCCAGATCTGGAACATGCGGTAGACCATCACGGCGATCGCGAACGACGAGGTGGCCAGCACGAGGTTGCTCCAGCGGGTGCGGTCGACGAGCGCCCAGACGGTCGCGAGCGGCGGCAGCAGGATGGCCGAGACGAGGTAGATGTAGAACTCGACGAGGTTGCCCGTCGGCGCGTTGCCGACGAACGGGGCCACGATCGCGACGACGAGCTGCACGAGCAGGAGCAGCAGCACGACGGCCCCGGTGCCGACGGTGATGTCGTCGGGCTGACGCTTCGCGAAACAGGCGACCACGCAGACGATTCCCGCCACGACGGCCACCACGACCTGTACCCAGGTGAACCACTCGATCATGCCTGCACCTCGTCGGTCGGGAAGTTCACGATGGGCTTCGCGGCGCCGGCCCGCACCGAGACCAGGCCCGCGAGCCTGCCCGTGGGCGTGACGGCGGCGACCGGCCCGGGGGTGTCGTCGAGATCGACGGCCACGCGCTTGCCGTGCCCGAGGTCGACGGCCTCGGCCGCGGTCATGGACCACTCCGGGAAGAGGGTCCGGGCGACGTCGACGGGAGGCAGCAGCGCCGGAGCGACGTCGATGCCCTCGAGGACGGAGGCGCGGGTCACGTCGAACGGCCCCACCCGCGTCCGACGCAGCGCGGTCAGGTGTCCCCCGACGCCGAGGTCGGCTCCGAGGTCGCGGGCCAGAGCCCGGACGTAGGTGCCGGACGAGCACGAGACCCGCACGTCGAGGTCGCGCACGGGCACCCCGTCGACGACGGCCTCGCGTCGGTCGAGCACGGTGAACTCGGCGATCGTCACGTCGCGGGCCTTCAGCTCGACCTCGACCCCGGCACGGGCGAGGTCGTAGGCGCGACGGCCGTCGACCTTGATCGCGCTCACCGTGGTGGGCACCTGGCTGATCGGCCCGGTCAGTCGTGCGATGCCGGCGTCGATCGCGTCGTCGGTGACGCCGCCGGCCGAGGTCGTCGAGACGACCTCGCCGTCGCTGTCGTCGCTGGTGGTCGAGACGCCGAGACGGATGGTGGCGTCGTAGCCCTTGTCGAGGCCGACCAGGAACGTCAGGAGGCGCGTCGACGAGTTCAGGCCGAGCACGAGCAGTCCCGTGGCCAGCGGGTCGAGCGTGCCGGCGTGGCCGACCTTGCGCGTGCCCGCGGCCTTGCGCACGCGCGAGACGACGTCGTGGCTGGTGATGCCCTGCGGCTTGTCGACGAGGAGGAGGCCGCTGTTCACCCGACGACGTTAGCGCAGCCGGACCGCGACGGGGCCGGGGACGCGCTCAGCACGCGTCGTCGAAGCGTCGACGAGGGTGCTCGCGGTCGGAGTTGTCCACGACGGCCGAGGCCTTGGCCCGGGCGTCGAGTCGCGAATCGTCGGCGGTGACCCAGACGCGGTAGTGCCACAGCCCCGCGAGGCCGGGGCGCGCGAGGTCGGTGCCGTCGACGAGCAGGACCGCGTCGGCCGGACCGGTGACCCAGGCGGACTCGACCGAACGGTCGGCGTCGGCGTCCCAGGCCCGCTCGACCCAGCCCGCACTGCCGCCGAGCCGGAACGGCTCGACCAGGACCCGGCGGAACAGGCTCTCGTCCAGCACGGGAGCGGAGTCGCGCGGCGCCGCGTCGGGACGTTTCTCGAAGCCGTCGAGCGAGGCGCGGAACGCCGCGTGCCCCAGCTCGCGGAAGGCCTCGAGGAGGTCGTCGGCGAGACCGGCCGCACCCGCGCCTCCGTCGCTGTCGATCGCGACGAGCACGCGGCCGCGCCCGTAGTTGTGGACGATCTCGGTCGCCAGTTCGCGCAGCGTGTCTTTCTTGGCAGGGGCCCATCGGGTGGTCATGTCGACACCGTACGCCCGACCGCCGACACCGCGCCGGGGAGGTCGAGGGCGAGCCGTAGGCTCCTACGGTGAGCATCTCCCCCGCCGTCAACGCCTGGTTCCGCGAGAACGGTCGCGACCTCCCGTGGCGGCGTCCCGGATTCACGGCCTGGGGCACGCTCGTCAGCGAGATCATGCTGCAGCAGACTCCCGTGGCCCGCGTCGTCCCGCGCCTCGAGCAATGGCTCGAACGCTGGCCGACGCCGGGCGACCTGGCGGCGTCGCCTGCCTCCGAGGCCGTGCGGGCCTGGGAGCGCCTCGGCTACCCGCGTCGGGCCCTCGCCCTGCACGCCGCCGCCGTGGCGATCACCGAGCGGCACGGCGGCGTCGTGCCCGAGGACGTCCCGTCTCTCCTGGCACTGCCCGGCATCGGCGACTACACCGCACGTGCCGTCGCGGTCTTCGCCTACGGTCACCGTCACCCGGTCGTCGACACGAACGTCCGCCGCGTCCTGGCCCGTGCCGTCGAGGGTCTCGCCGAACCGTGGGCCCCCAAGGCCTCGCGCGACCTGCCCCTGATGGAGTCGCAGCTGCCCGACGACCTCGAGGAGGCGCGGGTCACGAACGCGGGCGTCATGGAGTTGGGTGCGCTGGTCTGCACGGCGCGGTCGCCGAAGTGCGACGTCTGCCCGCTGGTCGAGCAGTGCGCGTGGGTGCTGGCGGGTCGTCCTGCGCATGCCGGGCCGCGCCTCCGGACGCAGGCCCGCTTCGAGGGGTCGGACCGCCAGGTGCGGGGGCTGATCATGGCCGAGTTGCGGGCCAGCGACGTGCCCGTCAGCTCGGTCGAGATCGAGACGGTCTGGACGGACGACGGGCAACGCGCGAGAGCCCTCGCCGGGTTGCTCCGTGACGGCCTGGCCACGGGGTCGCCCGACGAGGGCTATCGCCTGCCCGACTGAGGCGGGCGGGCGTCCGGAGGGACGCTGCGGTCAGCGGGTGGAGCCGTCGGGCTCGGTCGAGGCGCCTGCGGCCGGGGTCTCGAGCTCGTCGTCCATCGCCAGGTCGTCGTCGAGGTCGTCCTCGGCGTCGTCGAGGTCGTCGTCCGCGTCGAGGTCGCGCGGCTTGACGTACGGGTCGGCGTCGCCGGCGTACTCGGCCGACGAGGCCATGGACTGGCTCTCGTGGTCGCGCTGACGGGCCTCCTGCAGCAGGCGGTCGATCGAGGCCGCGTTCTCGGGCAGTGCGTCGAGGATGAACTCGAGGCTCGGCGTGAGGCGTGCGGTGATGTTCTTGCCCACCTCGCTGCGCAGCATGCCGGTCGCCGACTTGAGGGCCGCACCGGTGTCACGACGCTCCTCGTCGGTGCCGTAGACCGTGTAGAAGACCGAGGCGTGCTGCAGGTCGCCGGTCACCTTGACGTCGGTGATCGTGACGAACCCGAGGCGGGGGTCCTTGATGCCGCGCTCGAGACGCCGAGCGATGATCTCGTGGATGCGGTCGGCCATCTTGCGGGCGCGTTGCGCGTCAACCATTGTTCACTCCTGTTCGTGCTGCTCGCCGCCGTGGCGAGAGGGGTGAGGCCCCGCCCCGACCGTAGTCGGAGCGGGGCCTCGTGTACTGCGATGACGCCGGGTCAGCCCCGGGGCTTCTCGACCATCTCGATGGTCTCGATCTCGTCGCCGATCTGGATGTCGTTGAACTTGCCGAGACCGATGCCGGCCTCGAAGTCCGTCCGCACCTCGGTGACGTCGTCCTTGAAGCGACGCAGCGAGTCGATCGCGAGGTTGTCGCCGACGACGACGCCCTCGCGGATGACGCGGGCACGAGCGTTGCGGGTGATCGTTCCCGACCGCACGATGACACCGGCGATGTTGCCGACCTTCGACGAGCGGAAGATCTCGCGGATCTCGGCGACACCGGACTGCTTCTCCTCGAACTCGGGCTTGAGCATGCCCTTGAGCGAGTTCTCGATGTCCTCGAGCGCCGCGTAGATGACCGAGTAGAAGCGCACGTCGACACCCTCGCGAGCAGCACGCTCACGAGCCTTCGTGTCGGGACGCACGTTGAACCCGATGATGACCGCGTTGTCGACCGTCGCCAGGTTGACGTCGCTCTCGGTGACCGCACCCACACCGCGGTGGATGATGCGCAGCTGCACGCTGTCGTCCACCTCGATCTTGAGCAAGGACTCTTCGAGCGCCTCGACGGCACCGGACACGTCACCCTTGATGATGATGTTGAGAGCCTCGACCTTGCCCTCTTCGAGAGCACGGGTGAAGTCCTCGAGCGAGATGCGCTTGCGGGCCTTGGCCAGCGACGCGTTGCGCTCGACGGCCTCTCGCTTCTCGGCGATCTGACGAGCCGTGCGGTCCTCCTCGGTGACGAGGAAGGTGTCACCGGCTCGGGGAACGCTCGACAGACCCTGGACCAGCACGGGCCGGCTCGGGTAGGCCTCGTCGACCGAGTCGCCGTTCTCGTCGACCATGGCGCGGACGCGTCCGTACGCCGTGCCGGCGACGATGGCGTCACCGACGCGCAGCGTGCCGGACTGGATCAGCACCGTCGCGACGGCACCGCGGCCCTTGTCGAGGCGGGCCTCGATGGCGACACCGCGGGCGTCCTTGTCGGGGTTGGCACGCAGGTCGAGACCGGCGTCGGCCGTGAGCAGGACGGCCTCGAGGAGGGCGTCGATGTTCTTGTTGTCACGGGCCGACACGTCGACGAACATGACGTCTCCGCCGTACTCCTCGGCGACGAGGCCGTACTCGGTGAGCTGCTGACGCACCTTCGCCGGGTTCGCACCCTCTTTGTCGATCTTGTTGACCGCGACCACGATCGGCACGCCGGCCGCCTGGGCGTGGTTCAGCGCCTCGACCGTCTGCGGCATGATGCCGTCGTCGGCCGCGACCACGAGGATCGCGATGTCGGTCACCTGGGCACCACGAGCACGCATGGCGGTGAACGCCTCGTGACCGGGGGTGTCGATGAAGGTGATGGCGCGCTCGACGCCCTCGTGCGGAGCCCACACCTGGTAGGCGCCGATGTGCTGCGTGATGCCACCGGCTTCGCCGGCGACCACGTTGGCGTTGCGGATCGCGTCGAGGAGACGCGTCTTGCCGTGGTCGACGTGACCCATGACGGTGACGACGGGAGGACGGATCTGCAGGACGGACTCGTCTTCGTCTTCGAGCTCCTGCTCGAGGTCGATGTCGAAGCCCTCGAGCAGCTCTTTGTCCTCGTCCTCGGGCGAGACGACCTGGATGTTGTAGCCGAGCTCCTCGCCGAGGACCTGGAAGGTCGCCTCGTCGAGCGACTCGGTCGCCGTCGCCATCTCACCGAGGTGGAAGAGGACGGTCACCAGGTTGCCGGGGCTCGCGTCGATCTTGTCGGCGAAGTCGCTGATCGACGCACCGCGACGGAGACGGACGATGGTGCTGCCGTCGCCACGGGGGACGCTGACGCCACCCAGCGACGGAGCCGAACGCATCTCGAACTCGGCCCTCTTCGTCCGCTTCGACTTGCGGGCCTTGCTCTTGCCGCCACCGCGACCGAACGCACCGGCCGTACCGCCACCGGGGCCACGGCCGCGACCGCCACCACCGGAGGGACGGGGTCCGCTGAAGCCGGGACGGAAACCGCCGGCCGCGCCGGGAGCACCGGCACCGGGACGCTGGAAGCCACCACCGGCACCGCCGGGACGACCTGCGCCGCCACCGGCGGGACGCTGACCGAAGCCGTTGGGACGGGGGCCTGCACCCACACCGGGACGCGGGGCGCCCGGACGGGGAGCGCCGGGACGCGGGGCCATCGGGCGGGGGCCTGCGGCGCCACCGGGGCGCGGCATGCTGCTGGCCGCACCGGAGCCGCCGGGACGAGGCGCGCTGGGGCGTCCCATGCCCTGGTTGCTGGCGAAGGGGTTGTTGCCGGGACGCGGGGCACCGGGGCGGGGGCCGCCGGGCTTGGGACCGGCGGCGCCGGGCTTCGCGGCGTCGTCGGCCGGAGCCGCCGCGCCGTCCTTGGCGGCTGACGCCGCTGCGGCGCGCTGCGCCTCGGCCTGGGCCTGTCGCTCGGCGACCGTCAGCGGGGCGACGGGTGCGGGCGCCGCGTCGACGTCGGGCTCGGCCGCCGCCACGGGGGCGGGCGTCGGCTCGGCGACGGGGGGCTTGGGAGCAGCCGGACGAGGGCCGCCGGGCTTGGGTGCCGAACTCGCGGGCTGCGCGGCGGCACCGGTCGAAGGAGCCTTGGCAGCGGGGGTCGCAGGCTTCGCGGCACCGGCGAAGGCCTGGCGCAGCTTGCGGGCGACGGGAGGCTCGACGCTGGACGACGGTCCCTTGACGAACTCGCCCATCTCTTTGAGCTTCTCTAGTGCGGTCTTGCTGTCGATCCCCAGCTCGCTGGCGATCTCGTGTACGCGTGGTTTAGCCACAGTTCTCCTGTCTCGGGCCCTTCCCGAGACGGGAAGAGCCTTCAGTTCTGGACGGGTCTCATTTCGAGCCGCTCATTGGTGGTTGCTCATTAGTTGTCCATGTGCCGTTCAGCCTGTTCTGTCGTGGCGATGGGTCGTGACGTGGTGATCCGCGTGAGGTGGTCGCGGAGCTCGTCGACGTCGGGTTCGGAGTCGAGGCGGAGTGCACGGCGGAAAGCCCTGCGCTTCACTGCCGACTCGAACGCGTCGATCGACGGCGTCAACCACGCACCCCGCCCGGGAAGGGTCGCGGTCGGATCGACCACGAGACGTCCGTTTCGGGCGACGACCCGCACGAGTGCGGATCGTGGAGCGCGCGCTCGAGTACCGATGCACGTTCTGACGGGTTCCACCCTACCCCCTCGGGTCGTCGGACGGGAGACGCCGACGGCGAACGGCGTGGTGCGCCGGTCGCCCTCGGTGTCTCGAAGCGATCAGTCGTCTTCGAGGATGCTGTCCGGCTGGATGTCGATCCGCGCGCCCGTGAGCTTCGCGGCGAGGCGGGCGTTCTGGCCCTCTTTGCCGATCGCGAGCGACAGCTGGTAGTCGGGCACGAGAGCCCGCACGGCCTTGGTGGACGCGTCGATCACGAAGGCCGACGAGACCTTGGCCGGCGACAGCGCGCTGGCGACGAAGGTCGGCAGGTCGCTCGAGTAGTCGACGATGTCGATCTTCTCGTCGTTGAGCTCGGTGGTGACGGCCCGGACGCGCTGCCCCATCTCGCCGATGCAGGCCCCCTTGGCGTTGACGCCGGGCTCGGTCGCGCGGACGGCCATCTTGGTGCGGTGACCGGCCTCGCGAGCCAGCGAGACGATCTCGACGACACCGCTGGCGATCTCGGGCACCTCGAGGGCGAAGAGCTTGCGCACGAGCGACGGGTGGGTGCGCGAGACCGTGATCTGCGGCCCCTTCGTGCCCTTGCTGACGCCCGTGACGTACACGCGGATGCGCGACCCGTGGGCGTACTTCTCACCCGGCACCTGCTCTTCGGGCGGCAGGATCGCCTCGACCGTGCCGAGGTCGACGTGGATCATGCGCGGGTTCGGCCCCTGCTGGATCACGCCGGCGACGATGTCGCCCTCACGGCCCTTGAACTGGCCGAGCACCTTGTCGTCGCCGATGTCGCGCAGGCGCTGGTTGATGACCTGCTTGGCCGCGAAGGCGGCGATCCGGCCGAAGTCGCTGGGGCTGTCGACGGACTCGCCGACGACCTCGCCCTCGTCGTCGCGTTCGATGGCGAAGACCGAGACGTGTCCGGTCTTGCGGTCGAGTTCGACGCGAGCAGCCGGGATGCGGCTCTCGGGCTGGTTCGTGTGCTTGAGGTAGGCCGTCAGGATGGCCTGCTCGATGATGCGCACGAGTTCGTCGAAGGGGATTTCACGCTCGCGCTCCATGAGACGCAGCACGCTCAGGTCGATGTCCACTGAGGGCCTCCACTATTCAGATCTGCAGGCTGCACACACGATGGCGCGCACAGCATGGCTCTACGGTACCCGAGAGCGGGGCGCCCGGCGGACCGTTCGCCGGGGTCGGCACCGCGCCTCCTCGGGGTCGTCCCGACCGGGACGAGGAGGCGCGGTGCCGGCGCTCAGGACGCCCGCGGGGCCGTGAGGCTCGCGACGGCCTCGGCCACGGGGACCGGGGTGCGCTCACCCGTGCGGCGGTCCCAGAGTTCGACGACGCCCTCGCCGGCCGAGCGGCCGACGACGACGATCTGCGGCACGCCGAGCAGTTCGGCGTCGCCGAACTTGACGCCGGGCGAGACCTTGGGACGGTCGTCGTAGAGGACGTCGAGACGGTGGGCCTCGAGGTCGGCGGTGAGCTTCTCGGCGACCTCGTAGACCACGGGGTCCTTGCCCGTCGCCACGACGTGCACGTCGAAGGGAGCGACGTTCGCCGGCCAGATCAGGCCCTTGGCGTCGTTGTTCGCCTCGGCGATCACCGCGAGGATGCGCGTGACGCCGATGCCGTACGACCCCATCGTGACCGTGACCTGCTTGCCGTTCTCGTCGAGCACCTTGAGGCCGAGCGCCTCGGCGTACTTGCGACCGAGCTGGAAGACGTGGCCGATCTCCATGCCGCGGGCGGTCTCGATGGGGCCGGAGCCGTCGGGAGCGGGGTCGCCCTCGCGGACCTGAGCGGCCTCGATGGTGCCGTCGGCGGTGAAGTCGCGACCCATGACCAGGTCGGCGACGTGCACGCCCTTCTCGTTCGCCCCGGTGACCCAGGCCGATCCCTCGACCACGCGGGGGTCGACGAAGTAGCGGATGCCGGAGTCGGACTCGCCGCCGAGCACCTGGGGGCCGAGGTATCCGCGGACCAGGACGGGGTTCTTCACGAAGTCGGCGTCTCCGGCGGCCTCGACCTCGGCCGGCGCGAAGGCGACCTCGAGCCGCTTCATGTCGACCTCGCGGTCACCGGGCAGGCCGACGACGACGAGTTCGCGGGTTCCGTCGAGATGACTGAGCGCGACGACGACGTTCTTCAGGGTGTCGGCGGCCGTCCAGGGCCCGGAGTCGCGCGCCTCGTCTTCGTTGAGCTGCGCGACCAGCGAGTCGATGGTCGGCGTGTCGGCCGGTGCCAGGCGGCGGGCGGGGGCGAGACCCTCGAGCGGGACCGTGTCGGGGACGATCGTCGTGAAGGCCTCGACGTTCGCGGTGTAGCCGCCGGCCGAGCGGACGAACGTGTCCTCGCCGATGACGGTCGGGTGCAGGAACTCCTCGCTCCGCGAACCGCCCATGGCCCCGGCGTCCGCCTTGACGATGACGTACTCGAGGCCGAGACGGGTGAAGATGCGCTCGTAGGCGTCGCGCTGCTTCTGGTAGCTCTCGTCGAGCCCGGCGTCGGACGCGTCGAACGAGTAGGCGTCCTTCATGGTGAACTCGCGGCCACGCAGCAGGCCGGCCCGGGGCCGCGCTTCGTCGCGGTACTTGTCCTGGATCTGGAACAGCGTCAGGGGAAGGTCCTTGTACGACGAGTAGAGGTCTTTCACCAGCAGGGTGAAGGCCTCCTCGTGCGTGGGGGCCAGCAGGTAGTCGGCGTCCTTGCGGTCCTTCAGCCGGAACATGCCGTCGCCGTACTCGGTCCAGCGGCCGGTGGCCTCGTAGGGCTCACGCGGCAGCAAGGCGGGGAAGTGCACCTCTTGGGCACCGGCCGCCTGCATCTCGTCGCGGATGACCGCCTCGATCCTGGCCTTGACGCGCAGGCCGAGCGGCAGCCAGGCGAAGACGCCCGGCGCCTGACGTCGGATGTACCCGGCGCGGACGAGGAGGCGGTGGCTGGTCACCTCGGCGTCGGAGGGGTCTTCTCGGAGGGTGCGGACGAAGAGCTGGGAGAGACGTGTGGACACCCGTCCAGCTTAGGGGCGCGCCCAGCTCACCACGGCTTGCCGTCGTAGTCGCCCGGGTTCTGCTCGTAGTAGCGGTCGCGGTCGGTGTCTTGTTGTTGCTGCTGCTGGCTCTCCTCGCCCTGCTGCTGCAGCTGGTCGAGGGGGTCGTCGGACTCGGCCTGGCCCTCGCCTTCGCCGGGCTCGTCTCCCCCGGCACCGGGATCGCTGCCGTCGTCGCCGCCGGGCTGCTGCTCGTCGCCCTGGCCCCCCTGGGCCTGCTGCCCCTTCTCGTCGAGGCGTTGCTGGGCGTCGTCGAGCGGCTGGGACGTGTCGGGCTGTCGGGGGTCGTCCGGCGGCTGGAAACAGCCCTCGGGCGCCTCGTCGACGGTCTTCTGCCCGAGTTCGTACAGCGCCTCGGCGTCGGCGTAGCGCAGTTCGAGCAGAGCCGCGTCGCCCTGCGCCTCGATCGTCAACACCAGGTTGACCCGGATGACGCACGAGATCGTCGCGTCGTCGGGGGCGAGGTCGAGCGCCGTGACGAACTCTTGCCGTGCCACGTCGAGCACGCCGATCTGTGCGTAGGCGGTGCCCCGGTCGAAGTGGTGCACCCACGGCTCGACCACGTTGGCGACGCCGAGCGGCTCGGACAGGGAGGCGCTGCGTTCGAACTGCTGGTCGCCGTACGACCACTGCGTCAGGGCGGCGAACGTGGGCAGGCTGAGCAGCTTGAGCGCGACGAGCAACACCACGAGGACGACCGGGGCCGACCAGAGCAGCAGCCGACGCCGGAGGCGCTTGCGGTACTGCTCGACGGTGGGCCCGGCCTCGGCCTCGTGGGCGCGGCGGATCTCGTCGACGGGCGGTGGGACGAGGGTGTCGGTCACGGGCGTGCTCCCCCCTCGGGTCGGGCGGCGTCGACGGCCGACGCCGCAGCACGGTCACGCCCGCGGCCTGGCCCACGCTCGTCGCGGAGGGCTCGTGTCGGCCGGACCTCGCCCAGGGCCCTGGCCACGAGGGCGACGTCGATCAACAGCAGGAGGAACGCCGGGATCGCGGCGATCCAGTAGAGGTCGATCAGGCTGTCGGCTCGTCCCTCGTCGGAGGCGACGGCCCCGTCGCGGGCGTCGGCGACGGCAGCGTCCACGGACGTGTCGGCCGTGCGGTGAACGTACGGCACGCCGAGTTGATCGGCGATGCGCCGCAGGGCGTCCTCGTCGATCCTCGAGACGGCGTCGGGATCACCGGCCTGCGTGCGGTCCTGGATGTACTCCTCGGTCGAGTACTCGTCGCCGTAGCCGTCGAAGACGCGCATCTTGCCTCCCTGCTCGGTGCCGTAGCCGAAGACGGCACCGCCGTCGACGTCGCCGGCCGAGGCCGCGAAGCTCTCGGGCTCGGTGCCGCTGGTCTGCTCGCCGTCGCCGAGGTAGTAGACGACGTTGGCCCGCTCCGGGGCGCTCTGCCGAGCCTCGGTCAGCCGCTCGGCCAGCAGGTCGTTCGCCTCGCTCACGGAACTGCCGCTCGAGTAGTAGGTGACCTCTTGGTTCATGGCGTCCGCGGCGGCCACCACGGCGGAGGCGTCGTCGGTCAGCGGCGTCCGCAGGACGGCCGTGCTGTCGAAGGACAGCAACGAGAACCGTGCGCCCGCCAGCTGCGAGGTCACCTCGGCGATGTCGGACCGCACCCCGTCGAGACGACGCTGGCCGTCACCCCAGTCCTCGGCCGCGATGCTCGAGGTCGTGTCGACCACGAAGAAGACGTTGAGCTGGGCGACCGACGCCTGGGCCGATCCACCGGGGAGGCTCGGTCGTACCGCGACGACGAGCAACAACGCGACGATCACGAGACGTCGCACCCAGGTGAGCAGGGCCCGTCGTCGGCCCCGCTCGGCCACGACGCGCCAGCCGGTGAACCCGAGCAGGGCGACGGCGGCCACGCCGAGGAGCCACCAGGGCAGGACGGGCTGGAAGACCAGCGCCCCCGCGATCACAGCCGCACCCGCCAGAGCATCACGAGCCCGCCCATCGCGACGAGCAAGGCGGCGATCGCCAGAGCCTGCGGGTGGTCGGTCACCACGAGTCGTCGAGCCCCCGTGAACAGCCCCGCCTCGCGGGCGTCGATCTCGTCGACGATCTGCGGCACGGTCGTCGAATCGTCGAGGGCGTAGTAGCCACCGTCGGTCGACTCGGCCGCGGTGCGCAGTTCGGCGGCGACCTGGTCGGCCACGGCGTCCGTGGCGTGGTCGGCGGGGTTCACGGCGTACACGCGGACGTCGCGCTCGGCCGCCAGGTCGGCAGCCTCGGTGAGCGTGAGCAGGGCCTTGCCGTTGACGTAGTTGTCGGTGGCGAGCACGACCGACTTGGGTCGTGTGGTGTCGTCGTCGCCGAAGCCGAGGACGCACGAGGCCAGGCCGTCACCGATCAACGAGGCGCCGTCACCGAGGTCGGTGCCCGTCCAGTAGCGGGTCCCGTTCTCGCCCATGGTGTCGAACGAGTCGCGGTACTGCTCGAGTTGCGTGCGGACGAAGTCGTAGTCGTCGGTGAGCGGGAACGCCTGCACGGCCGAACTGTCGAAGAGGTAGAGCCCGATGCGTTCGCCGTCGAGCCCCTGCGAGAGGGTCGAGAACGTGTCGACGATCTGGGAGTCGACCTCGGTCATGGAGCCCGACACGTCGAGGCAGAGCATGATGTCGCGCTTGTACGACTGGGGTTCGACGACGTCGGTGCTCGAGACCCGGGCGGCGAGCAGGACGCTGATGCCGGTCAGGGCCACCATGGCGACGAGCACGACCGCGAGGGCGGCACGGTAGCGCCGGACGACGCGCTGGTAGGCGGGCAGGGCGGTCAGTCGCTCGCCGTGCGCGACCGGGACGCCGAGACGACGGAGGCGCGCCCTGTCTCGGCGCCTCCAGCGCACGTAGAGCCACGCCGCCACCGCCACGACCGCCAGGGCGACCAGCGGCAACCACCAGAAGATCAGCCCCATGACGCCACCACGTCTCTCGCGGTGGCGACGGCACGGGCGGGGTCGCCGGGCTCTTCGAGCCGGAAGGCCGGCGGGTAGTACTGCTCGACCGCCCCGGCGAGCCGGGGCAGGTTCGACTCGCGCAGGTCGGCGAGGGTCATCACGTGCGTGTCGACGCCGTTCGTCTCGTGCGCGAAGAACCGCAACAGCAGGCTGAGCCGGGAGTGCACCCCGCGGTCGTTCAGCCGCCCCGAACTCGCGGCCGTCTCGACCTCGTCGATGAGGGCGAGGTACTTCGCCTTGGTGTCGGCGAGGGCGGCCGGTCGGGACGCCGCCTGGGCCGCTCGCCGGGCCGGGGGAAGTCGCCGTGCCGAGAAACGGAACACGAAGACGTACCAGGCGACCACGAGGGCCAGCCCGACCAGGCCGAGCACGAGCCAGAGCACCCAGAGCGGGTACTGGTAGGGCCCGAAGAAGTCGTCAGCGCCCGACACGACGGTGCTTCTCGATCAGGGCGAAGAGGCCCGGCACGACCTCGGCCTGGCTGCCGAGTCGCTGGCTGCTGATGCCGAGGGCCAGGAGCTCGCGCTCGGTGTCGCCCACGCGTCGGACGGACGAGTCGTCGAACTCGCGTCGGAGCTGCGCGTTCTCCCGGAGGTAGGCCGGCAGCCCGGACATCTCTCGGACGTCGAAGACCTCGCCGGCGTGCCCCGTTCGCGTCATCAGGTCGGCGTCGCCGATCGTCAGCCAGACCACCTCGTGCTGGGCACGCAGACGGCGGAGCAATCGTGTGATGCGCTCGTCGATGGCGACGTCGTCGGTGACCACCAGCAGCATCGAGCGACGCCGGATGCCTCGCGCGACCCACTCGAGCACCGAGGCCAGGTCGCTCGTCGGGGCGTCGAGGTCGACCCGTCGGTCGACCTGGCGCAGGAGGGTCTCGAGGTGGGCCTCGGTCGCGCCGGCCGGGTGCGCGCGGGTCCCCGACGAGTCACCCGCCACCAGGGACACGACGTCGCCGTGCTTGGCGGCGATGTAGGCGAGGGCGCCCGCCGCCATCAGCGCGATGTCTTTCTTGGACTCGCCGCTCGTGGCCGTCGCCGCCATGTTGCGACCGGTGTCCATCACCAGGACGAGGTTCTGCCGCCGGCTCGCGATGTACCGCTTGACCAACGGCTCGCCGTGACGGGCCGTGGCCTTCCAGTCGATGTCCTTCACCTCGTCGCCCGGGACGTACGCCCTGAGGTCGTCGAAGTCGTGACTGCGCCCGTGGTGCACCGAGGCGTACCCGCCCTCGAGCAGGTCGATGGTGCGTCGGTGGGCGAAGAGCCCCATCTTCGTGCGCACGCGCAGCAGCAGGCTGGCCACCGGGGTCAGGGGGTCTGGACGGCGCCGAACACGGCGTCGATGATCGTCTCGGGCGCGACCTCGTCGGCCGTGGCCTCGTAGTTGAGGATCATGCGATGGCGCAGCACGGAGTGCCGCAGGTGCTTGACGTCCTCGGGGATGACGTAGTCGCGACCGTGCAGCAGGGCGAGGGCACGGGCCGCCTGCATGAAGGCGATGCTCGCCCGCGGGCTGGCCCCGAACTCGACGTAGTCGGCGAGGGTGGCCGGGATGTACTGCTGCGGGTGCCGGGTGACGTAGATGAGCTGCACGATGTAGTTGACGATCGACGCGTCGACGTAGACGCGCTTGGCCAGGTCTTGCAGGTAGACGACGTCGGCCAGGCCGACGCCGGTCGAGGGCGACGCGGCCTCGTCGTAGACGCCGCTCTCGATCCGCCGGATGATCTCTGCCTCTTCGGCCGGGGTCGGATAGTCGAGGATCTCTTTCAACAGGAAGCGGTCGAGCTGCGCCTCGGGCAACTGGTAGGTGCCCTCTTGCTCGATCGGGTTCTGCGTGGCCAGGACGAGGAAAGGCGACGGCAGCCGGTACACCGTGCCACCGATGGTGGTCTGCCGCTCTTGCATCGCCTCGAGCATGGCGCTCTGGGTCTTGGCGCTCGACCGGTTGATCTCGTCGAGCAGGACGAAGTTCGAGTGGACGGGCCCGAGCTGGGTGACGAACGTGGACTTCTGGGCGTCGTAGATCTGCGTGCCCGTGATGTCGCTCGGCAGCAGGTCGGGCGTGCACTGGATGCGCCGGAAACTGGCGTCGATCGACTGCGCGATGGTCTGGGCGGCGGTCGTCTTGGCAAGACCCGGGACGCTCTCGAGCAGGACGTGCCCGCCGGTGATCAGGGCGACGAGCAGGGTGTCACGGAGGGCGGTCTGACCCACGACCTTGCGGCCGAACGCCTGCGACACGGCCCCGACGATCTGCCGGGCCCGCTCGAGCTCGGCGGGCGTCACGGGGGCCGAGGCCGGCGGCGGGGTCTGGCTGGCGGTGGCGGTGTCGGTCACGCGCCCCACTGTAAACCAGTACCCCGACAGCGCCGTTGCCCAGGGTCGCCGTGCCTCACCGCCGCAGCGCGCGCCTCGCCAGCCAGTTGCCGAGGAACTGGACGAGCTGCACCAGCACGATGATGAGCAGGACCGCGGCCCACGTGACGACCGGGTCGAACTGCCGGTAGCCGTAGAGCAGGGCGAAGTTGCCGAGCCCGCCGCCGCCGATGTACCCGGCCACCGCCGACATGTCGACCAGTGCGACGAAGATGAACGTGTACCCGAGGACGAGCGGTCCGAGCGCCTCGGGCAGCAGCACCGTTCCGATGATGCGGGCCGGGCCGGCCCCCGCCGCTCGTGCGGCCTCGATGACGCCCGGCTGCACGGTGAGCAGGTTCTGCTCGACGATGCGCGAGATCGCGAACGACGCGGCGAGCGACAGGGTGAAGATGATGGCCGGGTTGCCGCTGCCCGAACCGATGACGAACCTCGCCAACGGCTGGGCCGCGGCCAGGAAGATGATGAACGGGATCGGTCGGAAGACGTTGACGACCACGTTCAGCACACCGTAGACGACGCGGTTCGCGAACAACGCCCCGCCCCGCGTCAGGTAGAGCGCCAGGCCGAGCACGAGCCCACCGATGCCGCCGAAGAGCAGCGTCAGGGCGACGATGTAGACGGTCTCGACGGCGGCTTGCCACAGCATCGGCTGCAGTTCGATCAGGGAGTCCATGTCAGCGTCCTTCCGTGGGCGCGGCCGAGGTCGTCGGCGAGGGGGGCAGTTCGGTCGCGTTGTCGCCCAACTCGGCGACGGCCGCCCGGACGGCCGCGTCGTCACCGGTCACGGCGAGGGTCAGGGTGCCGAAGGTGCGCCCCTGGATGTCGTTCACGCCCCCGAAGACGATCTCGAACGAGAGGCCGTGACGGGCGAGCAGCGCGAAGACGTCGCGCTGGTCGACGCCGCCCTCGGCGATGCGCACCGACACGAGGGTGCCGTCGTGCCGGGCCCGCAACGCCTCGAGCTCGTCGCCGTGCGGCGTGCCCGCGATGACGGTCGAGACGAACCGTTTGGTCGACGCCTGCTGCGGGTCGGAGAACACCTCGAAGGTGGGGCCGGTCTCGACGACGCGTCCGGAGTCCATCACGGCCACCCGGTCGGCGATCGACTTGATGACGTCCATCTCGTGGGTGATCACGACGATGGTGATGCCGAGCTCGGCGTTGACGCGCTTGAGCAATGCGAGCACCTCGCTCGTCGTCTCGGGGTCGAGGGCACTCGTCGCCTCGTCGGCGAGCAGGATGCGGGGGTTCGTCGCGAGCGCGCGGGCGATGCCGACGCGCTGCTTCTGCCCACCCGAGAGCTGGTCCGGCCGCGCGTGGGCCTTGTCACCGAGGCCGACGAAGTGCAGCAGGTCGCTGATCCGCCGTTGGTGCTCGGACTTCGGCACGCCCGCCGCCTTGAGCGGGAACTCGACGTTGCCCCAGACCGTCTTCGACGAGAAGAGGTTGAACTGCTGGAAGATCATGCCGATGCCGGCCCGGACCCCCCGCAGGTCACGCTCACGAAGGCCCGTGATCTCGCGACCGTCGACGCGGATGCTCCCGCTCGTCGTGGGCTCGAGGGCGTTGACCAGGCGTACCAGGGTGCTCTTCCCCGCGCCCGAGTAGCCGATGATGCCGAAGATCTCGCCCTCGGCGATCTCGAGGCTGACGCCGTCGACCGCGGTCAGCGGTGGGGCGCCCTTCTCGCGGGGCGGGTACGTCTTGACGACGTCGGTCAGGGTGATGGCGGGCACGCGTTCTCCTCGGCACGGGCGGAGGCCCGGACCGCGAGCGGGTGCCTGCGCGCGGTCCGGGCCGGGGGTTGCGACCTGGTGGGGTCAGCCGTTCTGCTCGACGAGCTTCTCGGTCTCGGTCAGCGACTTCTCGAGGTCGCCCACGGGGATCTTCGTGATGATCGCCGTGCCGCCCGAGTTGTCGACGACGCCGTCGGTGACGGCCTTGGTGTCCTGGTAGATCTGGACGAGCTTCTGGTAGGTGGCGTTGTCCTTGTCCTCGGCGCGGGCGGCGAAGACGTTGGCGTAGGGCACCGACGAGGGGTCCTCGGGGTCGTCCTGGGCGATGACGTCGTCGGTCGACAGGCCGGCCTTGGTCGCGAAGTCGTTGTTGATGATCGCACCGGCGTAGTCGGGCAGCGACGTGGCGGCGAGGTCGGCGCTCACCGTGGCGACCTTGACCTTCGACTTCGACTCGTCGACGTCGTTGACGCCCGAGAAGATCGTCCCGCCGTCCTTCAGCGAGATCAGGCCGTTCGACTGCAGCACGAGCAGGGCGCGGGCCAGGTTGCTCGAGTCGTCGGGGATCGCGATGGTGTCGCCCTGCTGGAAGTCGCTCAGGTCGGTGTACTTCGACGAGTACAGCGGCAGAGGGTAGATCGCCGTCGAACCGATCGGCACGATGTCGTTGCCCGAGGCCACGTCGTACTGCGCGAGGTAGACGATGTGCTGGAACTGGTTCAGGTCGATCTCGCCGTCGGCGAGGGCCGGGTTCGGCTGCTCGTAGTCCGAGTAGTCCACGAGGTCGACCGTGATGCCCTCGTCGGCCGCGGCCTGGACGAAGTCGGCCCAGTACGGGTCGCTCGCGCCGACGACGCCGATGCGGACGGTCTCGTCGTCGCCACCGCCACGGCTGACTCCGATCGCGATGCCGACGGCGGCGAGCACGACGACGACCGCGACGATGATGGCGATCAGTCGACCGGGGCCCTTCTTGGGGGCGTCGATCAGGGGGGCGCTGCTGGTCATGGGTTCCTCTCGGGGCGCTGCGGGAGCACCGCTCGGGGGTGGGCCGAGGCTGTCGCGGTGCGACCTCCATGCTGGCCGACGCCCCGGGGCGCGTCACATCGGGGCGTCACACGACGACACACGGTCAGGGCGGCCCCGGGCACGGACGCGACCGCAGGCAGGAGGCGCGGTGCGAGGGTTCTCGCACCGCGCCTCCTGAAGGGGTCGCGTCGCCCGCGGGGCGTGCCGGATCAGACGGTGACGACCTCGGGCGAGCCGAGCTCGCCGGGGGGCATCTCGGCGGCGAGGCGGTTGGCCTCGTCGATGAGCGTCTGGACGATCTCGGACTCGGGGACGGTCTTGATGACCTCGCCCTTGACGAAGATCTGCCCCTTGCCGTTGCCGGACGCGACGCCGAGGTCGGCCTCGCGGGCCTCGCCCGGGCCGTTGACGACACAGCCCATGACGGCGACGCGCAGGGGCACGGTCATGCCCTCGAGCCCGTCGGTGACGTCGTTGGCGAGCTTGTACACGTCGACCTGAGCGCGGCCGCAGCTGGGGCAGCTGACGATCTCGAGCTTGCGCTCGCGCAGGTTGAGCGACTGCAGGATCTGCAGACCGACCTTGACCTCTTGGGCGGGCGGGGCACTGAGGCTGACGCGGATGGTGTCGCCGATGCCCTCGCTCAGCAGGATGCCGAACGCCGTGGCCGACTTGATCGTGCCCTGGAACTCGGGACCGGCCTCGGTGACGCCGAGGTGCAGCGGCCAGTCACCGCGCTCGGCGAGCTGACGGTAGGCCTTGACCATGACGATCGGGTCGTTGTGCTTGACCGAGATCTTGAAGTCGTGGAAGTCGTGCTCTTCGAACAGCGAGGCCTCCCACACGGCGGACTCGACGAGCGCCTCGGGCGTCGCCTTGCCGTACTTCTGCAGGATGCTGGGCTCGAGCGAGCCGGCGTTGACGCCGATGCGGATGGAGACGCCCGCGGCCTTCGCCGCGGCGGCGATCTTGCCCACCTGGTCGTCGAACTTGCGGATGTTGCCGGGGTTGACCCGGACGGCCGCGCAGCCGGCGTCGATCGCCTGGTAGACGTAGTTGGGCTGGAAGTGGATGTCGGCGATGACCGGGATCTGGCTCTTCTTCGCGATGATCGGAAGGGCCTCGGCGTCGTCACGGCTCGGCACGGCGACGCGCACGATGTCGCAGCCGCTGGCCGTGAGCTCGGCGATCTGCTGCAGGGTGGCGTTGATGTTGGGGGTCGGAGTCGTGGTCATCGACTGCACGCTGACGGGGGCGTCGCCACCCACGAGCACCTTGCCGACCTTGATCTGCCGCGTCTTGCGACGCGGGGCGAGGACTTCGGGGACCTTCGGCATTCCGAGATTGACTGCTGGCACGGTGTCATCGTAAACCTCGGCGCTGGACGCCGCGTGACGGGCGGGTGACCGTCCGGTCACGCGACGTCCGTGACCTGACGTCAGCCGAAGAGATCGATCGGGTTCACGATGTCGGCATAGGTCAACAGAACCGTCATGCCGCCGAGGAGGATGACGATCGCGAAGGTGACGGGGATGGCCTTGGCCGTGTCGACGGGGCCCGGGTCGGGTCGGCGGAAGAGCTTGGCGAAGCCGCGGCGGATCGCCTCGATCAAGGCGCCGGCCACGTGTCCGCCGTCGAGCGGCATCAGCGGCACCAGGTTGAACACGAACAGCGCGACGTTGAGGCTCGCGAGCAGACCGACGAGGGTGCTGATGCGGTCGACCACCGGGATGGTGTCGAGGCTCGCGATCTCGCCCGCCATGCGGCCGACGCCGACGACGCTGACCGGGCCGTTCGGGTCGCGCTCGGCCCCGCCGAAGGCGGCCTGCGCCACCCCGACGAGACGCTGGGGCAGCGTGACGATGACGCCGACCACGTGTGCGATGTTGTCGCCCACGGCCGGCAGCACGGCCGTCACGGGTTCACGCACCTTCTCGTAGGCGAAGCCGATGCCGACGAAGCCGACCTCTTGCGTCTGCGAGCTGCCGTCGGGGTTCGTCGCGACGGCCCCGCTCGACGTGGTCACGTACCGCTCGGACAGGGCCGGCGTCACCTGGAGCGTGCGCTCGGTGCCGTCGCGGTCGACCACGACGGCCAGGGTCTCGCCGGGAGAACGCTGCAGGATGCCCGTGATCTGGTCGCCGTCGGAGACGGTCGTGCCGTCGATCGACACGATGCGGTCGCCGTTCAGCATGCCCGCGGCGTAGGCGGGAGCCTCGGGTGCGTCGGACGGGCAGCTCGTCTCGGTCGACCCGGCGGGCAGGACGCAGGTGCTGACGCTGCCGACCGTGGTGCTCGCCTGCTGGACGCCGAAGCCGCAGAGCAGCACGGCGAACAGCACGATCGCGATGAGCAGGTTCATGAACGGGCCGCCGAGCATGATGATCACGCGCTTGTACACGGGCAGGCGGTAGAAGGTCCGCGACTCGTCGCCCTCGTCGATCGTCTCGGCACTGGCGGTCCGGGCGTCCTGCACGAGGGTGTTGAAGAAGCCGGTGCTCGACTGGCGCGCGCCTCCCCCGGTCTTTCCGGGAGGGAACATCCCCGACATCGAGATGTAGCCGCCGAGCGGCAACGCCTTGACGCCGTACTCGGTCTCGCCCTTCTTGCGCGAGAAGACGGTCGGCCCGAAGCCGATCATGTACTGGCCGACCTTCACGCCGAACTTCTTCGCCGGCACGAGGTGGCCCACCTCGTGCAGGGCGATCGACACGGCCAACCCGACGACCATGACCAGGACGCCGAGCACGAAGAGGAGGATCGTCTGCACCGGGCAAGGGTAGCCGCCCGTGGCCGGACGTCCACCGCGCCGACGCCATGACGACGCTGGGAGCCCCGAACTGGGGCGGCGGGCTCAGCGGGCCAGCAGCGCGTCCGCCTCGGCACGCGCCCAGCGCTCGGCGTCGAGCACGCCCTCGAGGCTTTTCTCGCCCGCGGTGTGCCGGTCGACGACCGCCTCGACCACGTCGAGGATGTCGAGATACCCGACGCGTCCCGCGTGGAACGCCAGGACGGCCTGCTCGTTCGCCGCGTTGAAGACGGCCGGATGGGTGCCCCCGGCCCGCCCGACCTGCTTCGCGAGCCGGACGGCCGGGAAGGCCTGCTCGTCGAGGGGCTCGAAGGTCCAGGTGGAGGCGCGGGTCCAGTCGAGCGGGACGCCCACGCCCTCGACGCGGTCGGGCCAGGCGAGTCCGAGCGAGATCGGCAGGCGCATGTCGGGGGGCGAGGCCTGGGCGATGGTCGAGCCGTCGACGAACTCGACCATGGAGTGGACGATCGACTGCGGGTGCACCGTGACGTCGATGTGGTCGTAGTCGACGTCGAACAGCAGGTGCGCCTCGATGACCTCGAGCCCCTTGTTGACGAGGGTCGACGAGTTCGTCGTGACGACCAGGCCCATGTCCCAGGTGGGGTGCGCGAGCGCCTCGCGCGGCGTGACGTCGGCCAACGAGTCCCGCGTGCGGCCGCGGAACGGACCGCCCGACGCCGTCAGGACGAGCCGGCGCACCTCGCGATCGGAGCCCGACCTCAGGGCCTGCGCGATCGCCGAGTGCTCGGAGTCGACCGGCACGATCTGGCCGGGAGCGGCTCGCTCCTTCACGAGGTCGCCGCCGACGATCAGGCTCTCTTTGTTCGCCAGGGCGAGCGACGCACCCGAGTCGAGGGCGGCGAGGGTCGGCGCGAGGCCGACCGACCCCGTGATGCCGTTCAGGACGACGTCGGCGCGGACGTCGCGGACGAGTTGCACCGATTCGTCGGTGCCGAGGGCCGTGTGCTCGACACCGAACTCGGCCGCCTGGGCCGCCACGCCCTGACGGTCGGAGCCGGCGGAGAGGCCGACGACCTCGAAGAGGTCGGGATGGGCCCGGACGACGTCGAGGGCCTGGACCCCGATCGAACCGGTGGAGCCGAGGATCGTGATGCGTCGCATGGGGCCAGCCTAGGGCGACCACCTCCGGGGCCGTCCGCCGCCGCGAGACGACCCGTGGTTCGGCGACCCGCGCCTGGGCGACCAGCGCCTAGGCGACGGCGAGGATGTCGATCACGAAGACGAGTGTGTCGCTGCCACCGATGCCGGCCGACGGTTGACCGGCCTCGCCGTAGCCCTCGGCGGGCGGGATGATCACGACCACCTGCGAGCCGACCGTCTGACCGATCATGGCCTTGGCGAACCCGGGCACGACCTGGTCGGTCGAGAACGGCGTCGGCGTGCCCTTGCCCCAGCTCTGGTCGAAGACCTCGCCGGTGGTCCAGTTGACGCCCTGGTACTGGACGGTGACGTTCGCGGGGTCGGGGACGACAGGGCCGTCGCCCTTCTTGAGGACCTCGATCTGCAGGTCGGACGGCGGTTCGGTGCCGGGCGGGATCGTCACGGTCGGCTGACCGTCGTCGGCGAGCTCGACCGTCGGGAAGCCGTCCACCGGAGGCCGGGCCTCGCCCGTCGCCTTGGTCGGCACGATCGACACGACGTCGGCGACGATCACCACGGGCGTGGGCGTGGCGGCCTGCTCCCCCGCGGTCGCGGTCGTCATGTCGGCCGCCGAGGCGACGGTCACCGTGCGGCTACCCGAGGGCACGCAGGCGATCGCGTCGACGATGCCCGGCACGTAGTAGTCGGTGCTCACCGTGAGCTGCGTGGGCTGCTGGCCCTCGTCGAAACCGGCCGACGTGACCTCGGCCCCGGTCGTCGCGTCGTAGACGGCGATGCGGACGTTCGCCACCGCGCCCGGCCCGGCGACCTCGCCACTACCCTCGACCAAGGTGGTGCGCTGGGTCGACGGGACCTCGAGCGGGGTGTCGAAGACGACCTCGGGCTTGCTCTCGACCTCGCCCGTGACGTCGACGCCGTCGGACAGCGCCCCCGACGTCGGCGCCTTGCAGTCGCCGGTCGCGCCGCTCGCCGTGGGAGACGGCTGGTCGGAACCACCCGTGCAACCGCTCAGCACGATGGCGACGAGCGGAACGGCCGCCAGGGCGACGAGCCGTCCTCGACGGACACGGGTGGACGGACGAGGAGGCGCGGTGCGGGTCATCGAAGAGTCGTCTCGGGGGTCGACGGCGACGGCCGACTAGGAGACGGCGAGGATGTCGATGACGAAGACGAGCGTGTCGGTGCCCGAGATGCCCGCCTGCGGGGCGCCGGCCTCACCGTAGCCGTCGGCCGGCGGGATGACGACGACGGTCTGCGACCCGACGGTCTGCCCGACCATGCCGTCCGCGAAGCCGGTGATGACCTGGTCGGTCGAGAAGGTGGCCGGCGCACCGCGCGACCAGCTCTCGTCGAAGATCTCGCCGGTGTTCCAGATGACGCCCTGGTACTGGACCGTGACGGTGTCGCCGGCCTGGACCGTGGGACCGTCGCCCTTGATCAGGGTCTCGACGCCGAGCTCGGTCGGCGCGTCGGCCTCGGGGACGGTCACCGTCGGACGGCCGTCGGCGTCGAGCTCGACGGTCGGGAAGCCGGCCTGCGGGGCCTGGGGCTCGCCCGAGGCCCGCAGCGGGACGTCCGAGGTCGACGACGCCGAGCTGGTCGACGTGGCGGTGTCGGACGATCCACCGGCGTCGCCGGCACAGGCCGCCAACGACAGGAGGAGGGCGGGGACGGCCAGGAGGGCGAGGGAGCGGCGCATGGGGATCTCTCGGTCGGAGTGACGGGGCTCGCGCCGTGGGACTCGGCGCGGCGAAGGTGCCGTGCCATTCTGCCTCACGCCCGGTCGGCTTCTCTGGACGCCGCCACCACGGTCGGCTCGTGCCCGACGGGGAAGGCGACGGACGCCGCGATGAAGCACTTGCGGCTCGCCTCGGCGTGCAGCTCGAGGGCGCGCTCGACCATGCCGTCGTCGGCGACGGTCACCCGGGGCCGCAGGGTGACCGACGTGAACCGTCCGCCGCCGTCCTGCGTCTGCGTCATGCGCCCCACGGCGGCGTCCTCGTAGGCGACCACGACCACGCCCGCGGTGGCGGCCACGTGCAGGTAGCTGAGGAGGTGGCACTGCGCCAGTGCGGCCAGCAGCAGCTCCTCGGGGTTCCACCGGTCGGCGTCGCCGTGGAAGGTGCGGTCGGCCGAGGCCAGGATGTCGTGCTGCTTGCCGGTGGCGACGATCGTGTTGTCCCGGCCGTACGAACGGTACGAGGTGGTGCCCTCGCCCCGGTCGCCCGTCCAGTGGACGTCGACGGCGTAGTCGTGGTCGAGCATGCTGCCTCCCTCTCGGGCCCCTCGTCGGTGCGACGTGGTCGCGTGGCGGGCCTCGGTACACTCCCCATCATGACCGACCCCCGCCCCGCCGTGCCCTCCCGTCACCCTCTGACCGCCTCGGGCAGCGTCGAGCTGGCCGTGCTCGAACGCTCGGGCTGGGACGAGAGCCGTCACCTCGGTGCGGGCGTCGTCGTGGACGCCGACGGGCGCGAACTGCGTCGGGTCGGGGACGCCGAGGCGACGATCTACCCGCGCTCCTGCCTCAAACCGCTGCAAGCGCTCACGGTGCTGCGGTCGGGAGTCTCGCTCGACGGTCCTCAGGCCGTGCTGGCGACGGCGAGCCACGCCGGTACGCGGGCCCACCTCGACGTGGTCGAGGCCCTGCTCGGCCGCTCGGGCAGCACCGAGGACGACCTCCTCTGCCCGCCGGACTGGCCCGGCGACCGGGCCAGCGCCCGTGAGGCCTCCGCGAAGCGCCGCCTCGCCATGAACTGCTCGGGCAAGCACGCCTCGTTCCTGCTGGCCTGTGCCGAGAACGGCTGGGACCCGTCGAGCTACGTCGCCACCGACCATCCCCTGCAGGCCGCCGTCCGCGAGACGGTCGCCGAGTTCACCGGCGAGACCGTCGACCACGCCGGTGTCGACGGCTGCGGCGCCCCGGTGATCGCGACCACCGTGGTCGGCCTGGCCCGGGCGATCGCCCGCATCACCGGGTCGGTCCGCCCGACCGGCGCGGGACGTGACGAGCACGCGGCGCACCTCGTGGAGGCCGTCCTCGGCGACGCCTGGGCGATCGACGGCCCCGGTCGCGCCAACACGGTGACGATCGACGAGCTCGGCGTGCTGGCCAAGCTGGGCGCCGAGGGCGTCATGGTGATGGGCACGACCGACGGCGTCGCCGTGGCCGTGAAGGTGCTCGACGGGAACGTGAGGGCCGGCACCCTGGTGGCGCTGCGCCTCCTGGTCGACGAGGGGGCCGTCGACTCGGCCGCCGCCGAACGCGTGATCGAGCGGACGCTCGAGAAGGTCACCGGAGGTGACGGTCTCGTGGGTCGCATCCGTCTCGGCAGCGGTCTCGACCGCTAGACCCGTCGAGCGGGGTCGTCGAACACCGACACGAAGGCGACCCGCAGGCTCTGCCGACACGGCCGGCCGTCCTTGAGGGTGACCGTGGCCTCGCCGTCCGGACCGATCACGACGACGGTGTCGACCGGCGGCGGTTCGGCCGCGGGCAGGTCCCCCACCGCGGGAACCGTGCCGACGAGCACGCAGTCGACGGCCTCGGCCGCCTGGGCAGCCGAAGCCCCCGCGGACCGCAGCTGACGGCGGAGGCCCGATGCCACGGCCTCGGCCACGACAGGCGGTCCGACGACACGGACGGTCGACGAGAGGGGCACGCAGAGCGGTGCCTCGTCGAGGGTGGCCGCCTCGGCGCGGAGGCGCGCCAGTCGGGCGACGGCCGGGTCGGCCGCCTCGAGGTCGTCCTCGGGACGCCCCTCGAGCACCAGCCCGCTGGAGGCGCGACCCACCCCGAGCACCAGCACCCGGGTCGGACGACGTCCGGCGTCGGACGCACCGACCCGATCGGCCGTCGGGTACCAGTCGGCCAGTTCACGAGACCGTGCCGCTCGCAAGCGCGCGACGACCTCGTCGACCGCGTCGAGGGACTCCAGGAATCGCGATCGTTCGCGACGGGCCGAGAGGGTCGCCCCGACGACACGGTCCACGGCCCAGCCGACCAGGACCGCGAGAGCCGTGAGGACCGAGGACACGAGGACGGCGGGCGGGCCTGTCCAGGGGACGAGAGCACCGCACCCCGACAGGACGGCGCCCGTCGACATCGCCGCGACCGGCGCGGCCGTCGGACGGGGCCGGGCCGGTGCCGGTGGCAGCCGCACGCGCGGGGCGACGCGCGGGGACGTCAGGGGGGTCGAGGACGTGGCGGAGGTCGACAGCGTCCCGGAGTTCGAGGGGTCCATGTCTCCAGTGGAGCGAACTGGTCGCCCCGATCGGTGCCCGGTGGACGGGGCCGGGGAACACCCGCCCACCCTGCCGGGTGGGGAGGAGCCGTCGGTCAGACGACGACGAAGAACTGCTCGCCGATCTCGACCCGGGTGCCACGCGTCACCCGCACCCGGACACCCGGATCGGCACGGCGGGGCGGGAGGTCACGAGGTCGGACGACCGTGCCGTTGCCCGACCACCGGTCGCTGACCCACAGGGTCCCGGCCTCTTGGCCGAACTCGAGATGCGTCTTCGACACGGATTTTCCGGGATCGACGATCCGGACGAGCTGATCGAACCGCTCCCCCGGTTGGGGCGTCGGTGCCCGACCGACGAGGCCCGTGCCGTCGACCGTGATGCTCTCACCCGTGCTGAACTGCAGGACGTACTGGGTGCCCAGGCCACCACGACGGACGATGCGGGTCTCGTCGACGTCGTCGTCGTCCACCGGCAGGTCGACGGGGGGACGACGAGGCCGCCAGGGCGGGGCCGAGGACGAGGTCGGGGCCGGGGGCACGTCGGCGACGATCGGCGTCGGCGTCGCGGCCGGGCGCTCGGCCCGGAAGCCCGGGACGTGGTCGATCGGCGCAGGGGCCGGGCATGCTGCCGCGTGCTGCTGATCCTCGACGTCACCCTGAGCGGGGACGTCGCCTCGGGAGCCCGCATCACCCTGGTCGGTGCCGACGTCGCCTGTGCCGTCGCCGTCTGTGCCGTCGTCGTCGGTGCCGACGCCGTCGGTGCCGTCGTCGTCGGTGCCGGCGTCGTCGGCGCCTGCTCCGGCGGTCTCACCGTCCTCGACGACGGGACCACGGCGGAGGGCGGACTCGTCGTCCGGTCGCCATTCGGGCGGGAGCGGCACGACGGGCCCCGTGAACGACAGGGCGACCGACTGCACGACGGCACCGCATTCACCGCAGAAGATGTCGTCCTCGCCGATGGCCGCGCCGCAGTGCGTGCACCGTTCGGGCACGACGCCTGATCCGGGCCGGACGAGCGGCACGGGCTCGACGAGCGGCACGGGTTCGGGTCGACCGGACTCGA
>Ga0265798_10002256_pt1 | contig 28672 bp, 25 predicted proteins | sample P3T30metagenome_FD_192430 | JGI IMG/M metagenome (GOLD analysis project Ga0265798, IMG submission 192430) | Plant litter microbial communities from East Loma Ridge, Irvine, California - P3 T30 | ecosystem: Environmental > Terrestrial > Plant litter > Unclassified | place: USA: California...
CCTGTTGTAGGCTTTGATATTAAGCAAAACCGCATTGCAGAACTTAACAGCGGCGAAGATTTTACAAAAGAGATTGAAAGTGCCGAGCTTAAAGAGGTTTTAAGCAGCTACGCAACCGGTAACGGATTGTTGTGCACTAACGACCCTGAAGCGCTTAAAGATTGCAATTATTACATAGTTACCGTACCTACCCCTGTAGATAAAAACAACCGGCCTAACTTAACCGCTTTGCATCGTGCAAGCGAGGTAGTGGGCAAATCGCTTAAAAAAGGCGATATCGTAATTTACGAGTCTACGGTTTACCCGGGAGTTACAGAGGATGAATGTGTGCCGGTTTTAGAGCGCGTGAGCGGGCTTAAATTTAACGTTGATTTCTTTGCGGGTTATTCGCCCGAGAGGATCAACCCGGGGGATAAACTCCACACGGTAGAAAAAATTACTAAGGTAACATCCGGCTCAACGCCCGAGGCGGCTATAAAAGTTGATGAGCTATATAGATCGGTTATAACGGCAGGTACTCACATGGCACCTTCTATCAAAGTGGCCGAAGCAGCAAAGGTTATAGAGAATTCGCAGCGCGACATTAATATTGCATTTGTAAACGAGCTTTCTAAAATATTTAACCTGCTGGATATTAATACTACCGATGTGCTTGAGGCTGCGGGTACAAAATGGAATTTTCTTCCGTTTAAGCCGGGGCTTGTGGGCGGGCATTGCATAGGTGTAGACCCGTATTACCTTGCCCAAAAGGCTCAGGAGGCGGGTTATCATCCGGAAATTATCCTGGCTGGACGCAGGCTAAACGATAGTATGGGCGAGTATGTAGCCTCTCAGGTTGTAAAGCTCATGATAAAGAGCGGCGTAGTGGTAAATGGCGCACAGCTGCTTATGCTGGGTATTACCTTTAAGGAAAACTGCCCGGATGTTCGCAACACAAAAATTGTAGACGTTATAAAAGCGCTTAACGATTATGGCATTAAGGTAGTAATATACGACCCATGGGCCAGTCCGGAGGAGGTAGCGCACGAGTACCGCCTGGAAACCACCAATACAGTGCCCAATGCAACGTTTGACGGTATTGTGCTTGGAGTGGCACATAACGAATTCTTAGAGATGGATTTAAGCCTTCTGCAAAAGGATAAAAGTATTATATACGATGTAAAGGGAGTTTTGGGCACTAAAGCACAGGGCAGGCTTTAACATAAAGATAAAAGCTGTAAGTTTGCACTTCATTAACCTAATTATTAAAACAATAAACAATTATAAGTAAAAAAATGAGTAAGATAACTAATATTTGCTGTATCGGGGCAGGGTATGTTGGAGGCCCTACAATGGCTGTAATCGCAGCTAAATGTCCTCATATTAAAGTTACTATTGTTGATTTAAATGTGGCACGTATTGCTGCATGGAACGACGAGAACTTAGACAACCTTCCTGTTTACGAGCCGGGCCTTGACAAAATTGTAGGCGAAGCAAGAGGCCGTAACTTATTTTTTACTACAGAGGTTGAAAAGGCTATAGATGAAGCCCAGATGATATTCATATCGGTTAATACACCAACCAAAACTTACGGTTTAGGTAAAGGTAAAGCAGCCGACTTAAAATATATTGAGCTATGCGCAAGGCAAATTGCTGCAGTAGCTAAAGATGATAAAATTGTTGTAGAGAAATCTACACTTCCTGTACGTACTGCTGAGGCGGTAAGAAGTATATTAGATAACACCGGTAACGGCGTTAAATTCCAGATACTTTCTAATCCTGAATTCCTTGCCGAAGGTACTGCTATGGAAGACCTATTGGCTCCGGACAGGGTGCTTATTGGTGGTGATACAGATCCTGAAGGTGTTGCAGCTATCGATGCACTTGTAGAGGTATATGCTAACTGGATTCCTAAAGAAAGGATTCTTACTACTAACGTATGGTCGTCTGAGCTTTCTAAGCTTACGGCTAACGCATTCCTTGCACAAAGGGTATCGTCTATCAACGCGATGAGCGAACTTTGTGAGAAAACAGGCGCTGATGTTAGCGAAGTTGCCCGTGCCATTGGTATGGACAGCCGTATTGGCCCTAAATTCCTTAAAGCATCAGTTGGTTTTGGTGGCTCATGCTTCCAAAAAGACATCCTAAACCTTGTTTACATTGCTAAGTCTTACGGCCTTGATGAGGTTGCTGATTACTGGGAACAGGTAATTATAATGAACGACCACCAAAAAAGAAGGTTTGCCTCTAACATGGTTAAAACTCTTTACAATACGGTATCTGGCAAAAAACTTGCTTTCTTAGGCTGGGCATTCAAAAAAGATACAAACGATACAAGGGAATCAGCCGCTATTTATGTAGCCGATGATTTACTATACGAGCAGGCAGGTATTGCTGTTTACGACCCTAAGGTTGAAGAAGAGCAAATACTGGCCGACCTTAATTATCTTGGTACAAGAAGTAAAGAGGAGAATGCTAAAGGTGTTACAACATTTAGCGACCCTTATGATGCTTGTAAAGATGCGCATGCTATTGCAATACTAACCGAGTGGGATGAATTTAAAGGCTACGACTGGCAGCGTATTTATGACAATATGAAAAAACCTGCGTTTGTTTTTGACGGCAGGAACGTATTAGACGGTGAGTACTTAAAATCTATCGGATTTGTATTCCAGACTATAGGTAAATAATTGTTGTACAGCAAAAAGCTTAAATGAAAAAGATACTTATTACGGGAGGCGCCGGTTTTATTGGCTCTCATGTGGTACGCAGGTTTGTAACCCGTTACCCTGAGTATGCCATTTATAACCTGGATGCTCTAACGTATGCCGGAAATTTAGAGAACATTAAAGATATTGAAGACAGCAAAAACTACGTTTTTGTTAAAGGCGATATTACCGATAAGGACTTTATAGACAGCCTTTTTAACGAGCATAAGTTTGAGGGTGTAATTCACCTTGCGGCAGAATCGCACGTGGATAGGTCGATTACCGATCCGCTTGCGTTTGTAAAAACCAACGTGATAGGTACCATGAACCTGCTTAATGCCTTTAAAGATGTTTGGCAGGACAATTGGGAGGGCAAACGCTTTTACCACATAAGTACCGATGAGGTTTACGGTACGCTTGGCGCAGAAGGTTTGTTTACAGAGACTACTCCGTATTCGCCCAACTCGCCATATTCGGCATCAAAAGCATCGTCAGATCATTTTGTACGTGCTTATGGTGAAACGTATGGCATGCCCTATGTGCTTACCAACTGTTCTAACAATTACGGCCCGTATCATTTTCCGGAAAAGCTTATTCCGCTTTTCATCAATAACATTATAGAGAAAAAGCCGTTGCCGGTTTACGGCGACGGCAAATATACCCGTGACTGGCTTTTTGTAAAAGACCATGCCGTGGCAATAGATTTGGTGTACCACGATGGCGCTAACCATGAAACGTACAACATAGGCGGTTTTAACGAGTGGCAAAACATAGACCTTGTTAAGCTGCTTTGCAGTATTTTAGATACTAAGCTGGGCAGAGAACAGGGTGAGAACGAAAAACTTATTACCTACGTAAAAGACCGCCCGGGGCACGATTTGCGTTATGCAATAGATGCGTCTAAAATTAATAAAGAGCTGGGGTGGAAACCATCGGTTACTTTTGAGGAAGGCCTTGAGCAAACTGTAGACTGGTTTTTAAACAATACCGATTGGCTTAAGAGTGTAACATCGGGTGCATACATGAAATATTACGACGAACAATATTCTGAAAGGGGTACTAACTAATATGCTGCAGTAATGAAAGGAATAATTTTGGCCGGGGGTTCAGGAACCAGGCTCCATCCGTTAACGTTGTCTGTAAGCAAGCAGTTAATGCCCATTTACGATAAACCCATGATCTATTACCCGTTGTCTACCCTAATGATGGCAGGCATACGCGAAATATTAATCATCTCCACACCAAAAGACCTTCCGCTGTTTCGCGACCTTTTGGGCGATGGTAAAAAATACGGCTGCCGTTTTGAGTATGCTGTTCAGGCACTGCCTAATGGCCTCGCTGAAGCTTTTGTAATAGGTGCTGATTTTATTGGTAACGATAAGGTAGCGCTTATACTGGGCGATAATATATTTTACGGTTCGGGCCTTGGGAAACTATTGCAGTCTAACAACGATCCTGATGGTGGTGTTATTTATGCCTACCATGTGCACGACCCGGAGCGTTATGGCGTAGTAGAGTTTGATGCCGATGGTAAAGCAGTTTCTATAGAAGAGAAGCCCGAAAAGCCAAAATCAAATTATGCAGTACCGGGCATTTATTTTTACGATAATGATGTTGTAGAAATTGCCAGGAACATTAAACCAAGCCATAGGGGCGAACTTGAAATTACCGATGTAAACAAGTTTTACCTTGAAAAAGGAAAGCTAAAGGTAAGCATCCTGGATCGTGGTACGGCATGGCTGGATACAGGTACGTTTCAAAGCCTTATGCAGGCCTCACAATTCGTAGAGGTTATAGAGGAGCGTCAGGGCCTTAAAATAGGCGCTATAGAGGGCGTTGCTTATGAAATGGGCTATATAAATGAGTCGGATTTCAGGAAATTGTGCGAACCTTTGTTAAAGAGTGGTTACGGCTCTAAGCTACTATCGCTTATAAATACCTAATACTGTGAAAACATTAAAATAATATTAAAATTTATAGGTCTACGTGATAAATTAATACCTTGCGGCTGTTAAATTTTACACTATAATACTACTAAAAAATCTAATTAAAATGAGTAAAGTTACCCACGTTATATTAACCGGAGGTGTTGGAAGCCGTTTATGGCCATTATCAAGAAAAAGCAGGCCAAAACAGTACCTGCCTATTTTTGGAGGGAAATCCCTTTTTGAAATGACTGTAGACCGTAATGATACTTTTGCTGATAATGTAATTGTAGTGGGTAGCAAAGATAATTGCCATTTAAGTAGGGAAGTTTTAGAGAAATGTAATGTACAGTACCTTGATGTGGTAGAGGCTGTACCGAGGAATACTGCTGCCGCTATTGCTTTTGCTGCTTTTGCATCAGACCCGGAAGATATTTTGATCATTACACCATCTGACCATATTATTGAAAATCCTGAGGCTTACAAACAGGCTATTGAAGAGGCTGTGGCTAAAGCCGGCCAAAATTTTATTGTAACCTTTGGGGTACACCCTACAAAACCTGAAACAGGTTACGGTTACATAGAGCACAAAGGTGATGAGGTGGTTTCATTCAGGGAAAAACCAAACCAGGTAACTGCACAGGAATTTATTGACCGTGGTACATTTTTATGGAACAGCGGTATGTTTTGCTTTAAGGCAAGCGTATTGCTGGAAGAATTAAAAGAATACCAGCCTGCTGTTTATGAAAAATCTCTTATAGCATGGCAAAATGCTAACGATGGCAGGCTTGATGAGGCACTATCTATGGAAATTCCATCCATCAGTATTGATTATGCCGTTATGGAGCGCAGCAAAAAAATTAAGGTGGTACCGGCTATTTTCAGGTGGTCCGACCTTGGTTCTTTTGATTCGGTTTATGACTATTTAAAGAAAATGGGCCACCAGGTAGATGAGTTTGGCAACATGGTTATAGGTACAGATAATTATACAGCATTTCTTGGCTTAGAAAATACTATTTTTGTCCACACGCATAATGCTAATCTTATTTTGCACAAAGAGCATTCTCAGGAGGTTAAAAATGTATACAGTCAGCTTGAAAAAGCAAACTCTGATTTGTTGCTGTAAACTGGTTTAGCATTGCGGTATAAAAGCCGAGCACTAACAAATACTATAGTCATTAATTGTTAAAACTAAAGGTTGACCGTGGCTACTTCAATTCGGTTAAGTGGGGTGGCTACTCAATAGGCATAAGCTTTGTAAGGCAAATATTACTGGTTCCAGCATTTATGCATGCTGTGGGCAGCAATAACTATGCTTTCTGGATTTTACTTTCTTCTATAGTTTTAATGATACGGGCCGTAAACCTGGGGCAGCTGCATTATTCATCCAACTTAATAAATCTGGGTTACCATAAAAATGGCAGCATTAAAGATGAGCTTATAGTTGCGCAGGGAGCCAATTACATATACATACTAATACAGCTAATAATAGGCGCAGTCATGGCTGTGCCTTTGTTGCTTTCGGCAATATCCACATTTTCTGTCGATTACATAATAAATAATAATGGCCAGTACAGCTTGCTGTTATTGGTGTTTGCAAAGGTTATCTTTCAGTACAATAATTTGTTCCTACTGCGCATTTTTGAGCCGTTAGGAAAAATTAAAACCACCATAAAATACCAAACCATAGGCGAACTGTTTGATTTTGCGGTTACCGTTGCTGCTATCTATCTCACTAAAAGTATATTCTTAACCTGCGCTGCCATATTTGCATCTAACCTGCTTTTCAGTATTATTACATTGCTGTATGTAAAGGCAAATGTACCCTTTGTAATTCCGTTTTTTAAGGGACTCAGCGTTGAAAAATCCTGGTGGGTGGTTAAGAGTTCATTTTTGTTAACGTGCAGTTTCCTGGTAGAGAAAGTAAACGAAAATGGTATCAACATTTTGATACCCAACTTATTTGCCACAGCTATATTGCCGGTATTTACCACCAGCAGGGTAATATCAAATTCGGTATTCAGGGTGTCTAATGCGGCGGTAATACCGCTAATGCCCGATATTCAAAAGCATTTTTCGCTGGCAAACCCGCAGTATATCGTCAATCGCATGGTCTCTTTTTGGAGGATATCCAGCTTTGTTATCATTGCAGGGGTCACGGTTGTTTTACCACTCCTTCCTTACATCTACACAAAGTGGACAGGCGACAAGCTGGAGTTTAACCTTGATATAGTTTGCTATCTAATTATGGCGGTCTCTATCCAAAATTTCGGAATGATAATTAATGAGTTCCTAAAAAAAACCAACCATTCCAGGCAGATATTTATCTATAACATTATTAAATCAGGCTTAACCGTTGTCTGTCTTTTTGCGTTTGCATATACTTACTATTCAGAAGGGCTCGGTTTGGCAATATTAGTAGGCGAGGTGCTAAGCCTTATCTACATGCTGGTAATGATGAGAAGTACGTTTAAACCAACCTTGCAGGTAAATGTTATTGTGCGATTTTTAGTACCGGTTGTGTTATTTTGTATTTCATTATCGCTGTACATGTTCTTTCTTAATTACTGGTTATTCCTGTTTGTGAATGTTTTAATCCTAATAAGTTATAAATTTACATCGGGCGTTACTATTAACGATAAAGATAACCTCACTAAACCTTAAACCGGCAGCATGATATTTTTATGTTTCTTTTGGTTTTTACTGCTCTACTTTTTTGCTTACAAGCTTGCAGGGAAAAGCGAACTGTTTTCGCCCCTTAAATTTGTTGCAATAAAATTTGCACTTACAAACTTACCCTTCATACTGTTTATTGCTTTTAATCGCGGTACTTTCTTTAAAAACATACTTCTTGTTTGCCATGTTAAATTAGATGACGCTTTCTTAAAATACAGCCTAATACAAACCGTAGCATTTATTAGCCTCTGTGCCGGGATACTTATTTTTAAGGGTAGGAAACCATTAGTGAGTCCGCCGGCGGATAATTATAACTATCTTAATACCAAAATACTGGCGTTTGTATTCTTTGCAATTGGGATTCTCGCTTATGCTATATTCCTTAGCAGGATAGGGGGGCTTATATACCTGTTGCACCACATGAACCAGCGTATAGAACTGCAAAGTGGCCAGTATGTACTAATCTTACTGCCTTTTATGGTTATATCGTGCTTGTTGTTATTGCTGTGTATCAAACTACGAAACCGCATTTTAGATAAGGTCATCCTATTAGTTTTCGCTGCCGTAACTGTATTTATTTTTTCCAGCTTCGGTGCAAGAAAAAGCGCAGTACTTTTCGTGATAACCTTTTTGGTTGCAATGCATTACACCATAGGATATATAAAATTTAACCGTAAAAGCGTTGCTGTGGGTGGTGTGCTGTTGGCATCGGTACTGTTTTACCTGTTTATTATTCCGGTTTTAAGGGAGAGTAGCGGATCGGACAAAAGTATCAACCAAAGCCTTGCGGCCAATGCACGCGCCAGAAAAGTAGTTTATAGCACATCATATACCTATATAGATATTTTTGCTGCTAATTATTTTAATGCCGAAAACGCCTGGTACTTCAAAGGTTTTTTCGCTCCGGTTGTTGTGCCTTTTACCAAGGCCGATAAAAAGCAACTTCCGCAAATAGACCAGGGGGTATACTTTGGCAGCATTATAGAATTTATGAAACACTATGAGCCTCCTATGCCACGGGGTGTGCTTAGTAAAACCTCTTGGCCTACCGAAAACTTTGGTTTTGCTTATGCAAATTTACTGCTTCCGGGTATCATTATCTTCTTTTTCTTGCAGGGAATGATATTCTCGATGGTATATAGGTTTGTTGATCACGACCCCAAAAATGCAGCTTTGCAATTTTTATACGTTATGGTAATTTTCGATTTCAATTTTAGCAGTTTAAGAATTGCCGAGTTTGTCAGGCTGGCTCCTGTTGTATTAGCCGCATTCCTTTTAATACGCTATTTTGTAAGAAAATACAAAATATCATAATTATAACGTTTTAGTAGGTATTTACAGTTTAAATGCTTAATTAATAGATGATTGTGTTAATTTTATGTTAACTATTTTTGACTTGTTTTATATTGATTGATTGGTAGTTTTTGTGAATTATAATTATCAAAAGCTAAAAAAAAATAGGTTTAGGTAAGTCTAAATTATCAATCAGATGTAAATTCAGTAAAAAGGATTGAGCTTTATAAATTGTTATAAATTTAGCTTACTTTTGTCAGGATTTGTTTAATTCGTAATTTAGAGTAAAAGATGCAGAAAAATGCCAAAATATACATTGCCGGACATAATGGAATGGTAGGTAGTGCAATTTGGAGAATTTTACAAAGTAAAGGCTATACCAATCTAATTGGCAAATCAAGTAAAGAACTTGATCTAAAAAATCAGCAGGCTGTGCTTGATTTTATGGCTACCGAAAAACCGGATATTATAATAGATGCTGCCGCCCGTGTGGGTGGTATATTAGCCAATAACGATTACCCGTATCAGTTTTTAATGGAAAACATGTTGATACAAAACAACCTGATAGACGCTTCCCTTAAAAATAATGTAGATAAATTTATTTTTCTTGGCAGCTCTTGCATTTACCCAAAATTTGCCCCGCAGCCTTTAAAAGAAGAGTATTTACTTACCGATACTTTAGAGCCTACCAACGAGTGGTATGCTGTGGCTAAAATAACGGGTGTAAAAGCATGTCAGGCAATAAGAAAACAATTCAGTAAAGATTATGTAAGCCTTATGCCTACCAATCTTTACGGTACGCATGATAATTTTGACCTTAATACATCGCACGTTTTACCGGCCATGATACGCAAGTTTAATGAAGCTAAAGAAAACGGCAATGCACCCGTTACTCTTTGGGGTAGCGGTACCCCTATGAGGGAATTTTTGTTTGTAGATGATATGGCCGAAGGTGTAATATTCGCTTTAGAAAATACATTACCGGAATATCTTTACAACATAGGTACAGGTGAAGATTTAACGATTAAGCACCTGGCTGAAACCATACAAAAAATTACAGGCCATACAGGCGAGATCATCTGGGACAGCACCAAGCCCGACGGAACACCACGTAAACTAATGGATGTTTCTAAAATGCACGATCTTGGCTGGAAACATAAAGTAGACCTGGAAGCGGGAATACAAAAAACCTACGACTGGTTTTTAGAAAACATTGACAGCCTTAAAAAAATAACCATATAACAGCAACACGGAAAGTTAACATATGAAAACAGCTTTAATTACAGGAGTTACAGGGCAGGACGGGTCTTACTTAGCAGAACTTTTATTAGAAAAAGGATACAGCGTTCATGGAATTAAAAGGAGGTCATCTTCTTTTAATACCCAAAGGATAGACCATTTATATGTAGACCAGCACGAAAGCCATGTGAACTTTAAATTGCATTATGGCGACTTAACCGACTCTACTAACCTTATAAGGATAATACAGGAAGTTCAGCCGGATGAGATTTATAACCTGGGAGCGATGTCGCACGTTAAGGTGTCTTTTGACTCGCCGGAGTATGTTGCAAATGTTGATGGTATTGGTACATTAAGGATATTAGAGGCGGTTCGTATTTTAGGCCTTGAAAAGAAAACAAGGATTTATCAGGCTTCTACATCAGAGCTTTACGGTGGCCTTGCAGAAAATAAAAATGAAAAGGGGTTTTATGATGAAAATTCACCATTTTACCCACGCTCTCCTTATGGAGTTGCAAAAATATACGGTTTCTGGATCACTAAAAACTACCGCGAGGCATATGATATGTATGCTTGTAACGGTATTCTTTTTAACCATGAGTCGCCAAGAAGGGGTGAAACCTTTGTTACACGTAAAATTACAATGGCTACAGCTGCCATAGCTTTAGGCAAACAGGAATGCCTGTACCTTGGTAACCTTAACTCTCAAAGAGACTGGGGCCATGCTAAAGATTATGTAGAGGCAATGTGGAGGATACTTCAGCAGGATGTTGCCGAAGATTATGTAATCGCTACCGGTGTTACTACTTACATACGTGATTTCGTAAGATTGTCTTTTGCAGAACTTGGCATTGAACTTGAATTTGTAGGCGAAAATGAAGAGGAAATTGCTAAAGTAAAAGCCTGCAACAACCTTGATTATCAATTAGAGATTGGTAAGGTAGTGGTAAAAGTAGACCCTATATATTACAGGCCTACCGAAGTAGACCTGTTAATAGGCGATCCTACAAAATCTAAAACCCAATTAGGCTGGAAACCCCAGTATGACTTAGCTGCTTTAGTTAAAGAAATGGTAGCCAGCGATGTTGCTGTACTTAAAAAAACCGAGAAGCCCAGTTTGAGCGTTTAGTGGTATAATTTACTAAGTAATGCGTTATTACATACAAAGCAATTACAGGAAGATAAAACAACACCAGCACTATGATAAAGTACTGCACTGGACTAAGTTAATTAGTATCACCGGTGCGGCACAAATTATAGTGCAGGTTACTGGTTTGATTACCGGTATTTTGATTATCCGTTTATTGCCAACAAAAGAATATGCTTACTACACAATAGCCAATACTATGTTAAGCACCATGACCATACTTGCAGATGGTGGTATATCTACGGGTGTAATGGCAGAAGGTGGCAAGGTCTGGAATGATAAATTAAAACTGGGAGCGGTATTAAACACAGGTTTATTTTTACGGAAAAAATTTGCTATATATAGCTTATTAGTTACCCTGCCAATTTTAATTTTTTTGCTTTTAAAGCAAAACGCACCCTTAATTACAGTTGCATTTATAATATTGGCTATTATTCCTGCATTTTTGGCGGCATTGTCTGACTCTCTTTTAGAAACAATATTAAAGTTACATCAGGCAATTAAACCATTACAGAGAAATCAAGTTGTTGTAAGTATTTTTAGATTGGCTCTAAGCGGTATTTTTGCACTAATATTTCCTTTTACAGCACTCGTGTTATTAGGTAATGGTATACCCAGAGTTTTGGGTAATATAAGATTGAAGAAAATTGCATTAAATTATACCGAAGGAGCTGTATCTAAAGATTTAGAGGTTGAAAAAAACATTCTTAATATCGTAAAAAGAACCCTGCCTGGAGCTATATATTATTGCTTGTCTGGCCAGATTACCATTTGGTTATTAACTTTATTTGGCACAGTTAATTCAATTGCAAGTTTAGGGGCTCTAACAAGGCTGACCGTTTTTTTAAATATGTTTACAGTTTTATTTAGTACAATTTTTATTCCCCGCTTTGCCAAGTTAGAAAATAGTTACAGGGTGTTGATGGTTGCTTTGATGCAATTTATGTTTATTGTTATATTAGTTTGTATGGCCGCAATTACAATTACTTGGCTTGCAGATGATTCAATCCTGTGTATATTGGGGCCAGAATACCGAAATCTAAACCACGAATTATTATTGAGCATCATAATCAGTTGTATGAATATGATTAGTGGCTTATTTTTTACTTTATCCTCATCAAAGGGATGGGTAATTAACCCTATTCTTTTAATCGGCGGTAATATTTTTTCTATTATATTAGGTGTAATGCTTTTTAATGTTTCAAACTTGTACGGAATTTTGTTATTCCAGTTATTTATAGCTATTGCTCCAATATTACTTAATGGTGGCTTTTGTTTAAAAAGAATTTTAGATGTTTAAAAACAATGGAAATTAACAAGGTGGCTTTGTTGCGTTCAAAATATGGTAGTTTTAAAACAAAGCTTCGTATTTTGAAATTTAAGGTCAGTGGCCTAAAATTAGGTGAAAAGAGTGTATTAGGCAAAATTATATGTGATTGGCCTAATGGAATAACTATAGGTAATCATTGTGTAATTGAAGACAATATTGTGTTAAAAATCACCAAACCTTTTGTTAAAGAAAATGTAATCAAAATCGGTAACCGTGTATTTATTGGATGTGGAACGCAATTTAATTGTAATACTCAAATTATAATAGATGATGATTGTCTTATTGCCAGTAATACAACATTTGTAGATACGGGTCACGAAATAACTTTAGGAATAAATATAAATGAGCAACCTTTAACTGTTGCCCCCATCAAATTAGAAAAAGATGTTTGGATTGGAACTGGTTGTATAATTTTGAAAGGAGTAACTATTGGTGAGGGTAGCATTGTTGGTGCTGGCTCTTTGGTAAATAAATCTATACCACCAAACCAAATTTGGGCTGGCACACCAGCAAAATTTATGCGTAATAGAATATAAGCTATGAGTAGTATAATATGTACTGTATTTGAAAAAGGTTACCACTACGGGGTAGCGGCACTTGCTAATTCATTATATATACATGGTTTTAGGGGTGATTTTTATATAGGTTACCGTGGTGATTTACCTTACTGGATTACATCTAAATGGCAGGAATCTTCAGAGTTTGATTGGATAGGTAAAGTTCATGTATTTACTGTTAGAGAAAACTATAGATTGATTTTTTTAGAAATAAATCAACAGAGACATTTGGCACATTATAAGCCAGCATTTATGTTGGATTTGATGAACCAGGTCGCTCCATTATCAAAATCTATAGCTTATTTCGATCCAGATATAGTTGTCAGATGCAGGTGGGGTTTTTTTGAGGAATGGATGGAATATGGAGTCTCAATGGTTCATGAAATTGTTAGTCAGGATATGCCTCCAAACCATCCAACCAGAAAGCAATGGGAAAAGATAATTATCGAATGTGAAAAACTAGTAACAAGAAGTTTAAATTCGTATATTAATTGCGGTTTTTGTGGCGTGAGTAGGCAAAATATTGAATTTTTAGAATTATGGGACTATTATATCAATAAAGCTATAACCATCTACAAACAAGATGAAAGTCTTTTTGCAACGTTTGATAGGACTTCTGCGTTTTGGAGTATTGATCAGGATACTTTTAATATGGCCGCAATGAGTAGTAATAGCCCAATTAGTGAGATGGGACCAGAAGCTATGGATTTTGTTAGTGCTGGATGGACAATGTCACACGCAGTTGGACCGCAAAAACCATGGAGTAAAAATTTCGTATTATCGGCTTTAAAAGGGTTATCCCCAAGTATGCCTGAAAAACAATATTGGGTGTATGCTAATAATGGTATTAAGACAATAAGCAATATTAGATTTAATGTAAAAAAACTATCTATAAGTTTTGCTTCATTCATATCTAGATTCTACGGGAAATAATCAATTATATTATCATGAAAAGCAGATTTTTTCAGCACAGCCTATTTGTTGTTCGTAATAGGTATTACAAAAAGTTATCGAGCTTTTCACGCAGGCAATTGCTTGTATTTTGCGGTATGAAAATTGGAAAGTCAACAGGTATACCTAAAATTCAGTATACATGGCCGCATCAGGTTGCTATAGGTGATAATTGCAGGCTTGAGCATAATATATTTTTTCATTATGATGGTATATGGAAACAAGGCCCATCTATCATAATCGGCAACAATGCTTTTGTAGGCTTTGGTTGCGAATTTAATATTACAAAAAAGATAACTATAGGCAATGATTGCCTTATAGCATCGGGTTGCAAGTTTATAGACCATAATCATGGTACTGCTCAAGGTAGCCTCATGAGGGAACAAAAATCAACTGAAGATGCTATTGTAATTGGTAATAACGTATGGTTAGGGGTTAATGTTACTGTACTAAAGGGTATTACTATTGGCGATGGTGCCGTAGTGGCTGCCGGAGCAGTTGTAACAAAATCTATTGCAGCAAACGAAATTTGGGCAGGTATACCTGCTAAAAAAATAGGGGAGAGATAGTATATGAAAGTTATGTTTTTGTGCAGTTCATTACAGCCCGGCAAAGATGGTGTAGGCGACTACAACCGCAGGTTGGTGGCGGAACTGACTAAAAAAAACTATCAGGTATTGTTGGTTTCCTGTAATGAGAGGCAGTTAGAAGCAGATTGTGAGGAAGAGGTTAAAGAAGGTTCTTCCACCTTTAAAATATACAGGTTATCCGGAAGTAATTCCTGGGAGCATAGGATGAATAAAATGCAGGGGTATTTAGATGGGTTTGATCCTGACTGGATAAGCTTTCATTATGTGCCTTATGCGTTTCACCCAAAAGGATTGCCAGCAAAATTTGTTAACAGCATAAAGTCGCTGCGGTTAAGAGCTAAAACACAAATTGTGTTTCATGAAATATGGCAGGGAGAATCGTCTGAAAGTACATTAAAAGATAAGATAATCGGTTTCATACAACGCCGTATAGCTTTTAAGCTGATAAAGGTTACAAAGGCTGTACATATTACCACGACAAACGATTATTATAAAAATTGTTTTGTTAAGAGGGGAGTTAGAGCAACCCGTATACCGGTTTTTAGTAACATGCCGGTAGGTAATACATTTGGGAAGGCAGTTTTAAACATACTCCCTGGAGAAGTTGCTGATAAAAATAAATATGTGCTGGGCGTTTTCTTTGGCGGCTTTCACGGTCATCATGATTTGGTAGATAATTTGAAAACACTGGCGGCAAATATAAAGAGCCAGTTAAATAAAGAATTGATAGTTACCCATATAGGGCGCAGCGGTGGTATAGAGCAGGATATGGAAGCTGTTAGGGCAGCAACCGGCCTTAAATGTTTTGTGTTGGGAGAATGGAGCGAGCAGGATGTGGCGGATTATCTATTGTATGCTGATGTAGGCCTCTCTAACTATCCAAAAGTGCTGTACGAAAAAAGCGGAAGCATTGCGGCATTGCTCAACAACAATTGCCCGGTAATATTATTGAAAAAGAGCTTTGAGCCTGATGGAAGGGTGATACCCGAGATAAAGGAGTTTGACGAAAGTTTTGACCTGAAGGATTTTTTAAATCAGGATAAAAGTTTTGCAAACAAATATAGTGTGGCGGGCTCATGTGAATTGTATAGTGAATTGTTTTCTTAAAAATGTAAATATGACAGTTGGAATTTTAACTACAAATTATAATACGTGGGATCTTTCGTCTCAGTGTATTAGCAATTGCCTTAAATATGCGGATGATACAATTGATAAATTTGTTGTGGTAGACGATTGTTCAACGCAAGAATTTACAAATACTTTTAAGGAAGTTACGCTTATTCGCAACCAGCAAAATTCAGGATTGATTAAGAGCCTTAACAATGGTTTGGCGGCATTAGATACCGACCTTGTTATCATATTCGACTCTGATGCATGGCCATTAGAAAATTTTATAAAAGAGACAAAAAAATATTTTGCAGAAAACCCTCAGGTGGGTATCGCAGTTTACCAAACTCAGAATGCCGAGGGAAAACCAGCCGTGTCTTTTGAGCCTGAACCCGATGCCATGAGTGTAATATTGGGTCAGCAATTGCATACACATTACCAAAAGGTTTTTAATAAAAACCCAAAAAACATTACGCTGTACACCTGTGCAATGATATTGAGGAAAGAAGTTATAGAACAAACCGGCGGTTTTGATGTAAATTACGATTGGCTGGAGTTGGATCATGACATATGTATGGCGGCTATAAGAAAAGGCTGGAAAATGGGTGTAGTGCCCGTTAAGGCGTTTCATAAAGGCAGCGGCACCCCGCAAAAGGTGGCAAACAGGGTTATTCGTTTTTATAAGAACAGAATAAAACTCCTTAAAAAGTTTAATAAATATCCGGCGGCAGGGCTAATAAATACTCTCGTAGTATCAAGGCTGCTGGCTGAATATGTTTTAGTGAACACAGCAGGGTTTATAAAATACCCTGCCGAAATAAGGAAAGACAAATCCTATTCGAGGTCGCAGCTAATAAAATTGTTTTTATCCGGTAAAATATAATAATTGCATATGCCTTTTTCAAAAGCATCAAGAAACATAGCCGGCGCGAGTAGCTTTTTTCTTGACTTATTGCGCGTAACTGCTTCGTTAGTGGTTTTTTATGGGCATGCACATGATCAGTGGCATACGCCCCAGGGATATGATTATATTAATTTGGATTGGGGGCATGCGGCTGTTGTCGTGTTTTTTGTTTTGTCAGGTTATGTAATCGCCCATACAACTACAAGCAATAACCGAGGGCCAAAGCAATATGCACAAGCAAGACTTAGTAAACTTTATTCTGTAGTTTTCCCAGCATTAATTATTACAGCAATTATTGAGGTATGTGTCCGTTTTTTTGGGACTGCCGGTTTAGAAATGTATCTTAAAGATAAGTCAGTTATACGTTATCTTATATCATCTGTTTTTTCTAATGAGGTATGGTTTTTATCAGCGTCCCCACCAATAAACGGCCCTTTATGGTCGCTCTCTTTTGAATTTTGGTACTATGTAATTTTTGGTTTTTTCTTCTTTAGATCTAAAAATCCAAAATATATCATCTTTTTTATCATCGCTCTTTTAATTGCCGGGCCAAAGATTTTAATAATGATGCCTATCTGGCTTTTAGGCAACCTGGCATATAGGTTAAAGAACCCGATAAGCAACATTTCGCTATCATGGGTATTTACATTAGCCTTTATTGTTTTTAGTGTTATCCTTGCTTATAATTTACCACAAATGCCGTTTAAGCTTGGTGCAGCGCCATTCTTTTTTGCAAGCCAGTTTATTACCGATTTTATAGTTGGAATTTTTGTGGCTGCAGCATTATGGATGTTGCCTAACTCTGTGAAAGATAAAAAAGATATAAAGTCAGGCAAACTGATGAATGGATTTAGGAATTTTGCCGATTTAACGTTCCCGCTATATGTTTTGCATGCGCCGCTACTGGTTTTATTCCGGTTGGTTTGGCCGAGGGAGCTGTATAATAATATGCAAATGTGGATAGCAATAATAAGCGTATTCTTTATAAGCATTTTTATAGGGCATTTTATGGAGAGCACGCGTGGTGCCTGGATTAAATTTTTTAGATCCGTATTCAATAACGAAAGGATTTACATGAAATGGATTACATAGCCACGCTTTGACTAAGTCGATTAGATCTATATGTGTAACAGTTTAGCTATTAACAAATTATAATGAACGAGAAGAAGATAAATATTTTATTACTTACCCATAAGTTTTATCCCGACGTAGGCGGTACAGAAGCTAATTCTGAATTTTTAGCTAATGCATTTACAGGTTATGGCGCTAATGTTCATTTGGTTACATGGACTAAAGAAGAAGGAGATAAAAAGTTTCCTTTTACAGTTATAAGAAATCCGGATACTAAAGAGCTGGTTAAGCAGCACAAATGGGCTGACGTGGTTTTTGAAAACAGCCCTGTGTTAAGGATGTCATGGCTTAATTTATTCATAAAGAGGCCGTTAGTAATAGCGTTAAACACTTGGATAGGTGAAGACGGAAAACAGTCTTTACAGGCAACCGCCAAGTTTAAATGGCTGGGCCGTGCTAAAAGTGTAATAGCTGTTAGCAATGCAATCAAAAATAAGTGTTGGCCGCAGGCTGTAGTTATAGAAAATGCTTATAATGATAAGTTGTTTATAAATAATCATAAAGACGAAGAGAGTAAAAAAAGTTTCGTGTTTTTAGGCAGATTAGTATCAGATAAGGGCGCTAACATGGCTATAGACGCTATGGCGAGCCTCAGGAGATTTAAAGAACAGAATCCGTTATTAAGCTTAGATGTGAATCTTACAATTATAGGGCAGGGCCCTGACCTTGATAAATTAAAGGATCAGGTTATAAGCCTTGATCTTTTAGATAATGTTACTTTTGCGGGAATGCTTACGGGCAATGATCTTGTTGACGTTTTAAATAATCATAAATACCTACTAATACCATCAATGTGGGAAGAGCCTTTTGGCATAGTTGCCCTGGAGGGTATGGCATGCGGATGTATACCGGTGGTATCTGACGGCGGCGGGTTGCCCGATGCGGTAGGTAAAGCCGGGGTAGTTTTTAAACGAAAAGATCAGGCAGATTTGGATAAGAACATACTCAACCTAATTCTGGACAAAAGTTTTGAAGAGCGTTTAAAAGCAGAGGCTCCGGCACATTTGCAAAGTCACAGTACTGATGTTGTCGCACAAAAATATTTTAACCTGATACAACAGGCTATTAAGCCCTAATAATTTAGATAAATGAAAGTTGTATATACAGCGCCAAACAGGGGCCATCATTATAGGTATGCTTCGGCATTAAATAAAGAGGGCATGCTATATAAATTTGTCTCCGGATTTTCCAGGTTTAGCCCTCGTGCGCCTTTTCCTGAAATAGGGGATAAGCTTGTAAGGGCTGATATTTTACAAAACGTATATTTGGCATCGTTAAAATTTGGGGCACCAAAATTTATGTCGGATGCTTTAGCGTATTGGGCAAAAAAAGAGCAAGACAGGGTTAGCAATCGCTATTTAAAAGATGCCGATGTATTTGTATTTTATAACGGCAGCGGATTATACAGCTGTAAAAAAAGCAAAGGCAAAAAAGTTATCACGGTTGCCGAGGCTGTGAATAGCCACGTAGATTACCAGGAAAAATTGTTGAAAGAAGAACATCTTAACTACAACCTGCCCTGGACACCTTTTAATACAGAAGAAAAGAAAAGGCGTATACAGGAATATGAAATGGCCGATTACATTTTACTGCCATCTGAATTTGTAAAGAAAAGTTTTTTGGAATATGGATTTCCGGAAGAGAAGCTGTTAAAGGTGCCATTTGGATTTAGTCAGCTACCTTCTGACGCCGCCACTGGTATAAAAGAAGCCAATACTGAAAATGAGTTTACAATTTTATATGTGGGCAGTGTTTCTGTAAGAAAAGGGCTTAGGTATCTAATTGAAGCGTTTAACGAATTTAATCATCCTAATAAAAAGTTGGTTATTGTAGGGCCAAAAGCTAAAGTCACAGGCCTCGAGGGTGTAATTATCCCCGAAGGTGTTACGTTTACTGGTACTTTAAAAGGAGACGAGCTTGAAAAGGCTTATAAAAGTGCCGATGTATTTTGCCTTCCGTCTATCGAAGAGGGGCTTGCACTTGTGTTGGGAGAGGCAATGTCTTATGGGCTGCCTATAATAGCAACTGAAAATACCGGTGCTACAGATATAATTGAAGATGGTAAAGATGGTTTTATTGTTCCTATAAGAGATAGTAAGGCTATAGGGAATAAATTAGCCAACCTTGCAGAGAATAAAGAGCTTTATAAGACAATAAAAGATAATGCAATAAATAAAGCAAAGACATTAAATGGCTGGGATGAAACCGGTAATTTATTATGTACTACTTTAAGGCGTATTGTAAACCAAAGAGAATAATGATTAAAAACCTTAGCTTTTTAAAGGAGAATCTTCGATTAAATGTCGAAAGGCTTCTCTATGCTTTAGTGTTTATACTCATTTTTGAAGGTATAATCAGAAAATTATTACCTTCTGCCGTAGGTTTACTAATTTTCTTTTTAAAAGACATATTTTCTGTTGTAGGACTTGTATTAGTTGCTAAGTCAATTGTGAAAGAGACGGTTCAAAGCAGCAGTATATACCATTTAAGAAGGTATTTTTTAATCCTTTTGATACCAGTTCTTATCAACACAAATTTTAGGGATCCAAAACTGGCTTTGTTTGGCTTAAAGCAATATATGCTTTATATGGTAATAGGTATGCTGGTGCCATTAGCTTTTACTCCGGATAGAATTGAAAGATTTAAAAAGTTTATTTTTTATATTACGTTAACCATAATACCTACCACGTTTATTGCAGTAATGCAAAACTCACTATCAGCCGATCACTGGCTGAATCGAAGTGTGGATGGATCGTCATTAGAGGCTTTTTCTGCCGGAGGTTTATTGCGAGTTAGCTCTACATTTTCATTTACGGGTCAATATTCCTGGTTTTTAAATATTGCATGCGTTATTTTGGTAATAAGTTTTTGCCTTCCCACAACTCCTGACAATGTTTTTAAAAAAAGGCTAAAGCTGTTTTTAATAGTTTTTGTATGTATAAATTTTATAATAGGAGCATTTATTACAGGTGGCAGAACTGCAGTATTAGGATCGGGTTTAGTAATGCTTTTAGGTTTTTTATTTGCAGTCATTAAGGCACCCCAAAAAATAATTACAAGAGGTTTAATACTAATCGCGGTAATGGGGTTAAGCCTTACAGCGCTACGTATTGCTAAACCTGAATTTTTTAAAGTATACGATCTTAGGTCTGAAGATAAGAAAGATGAAACACATACCGAAGAGGTTGAAGGCAGGTTAATTAAAGATACTTTTGGCTGGACGGTATGGGTAGCCGATCAGGATTTAATTCCATTTTTATTTGGTAACGGCATAGGAGCCATGAGTAATGGTGCGGATAAGATTAGTTTATATGCTCAGGAAGTACGCCTAAAAGGTGCTACTACAGAGGGTGAACTTGAAACTACTGCTTGGGAGGGAGGAATGTATCTCGTTATTATTTGGTTTGGTATGCGTATATGGGTAATCATTATGTGTTTTAAATTATGGAATAAAATTCAGATTAATAATACTGCTATTGCTGCTTCTTTTTTATTAGGCTATATAATTGTAGTTGGCCTTGTAGGTACTCTCTCACGCCAGCCGCCTATTTCAATATGGTGGTGGTTAGCTATCGGTAGTCTTATTGCAATCAGTAATCTTGATAGATATCAAAGTTTTAATAAAAAAATATAATTATTTCACCGATCCAACTTTCTAAAATATGGTAAAAGAATTTAACCTTGCTATTGTGGTATCACATCCCATACAGCATTTTTGCCCGCAGTATATAAGTTTTTCTAAAATGCCTAATGTAAAAGTTAAGCTGTTTTTTGCTTCTATGCTGGGTTATAAAAAATACATGGACAAAAATTTTGGACAGGAGATATCATGGAATAACCTAAGGCTTGAAGAATTTGACCACGTTTTTCTTAACGGCGACCAGGTTTTGCCATCAAGCAAGGAACTTGATGCGCCTTCGCTTGAATCCGAGCTTGAGGCTTTTAACCCGGAAGCTATAATCTCATATGGCTATTTCCAAAAAGTGCAGCGCAGGGCTCATAAATGGGCTAATAAAAATAATATTCCTATTGCTTACATCACCGATGCCGAAAACAGGCAGGAAAGGCCACTTTGGAAAAATCTGGCTAAACTGGTTTACCTGAGATGGTATTTTAATAAGATTGATTATTTCTTTACTGTGGGTAACGCTAACGAAGCTTATTATCAAACCTATGGTGTATCGCCTAAGCGTTTTATAAGGATGCACTACCCTATAGATATAGATGTTTATAAAGAAGCTTATGCTAACAAACAACAGGTACGTAACGAAATAAGGGCTAAGTATGGCATACCCGACGATATGTTTGTGATATCTGTAGTAGGTAAGCTTGTAGAGTGGAAAAACCAGTCGCACCTTATAGATTTACTTGCTAAATTGGAGCAGCAGGGCAAAAAAGCCCATGTGTTTATTTTGGGTACCGGCCAAACTATGGATGCCATGAAGGAGCACGCCAAAATACTAAAAGATAATGTGGTGCATTTTGCGGGCTTTGTAGATCCGTTAGAGCTTCCTAAATACTATGCGGCAAGCGATTTGTACCTGCACCCTGCAAGAATAGAACCGCACTCGTTAGCCATTAGCGAGGCCATTTATATGGGTACGCCGGTTGTGCTTAGCAGCAGATGTGGCAGCTATGGCGAAACTGATGATGTACAGGTAGGCAAAAACGGTTACGTGTACAATTTTGGCGATATCGATGAGATGACATCTAAAGTAGTTAAGCTTATGGATGACCAAAAATTGCTTCAGGATTTTGGTGCTTACTCGCGCGAAATATCACTAAAATTTCAAGAGCGCTCTCACGGGCAGGTTGTACTCGACCTGATTGGTAGGGTTAGGAATAAATCATAATTAATACAATGAAAATAATATTTTTATCACATCCTTTGTTTTTAGGCTCCAACAGCATGCCGCGGTATGCTAACTGGCTGTCTAACGGCATGCGCGAGCGTGGGCATGAGGTAGAAATATGGCAGCCGCAGCCTAAGTTCTTTAACTTACCGGCACCTGCCTCATTAAAAAAATGGCTGGGCTACATAGACCAGTATATTGTTTTCCCGTTTGTTATAAAAAGCGGCATTAAAAAGCAGCCTGCAAATACACTTTATGTATTTACAGATCATGCTCTTGGGCCGTGGGTGCCTTATCTGGCTAAACAAAAGCATATAATACACTGCCACGACTTTTTGGCCCAACGTTCGGCTATGGGAAGCATTCCGCAAAATAAGACCGGCTTTGGCGGACGTATGTATCAAAAATTTATACGTTCGGGTTATCGTAAAGGCGAGAATTTTATTTCGATATCAAAAAAAACCCAAGAGGACCTGCATGAATTTTTATGCGATAAAAAGCCTAAATACTCTACGGTGGTTTATAACGGGCTCAACCAAAACTTTAGCGTTCAGGATTCTGCAATATGTCGAAGTGAAGTAGGCAGCGCTATTGGCAGGGATGTTTCAGCCGGATATTTTTTACATGTAGGCGGTAACCAATGGTATAAGAACAGGCCGGGCGTAATAAAAATATACAATCATTTATCACAGCAGGTTGGCTATGCCGATCTGCCTTTGGTAATGATAGGGCCTAAGCCCAACCAGCAATTGCTTAACGAAAGGGAAGCCTCTGCTGTAAAGCAAAATATTTATTTACTAAGCGATGCTTCAGATGATCTGGTTAAAAAAGCCTATAGTGGCGCATCGGCATTTATATTTCCGTCTTTAGCCGAAGGTTTTGGTTGGCCTATAGCCGAAGCTATGGCAAGTGGCAGCTTTGTGGTAACCACTAACGATGCCCCAATGAGTGAAGTTGCGGGTGATGCAGCCCTATTGTGCGATGTTTGCCCTACAGCAACTGAACAGCAGGATGCATGGGCAGCAAAAACTGCAAATGCAATTGTAGAGGTTTTAGATAATCCCGCTCAAAAGCAAGCCTTAGTAGCTGCGGGGATAGAGAATGCCAAAAGATTTGATTCTGAAAAGACATTAGATACTATAGAAACGATATATAAACAAATTACAGGAGCTAACTAATATGAAGATACTGCGCGTTATAGCTTCTATGAACCCCGAGCACGGCGGCCCATGCCAGGGTATACGCAATAGTATACCTGCGTTGCAGCTGCTTGGCGTGGAGAACGAGGTAGTTTGTTTTGACAGCCCCGATGCTGGTTATTTGGGTATGGATGGGTTCGCTATACACGCTATTGGCCCTGCAAAAAGTCCTTATGCCTATTGCGCTGCATTACAGCCGTGGCTCATGGAAAATTTTGCCCGATTTGACGCAGTTATAATACACGGTTTGTGGTTGCATAACAGTTACGGAACGTATAAAGCGTGGAAGTCATTCAAAAAAAATAACAGTAAGTTTCCGAAATTGTTTGTAATGCCGCATGGTATGCTCGACCCGTATTTTCAGAAGGCTAAAGACCGTAAGGTGAAGGCTATCAGGAATTGGTTATTTTGGAAATTGTTCGAAAATAAAGTTGTGAATAAATCAAGTGGGGTGTTGTTTACCTGCCAGGAAGAGTTATTACTGGCAAGGCAGCCTTTTACGCCTTACAACCCTAACGCAGAGTTAAATGTAGGCTATGGCATACCAAACCCTGTCGCGTTTTCTCAGCAAATGCTTACTGCATTTTACGATAAGTGTCCGCAGGTAGCTAATAAGCCGTATATCGTATTTTTAAGCCGCATTCACCCTAAAAAAGGTGTCGACCTGCTTATAAATGCATACAACACTTTATATAAAAATAATAAAACGATACCCGCGCTTGTAATAGCCGGCCCCGGCCTTGATACCGATTATGGTAAGCAGCTTAAAGCCACGGCGGGAGATAACATATACTTTCCAGGCATGCTGGGCGGAAGCTCTAAATGGGGCGCTTTTTACTGCAGCGAGGCATTTATATTGCCAAGCCACCAGGAAAACTTTGGGATAGCAGTAGTAGAGGCTATGGCAGCCGGCAAGGCAGTGATTATCAGCGACCAGGTTAACATTTGGCGCGAAATTAAAGACGGTAATGGTGGCATCATCATAAAAGATACTCAGGAAGGCGCTTTATCAGGCCTTGAGCAATGGGTAAATTTAACTCAGGATCAAAAAACGGCTATGGGTGTTAATGCGCAAAATACCTATAAAAAGTTCTTTTCTATAGAACAGGCAGCTTTAAATTTAAAAACTATATTTGAACAACAAATAAATGGTTAATACAGATACACATACAGGAGCATCGTTCTCGCTAAAAAACAGGCTGTTGCGTGTTGTATGGGGCGTTGTATATTTTGTATTTTTCAGGTTTTCGCCAAGGCCTTTACACGCATGGCGCTCTTTTTTACTACGCTGCTTTGGTGCAAAGGTTGGCAAAGGGGTGCATGTGTACCCGGGCGTTATCATCTGGGCACCGTGGAATTTAATTTTAAACGACCATTGTGGTATAGCCAGCGGAGTGAATTTGTACTCACAAGGGCTTATTACAGTAGGTAAAAAAGCTGTAATCTCGCAGGGCAGCTATATATGCACAGGAACGCACGATTATACAAAGCATGGTTTCCCTTTATACACCATGCCCATAAACATAGGCGATAATGCGTGGGTTGCTGCCGATGCCTTTGTGCATCCGGGAGTTACCATAAACGAAGGCTGCGTAATAGGTGCACGATCTGTAGTGACTAAAGATATGCCGGCCTGGACGGTTTGTGCAGGTTTTCCATGCAAGGTTTTAAAAGACAGGGTTCTTGTTGATTAAGGGATTAAATTATTTAAATACAAATCTGAAGAAATTTATAGAGTAATATGGCAAAAATCCCAATTACGGTCGTAATTCCGGTGAAAAATGAAGAGTTGAATATAGTTCACTGCTTAAAGCTCGTTTCGGGTTTTGACCAGGTAATGGTTATAGATTCTAACAGTACCGATAATACGGCAAAAATTGCTGCAGAGCACGGTGCCGAAGTGCACCAGTTTACCTGGGATGGCCAGTTTCCTAAAAAGCGTAACTGGGTATTAAGGAATTTGCCGTTGCGCAATGAATGGGTTTTATTTCTTGATGCCGATGAATATATTACCGACGAATTTATTGCCGAGATACAGCAGGCTATAAAAAACCCGGAGTACAACGGCTACTGGATTACCTTTATAAATTATTTTATGGGAAGGCAGCTAAAGCATGGCGACCCATTTAAAAAACTGCCTTTTTTTAAGGTAGGCAAGGGCGAATATGAACTTATTAAAGAAGATTCATGGAGCCATTTGGACATGGAAGTTCATGAGCACCCTATTGTAGAGGGTAAAGTGGGCGTTTTAAAGTCGCCTATAATTCATAATGACTACAAAGGCTTGGAGCATTATATAGCAAAACACAATGCTTATTCTACATGGGAGGCAAGGCGCTTTGTGGCATTACAAAAAGAAGGTTTTACCAACCTTACAAAAAGGCAAAAGTTTAAATACTCGTTAATGCAATCGGGTTTCCTTCCGCTTATATACTTTGTGGGGGCTTACTTTTTAAAGCTTGGCTTTTTAGACGGCAAACAGGGTTACTTTTTTGCTAAATACAAATCGTACTATTTTTTACAGATACAAACCAAAATTAACGAACTCAAAAAGATATGAAAAAGAGAATTCTTGTTACCGGCGGAGCAGGTTTTATAGGGTCGCATTTATGCACAAGGCTTTTAAATGAAGGAAATGAAGTAATTTCCCTTGATAACTATTTTACAGGGAATAAGAAAAACATTGTTCATTTATTGGATAACCCTTATTTTGAAATGATAAGGCATGATGTAACAGAACCCTTTTTTATTGAGGTAGACGAAATTTACAACCTTGCGTGCCCCGCAAGCCCGGTACATTACCAGTACAACCCTATCAAAACCATGAAAACATCTGTAATGGGTGCTATCAATATGCTTGGCCTTGCTAAAAGGGTTAATGCTAAGGTTTTCCAGGCAAGTACCAGTGAGGTATATGGCGACCCGGCAGAGCATCCGCAAAGAGAATCGTATTGGGGTAATGTAAACCCAATAGGTATACGCTCTTGTTATGATGAGGGTAAACGTGCTGCCGAGACATTATTTATGGATTATCATAACCAAAATAACGTAGATATTAAAATTGTAAGGATATTTAATACCTACGGCCCAAACATGAACCCGGAAGATGGCCGCGTGGTATCTAACTTTATCGTTCAGGCGCTTAAAGGAGAGAATATTACCATTTTTGGTGATGGACAGCAAACACGTTCATTTCAATATGTAGATGATCTTGTAGAAGGTTTTATAAGGCTAATGAATACACCTAAAGGCTTTACAGGCCCGGTAAACATAGGTAACCCACATGAGTTTACCATGTTGGAGCTGGCTCAGAACGTTATAGAGCTTACAGGTTCGTCTTCGCAGCTTACCTTTATGCCACTACCGCAGGATGATCCTAAACAAAGGCAGCCGGATATTTCGCTTGCTAAAAAAGAATTGGATTGGGAGCCTAAAGTACAATTGCGTGAAGGTTTGGTTAAGACCATCGAATATTTTGACGATTTGTTAAAGAACCCAAATAAATAATTTGGGTATCTTCCTTACATTGCCCAATAATTTTATGCTATGCGGTTTAACAACTTTCAGAAAATAGGTGCAGCTATTTATTTTTTGGTAGTTGTTTGTATCACACTTATATCAGGGCAAAGGGATTTAGATGACAATTATAGAAGAAGGGCCAACTTTGACTTTTTCAGTCAGAAATGGCTTTATATAAACAATTTCAACACCATAGGTTACAAAAGGCAGGAGTTTATAGTTTTAGAAATTATTGGCAATACCCTGCTTTTTGTACCTTTTTTTACTGCGCTTTTTGTACTTACCAATAGGCGTATGGGCAATGTAAAGGCTATAGCTGTGTTGCTACTTACTATTTTAAGTGTAGAGGGTATACAGTTTGCGCTAAACCGTGGTGTTTTTGATATAGACGATATTATTTTAAATTTTGCAGGCGGTTTGGTTGGCCTTGCTGCATTTAATTTTATTTACAGGAAATATATTTTAAAATGAGGATTATAATTTACGGCATTAACTATAGCCCAGAGCTTACCGGTATAGGCAAATATACCGGCGAAATGGGCAGCTGGCTGGCACAACAGGGGCACGATGTGCATGTTGTTACGGCCATGCCGTACTACCCTGAGTGGGAAGTTCATGAAAAATATAAAGGTAAAAAATGGCATACCGAGGTTATAGATGGTGCCAAGGTGCACCGCATACCGTTGTATGTGCCTAAAGAGGTTTCTTCGGCAAAAAGGATATTTCATGAGTTTACGTTTATATTAGGCTTACTGCCAATATGGTTCTCCTTCCTTTTTAAAAAGAAAGCCGATGTAGTTTTTTGCATTGCACCACCATTTCACATGGGCTTTTTTCCGCTTATATATTCTAAGTTAAGAGGAGTGCCTATGGTATCGCACGTGCAGGACTTGCAGGTAGATGCGGCCAAAGAACTGGGAATGATAAAAAGCAAGACCTTCTTAAATATAATGTTTTCCCTGGAGCGGTTCCTGCTTAAAAAAAGTGCTAAAGTATCTACCATTAGCCTTGGTATGCAGCAAAAAATTGCGGCTAAGGGCATTAAGGCAGAGAACCAGATACTTTTTCCTAACTGGGTAGATGAGAACAATATAAAACCATTGCCTAAAGAACAATCGTTGCGTGCTGAGTTTGGTATAAGCAATGCCGATAAAGTAATTTTATATTCGGGCAATCTTGGTGAAAAACAGGGACTGGAAACCATTATAGAAACCGCGGTACATTATAAAGACCGTAACGATGTATACTTTTTAATAGTAGGATCGGGCGGAGCTAAAGAAAAACTGGAGCAGATGGTAAAAGATGCTGCTTTAACGCAGGTTAAGTTTTATCCGCTACAGCCTTACGAAAAGTTATCGGCACTATTGGCTACTGCCGATGCACACCTTGTACTGCAAAAAAAATCAGCTGCAGACCTTGTAATGCCAAGTAAGCTTACAGGCATACTTGCGGCGGGTGGCTGTAGTATTGTAACTGCAGAGCCGGGTACATCGTTATACCATGTTATACACGAGTACAATATGGGCATACTTACAGAGCCGGAATCGGCAACGGCACTAAAGGA
>Ga0265798_10002257_pt1 | contig 28671 bp, 21 predicted proteins | sample P3T30metagenome_FD_192430 | JGI IMG/M metagenome (GOLD analysis project Ga0265798, IMG submission 192430) | Plant litter microbial communities from East Loma Ridge, Irvine, California - P3 T30 | ecosystem: Environmental > Terrestrial > Plant litter > Unclassified | place: USA: California...
TCGGTAATCTCTTCCGCAGTCGAGATGCCCCATCCTTTTTCGGCTCATCCTATTTCGGACCTCAAGCTGCAGCAAAAATAATCGAAGAGCCCGCACCAGATCTTTCCTCCGGTATACGGCATGCTGCGGCCTCGGCGCAATCTTTCCGCGATGTTGGAGGCCCTTTTTCGCAGATCTGGGATCTCCTGGGTTTGCTGCCGCGCAACAAGGCCAGCGTCGATCGCCTCGTACATGTCTTCCTCGACGAGCTGAATTGGACCATAGACGCCATCCATCCCCAATCCTTCAAACACAAGTATGACGAGTTCTGGGAGCGTAAATTCGGCTTCGATGACTATGCATCTATCGATCTGAGGTGGCTGGCATTGCTGTTCATCGTGCTTGCGTACGGTGTTTTCCTCGACTGCCCCCATCCAAAGAATGGCGAAGTGCAACGGGAGCTTCAAGAGACATCACTACGCTTCTACTGGGCAGCAAGACGCGCTATAGTCATTGCACCAACGTTCTACGGAGAGTCGACAGATCTTGTTCGTGCCGGTCTTCTGGTCACACGTTATCTGATCCATTTGCGAAGAGTACCGGAAGCTTGGCTTACGACCAGTTTTGCCATGCGTATGGCCCAAGCACAAGGCATGCATATCGATGGCGAACGTTGGCGTCTCTCGCGTAAAGAGACCGAAACGCGAAGGCGTTTATGGAGCCATCTTTACACCTTGGATAAGACTATCGCGCTTGCCATCGGTCGTCCCTTCGCCATAGTTGACCAGCAATGTCTCGTCAAGAGAGCCACCAACGTCTGGTTGGACGACCAACCGGACGAGGACACGTCCGCCATCCCAGAACTACCAATGTCTGAGCCGACTCTGAGCGTTTACAGCTTTCTCGCACACGATCTGGCAAAGATTGTCGGCAGCATTCAAGAGCGTTGCTTTGGTCTCTTTACCGTTTCGTACGACACCGTCATTTCGCTAGACCATGAGATTGTCGACTGGGAGGCAAGATTACCAGACTACTATCACCTGAAAACTCCAGATACATCTATGGATGGCACGCACCCCTTCCTGTACTGGAATCGCTTGCATCTCCACTCCATGTACCACTTCGCCCGCGTCACGCTTCATCGACCGTACTTGCTGCGCCAAAGTATCACCAATCGCTTCAGACATAGTCACGATGCGTGCATATCGTCAGCATGCGCTGACCTTGCCATGCGCATCGATTACTTCCAACAGCCATTGAATGACCGTCTGAAGTGGACTTTGGGTCCACACCACCTCTTCAACAGTGCTTTAGTCCTCGGAATAATCGCTGTCAAAGATCCACATTCGCCTAAATGTCGCGCGATACTAGAGGACCTCTCCGCATATTGTGAGATGCAAAGAGCTGATATATGGCTCAATGAGTTCGCGTTAGCTGAGGTCAAAATCATTGAACTCTGCATCAAGAAAGCGAATCAGTTTCGTGCTAGTCGTACTGAGACACGTCCCAATACAGCAGACAATGCGCCACCTGCCGTGCATGGTGCCAATACCATCGACCTGACATCACCGTATACGGAAGATAGCTCGGTAACGGTGCCAGATCTGCCGGCGATAGGTGCAGGTGGGCCCTTCCAATGGCATGCCCCTCCATGGGGTGACCCATCTTTCACCACCTTGTTTGAGCCAGCCGATTTACAACACTGGGAGAATGTACTGGATAACATCACACAAGAGCAGATGCTGTTCGGCTTCCAATAGCGCATCACGCTCTGTAGATACTGCCGACCCCGCCAATGGTGCAACCATGGTTTTGGCATATCTCGTTGCTCTCTAAGAAGATGATACTACTGTTCCACTTGTATGTCATGTAGCCTCGCTGTCGGTATATACTCTAAGCTTCCTCATAAGCTACGGGTGTAACCAGACTTCCCATACTATGACTCATTACAATCCTCAGATCATCTCCCGGTTTGAGCCATACCTTCGGCACCTTGCTGACACCAATTCCATGCGGCGTACCCGTCATGATTACAGTACCTGGCTCCAGCGTCGTTCCTTGGCTCAGATATGCCACTATTTCTGGTATGCTGAAGATCATATCGTTCGCCAAAGAGTACTGCATCGTCTCGCCATTAAGTACCGTCTTCAGCTCAATATCGCCGGGGACTGGTATCGAAGACGCGGATACCAAGCATGGCCCTATTGGCGCGAAGCCATCAAAGCCCTTGCCGAACCCCCATTGCGCGCCGTTGAACTGGTGTACTCGCGCTGTCACGTCATTCGAACATGTGTAGCCCAGCACGTAATCCATCGCATCTTCTTTGCTCACGTTCTTGGCTGGCTTCCCGATGACAACCGCAAGCTCGGCTTCGTAATCGGCCTGGCCATCTGTCGCCTGATGTGGAATGACTAAAGGCGCATTCGGCGCACCTAGGCATGTCGAAGGCTTGAAAAACAGCGTCGGGTGGTCAGGAAGGTCCAGGTTCATCTCTTTGGCATGTTTTCGATAATTCAGGCCTATGCAGCGGATGGTTCCGACTTCTGCTTTTGAAAGCGGTGGCAGTAGTCTTGATATCGTGTAGGTCACTAACGTTGGCTGGGTATCCACGGAGAGTACCGACGATCCTGTGAAGACGCGAACTTTGACTTCCGATCCTAAAGCAAGAGCTGCGCCGACTGCGACTTGTTAAACATAGCAAGTAGAGATTAGAAATCGACATACCATCCAGCTCAGCATCGATGGGCTCGCCGATATGCTCAGCACCGTCTTCGGTTGCGACAAACCGCACTAAACGACCCCAGCTCTACTACTTGTTAGTAAAGGGCTTTGATCATCCACGTTGATCGCGTACCGTCTTCACACCACTTGCGATATCTATAGATCCCATGTTTTGAAGCCTCGTGTGATTGATTGTTGGTGTTTTGGATTGTTTCTGACGACTATTCTTGGGCCTACTCCCTGGGTACTTGTTCCCTTTTAGTTCGCACCGCAACAGTTGTCCTGAAGGCGACGGCGTGCATCTCCGCTGCTTATCGATCGGGAATTGATGGAGAGGCCGACACCCCTGCTCGAGCGGGTCACTACCCCACCACTCATACGCGCGATGCCGGGTAACGTTATCTGAGGCGTTCTTTCCCGGTTGACAAGCAAACCAAACGGGTAGCCATTGAGCTGCAAGCCTATTGGAGCCGTGCCACGACGGAATGACGATACGACGAGAGCACTGCAAACCTTTCCGATACGAAAAACAATATATAATTATTTACGATACTTGCTAGAACGATGCGGAAATAGTCAGACGGGGACTCTTCCTCTACTCCAGGCTTCACTTCTCTGTGCCTTCTCAACCTTCAACACTGCTTCCGTAAAGCCTTTTGGGTGTCCTTCTCCTTCTTTTTGGCCCTGGCGTCCGAGTTCAGCCTTTCTTGCTGCACGTGCGGTGGGCGGGCATAGGTCTGCTCGTACTGTCCAAGCAATGGCTCCATTATGGCAGGATTGCCCAATTGACCCATCATGCCAAGATCCATCATCGATCGTGAGCTGAACTCGTCGATGCGACGTTCACCAGGAGGCACGTTCGCCAAGCTTGTGTCAATTGGCCCAAATTGACTACAGCGGTTCAAATCGACGTTGATCCGCCGAGGTGTTGGGGGTGTCACCGTCATGGAACCCGGTGAGCCCATTGTTGGTTCTTGGGTCGGATTCATGCCAGGAAAATGCACTGGTTGCTGCGCCCACCCAGATCCCTCCTCTTGCTCGCCAAGCATACGCTTCGTCATCGGATTCCGGCTGCGAGGAGGCGGTGGTGGTCGCGATGGTTCTGTACCTGCAGAAGGACTGGCCAGCTCCAAAGGCTTTGGTGGAACAGGAGGAGGCTGCTTGCGAATATCCAACGGCTGAGGGCGCAATTCGGAAGCGCACCGAAGACTATCCATCGAGCTTCTCACTCTCGATTGACAGACACTAGGCGGAGTTACTGCATTGCCGTTCACGTCCGAAATCTGGGACACAGTCGATTGATCCAGCGACATTGGCCTCGACGGTATCGTCGCTGTCAGCGGAGGTGACGTTACCGACCGCTGCAATGTAGATGGTCGAGGAGTGTCGACCTCTTCACTCTGCTGTCCGGCCATTTCTGGTTGCAGCGGCCTTATGGTTTCAGGTGTGCTCAATACGGAGCGCGTTGGATCTGCGTTCACGACGTGCAGACTCTGTCTCGCAGGCCAGGGACTGGCGATAGTACCCACGTCTTCATGAGCCGGAGAAACAGGAAAACGGTCAATTTCTCTCGCTTCGTGGATTACAGCATTTCGAGCTGATTTGGAGGACCTGGCAGGAAACATCTTTCTCTTGTTCTTCCAAAGGTTGCTTGTCGCTTCAGCTACACCCTTGACGTAGAACTCTGCCCCTTTCTGCTCGACAGCTTTCACGCCCTTGTTAGTCTGCCTGCTCTTATTAAAGACTTGCTTTAGTAGATTCTGGGAGGGCTTGGGCGCTTCGGGAAAGTTATTGATGGTCACGCTGACCGGAGCGTTGAATATGTTTGTCACCGGGTCCTGCCGCAAGCCAGACGAGATCACGTCAGACGAACTGACAGCATCAGCAGCAGTGGCTGGCGGTGGGTGCTCAGCAGCAACGGAAGTAGCGTGCTGAGATCTTGCAACAGGCTTACGCGTAAAACTTCCCTGAGACGTGCGAGACGACGGCGGTCGAATAGCAGATGAGGCTTCGCTTGAACGTGCAGATGACGAAACGGGTGTGAACGGACGGTGGTCTGGTCCTTCCCGCTGAGAAATATCTCGGTCCCAATGATTCCAGAGATCGGAGAGAGTGACCTGTGGTGTTGAAACGCGCTGAGGTGCCTGCGTTTCCTGGGCTGTGAAGAATGTCCCTCCGGACGATACCGTATTCAGCCGACTCGGTACACCACTTGCTTGCGACGATGGCGGATATGCGCCAGGGAACGATTCGCTTCGCGTAGACACATTGGTTCCCTGCAGATGACTGTTACCCGCAGTTTGGCCCTGGAATGAGGGCACTGAAGACACATTGCTGGATCCCCTATTGCCCAACGGGCGTCGAGACACGACACTTTCTTGCACAGGCGTCTCAGAAAATGCTCTCGTCACGCTGCGAGGTGCTCTACTGCTCGCGTACGAAGGGGGGTATGCTCCTGGAAGTAAGGGCGTCCCAGCAATCGGCCTTGAATCGAGCACCGTACTAGCAGCCGCCGAACCGGTCTGGGAAGGAGACGGAGGATAAGCGCCAGGATATCGGAGAGGCTCTTCGCTAGTCTGCGACTCGTTCGGGATATCATGGGATACCTCAAACGACTCCACTCTCCGCGCAGGATTCTCTTCTACCGTATGATACGATGGCGGACGGCCTGATGAAACTGATCGGATGGAAGATCTGCTTCTATCAGAGGCTGGTGGTGTAAGAAGTGCACCAGGTGGGTATGGCAGCCTGATATCTATCCTGCTGTGATCCGTCGTGGTTGTGGCGGTGACGATGTTAGAGCGTCGGGCTTGGTCTGCTGCCACTGATCGAAGACTTGCTGGTCGCGATGCAGATGCCTCTGAGATCGGTGTTAAAGGCCGATAGAGTACATTCGGGTTGTCAATGAACTCCTGAGCATCGGCCACCCTCCTTTGTTGCTGCTCAGTGACCGGACCTGGAGGATATGACGCCATGGCCCCCAAAACTGGACGGTCTTCTGAACGCTGGGTAGCCGATGGCTCGCCTGGTGGTCCAGAGGTTTGTTCTTGCTCGCTCACCCAGCGCAGCATATCCTCTCGAAGTTGCCCGACCTGTGCAACTTCCCGAGAATGTTCTTCATCTTGACTTTGTCTTAAAGCCATCTGCAGCTGCTCGTCCTCGCTCAGGCCACGCACAGCGTATGCCTCCTGAAGGCGCGCAAACTGTTGTTCATGTTGCCGCTGCTCAGTCTCGGCTGCCACCTTGCTCTCGACGATGGCTTGATCAAAGATCTCTTGGCGTAATCGTGCAGCTTGAGCCCGAGCACGCTCATCCTTTAGAGACTGTAGTTCAGCTTTTCGGGTAGCATTGCGTTGCTGATCGGCAGCTAGGGCCTCAAGCTCCGACTGCTTTTGAGCTTCGAGAAGTCGTTGTTGGTCCGCCTCTGCGTCAGCATTGCGTTTCTGATCCGCCTGTTCGGCCTCTACCTGGCTGATGGAAAGCGCAGCAAGAGTATCCTCGCGTTCCTGATGGACAGCCTGTGCTTCACGCTCAGACTGCCTTTGAGCCTCGAGAAGGCGTTGGTGGTCCGCCTCCGCGTCAGCATTGCGTTTCCGGTCCGCCTCTTCTGTCACTACCCGGCTGACGGAAAGCGCAAGAAGGGTCTCCTCGTCTTCGTCCTCGGGCTGACTGGCGGCCCTAGCGCTCGTAGGACGAGGTGGCACTCCATCTCCCATTGTAACTCGGCTCGCCTGAAGAGCGCGATTCATCTCTTCTTCCTCGTTCTTTGCGACGTCGGCCGCGACCCAGGCCAAGTCTTCAGGAGCGAAGTCCTCGTTTTCGTCGTACATTTCGATGCTTGGGCCTTGGTCTTGGAGCTAGGGGATATGGATATTGAGTTGGGCGGGCCGGCGCAGTCTTCTAAGCGATTGTCGGAAGAGGTGAGGGCGGGGCGATGTGCGAGGAGAGCGGTAGTCGCGGTACAGCCGGTGAAACCAAGACTTTGGGAGCGCTGGTGGGTGTAAGGGTGGAGGGGAGCCAAGGTGCTTGAGTGTAAGAGACGGGCTATTTATCAGTAGACGAAGCACCCTCTGGGTGCCCGTGCTCATTTGCATCTCCTAAACGGGCCCATGGCGAGGTGATATAATTTTCGTAACGTCATAGCAGCTCTGGAAAGCCTGCAATGACAGACGCTGGCCATGTGTGGTCATAGCATTTTCCGGACAGTGAGCCAGGGAGCTCACTTGGCGTGAAGACCACTGGAAGAACCCCGAACATCGTAACCGATAAGTGATCTGAAAGCTTGGACTACCATATACTGTTGTATTGTATATACTGACGAAGAGGGTGGACCGACTCAACCGTTGATGCGAGGTCGTAGCGCCAACATATAGCATACGAAACATCACTTTCCCCGCCCAAGAGGTTTGTGTGTCGACACATTCGTTGCTGTTTGCATGCGCGCTTGTATTTGGTGTTTGGCGTAGGACTCTTTCCGCTGACGCCGTTGCTCTGTTTGCGCGACCACTCCTCGTCCTCAGTCGCTAGTATTTAATCGCTCTCAAATTTGGTATTTGTCGCAATTCGACTGGGTTTGATGTCCAGAAGCAGTCCACCAGCTATAATCCACATCCTGTAGTCAACACGTCCACGACTTGCTTTCGGAACTCAATCATGCCTTCGATTGGATCTTCATAGTGCCAAGTAAGACACTTTGACACGACTTGCGCGTAAGCCTTTCCCATCTCTCTCTCGATTTCGGTACTGTTGGCCCAATCTAGTATCGCATTGTGTATACGATTAAAGAGATCCTGCTGCTGTACTATGCCGAAGATTGGAAACTTCTCTATGCGGCGGGCGAAGACTTTCGCCATCGTCCGCCATAGTCCAAGCTCTAGAAGAACCACGCCCAGTGAGTAGATCTCGTGCTCGTTGGAATATTCTGAAGATGGTCGGCCAAAACGGTCATGATGGCGGTACAGGTTCGGCTCCAACGGGAAGTGCGTGGCCTCGAGGGGTTGGAGGACACCCCAGCCAACAAAGAAGGGAGACAACTCGAGATCGTTAAACGATCTTGGCAGCATTACGATACTGCGCGACTGTACGTTCCCGTGAACCCAGCCGGAGGCATGCGACTCGAGTAGTGTGCTTGTCAGCGCTCTTGCGATGAGAAAGCGACTTCCTATTGAGGGTCTCGCGGTCGGACCCTTCGAGATCATGTCATACAAAGACGGTGGGTTTGATGCCCAAGGATGGCTTTGCGGAGCGCGGTAGATGATCAGACTCCTTCTGTTGAGTGGATCATCGATGAAACCCATACAGCTTAATGTATGCAGCTGGTAGCCGTTCTGGGCGTCGCTCTTGACGGATACGTCAGTCTGATGAGGAGCTTGTAGCAACCACGTCAAATGACACATGTACTCAGCAGGCGTCTCGTCGTCCGATCGCGTTTCAACAAGAACGTCGACTTCATCTCCACCGTCATCGTATATCGTCTTGATAAGGCCATGCGATGGCTGCCCAGTGCTGATCGTTTCTCTGAGCGCGCCAACGAGCGCAGTATAGTCGCCCGAAGGTTCTGCACCTGCTCGATGCTGGCGTTCGAGTTGTTCTGCCACGCCAAGAATAGCAGCCTGCCTGGAATTACCGAATCCTGGATCCGGAGGTCCGATGCCAAGGAAGACAATTTCCAGAGTTTGACGAAGCCGATGTGTCCATTGCAAGCAATTCAAGGTGAGTGTGGCCATCTCCTCTTCTCCGAACAATGCTTTGTATAGCCCTGGCCGCGCCTTTTCTCGCCAGAGTTGCGAGCGTTCTTTCATTTCGTCTCTCCAGCTCTTCTTTTCATGCTGAACATCTAGTGACGCAGCACGACCGCGCTTCAGATCCTCAATGCTTCTTTGCCCCGCACCGGGGGTGGGACTCTTGCCGATGTACCTCCACGCCTCCCGATGTGCGGCTAGAGACTTGTTGAGCGAGTAAAGAGAGTGCTCTACATCACTTGGTAAGATACGATGTAAACGACTGTCGCGTAAAACTCCGGTTAAGTCGCTGAAGCAGACATTCGAGAACACATCCAGGAACACAAGCGTCTCGTTTAAAAAGTTCGTTGTATTAGTTACGCCGCTTTTGTCTTTCGTGACGTCGCGGACAAAGATCAAAGTGGCGCAGATGACTACAGCGACGTTAGCATCGTGAATCTAACTCCATTGTCTCCTGTTCCGTGTTTGAGAGCAGACAAACGATTAGTCAAAACCTTTTTAGTTCAGCCATCTCTTGCACAATGTCGTGAAATACACGAAGCTTAGAACGTGGTAGGTCGTTGATCGAGGAGTTCAAGCGATTATTGACGGTGACACGTACGATGAAGGAGTTCGAGAGATGCGCTGACATGGTCCATAGCGTCCTCTCGTGTTTGAATGGCGTCGCAAACTGCCCAACAAAGTTTGACCTCAATCGCCGCTGATGGATTGCAATGAAGTCGCAGGAAGTGAGAAGTGCATTAGCGGCGCAAGCTGTCACGAGGGTGAGCGAACGGCAGTGCGGCGTCCCATCGTCGCGCTAAGCCACCACGCGGGCGCGTTGCACCCAGCTAAGATTAAGTTACCCCGCCGCCGCATGGCTGTTACGAACGACTACGAAACGTGATAGGCAGAATCCTGACGTGATTTGACGAAAACAAGTAGAAGGAGATGAGGAGCTGAAAGGGAAGTGGGAAGATTGGCAGCTATCCAAGGTCGGGCGCGCGTTCGCGATGGGGACGTCATTGCCCGTGCACAGTTTCGAAGACACTAAACTCACCTGGGCAGTACGTGCGGACTTGACAGGACATTCGCTTCTGCGCCGCGTCTTCTCTTCTCACGATTGTCAGTTTGCAAGATGCGAGACAGTCCACTTATAGGGTTTGGATTAAGTACATAGTCAATCTACACTATCTTGGTACCCGCCAAATAGACAGCACGTGACTGACGTCATCGATCGCGCGACGTGCGGGTCCCCTTCCTTCTCGACCTGTGTTCTCACGATGCCAGGAGTCCACCTTACGAAAAGGTCTTCATAAGCTCAATATCTACGCGGCTTCTATCCTGCGATATGGCGGCTGTGTATCATCTGGTCATATGCCCATGGTATCACGTGGCATATTTCTAAGCTCCATTTCGATTAGAAGCCGAAATTGGTACTCCTTCGTTTACCACGTCTCACTCTGTATACATCTCCAGTGCTCGGTTTGCTTGGCTGGTCTCTCTGCGCATCTACATCGGAGCTTGTGAAGCGTCCAATCAGTCTCCGTGCGAGGCCAGGCCGCGTCTCTCTTTCCCGTTCCCGTTCCCGTTCCTTACTCCGCCCTCTTTGTTCGTGATCGATTACCTCGGGGACGCCCTCACCTCTATCTGCATATGAGTCTTTCATACTCGGTCCTTGTGGTTTATCGCAAAGTCGACCGTGCACGCCTGCTCTGCCAGAGCGCCAAGAATAGCTAGAGCCGATCGACTCGGTTGGAGAAGTTGAGCGTTTACCTGGTGGCGCGAACATCCGCGTGGGAGCGGACCGGAAGGGCTTCGCTGGACGAACATGTATCGTTGAGTGTCCTTGTGATGACGAGCCGATCAAGCCAATTGGGGGCAATGCTGTAGCCAAGTCACCCAGATTGAGGAAGTGCAGACTCGAAGAGGTCGAGCTGTGTGTTGAGCTGCGGATTAAGTCGTTGTTTGTCATGCTGGTGTCTACAGCACCTGCTGATGGTATTGTGTGAGGTCGATTTAAGCCAACTCTCTGGTTGCGGTCATCGCCATGGCTCTCCTCCGCACTCTCCTCGCCAGTGAAACTGGACGTAGTCGTGTGGAATCCTATTTCTAGCCCGGGTACGAAGTTTTGCTGCCTCCCGTCTGTCGAATATGTTTCGGTCTGCGAGCGCGTTTGCCATTCTTGCGAAGACTGCCGCGACATCTGCGCTGCCAAGGAAGGTGTGCCAATGACTTGGAATTGTAGAACAGAACTCTAGGTGTTATTGCTAGCTCCCAGTATTGTTGTCAAATCGAGCGATGCGATCAACACATCGTATGAGCAGTGTGAATGAATGGTACGGTCCATAGTACAGTTGCCGGAGCGATTACCCACATAGGCGATGGCGTGAAAGATAATGAAACAACTCTATCAGTGCCATGCTCGCAATGTGAGCAAGGTAGCCCAGCCAAGTGTGTCGAGTGAAAGAAAAGACATATCTGATCCTCCAACGGTCTTACCGTGTTCCATTCTCGCGCAAGAATGAAATCAAACCAATGTTCTGATGCTACTTCCTAGATGCACTCTAGCTTTCGATACACTGAATTTCTCTCATCGAAGAGCCTCAACTTTTCGGGTTACTACTGCAAAGGTTCAATATCACAAAGCTCTTAGTCGGGATGAGAAAACTTTCTCCTAAGATGTCGCAACCAGCGTTATCAGGAGGGCTCTCATATTTGTCTGCCTCCTCCGGCATCCTTCTCGACAAAAGCGGGTATATCCTAAAGAAGTCTCTTCATGATACATTATTGCGCTCGCGCGACATATATTTGGTTGTGTGAATTTTGGAGTCTCTCGACGCGGGAACCGATTCAAGAGATGTGAATATCAAATTCGATCAGAATAATCGAGTTAGCATAGTCTAGACAGTAGTATGCATTATCCTGGGACCCAAATCGAGACCCACATCCTAGCATCAAGGCCGCGAACGTTGAGATTAGGCCACTTGCTGGTAACACTAGTGGAAGGGCATACCCGTGCGCTGTTGAGATCGTAGCCTCTACGTCGAGTGTCGAGCAGACGATTTAGTTGTTTGCTTCAAGGTCGAAGCTCAAATGCGTCCTTGACTGTACTTACTGTTAATGTGTCGGAGACCATACCTAGGTACCTAGGTATGATGATGTTGGTAGGATATTTTATGTGTATTGATGAAACTTCGAAGACATACCGTGAGCGATTGGAAAGAGGCATATCCCACGCGACTGTTTGAGCGACGCGAAGGTTTGCCTTCTCAACAGTGGCCTGAGTAACGACCAGCTCTCACCCCAATTCCCACAAGACGTATATTCAGAGACGAGATCATGGGCGAGAAAGACGTGCGATGAAACAAGGCGGAGCGAAGAGCGATTGCTTGTTGTGCTGTGTTCATATGACATTACATTATTCGTGTGGTAGGCCGACGCGTCGATGACGTCACGGCCCAAAATCTGCTTGATCGTCCATAGACGCGAGCTCCGCTACCTCTCCATCACCACGCCCCCTAGCTACCACCAACCACACCCGCGGCGATGGCGGCCGTTGAGTACGAGACTGCGCGGCGCTACGCTTCGGCTTCTGAGGCTCGAGACGAATCGCGCCCTACCACGAGCTGACGACGCGATGGGTAGCACCCGACACCTCCGCTCCATCCCGCACGCGCCGACCCGATGCAGCCGCACTGCAGACCCCGATGTATTCGGTCATGGACACCTTCCACCCATATATATATACAAGAGGCTCAAGTCTAGTGAGGCTTGATGCCACCGGGCGGTGCCGGTTTGCTGGCGATGCGCTTATCCTGCTCTTCTTTAGGGAGCGTATCCCATTCGGCGACGTTCTTGTCCTATGCGATGTCAGTAAAGATGCGTGTATAGAAGGTCGCTGTCAGACTTACCCATTCTGCTACACACTCAGGCTTCCAGTTACATTGCTCTACCTCGCCGTACATGGGGTGATTGCGGCGCGGGTGGAGTGTCGGCCATCCCGAAGCATGATAGTGATGCTTTACCAAAGCCCCCCTTGAGTCATGGTTACCGGAGTCCGAGTGGCCTTGGCCGGCTGCGAAAGCTTCCACATTCAACACTAGGATGCCATTGACGAGTCTCGACTCCGCAAGATTGTGGAAGAGGTCCCAGGTAACCGGCTTGCCTTGATTCTGTGCAGTCATCTGCTCCAATACAGCCTTTGTGAACGCAGAAGGACCCGTCCCGCTTATGACCTCGTCGAAGTCTAGCTGCAGCTCTGATATCTCGACCTCTTTCTGATGCGACAGCTCATGTAGCCACGCTTGTATGTTCTCCATGAGCCTCATCATGACTGGCAGTCTGGGCTTGGCGGCGAACGTCCATTGGCAAAAGGACTTGCACTTGCCACCAAGGATGGGGTGCTCGGCGAAGGTTGGCTCGTCAATCTCGACACCAATAATCATATCGACCTCCTCCTCAATGTACCGCTCGGGTATGAATCGATCGATAGGACGGAGACATTCCACATCTATGTCGGCATACACACCACCCTCGGCGTACATGACGAGATAACGAAGCAAGTCAGCCTTGATGATCGTTATGTTAAGCTCTCGGTAAAGGTTGACAAGGTCTGGTCTGTTGATACCGTGAGCGCCGTAGTGGAATTCGAGGTAATCGTTCGCGTTATCGTCCGTCAAAACCTCGTACCGATACCGGGGGTTCTTCGCCGGCCAGGTCTTCGCTGAATCCGAGTCGCGTTTCTCGAAGCCTAGAGGGCCGACCTTCCATGTCTGCCAAATCTTCCTCGGAATCACATCACTTTTTAGCTGCAGTGGCTGTTGATATCTGAGCTCGCGCCTGTAATTGTTGGCAGCCCGAATGGGTGTAGTAAAGAAGTGTGTATTGGCGAAGAACAAGAAGATGAAAAGCAGGGCAAGATATGCAGGCAGGACCCTTCTCACTTGGCTCGTGAGCTTGCCCGAGAAGTGCGCTGCAATTGGGGAATGGGGAGCCATTGCAATATTGAGGTGAAGCTTGGGTGGAGGTGCCCTGGGTCGCGTGCGCATGCTGTGGTTATTACAAAAAGCAGGCGACTATTTCGATCCAGCCATCCTGAGTCTTTGAGAGATTAGCTCACTGACTATCTTTTCCAAGACCCTCCTGTCGTTTTTACATTCGGCCCTTGCGCCCACCAATCCCCGCGCAGCTCTACTTCCTCGGTACATCGGTACAACTGTTGAATGCAGGACCAGCCTCGTGACGGGTGTTCAATAGCGCATGTGCGTCGCATGGCTAAGGAGCCGCCTGCATCATTGCGGCGGCGATGTTGGGTCAAGACGCCTAGGCTAAAGCTTCTCTAGATGATCCCTGCAAGATGGTCGGAGGCGTCGACACAAACGGTAGTATCCCCACTCAAGCCCCGCACCGGACGTCTCTCATCAGGAACGGCCCAACTGTATTGTCTATGATATCAAACTGTCTTGATTCGTGGGCTGTTGACTTCACAAGATGGTGCAACCTCGGATCCTTCTGGGGTATGATGCCAAGTTCAACATGCCCCGCTTGCATGATCGACTCGACCTGGACGATCGCTTTATTAAACTTACCGTTGTGAACCACACATGCTGCCTCGGTTGAGGGAAGCTAAAGGCATAGCTCCCGTCAGAAAACTACGCGTTCTCTAGCCTCGCGCGACACCCGCACCATTCGCTCGTGTACCAAGCGTTTGTGGGATTCTTAGATATTGACCTTTACATTCGATTGAAACCACAGCTGCCATCACTTCTGCTACCGCTTCGGATTCAGCTATGCCAGCCACACACCAGGGCTTGCTCGACAAAGGTTGCCTTGACGATGTCAAACTCTCGCCGACAATATGGAAACCAGTACGAACAACGAAATTGAGTCTCAACGCAGTGCGTCCCGAATTCTTGAGCTTACGCTCAATAACGAAGAGCAAGCCTGCAAGACCAACAGCATGGCTGGATGGCCTTAGGGGCTTTGCGGCGTTCTTGGTGTACCTGCACCATAACCAACTTTGGTCTCATGGAGGCAAGGGCAATCAAGCATTCGAAACTTCGTTTGGCTACGATGGGAAATACTACTCGGCAGCATTCCCATTCTTTCGACTCATATTCTCTGGTGGTCACTTCGCAGTGGCTATCTTTTTCGTCATCTCAGGATATGTTCTTTCACTCAAAAGCCTACAACAAATCCATGAGGGCCAGATCTCAAGTGCGTCGAACACCGTCGGCTCTGCCCTTTTCCGCCGCTGGCTTCGACTATACCTTCCCATCATCGTCGTCACCTTTGCGTGGATGTCGTTCCGCCATTGGAGTGGAATATCTGTCGATATGCGCAATATGGAACCTACGTTCCGCGAGGATGTCATCAGCTGGTATCGAACTTTCAAGAACTACAGCTTCGTCTTCTCTACGAATATCTACGAATTTACAGAGCCCTACCACCCTCATTCCTGGTCAATTCCGATTGAGTTCAAAGGATCCATTATCGTCTACACCGCACTCTCCGCTCTTTCCCGATGCACACGCAATGCTCGCCTCATGTGCCAGGTGGCTCTGGCCTTCTACTTCCTGTACGTGGTAGACGGCTTCTACGGAGCATTGTTCATATCCGGAATGCTGCTCTGCGACCTCGACCTGCTGGCCGAGCAAGACCAGCTTCCACGATTCCTCAGTGCGCTGGCTGGGTTCAAGGAGCTCATATTCTTCCACCTCTTCATCGCTGCACTTTACCTCGGCGGTGTACCAGCATTTGATGCACCCGACATCGATCACACAGTACTCATCTCAAAATCTCCTGGATGGATCTGGCTGTCGCATCTCAAGCCTCAAGCTGTCTTTGACGCCAAATGGTTCTACCTCTTCTGGGCTGCGTTCTTAGCCGTAGCGTCGATTCCACGACTACCATTGCTGAAGCGCTTCTTCGAGACCGGGGTTTGCCAGTACCTCGCGCGCATCTCATTCGCGCTGTACCTAGTTCATGGCCTAGTCATCTGGACAATAGGAGACCGAATTTATGCCGCGGTTGGGCTTTCAAGACCGTTCCACCAGGACGGTCTCCCAGGATGGGTCGACAAGTTCCCGCTTCCCAAGGGGGGGCCCATGGGGCTCGAGCCCGCATTTTGGCTATCGCAGCTAATTATCCTACCCATTACGCTGTATGCAGCCGAGGTTGTCACGAAACTAGTCGATGAGCCCAGCGTCAAGCTGGCAAATTGGCTTTACAGATGCACCATCCAGCCACAAGTCTCCCCTCCAAAACACCAGCGCAGCTACTCTGTACGTTAGAAGAAATTGAAATAGTCTTCATCCACAAATCTTCGTTTGTGTCATCGCAATGCGGTGGCCGACTATCGACTCCTCTAGACACTTTTGGCTCGGCTTCATGTGATGTTGGCACGCCAGGGGCAACCCGTCACGGCGCTACTGCAGGTGCTAAACGGGTAAGATGCATTATCATGTTGGTGCAAATGTTTATTGGTGATCCAAAGTGGAGATTGCTCCGAAGCGGCGCCCCATGGGGTACTTGCTCGGCATGGACTGGTGGTCCTTGCTCGCCTGCCGATCATGCTGACGGCAGCACCCGGAATTGGCGACATCACCGTGCGTGATTAACTCGACCCTTGCTCTCAATTGTGTTGGGACTTTGATCAGGATCAACAGGTCGTCGTCAGTGTCACTGTTCCATTCAGGCGACATGCACCTCTTTATCGGCTGGACTACGACACGGCTCGGCGCCCTAGCAGTTTGACCAAATGCGCATGTGAAGTTCCCCCCTCCTTTTCACAAAGGTTGCATCTAGACCTGACTAAAGGTCCATCGCGAAACCTGAACTGTACTTCCGTACACAATATGCGACGGCGACACAACATTACCCTAGCGACACTTGCTTGTCTCGGAACCGTATACCTTGTTGCACAACACCGATATGGTTTCTCATATGCGCATGGAGACGGGCACATTGACGGGATCGAGATCCTGCCATCGGACGGGCACCGTGTCTCCAACCATGACGATGCATCCGCAATCGGAGAGAAGGGCTTACTAGACGGTATTCGGCCGTCCAGTTTAGCCAACGCACATTCCGCTTCAGGCCTTCAACCGGAACCTTCCTTTGCGGGAGCCTCGCCATCGTTTAGCACGGAACACGTACCCGGAACGAAATACAACTTTCAAGACGAACTCCAACTCGAGCTCCCCACTTCAGTGCTCCAAAAGTACCTGGCACAGAAGCCTCGCAACTACAATTCCAATGGTCCGAGAGGGTATGCGTATGCAACTTTTCTCGCTACTCGCAATCCTTCCTTGAAGGACCCATATTTCCTCGCCATCCATTCGCTCATCTACCGGCTACTCTGGTCATCCCGCACACGTAGTAAAAAACACCCCTTCATTGTTTTCGTAGCCGAATATGTCACAGACGAGCAACGTGCGCTGCTTAAAGGAGCTGGCGCGCTAGTACGCGAGCTTCCGCCTCTTCACTGGGAATGCAATGTCGACGGCGTAGAAGATCGGTGGAAGGACCTCTTCGCCAAGCTCAACATGTGGAAAGAGACGGAGTTCGAGCGCATCCTCTTTTTGGATGCTGATGCCTTTCCGCTGTCTAACATGGATGAAATGTTTGAGCTTGCACCGACACAGAAATGCATACCAGAGAAGCTGCATCTCGATGACTTCCTGGAGGACGGCCCGGTATGCGAACCTTATATCTTCGCTGGCGTTGCGCAAGACCTCGATGCTAAGCACCCCAACATCAATGTCGGTTCGATGGTCTTCACACCTTCTTCGCGCATGCACGCTCGGCTGCTTCAAAATTATGTCAAGACTGACAACTACAACTGTTTGATGGCCGAGCAAGCATTCCTGAACTGGCAATTCGGTCCTGAGGGCGCGTATCCGGGAACGAAGTTGGAAAGGCAATGGGGCGGCTTCTTCCCCACCGAGGGAGAGGGCGATGGCTCGTTGAAAGTAGTGCATGAGAAGCTATGGATTGCAGAGCATGGGTGGATGAAGGAAGAATGGGAGAAAGGATGGAAGGATATGATTGCGTTCTATGAGAGTAAGAACTTCGCGAATGCAAGGAAGAGTGATGGTATCATTGTTGAGAGCAAGTGAGGTGTTAAGGCCTCAATATACTTGTACCTAGATTTTGCGCATGACGACCTTCGTATCTATGGTATTCTCATACCTACTAGAGTAATATAAATGTTAATGCTACGACATTCTGGATTAATCTTCGTGTCGCGATACAATCGGAGCAGGTATATACTTCAGCTTTCTCCTCACAAGTCTTACATCTCAGTAAACCCGCTGCAAAGATGGTCTGGAATACACGCAAAAGAAACTACTCCGAGCATGATGGACAAGAAATTCCCAAAGATCACGCAACAAAGAAAGCGAAAGCCAAAACCAGCGCGTCCGCAAAGAGCCATGAAAAGACGCCAGTATCGTATCCAACACTCTCCCTACTAGGTCTACCAGGCGAACTCCGTAACCATATATTCGAGCTTGCATTGACTGCTCCTTCCAGACATGTATCCCTCCTGCCCAGACCTCCCCACCAACGATCAGGCCAACAGCCACACCAGCATAATACGCAGCCCCACGCGTTCAACCAACTCAAAAGCGTATGCCGGCAACTCCGCAGCGAAACAGCCGACTTGGAACTCCGCTACAACGACGTTCTCGTAGACCACGCCTCGTCGCTCGCAGGTACCCTAGCACGTTGCACACCAAAGCAGCAGGCTTCGGTAAACTTCTCACTACACTACGGAAAGATGGAAGATACCATACCTATCTTGAGAAAACGCTGGATCAGCCCGGTCAAGTGGGATGACCTCGTTGAAATAGCACGTTTCTGCCGGAAACACCCACACATCCATGTCGCTATCAGTTTCGCCGACTTCAAGTATCCCATCAGCTCGAAGAAGAATCATGATCCGCTGGAGTACTTTCTCGCGACTGCGATGTATATTTCCATGGTGTATAGGCGGATAGATCTTACGCATCTGCTGCCGAGGGCGATGGCGGATAGGCCCATGTATGGCATCACAGCGCGTGAGGTTATAGTAGATAATGGAATCAATTTCGGGAAGACGTGGCCTGTGCCCGTGGATGCTGTGAAGGAGTTTGAGGCGGAGAATATGCGGTTTTTTCCGCGGTGGAAGGGTAGGAGAGAGGATGTGGTGGATAGAATTGCGAAGGAGTGGGCGAAGGCGCATCGGATGGACGGCGGAGCTGGGGAGGATTCGAGAGAACTTTGTGAGGCGGAAGTTAGACGGTGGTTTGAGGAGGGCATCTAGGAGGGCGATGCTTCTCCTTGACACCGCAACGTGAGTCACGTGCACCAGACTGTGCTTGAAGGTGAGATGTGTTCGTTATAGTTTTCACACAAAATGCAAAGCTGTGATCTACGCACTAGCCTCCGCAGTGCTCTGCCTTCCGGCTATACTTCCACCCTTCCAACTTCCCTTCGGGTCAATCTTATCCTGCACCCTACTTTGCTCGCCCTCTTTGCCCCAGCCACCGCCACCAGGCGTGTGGATGATGATGCGTTCACCAGGCCGCATGGCTGCCGTGTTTTTAGCACCCATGTTGATGTATCTGTACTCCACATCTTCCTTCCTGATATCGGCATCCTTCTTCAGCAGAGTTTCAACTGCACGGGAAGTGGTAGGCGCATGCGCATCCTCCACAGGTTCCGTTGGACGCTTGGAATCCGAATTTTGGTCGATAGCTTTCTTGTCTACCTTCTTCACCCAGATGTTCAGACCGCATGCGGCGTCCCCTCCTCCTTCCATACCGTATGGATGGTAAACTCTTCGTTCGCTAAGAATACTGACTTGGACGGGGATGCGGAACTCGATGTCCCTTATCACGCCCTCACCACCGATGTGCATACCCTTACCCGCACTATCTTCCCTGAGTGAGAACTCACGGAGCAGAACGGGGTATCTTCGCTCGAAGACCTCGGAGTCGGTAATTCGGGTGTTGGTCATGTGCGTATGAACACCGTTGGTGCCGTTCCAGGTCGAGCCTGCACCAGATCCTCCTGCAATTGTTTCGTAATATCCGAAACCCTTCGTGTCTTTGCGTTCGCCGCTCTTTTCGCCTTCTCCGTATGTTGTACCGCCAAATCCAAACGTAAGGTTATTGCAATCTCCCTGACTTGCAGCGCAGGCACGGAATGCTTTAAGGACGACGTCTGTCACGCGTTGACTTGTGAGAACATTGCCACCTACAACAGCGGCATTGTCAGACGGCGAGAGGAACGACTTCTTGGGGATGAGAACGTGAATAGGCTTGAGACAGCCCTGGTTCAATGGGATGTCCTCGCTGATCAGACAGCGCAGACAGTATATGATGGCTGAGTAGGTAACGGCTTCTGGCGCATTGATGTTTCCGTACACTTCAGGCCCTGTACCAGAGAAGTCGAAGACAGCTTCACCCTTCTCGGGATCAATAGAGACCTTCAGTCGTATTGGACTACCATCATCCATGAAGTCCTCTGCGCTAAGATCTTGACCCTCGAATCGCTTGTATACGTCCTTAAGCAGCGCGCGAACGGACTGCTCCGCATTGGCTTGTATGCTTGTCATGTAGAACTTGACGACTCGCTCGCCATAGTCCGACATTAGTGTGTTGATTAGGTTAATACCCTTTTGGTTAGCGGCGACCTGGGCCTTCAGATCATTGATGTTGTCACTGAGACATCTCGTACCCGAGCAGCCAGGATATTGGCCTGGTTCATCAAAGAGTAGCTCGGTGATGCGCTTCTCGTTGAAGTGTCCTTCTGACACCAGCTTCTCGGATTTGATGGCCGCACCTTCCTGGTAAAGCTCCTTTGACGCAGGGGGCATGGAGCCAGGAAGTATTCCGCCTATATCGGCATGATGTGCGCGGGAAGCGACGTAGAATATGATGTTGTCGCCACTGAACGCGGGTGTGATTACAGTGATGTCTGGCAAATGGGTACCGCCGAACATGGGGTGATTAGAGACAAGGACATCGCCTTTCTTCAGCTTGCCCTTCCAAATGGCGGCTTGTTTGCGGACGCAGGTTGACATACTTCCGAGATGCACTGGTAAATGAGGAGCTACACTGGCGTTAGCTGATTCGGTTTACTCCAGCGATGAACTTACCATTAGCGACTAGTCCTCCATCCGCATCGAACAGTGCGCAGGAATAGTCCAATCGTTCTTTGACGTTTGTTGACACACTGGTTTTCTGCAACGCGCGGCCCATTTGCTCAGCAATAGCCATGAACCGATGAGCAAAAATACTGAGCAATATCGGGTCGACTTCTTTCGTGTCGACCTGCTTATCTTGATCTTCCGTCTCACCAATGTTGATCACCACATGAGTATGGATGACAAGCGCAGTGGCACCAGGCGTCACGACGATGGTCTGCGTACCATCTGCGATGATTGCTGGACCCCTCAATCGATCGCCCACTTCTAAGTCTTCGAGCTTGTAGACCGAGGTATCTTGCCGGCCGCCTTCAAAGAAGACCTTTCGGGTATCGTAGCGCTTTGTGTCTCCTGAGAGGTCCTTTGGTTTGATCTCCTTGAGTTGCTGATCTACACTCTTCTCGAGACCTTCAAAAGTCTTGCCAATGCCGCGAGCTCGTACGTCATCGACAATGATGTCGCGATCTGGTAGAGTAAAGCCAAACTCTTGGTCATGCTGCTTGACGAAAGCCTTACCAAAAGCCCATTCATCGCCGTCGTACTCTTGCTCTGCCTCCTCCTTCGTCGGCTTGATGATCATGAGTGCCGACTCTGTTCCGCGATATCTCAGGTTCAGGTACTCTTCGAAGTGGACATGCTCTTCGTCAAAGCCCTGATCCCTAAGCGTACTCGTTGACTTGCTCTTCAGATCTGCCATCTTGTTCTTCAAGTACTCTCTTACATCCTTCTCGTCTGACCATACGGTAGACTCTGGCTCTTGTCTTTCGTCGACGACATCAGCGAGTGCCATGCCATATGCTGATAGCACGGACGAGTAGCGATGAATCAGGATTTGCGAGATGCCAAGTGCTTCGGCGATGGCGACTGCGTGCTGGCCACCCGCACCACCAAATGTGGCGAGCCTGTGCTTGCTTGTATCGTGTCCACGGGCTTCTGTCAGACTTCGAATCGGCCGGGTCATGGTCTCATTAGCGATCTTGATAAATCCGTTTGCGATATCGTCCAGCGACATCTCCTTCTCCTTATTACCGCCTGCGACCTCTTTGTTAATCTGCTCGGCCAATTCCTTGAACAGTTTCTCGCTCGCTTGTGCATCGAGGCCTTCGTCTTCATTCTTGCCGAAAATCTTGGGGAAGAAGTCGGGTAATAAGCGGCCAAGGAACAAGTTTGCGTCTGTGATGGTGAGTGGGCCACCCTTGCGGTAGCATGCTGGCCCAGGGTGTGCGCTTGCCGACTCCGGGCCTACGACGAACAGTCCGTTCTTCCAGAACAGGCGCGAACCACCACCTGCTGCGACAGTGTTGATGTCGAGCTGTGGAGACTGTATGGTAACGCCAGCTGTGGTGGTCTCGAAGACGTGGTCGTAGCGTCCCGCGCCGTATCTGCTCACGTCTGTACTGGTGCCGCCCATGTCGAAGCCGATGACGGGAATCTTGGTTTCGGGGTCGTATGACGTGAGCGCATAGCCAACCACTCCTCCAGCAGGACCAGATAGGATGGCTTTCAGGCCAGAGAAGATGTCGACGTCTACCAGGCCTCCGTCCGACTGCATGAACTCGCAGCGAGCGCCCTTGGAGCCCTCTTCGCGCTTCACACTCTTGGAGCCAAGACCGCCTTCGAAACCCTTGGAGAAGCCATCGATGTATTTCCGGATTGCGGGGGTGAGGTATGCGTCTGCGCAGGCCGAGGTAGCGCGTGGGACCAGTTTGATCATGGGCATAAGCTCGTGGCTCAAGCTGACGTGCTCAAAGCCAATGTCCCTCGCGATCTTTCCCACCAAGGCCTCGTGGTTGGGATATGTGTATCCATGCATCAAGCAGACGGCGATGCTCTTCAGTCCGCCATCGTAGACTTCCTGCAGTTGCTTCCTTATCGCCTCCTCCTGCGGTCGTTGTAGTATGCGCACAGTCTCGCCCGATAAGCCCTTGACTAGTTCTGCGCTGTCTCCGGCCTCTTCTATGCTCTTTGCCTGTGTCTGGTTTCTCTCCGGATCTTCGGCGTAGTCTTCCAGGGTGACGCGCTCATCGATCTCGACGACCTTCTTGTACAGCACCTCAGGCTTCCGGATATCCAGCGCGAAGATGTTCGGCCTGCTCTGATTACCAATCTCAAGACAGTCCTTGAAGCCCTTTGTGACCACCATGGCAATGTCCTCGCCCTTCCTCTCTAGCAGCGCGTTGGTGGCGACGGTGGTGCCCATGCGTATGCTCTCGATCTTGGACGTGTCGAGCGGCTGTCCACGGGGGATCTCGGTGCCGGTGAACTTGGAGAGGAGGCGGCGGATGCCTTCGAGCGGCGCGTCATCGTAGTTGGAGGGGTCGACGGAGAGGAGCTTGATGAGAATGTCGTCTTCCATCTTGCCCGTGCCGGGATTGCCTACGCAGTCCGTGAAGGTACCGCCGCGCTGCCTTGTCAGCTACAGTTGTACGCACGATAGTGAGACATACATCAATCGCGATGCGGATTCCCCGCCCACTGATCTTGGGAGTGGCCATGTTGACGATAGATGGTGAAGCTCAGGGGCGCAAAGGCATCAACAGGCACGGAAACAATCTTCGAAATGGACAAAAGATGATGCTAGGTCCTGCATGGCCCGATGCCGGCCACGCGCGACTGCACCACCCATGAGACTCGAGAGTGGGGTAGCGTTTGCTGCTGCCCCGCGACGTTTTGTCATCATTCGATTATTGATCCGTGGCAGGCGCATCATTGCTATCTCCGCGGCTTTCGCTGCATTGGGACTAGTGGCCGTCTCCATGAGCTAGGCCAGATATGTGCACAAGGCCCCCAGACAACCCCACCTTACCTTCGCCCATCTGGCGCAGGCAAACACCTACAAGCCAGCTTCACTGATTTCTATCAGATGCAAGAAGGTTGGAAACCGAGGAGCGTTTGAAAACTCGACATGTGGGCGCTATCGCACGTTCAGTTTGCCTGCATCCGAGCAATCGCTCACACCTCGCTCTATATCCGGACCTCACCCTGGCTAGCGCCTGCAACTCAGCCAGATCATATCAAGAACTATCCTTGTCGGCCGAGTCTTTATGGCTGCCGTATATTCATACCAAAAGACTCTCAAGGCAAACAGACTCCGCTGCCCCTCGTGATCAGAGCCCACGGTGGTGGCTTCATCGTCAACTATCCCGCAGCAGACGACGTCCTGGCGCGACATCTTGCTGATCATGCCAACTGTATTGTAGTCAGTATAGACTATGGCAAATCGCCTCAAAACAAGTTCCCCACGGCTTACGAGGATGTCGTCGCTCAAACGCTCGCCGTGATTGATGACCCAGAATTGCCCATCGATAAGTCAAAAGTCGTCCTCTGCGGCAGCTCAGCCGGAGGCAATCTTACCCTCGGCGCGGCCCAAGACTCGCGGCTCGTGTCCAAAGTTGTGGGTGTCGTATCGATCTATCCTGCCGTGGACTTCGGCCCCGATAGCGATGCAAAGATGGCAACTCGGCCAGATCCTGAAGTCCCTGATTTCATAGGAAAGAGCTGGGATGATGTTATGAAGCTGTACCTGGATGAAGCTCAGAAGGAATCCATGCAGGATGTGCGTTTGAGTCCAACGTACTTTGGTACAAGGGAAAGCTTGCCGCAGGAGATTCTGCTTATCGGAGCTGAGCATGACATGTTCTGCCGCGAGGTCGAAGTCATGGCTGAGAAGCTTGCGGGCGGCAGGCCTAAGAATCCGAACAAGGAAGGCTGGTCGGCGCCGGGGGTGCAATACTATAAAGTATTTGGCCAGCCACATGCATTCGAAGGCTTTCCTGCTAAGAATCCCGAAGCGGAGAAGGCGAGAATAGCTGCAAAAGAAGCCATGTTTGACACCATCTCACAGTGGCTGAAAACTACCTTTTCTAAGGTTGATAGCTACTAGCGAGACTTTGCTCGATGTCAGCGCTTGGGTTGTTCTTGACGTCTCTGTTCACAGTACGCGATTGAGAGTGTTGCAAGCGGATGCTAGAGCAAACGACGATAATGCTTTTATTGATGTTCATAAATGGAATGCTTGTCGACGCGCGGAACACATAGGATACAGCGAGCTCTCAATTTGCCGTTCTTGTCCTGTTTTCTCTTCTTTTAGCTTCTGCTATTTTCTGTGTCGTAAGAGACTTTATGTTCGCTAGCAAATGTTGACGCTCTGGAAGAACTGGGTTTGTTACATTACTTCCAATAGTAAACGATACCTTGTCGAAAGAGTCGGTGAAGCGTGCGTCAAGGTTGATGCTGTTTCATTGCCTGGCCATCGCGCCGTAGACTTGCATTGGGCGTACGCTCACGTCATGTCCTTGACGTATCAACGACACGGACTGGCATGGTGTTTGTACAGAATCAGATCGACATCTTTATCGGACCGTCCAAGCCTGAAGAATCCCATGTCGCGTACAACAACAAAACAAGGACTGAAGATACCCTCGGCAGGCGCCGGGTAGCTGATACCAACATGCTTTCGGCTGCGGGAAGGCAATGCAGTCAGCTTACAAAGGGGTCGGTGATGACAGGCAGCCGGGAATGGACAAACCCCTGACAATCTCATGTCATATACTGCGCAGGTACCTAAGTATATTCATGCGTAGCCGTTGAGAATATCGATAAAAGATCACGCAACGTGCCATTGGGAGTGCGACGCGTTGGAGCGGCTGAAGCAGACGTGGCTTCCAAGGTTCGCCGCCATGTTCACTTGATGCATGTGAAACCGCAACCTGGAGGCTTCCTTGCAAACCTCATACGACTCCGTCGAGGCGTCTCGTGGCCGCCATGCTTATATTAAGGTTGCGGTCCTCGCCGGCTTCATCTCCCGCATGTCAGCTAAAGCCAATCCAGCTAGCGGCATGACATCACTGCACATGGCGCATCCACTTTGCTGGCGCGGCTCGCAACACATCGTGAAACCAGCGGTCAGAGCACTGCGCCCATGCCCATTCCGATATTTGCGCGACATTTGGTGCAATCAGCTGCCGCTATTTCCCATGCCCGGCTGATCTAAGGTCGGGCGCCGTTTGGGGGCTCGACTCGCGTGTGTTACAGGACGGGCGGAGGACAGAGTGCGTCATTGGCAATGCGGAGGGGGTTGCGCTTTATTCTCCGCGCTTTTCTTTTCCTACTTCACTTTGTTGCATTATCGATTTCTGAAAAGGCAGTTGCTTGCGCGAGATTGAAAGAGTTGGAATCATAATCTGTCAAGCACGCACGTGTCGTCTTCCTAACGTGCAACCTTACCACGCCATCTCCTCGGCCCTTTCCACGGTTCGATATCGAAGCGGCGTACGAGCCTACTTACTCACACCACCAACGCGACAATGAATTACGCATCATGGATCGAAGAGGAGAAACTCAAGGTATGCCTACTCCGCGCTTACTGTTGATCGCAAATTTAACACGTGCGGCTCAGAAAACCTTCATCGTGGCCACGTTGGCGTCCACGCTTGTCGGCACGTTCACGGCGTCTATGGGGCTATGGGAGCGCGTCTCAGACAAGCGCCAACAGCATCGACAGAAACAGCGCGACACGAAGCAAGATGGCGAGATCAAGGAGCTGAAGAAGCAGTTCGAAGAGGCGCAGAAGAGAGCCGACGGTAGACAACAGGAGATCGATCGGCTGAAGAACGGCGGAGGGCGCGACGACGTAGGAAACAATTTTGAGAGGGATGGCATGATGGTTCAGAGGATGTATGACCAAGGTTATGGCAGGATGGGCAGCAGGTTCGCCCAGGGTGATGGTAAGTGGATTGCGCTAGAGAACTGGTAAAGACTGACCCCGAGCACAGCCATCGTCGAGAACAAACTACAAGCGCACATCATCTCCCTCCAACAAACCGTTATAAACGTCCTCCAAGATGCCCTATACAACGACCGCCAATTGACTCGCGCCGACATGTCCAAACTCATTGCCGCCTCAAACCAAGCCAGGGAAGGCTCCATGATCGCCCTACAAGAAGCGCAACAGCGACTAGGAGGCTCGCAAGTCGGCGCACCACCTCCACCCCGCCCCGCATCGCCTCCGCGCTCCCTCGTCCCTTCGCAGCGCGCGCCTAGTGCTATCATGCCCATGGACGGCCCCGAGCAACTCTTCTGCCGGTACGCTCTCGATCTACAATACATGCCCGGAAACCCTTTGGCAGCCTCCTTCGCCCCGGGAGGCAGCTGCGCATGTCCTGCATGCGGCGTTCGCCTCGACGTGACCAGCGAAGACTTCTGGATGATAGGCAAGCGAACACCCGTCACCATCTGGGACAAGACAACTGGCTATGAGCACGACATCATGGACACGCGCGAGTTCCGTCTTGCCCAGCGCTTCGTCATTAAGTGCCATACTCCAGATGGCGAGTACGCGTGCACAATCTGTAGCAAGGGCAGAGACGTCGACGCGATTTGCCGGACAGTAGACAGCCTGGTCAAACACGTGGGAACATACCACGATGTCGGCGAACTGGAACAAGAAATCGATCTGCGCGAGGTCAAGGTCGAAACGAAGAGGTTGAGTCTCCCTGCGCCACACGTACCCAGTCCGCCGAGGAGTGTTCTCAGGGAAGAGATGATCTATCGGTGAGCATTTGGCAATCGCCATGATGAATCCTGTATCTTTGGGGGTTGTTTGTTTTATGTCACAGCAAGGCGTTGGGTCGCAAGTATACCTTTTCTGGGGGCGGTGGGCTGCATGCATGCATATTGCGATTTCTTCTTTTCATGATGTATGAGTAAACGATGTAACGGCAGCAATATATACCATCAACAGTATACTTCTCAACGTGAAACATGAATTCAGTCCAAGCTTTCATATCAATCAGCTATCAAAAATGCTAACCTGAGCCCTCCTGAGGTACGCTTGGAGTAGGGAACCAGGCTGCGTCGACATGTCCGAAGTCGATACTAGATGTGCACCAATCCTAGGACCCGGCCTCGCACTGTCTCCAAAATTCTCAAGTCCAGCCTCGCACTAGAGGTCGATCAGAAAGCTTGTGTGAACGTCGACTTCACAAGGACGAGGCTCTGTGTTGGGTGTAGCCGTCTGATCCGAGCTGAGGTAGTGGTCTGTGCACGTGGGGACAGGAGTGGATACGTCATCAGGGTGCTGCAGCTATGGGGTGTAAGGTGTCCACAAGGAGCACTACACTGCAATCTCAACAACGACTCTCGGTTTCGCTGAATCTTTTTCAGATGCTTGCAATATTCTTGCGGTCTTTATTGCTTCATTGCACCAATACATTGAGCCACTCCCACTTGATCCATCGCTCCCCCGGATAGCTACCTCAGCCTACCTGCGTCGCAACATGCCCCCCATTGTACACGTAGTACACGTAGCACATGGAGGACAAATATCGATTCGAACCAGAATTCCTTGCTGGCGTGTTTCTACGCTGGATCTAAGATTCCAATCAACGAGCGGTCTGGAGTTCATAGGGCGTGCCTGCCTAGGTAGGCAGGGCGTGCGACTGGATGCCATGAGCCCCTGTTTACACAGCAGTAAACAGCCTCGCGGTCTCAAAGCTTGAGAGCAGCAAAGACATCTTTCTGTGTGTATCCGGGGTCAAAACAGGAATACCTGACTTCAGAAGCTCGTTGTTGGTCGTGAGACACAGCTTCCTGCATCTACGCGCATCGGAGGCCCATATACCGCGGCTGAAGTATATTTAGTGAACAGTAACTTGCATCCGTAACACCATCAAATCCCTCCAAACAGTAGAAGAGCGTCAGCATGATCGTTCTCGGTTGACAAGTCATGTAGGTTACACGCACGATGTTCGCCGGCCCTCCGCCGCCGCCGGCCCCACAAGACCGCAAGAAATTTTCTTTGCTACCACAACCACCAATCCCAAACTTCAACAACTTGCAGCCTGGTTTGCTACAGCCTGAACGTTACTCTCAGACAGCGTTATCTGAGTATACAGGCGTTTCAATCTCGACTTCTTCCATCAAACAATAGCATCGCCCGGCTAGCTCAATCGGTAGAGCGTGAGACTCTTAGCTTTCACGTCCTAATCAGACTCGATTGGTTATCTCAAGGTTGTGGGTTCGACCCCCACGTCGGGCTTCCTTGTTTTTTGCGCT
>Ga0265798_10002258_pt1 | contig 28666 bp, 23 predicted proteins | sample P3T30metagenome_FD_192430 | JGI IMG/M metagenome (GOLD analysis project Ga0265798, IMG submission 192430) | Plant litter microbial communities from East Loma Ridge, Irvine, California - P3 T30 | ecosystem: Environmental > Terrestrial > Plant litter > Unclassified | place: USA: California...
CCTCATCGTCTTTCCCGCGATCGACCTCAAACAGGGCCAGGTGGTCCGCCTCGCCGAGGGCGACATGGCGCGCGCCACCGTCTACGGCGACGACCCCGCGGCGCAGGCAATGCTGTTCGCCGACGCGGGCGCGGAACACCTCCATGTCGTCGACCTCGACGGTGCGTTCGCCGGCGCCAGCGTCAACGGCGAGGCGGTGCGCGCGATCGTCGAGCGCTTCCCCGGCCACGTCCAGCTCGGCGGCGGCATCCGCACGCGCGCGAGCGTCGAGCGCTGGTTCGATCTCGGCGTGTCGCGCGTGGTGATCGGCACCGCCGCGCTGGAGGATCCCGATTTCGTCCGCGGCGCCGCGCGCGACTTTCCCGGTGGCGTGGTGGTGGCGGTGGACGCGCGCGACGGCATGGTCGCGACCAAGGGCTGGGCCGACGTCTCCACCACCAGCGTGGTCGAGCTGGCGCGGCGCTTCGAGGACGTGGGGGTGGCCGCGCTGCTGTTCACCGACGTCGGCCGCGACGGGCTGCTCAAGGGCGCCAACATCGAGGCGACGGTGGATCTCGCGCGCGCGGTCGACATCCCCGTGATCGCGAGCGGCGGCGTGGCCGGAATCGCCGACATCCACGTTCTGGCGCTCCACGCACGCGACGGCGTGGAAGGCGTGATCACCGGGCGCGCGCTGTATGATGGCCGGCTCGACCTGGCGGCGGCGCTGAGCGTGGCGGCAGCGGCGTAGCGGCCTGCCAGCGCAGGAGCGTCAGGAAACGCGGCCGAGCACCGGCCGTCGCTGCTCGAAGCGCCAGGCCAACCCGCTCGCCGCGCATCGTCGTGCGTGGGGAGCCTGCAGCCAGAAGCGCTCCATCTGCTCCAGCTGAGCCTCCCACGCCCGCTGCCGGAACCAGGACCAACAGGTAATCGTCCGGCGCTCATGCGGCCATTCGGTCGGGAAAGCGCCCGCGGATTGGCCAGGATCACCCGCAGCGCACACAAGCGACATCGCATCGTCCGACTCTCCGCATCCGAGAAGAAGCGATCTTGCCGACGCGCGCTCCGCGGGGAACTCTGCCGCTGACCGACTTCGGCGCCCGCGCTTGCTCCCGGCCGCGCGCGCGGGCATGAGCCGCACGCATGACCGTACGTGCCCGCGTGATCCCGTGCCTCGACGTCGCCGACGGCCGCGTCGTCAAGGGCGTCAATTTCGTCGACCTGATCGACGCCGGCGACCCGGTCGAGCAGGCGCGTGCCTATGACGCTGCCGGCGCGGACGAGCTCTGCTTCCTCGACATCACCGCCAGCCACGAGGCGCGCGGCACGCTTCTCGACGTGGTGCGCCGCACCGCCGCGGTCTGCTTCATGCCGCTCACCGTCGGCGGCGGGGTGCGCAGCGCCGAGGACGCGCGCGCACTGCTGCTCGCCGGCGCGGACAAGGTCGCCGTCAACTCCGCCGCGGTGGCGCGCCCCGAGCTGGTGAGCGACATCGCCGAGCGGTTCGGCAGCCAATGCTGCGTCGCCAGTGTCGACGCGAGCCGCGTCGGCGAGGGCTGGGAAGTGTTCACCCACGGCGGGCGACGCGCCACCGGGATCGACGCGGTGGATCACGCGCTGCGCCTCGCCGAGCTGGGCGCGGGCGAGCTGCTCGTCACCTCGATGGACCGCGACGGCACGCGCGGCGGCTACGATCTCGCGCTGGTGCGCGCCATTGCCGACCGCACCGAGGTGCCGGTGGTGGCCTCGGGCGGCGTGGGCGCGCTCGACGACCTCGTCGCCGGGGTGACGGAGGGGCATGCCTCCGCGGTGCTCGCCGCTTCGATCTTCCACTTCGGTCACGCCACGGTCGCGCAGGCGCACGCCGCGCTCGCCGCCGCTGGCGTACCGGTGCGCGCGCATTGAGCGGCCCCGCGCGGGGCCCGGGAAGGACGCGTGCCGCGCAGCACGCGGCAGGGGCGGCGGTGCTGGCGGCGCTGCTCGCCGGCTGCGGCGGCCATTACCGCCCGGTCAGCGACGCGCCAGTGCGGCTCGGCCGGCCCTATGTGGTGCGCGGCGTCACCTACACGCCCGCGGTCGACCCGAGCTACGACATGCTCGGCTATGCTAGCTGGTACGGCAGCGAGTCGGGAAATCGCACCGCGCTCGGCGAACGCTTTCGCGCCAAATGGGTCACCGCGGCGCATCCGACTCTGCCGCTCCCGAGCTACGTCGAGGTCACCGCGCTAGACACCGGGCGCGTGATCCTGTTGCGAGTCAACGACCGCGGCCCGTTCGCGCGCGACCGGCTGATCGACTTGTCACGCGGCGCGGCCGAGCTGCTCGGCGTACGCGCGCGCGGCCATGTCGCGGTGCGCGTCCGCGTGGTTGCGCCGCCCGAGCGTGACCGCGAGCGGCTGCGTCGGGGGAAGGCCGCGGCGCCTCGACCCGACGTCTCGCCCGAGGTCGCCGCCAACCTGCGCGCGCAGCTCGACGCCGGCCTGCGCGCGATGGGTCGCTGAAGGCGGAGGATCTACATCACCGCCGCCTCGCTCTGGCTTGACCCGCGACGTCTCACGCGGCACCCCGCGCACGATGGACCAGCCCGACCCGCTCGACCGGCTCTTTGCGACGGTCGCCTCGCGCCGCGGCGCCGACCCGGCCTCCTCCTACACCGCGTCCTTGTTCGCAAAAGGGCGGCCGCGCATCGCGCAGAAGCTCGGCGAGGAAGCCGTCGAGACCGTGATTGCGGCACTGCGCGGCGACGAACGCGCGATCGTGCCGGAGGCGGCGGACCTTCTATACCATCTCATGGTGCTGCTCGCCGACGCCGGGCTGACGCTTGACGAGATCCGCGCCGAACTCGCGCGACGCGAGGGGGTGTCGGGGCATGACGAGAAAGCCGCTCGCGGCGGTCCGCTGCCGCTCCCCTTCCGACCCGAATGAGGATCGCCCGATGACGGTGGACGCTACCCAGCCATACGACGACGCCAACATCTTCGCCAAGCTGGTGCGCGGCGAGATCCCGTCGCGGCGGATCTATGAGGACGAGCACAGCATCGTCTTTCACGACATCGCGCCCTGGGCGCCGGTCCACCTGCTCGCGGTGCCGAAGGGACGTTACGTCAGTTGGGACGATTTCTCCGCGAGCGCGAGCGCGGAGGAGATCGTCAGTCTCACCCGCGCGATCGGCCACGCGGCACGCGAGGCGGGGCTCGTCGAGCGCGGCTATCGGCTGATCGCGAACACCGGGCTCGACAGCCACGCCGAGGTGCCGCACCTCCACGTTCACATCCTCGCCGGCCGCGCGCTCGGCCCGATGCTGGCACAGCGAGACGGGTGAGGGCGGAGCGATGGACGTCGCGCTACCGTAGCTCGTCATTCGGCCGGCGCGCCGAGCGTCGCTTCTTCTTTGGGCGTGATGCTCTCTGCCGCGCCGTCATCCCGGACCAAGTCCGGGATGACGGATGAGTGTAGCGGGAGGGCGGACGGGACGGCCGAACTCGGCACCATCGTCCACCTCACGTCCCCTCCGCCTCCTCTGTCATCTCCGCGCAACACTATTGCGCGTCGCCGCACACCCGCTACGCTCCTGTCCAGCAATTTTCCCTTGGGGGCATCGAACCTAATGATCTTTGGGCGCGTCAAACCTCTCGACGCCATTCTCGCGACCGCCGAGCGCAAGTCGCTCCACCGCACGCTCGGCTGGTTCCAGCTGACGCTGTTCGGTATCGGCTGCGTGATCGGCACCGGCATCTTCGTGCTCACCGCGGCAGGCGCGCAGAAGGCCGGGCCGGGCCTGATGCTCGCCTTCGCCATCGCCGGCGCGATCTGCATCGTCGCGGCGCTGTGCTACGCCGAGATCGCGGCGATGATCCCGGTGGCGGGATCAGCCTATACCTACACCTATTCCACCATGGGCGAGCTGCTCGCCTGGACGGTCGGCTGGGCGCTGATCCTCGAATATGCCGTCGCCGCGAGCGCGGTGGCGGTCGGCTGGTCGGGCTATTTCAGTGGAACGATCCTCAACCAGTTCCTCGGCATCCATCTGCCCGCCTGGCTCTCCGCTGCGCCACTGGCGCTCGGCGGCGCACCCGGCGGCTTCATCAACCTGCCCGCGGTGGTGATTGCAGGGCTGATCACTTGGCTGCTGATGATCGGCACCACCGAGAGCGCGCGAGTGAATGCGGTGCTGGTGGCAATCAAGGTGATCGCGCTCACCGCGTTCGTCGCGCTGACGTTGCCGAGCGAGGCCTTCTCCACCGACAAGTTCAATCCGTTCCTTCCCGCGGGCGTGTTCGGCGGCTTCGGCACCGGCGTGGGCGCGGTGGGTGCCGCGGCGACGATCTTCTTCGCCTATGTCGGCTTCGACGCGGTCTCGACCGCGGCGGAGGAGACCAAGAACCCGCAGCGCAACGTGCCGATCGGGCTGATCGGCTCGCTGCTGTTCTGCACTATCTTCTACATCCTGGTCGCCGCCGGCGCGATCGGTACGATCGGGGGCCAGCCGATCATGGGGCCGAACGGCATACCCTTCCCGACCGGCTCGGAGGAACTGGCCCGCCAGTGCGCGCTGCCGCAATATGCCGACATGCTGGTCTGCTCCAACGAGGCGCTCGCGCACGTGCTGCGCGCGATCGGCTGGTCCAAGGTGGGTAACATGCTCGGCATCGCTGCCTTCCTGGCGCTGCCCTCGGTGATCCTGATCCTGATGTTCGGCCAGACGCGCATCTTCTTCGTGATGAGCCGCGACGGGCTGTTGCCGGAGAAGCTCTCGGCGGTGCACCCGAAGTGGAAGACGCCCTATGTCGTCACCGCGATGACCGGGATCGGCGTGGCGTTCGCGGCGGCGTTCCTGCCGGTCGGGCAGCTCGCCGACATCGCCAACGCGGGCACGCTCTACGCCTTCATGATGGTGGCGATAGCGGTGATGATCCTGCGTCGCACCGCGCGCGACCATAAGCGCGACTTCCGCACGCCCGCGCTGTGGCTGGTGGGGCCGCTGACGATCGTGGGCTGCGTTTTCCTGTTCTTCAACCTGCCCTCGGCGGCGATGCTGGTGCTGCCGATCTGGGGCGCGGTGGGGCTGGTGATCTACTTCGCCTACAGCCGCCACCACAGCCATGTCGGTCGCGGCATCATCGACGCCGACGACCTCGCCGACTCGACGCTGCACTGAGCAATCGCTGGTACGCCGCGGCGCTCTCCCGCGCAGGGAGAGCGCCGGGACGCCGTCGGGTCAGACCAGCGGGGGAGGAGTGCGCGTGGTCGTCCCGGCGCGCAGCTCGTCGCGGATCTCGCGCAGCAGCGCGACCTCGGCGGGCTCGGCGGCAGGCTCGGCGGTGCCTTCCTTCTTCTCGCGCTCGGCCGCGGCGATCACGCGATTGACGCTGCGCATCAGCAGGAAGACGATAAATGCGAGGATGATGAAGTTGATCACCACGGTGATGAACTCGCCGTAGCCGAACAGCGGCACCCCCGCCGCCTTGAGCTGGGCATAGCTCGTCAGCGAGCCGGCGTAGTTCGCGGGGACAGGCCCCAGCTTGACGAAATAGCTCGAGAAGTCGAAGCCGCCGAAGAGCGCGCCGACGATCGGCATGATGATGTCGTCGGTCAGCGACTTGGTGATGGTGGCGAAGGCGCCGCCGATGATCACGCCGACCGCCAGGTCGAGCACATTGCCTCGAGCGATGAACGCTCTGAAATCCTTCAACATGATCGTCTCCCTGCCGCTCCCGGTGCAAGCCGATCCAGGTTAAGCGCGGATTGTCGCTTCGCCAAGTCGCGCCGCTGACCTAGAGAGGCGCCTCCCAGACGCCAGCATCGAGCGAGACCCCATGACCAAGCCGCACCGCGACGCCGACGCTCCTGCCGAGACCGTTTGGGCCGGTCGCTACATCGAGGTGAAGACCCAGGGACAGTGGGAATATGTGTCCCGTCGCAACGGCATCCAGGCGGCGGTGATCGTCGCGATCGACGACGACGACCGGGTCGTGCTGGTGGAACAATATCGCGTGCCGCTCGGCCACCGCTGCCTCGAGCTGCCCGCCGGGTTGATCGGCGACGAGACCGCGGGCGAGGCGGTCGCCGCCGGCGCCGCGCGCGAGCTGGAGGAAGAGACCGGCTATCGTGCGGGGCGGATCGAGGAGCTGGGCTTCTTCTACTCGTCGCCGGGGATGAACAGCGAAGGCTTCACGCTGGTGCGCGCGCACGAGCTGGAGAAGGTCGGGCCGGGCGGCGGCGAGGCCGACGAGGACATTGAGGTGCATCTGGTGCCGCGCGCCGAGCTGGCGCGCTTCGTGCTGGCGAAGCGCACCCAGGGCGTGGCGATGGACGTCAAGATGCTGCTGTTGCTGGCGGACGGCCTGCTGGGCTGAGGAAGTCCTCCCCGGCACGGGGAGGGGGACCGCCGCGCGCAGCGCGGTGGTGGAGGGGGCTCTCCCCGCAGCGCAGCGCCTGCGGAAGCCCCTCTCCACCAGCCTTTGGCTGGTCCCCCTCCCCGTTCCGGAGAGGATCATCGGAACCGGCTGAGCCGTAAGCGATTATCTCCGCAATGACTGCCACACCGCGCAAGGTCGGAATCCTGACCTTTCACCGCTGCATCAACTACGGCTCCTACTGGCAGGCGCGCTGCCTGACAGAGGGACTGCGCTCGCTCGGCCATGACGCGCGGCTGCTCGATCATCACAGCGATCAGGTCGCGCGCGCCGAGTGGCGTTGCTCGTTCCAGCCGACCTTGCCCGAGCGTACCGCTCGCACTGATCTGCCCGCCTACAAGATCAAGGGCCGCAAGTTCGTCGCCGCCTTCGATCGCCTGCCGCAGTCGCCGCGTTTCCCGCTGCACCAGCCCGACACCAGTGGCTATGACGCGATCGTCGTGGGCAGCGACGAGGTCTGGAACTTCCGCCACCCATGGTACGGCGGCGCGCCGATCTTCTTCGGCGAGGGGCTGAGCGCGCCGCGGCTGGTCTCCTATGCCGCCAGCTTCGGCAACCATAACGCCGCCGACGGTATCTCGGACGACTGGGCCGCCAAGTTGCGGCGTTTCACCGCGGTGTCGGTGCGCGACGCCAACTCGCGCGCGCTCGTGGAGACCGCCCTCGGCGCGACCCCACCGCTGGTGCTCGATCCAGTGCTCCAGTTCGGCGATCGCGTCCACGCTACCGCGCCGCCGTCCGGGAAGGGCGGCTATGCCTTGGTCTACGGGCATGGTTTCCCGGAGTGGCTGCAGCGGCAGGTGCGCGAATGGAGCCGGCGCAGCGGGGTACGCCTGGTCAGCATCGGCTACCGCAACGACTGGGCCGACGAGCAGGACATCGCCGCCGGACCGGAGGAGTTCGCGCAGCGCGCCGCTAGCGCCAGCGCGCTCGTGACCAACTTCTTCCATGGCTGCGTCTTCGCGCTCAACAATCGGACGCCGTTCGTCACCGCGCCGTCGCCCTATCGCTTCAACAAGGTGCGCGACCTCGCGGCGGCGCTCGACGCGCGCCGCCACATCGTCTCGCCCGAGCTCGACGCCGCGGACTATGACGCGCTGCTCGGCGCGCCGCCCGCACCGGCGGTCTACGAGCGGATCGACGGGCTGCGCGCCGAGTCACTCGCCTATCTGCGCCACGCGCTTGGCTGAGCCGCTCGCGCCGCGCGACGTGGTGCGCTCGGGGCTATGCATCGGCTGCGGTGGCTGCGCGGCCGACGCGCCGGCGGGCGCGATGGCGTGGGACCGTTACGGCACGTGGAAGCCCGACGGCGCGTTTGCGTCCACGCCGAGTGCTGAGTTCGCGCGACGCTGCCCCTTCTCGCCCGACGCGCGTGACGAGGACCAGATCGCCGCCGAGCGCTTCCCCGCCGCGCCGCGCGCCACGCCGCTGCTCGGGCGGCATGAATCGACCTGGGTCGGCCATGTCGCCGAGGGGGCTTGGCGCGCATCGGGCAGCTCGGGCGGCATGGTGAGCTGGGTCGCCGCCGAGCTGCTCCGCACGGGCGCGGTGGACACGGTGGCGCACGTCGCCCCGATCGCGTCGCCGCAGGACGACGGGCGCTACTTCGCCTATCGCCTGTCGCGCGACGCCGGATCGCTGCTGACCGGCGCGAAGTCGCGCTATTATCCGGTCGAGCTCTCCGCGGTGCTGCGCGAGATCCGCGCCACGCCGGGACGATATGCGATCGTCGCGGTGCCGTGTTTCGCCAAGATGATCCAGCTGGAGCGAGCACGCGACCCGGTGTTGCGCGACCGCGTGCCGCATGTGTTGGGACTGTTCTGCGGGCATCAGAAGAGCGCTCGGCTGGTCGACAGCTTCGCGTGGCAGCTTGACACGCCGCCGTCGCGGGTGCGCGCGGTGGACTATCGCATCAAGGACGCGGGGCGGCCGGCCAATTGGTACCGTGCGCACCTGACGCTGGACGACGGCAGCGCGCGCGCCGAGGACTGGTGGCACCTCGCCGACGGCGATTGGGGCGCGGGCTTCTTCCAGAACAGCGCGTGCGACATGTGCGACGATGTCGTCGCCGAGACCGCCGACGTGGCCTTCGGCGACGCCTGGGTCGAGCCTTACTCGTCCGACGGGCGCGGCACCAACGTGGTGGTGGCACGCACGCCGCTCGTCGACGGTCTGATCCGCGCGGCGGTGGCGCAGGGGCGGCTGGCGCTGGAGGAAGTGGACGCCGCCTTCGTCGAGGCGACCCAGGCGGCGGGTTTTCGTCATCGCCGCGAGGGGCTGGCTTATCGGCTGACATGGCGGCGCTGGCGCGGCGGCGTGGCCAAGCGCAAGCGGGTGGCGCCCGACGCGCGCGCGCTGCCGTTGCGACGTCGCCTTGTGTATCGCACGCGTGCCGGCATCGCGCGCTGGAGCCACCGCCTGGCGTGGCTGTCGGCGCGGAGCGGGGCGCCGGGGCTCTACCTTCATTGGGCGCGGCCGGTGCTGGCCTTCTATCGCGCGCTCGCCTGGTCGCACGGGCGGCTCGGCGGCTGGATCGACCGGGTGCTGCCGGACGCGCGACGTCAGTAGCTTCGCGTCGACGCCGCGCCGCCGCGCTAGAAGAAGCGCAGCCAGCGGCTCGCGCTCCGCCGCTTCACCCCGGCGAACCAGCGCGTCGCCCACCATAACGGCGGCGCGACCGCGGCGGCGAGCAGCCAGACGTGCCCGATGGTAGGTACCTCGCGCCCGCCGACGGCGATCACCAGCAGGTGCAGCGCATAGAGGTGGAGCAGGTAAAAGAACATCGGCGCGCTGCCCAGCACCGCCAGCCAGCGCGGTGCGCGCCGCTCGAAGCCGGCGAGCAGCCATGCGCCCGGTCCCAGGGTCAGCAGCAGGAAGTCGAGCGAGGGCGGGTATTTGGTCACGTTGAGGAAGGAGAGCAGCGTCAGCAGCGGCGTCGCACCGAGCTCCCATGGCACCGGTTCGCCGTAACGATTGATCGTGCGCAGCAGCACGAACCCAAGCAGCAGGATCGTGCCGGTCGCCACGAGCGCGCGCCGCCGCCAGGCCGGGGAGGCATGGAACCACGGGCCGATCGCGTAGCCGAGCGCGATCACGCCGATCCAGGGAAGCACCGGATAGGAGGTCCGCGCGGTCACACCTGCACCCAGGTCGATCAGGTCGCGCTGGTGGAGAACCGCCCACAGTGGGTGCAGTGGATGGCCGGCGGCGAGTCGCACCGGGTCGAGTAGATTGTGCCCTGCCACCAGGACGATGGCGACCGCGATCAGCGCCCCGCGAGGCAGCCACAGCAGCCCCGCCAGTGCGATCATCGACCAGCCGATCGCCCAGATCACCTGGAGGTAGATCATCGCCGGGCTGAGCGAGAAGCTCCAGGCGAAGCCGACCAGGGTCAGCTCGAGCAGCAGCAGGAACAGCCCGCGCTCGAGCAGGAACCGCGCGGTCGCGCCACGCGGTCGCGCCGCGCCGTAGAGCCACGCCGAGACCCCGGCGAGCGCGATGAAGACCGGCGCGCACAGGTGCGCCGCGAGCCGCGCCGCGACGAGGTCGGGCGAAGCAATGCGGAGATCCATCGGGTCGCTTACCGGCGCGCTCAGCAGGAAATACTCGCGCGTGTGGTCCGCCAGCATCAGCAGCATGACCAGTCCGCGCAGCGCATCGATCGAGTCGAACCGGCGGCTAGGCGCCTGACGTGAGGGAGCCTGGGCGTGATCGGGGGCGGTCATCTGCAGCATGACCTCGCTCATGATATATTATCTCGTTACACGCAACGTGTGGATCATCGCTGGGAGGCGGGGGGCGCTACGTCGCCGCGCGTGCGCCGCGGCCTACCATCACGGTTGCGACCGCGCCGAGCAGCATCAGCGTGCCGGCGAGCACGAGCACGGTGCGCGCGTCGCCGCCGAGCAGGTTGTGGTAGAACAGCGGGATCGACAGGCTCTCGATCATCATCGGAATGACGATGAACATGTTGAAGATGCCCATGTACACGCCGTTGCGCTCGGGCGGGATCATGTCGGTGAGCATGACATAGGGGTTGCCCATCATCCCGGCCCAGCCAATCCCGATCCCGACCATCGCGACATAGAGCCACGCCTCCTGCCCGATCGCGGGGATCGCCAGCATCGCCGCACCCGAGGCGGCGAGGCAGCAGGCATGGACTCTCTTGGCGCCGTGGCGCCTCGCCAGCGGCATGAGCGCGAGCGCGGCGACGAAGGCGACCGCGTTGTAGAAGGCGCCTAGCTGCCCCACGGTCAGCGCGGTGTCGCGGAACGCCTGGCTGGTCGCGTCGGCGGTGCCGTGGAGCGAGCGGACCAGCGCGAAGGCGATGAACTGCCAGTAGGCGAACATGGCATACCATTGGCACAGCATCGCCAGCGCGAGCTGGCGCATCGGGCGCGGCATTTCGACCAGCGCGGTGCGCAGATCAACGAGCGCAGAGCGCAGCGTCAGCGGCTCGGCCTCCAGCCGCGCGCGCTCCTCGGGCGGCAGCGGCAGCTCGGGCACGCGCCACACCGACCACAGGATCGTGGACAGCGACAGCACGGCGCCGATCACGAAGGCGATGCGCGTGATGTCGGGGATGCCGTTGGCGTCGACCGCGTCCTTGTCGAGGCCGAACCAGACCAGCAGGCTCGGCGCGAGGTAGGAGAGCGTCTGCGCCAGGCCGGTGAAGGCCGATTGCGTCAGAAAGCCGATGGGGCGCTGGTCGGGCGCAAGCCGGTCGCCGACATAGGCGCGATACGGCTCCATCGTCACGTTGTTGGCGGCGTCGAGCACCCACAACAGGCTCGCGGCGACCCACAAAGCGCGGCTGTACGGCATTGCGAACAGGCACAGGCTGCACAGCACCGCACCGATGAGGAAATAGGGGGTGCGGCGGCCGAGGCGCGAGGTGGTGCGGTCGCTCATCGCGCCGATCAGCGGCTGGACGAGCAGCCCGGTCACGGGGCCGGCGAGCCACAGCAGCGGCAGCGTCGCCTCGTCCGCGCCGAGATAGCCGTAGATCGGCGCCATATTGGCCTGCTGCAGGCCGAAGGAGAATTGCAGGCCAAGGAAGCCGAGATTCATCTCGACGATCCGCGCCAGCGAGAGGCGGGGGCGCGACATCCCCCGCGCGATTTCAGCGGTCGGCCTCATCGCTCTCCCTCCAGCCAGACCACGCCCCAGCTCGGCGCGGTATCGCAGGATGCGCCGGTCAACCGATCACGGCCCGCCGAGGTGAGAGCCACGGGCGCGGCGCCGAAGTTGAGGAACACGCGGTCGCTCCCGCACCACACGCCGAGCAGCGCCGGGACGCCCGTCTCGATCAGCGCCGGCGACCCCGCGCCGCCGCTCGCCACGCGCGCCGCGCGGAGCGCGCGCAAGTCGGCGCTTATCCGACGCGCCGCCGCGCCGTCGAGCGCCGCCCAGACCATCTCTGGGCGGTGCAGCCAGCGCCCCTCGTGGGCGCGCTCCGGGTCGTCGCGATAGGCATAATCGTTGAGCAGCCCGAGCTCGTCGCCCATGTAGGTCGTCGCCAGCCCGCCGCTCGCGATCGCCAGCGCGTTGAGCAGCGCGATGCGGCGATACGCCGCCTCGCGTTCCGCCTCGTCACGCGCCGACTCCAGTCCGGCGAGCGAGGCCGTCGAGCCGTTGCTGCCGTGGAGCACCGCGCCGTCGCTCTGAAACGGCGCGCCGCGTCCCCAGCCGCCGTCCGCTCCCTCAAGGAAGTGGGCCGCCGCGGCGAGCCGGCGCTCGGGCGCGGGATCGATCGCGCGCAGGTCGCCCAGGACCGATCCCCAGCCGATATCATCGTGGCACCGCGCATAGCTCAGCCAGTTGGCGCCGGGCGGGAGCCCGCCGCTCTCGGCGACGATCGCGGCGGGTAGCGCCGCCGACTGCTCTGCCAGCCCGACCCAGCCCGCCACCATCAGCGAGTTGTTGTAGACGAGGTGGCACTCGGGCTCGAAACCCTGACCCTCGTCGCGGCCGAAATAGGGCGGCACGAAGGCGGTGGGCACGATCGCTTCCGCCTTGAGCAGGGTCGCGGGCGCGGCGATGTCGAGCGCGGCGCGCAGCGCGCGGACGATGTAATGCGTCTCGGGCAGGTTGCGGCAGTCGCTGCCGGGCTGCTTCCAGAGGAAGGCGATGCTGTCGAGCCGGAACGCCTCCACGCCGCGATTGGCGAGCCGCAGCGCGACGTCCAGGATCGCGAGGAAGACGTGCGGGTTGCGCCAGTTCAGGTCCCACTGAAACGGGTAGAAGGTGGTCCAGACATGGCCCCCCATCGCGGGCACCGCGGTGAAATTGCCCGGCGCCGTGGCGGGGAAGACCTGCGGCAGCGCGGCCTCGCGGGCGCGCGCTTCGGCCGCGTCGAGCACGATGTAGAAGTCGCGGTAGAAGGGGTCGCCCGCCTTCGCCGCTCTCGCCCAGAGATGATCGTCCGCGGTGTGGTTGAGCGCGAGGTCAACGCACAGGCTGATCCGTGCCGCGCGCAGCCGCGCGGTGAGCGCCTCGAGGTCATCGATCGTGCCGAGCCGCGGCTCGACTGCGAGATAGTCGGAGACTGCGAAGCCGCCGTCGCTGTCGCCCTCGCGCGCCTTGAGCAGCGAGAGCAGGTGGAGGTAGCGCACGCCGAGTGACTCGAGATGGTCGACCCGCCCGGCCAACCCCGCCACCGTGCCGGCGTAGCGGTCGACGTAAGTGGAATAGCCCAGCATGTCGGGGCGGACGAACCAGTCGGGATCGTCGAGCCGCGCCGCGTCGAGCGAGCGCAGTGCCTCGGGCCGCTCGGCGTGGCGCGCGCGTAGCAGCGCCTCGGTCGCGGCCCATAGTGCGCCCGTGTCACCCTGCGCGCCGTAGAGCCGGTCGAGCTGCCGCCGCAGCCGCGGTGCGAACGCGGCGAGCCGCTCCTCCATTGCCATCCTTCCTGTCACATCGCGCACCATAGACGCGCCGCGCGTCGTCGCCACGCTGGCGCGCGTCAGAAATCGAAGCGCACCGAGGCGGCGATGGTGCGCCCGTTGATCGATCGCGCGCGCACCAGCCCGTTGGCGGGGATGCTGGCGTCCTCCGCCTCGGTGATGCCCTTCACGTCGAAGATGTTGTTGGCATTCAGGTTGAAGCTGACGTTCTCGGCCGCGCGCACCAGCAGGAAGCCGTTGACCTGGGTGTACGCCGGCATCTTCAGGTCGTTGATCGGCTGGGTGTAGCTGGAGGTGGTGCCGATCACATTCGCGCCGAAGCTCACCCGCCCGAAGTCGAACTGCGGCGTCGCCTGATAGACGAACGCGGCCTGGCGCTGCGGGCGGTTACCGTCGAGCGTCGCGTCCGTGGCGTCGCGCTTGATCTTGGCGTCGGTATAGGTGGCCGCCGCGGTCAGCGAGAAGGGACCGGCGCGGAAGCGGCCCTCCAGCTCGACGCCGGTCGCCTCATAGTCGCGGCTGGTGAACTGCTGCTGCGACAGCAGGTAGTTGGTCTCCTGCGTGCGCGCGTTGAACACGGTCGCGTAGAGCGCCAGCGGCCCGGTCGAGAACTTCAGTCCGCCCTCGGCCTGTTTGACGAAGTCGTACGGCTTGGCGCCCGCGACCAGCCCGCCCGTGGTGGTGTCGATCAGTGGGCCGAACAGCAGCCGGTCGGCGTTGACTCGACCGCCGCGGCTGTAGCGCGCGAACGCCGCCAGCGTGTCGCTCAGCCGATAGTTGATGCCGGCCGAATAGGAGAGATAGCGGTAGGTATAGTCGACCGGCGAGCGGTTGGCGGGGATGAACGCTACCGCCTGCTCGGCGGAGGAGAGGAAGCCGTCGCCGTCGATGTCCTGCGCGCGCGTCGTGGTGGCGCCGGGCAGGTCGCCCGCAATGCTGCCCTTGGCGCTGCCGAAATCGTAGCGCAGCGACCCGTCGACGTTGAGCCGGCCGAGCTCGAAGCCGAGCTGCGCGAACGGCGCGTTGGTGGTGTAGCGCATGTCATAGCTGCGGCGGCAGCAATTGCCGAAGAAGGAGGCGGAGTAGAGCGTGCCGCCCGCGGTGCGCGCGACGCCGGTCGAGTCGCGCACGTCCACCAGCACCGAGAGGCCGTCGCCCTGCACGGTCTGGTAGAAGCTGGTCCACAGCCAGTCGGTGACGATGTCCTGGCGCGAGTTGTAGATACCCGCCGCCAGCGTCACCGCGCCGCTGCCGAGATCGACCTTGCCGTTGACGCGCAGGTCATTGGTGATGTTGTTGAGGCTCTTGAGGTCGACGTCGAACAGCACCACGCTGGCGAGCAGGCCGTTTCCACCGAGTGTCGCCGGATTGGCGATGCGTTGACCCGAGAGCGGCCCGCTGGCGAAATAGAGCTGCGCGCTCGGCCCGGCGAGCGCCTCGGCCGCGGTCTGCGCGTCACCAACGGCGGCGGGGAAGGGCGAGACGAAGTCGCCCGAGATATCGGAGTAGCGGAACCGCTCGGTGACGTTCCACCCGTCCGCGATCGCGAACTGTCCCTCGAACCCGACCGACTTGACGTCGGGGTGCATGCCGTCACCGATGTTGCGGCGCACCGGCTGTTTGTCGCCGTCGAGCGTCGGCACCGAGCCGATGTAGCGACTGTGCAATGTGTCCTGGTTGATCGAGAAACCGGGCACGTTGCCGTAGCTCGGATCCGCGCCGCTTCCACTCACGCGCACCGGGTTGGGCAGATAGGCGATGCTGCGGTCGTCGAGATACTTCCCGTACAGGCGGACGTAGCCGCCGTCGAACTCGCGCGTGATGTTGGCCTTGATCTGGCCGCCGCGCATCGCGTCATAGCCGACGTCGCGCGGCCCGTCGCCGAGGCGATAGAAGCCGCTCAGCTCGTAGCGCGTGTTGGCGTCGATCCGGCCGCCATAAGCGAAGTCGGCGCGATATTCGCGATAGTCGAGCCCGGACGAGAGCTGGAACGAGCCGCCCTCCTGCTCGCCCGTCTTTGAGATGAAGTTGATGATGCCGCCGGGCGAGTTGCTGGCGAAGGTGGAGGCCGAGCCGCCGCGCACCGACTCGATGCGCGCGAGCGACAGGTCGTTGCGGATGAAGATGTCGGCATTGCCGAAGATGATGTCGCCGAACTCGAGGACGGGGAGGCCGTCTTCCTGGAGCTGGAGGAACTTGGAGCCGCCCGAGGCGACCGGCAGGCCGCGCACCGCGATATTGGCGTTGCCCTCGCCGCCGGAGGCCTCGACGCGCACGCCAGGCAGGTTACGCAAGATCTCGGCGGTGTTGCGCGGCGGGATCTTGCTGGTGAGGTCGGCATCGAGCGAGCTTACCGACACCGAGGTGTCGAGCCGGTTGCGTCCCTGAGCGACGCCGGTGACGACGATATCCTCGTTGGGCGCGGATGTGTCCGTGGTCTGGTCGGCCGTGGTCTCGGCGACGGGAGACCCGGTCTGCCCCTGGGCGGCGGCGGCGAGCAACAGTGCCGGCATCCCGGCGAGCAGGCGAAAACGCGCGTTCATGATATCCTCCCCCAGCGGGTGTTCGGTCGTCTCCGCGACCGACTAAGGGGCTGATGCACCCTGCTGCAATCGATTGCAAGACGTTCTCGCAAACGATTGCGTCACAACCGGTGGGTTGCCGTTGCCGAAGTAGTGTCTTGCTGCTGCCAGAGGGCGCCGTGCCGCGCTGGCGCGCCGCTCAGGTCGAGGCGCGCACCACCAGCTCGGGCGCGATCACTGCGTGCTCCGCCGACTTCCCCGCGACTCGCGCGAGCAGGCGATCGACCATCAGCGCCGCGCCGCGCGCGAGATCCTGGCGGATCGTCGTCAGCGGCGGCGAGGTGTGGGCAGCGAGCGTGACGTCGTCGTAGCCGATCACCGCCACTTCCCGCGGCACGTCGAGCCCGGCCTCGCTCACCGCGCGGAGCACGCTCATCGCGGCGACGTCGGAGGCGGCGAAGATCGCGTCGGGCAAGGTGCCGACCGCGAGTCGGGTCCGCATCGCGGCGTGGACTCGATCGGGGTCCATCGCGGTGGCGAGGACCTCGGCGCGCACCCCGGCCGCGCGCGCCGCCGCGGCGAAGCCGGCGAACCGGTCGGCGAACTCGGGCGGGGCGGGGTCGCCGACGAAGAGCAGCCGGCGGCGACCGCGCTCGAGCAGATGCTCCGCCGCCAGCCGTCCGCCCGCGACATTGTCCGAGCCGATGGCGAGATGACGCTGCCCGTCGCGGTGGACACCCCAGGCGACGAGCGGTCCGTAACGGGACGCGACGCGCTCGATCGTCTCATACTGGTCGGACTGGCCGACGAGCAGCAGACCGTCGACCCGCCCGGCGTCGACCAGCCGATCCAGCCAGTCGCCGTTCTCCGGCAACACGCGCGAGAGCAGCACGTCATAGCCGCGATCGACCAGCAGGTCGGCGATGTAGCCGAGTAGCGAGAGGAAGAAAGGGTCGGTTAGGTGCTGCGTGCGAGCGTGCCCCAGCGGCATCGCCAGCCCGATAGCGCCGGTGCTGCGCAGCCGCAGGTTGCGCGCCAGCTGGTTGGGCCGGACGTCGTGCTCGCGCGCCAGCGCCTGGATGCGCGCCTGCGTCGCCTTGCTCACCGACGGGTGGCCCGACAGCGCGCGCGACACGGTAGCGGTCGACACGCCCGCGAGCGCCGCCAGGTCCGCGAGCTTGGTCGGCTTCGACAACAAACGCAAACCCCCCTGAAATTGCTCGGACATTTAGCCGCGGGCCGCGCCTCGCCGCAACCGCCTCGGGGTCGTAGTCGGCGGCGGTCAGCGCTGCGCGGCGAGGCGGTCGATCTCGCGGTCGACGAAGTCCATCAGCAGCGTCATGACCGCGGGCGGCGTCTCCTGCTTCTTCACCACCCGGCGCTGGAAGATTCCCGCCGAGACGACGAGGATCGACTCGGCGAGGCAGCGCAGCGGCTCGGCCGCGCTCGCCTGCGGCACGATCGCGCTCAGCGCCTGGATCAGCCGCTCGCGCAGCCGTTCGTCGACCGAGCGGAAGATCGCGGCCAGGCGCGGGTTGCGCGTGGTCTCGGCGATGATCTCGGACACGAGTCGCTCGTCCGGCATGTCGGCACAGGTGATGAAGCGCTCGACCCAGAGGCGCACCGCGGCGCGATCGGGCACGCAGCCCCTGCAGCACAATTCGTCGCCCCCGAGGAACTCGGCGAGGTCCTGCTCCGCCAGTTCGGCGACGATCGCCTCCTTGTTGGCGAAATCACGGTAGATCTGGCCGACGAGCACGCCTGAACGCTCCGAGATGCGTGCCATGCCCGTGGCGTGGAAGCCGTTCTCAGCGAAAAGTTCCCGAGCGGCCTGAACTATTTTCGCGCGCCGCGCGTTGGCCTTGGCGCTGCGATCCCGCGGCTCGGGCACCGCAAAACCATCTGACGTCATCTTCTTACCCGTCTTGACGATCTGCTCTCTTCGCAGTAGCAGCATTGGTGAGTGAGCGATCACTCACACACATTCGACGAGAAGTCCATGGCAAAACAGGGGTTGGCGCTCGCGGCGCTGGTGATGGTTCCGCTGGCTGCGTGCAGCGGCGGGAACGAGCAGGGTGCGGCCAAGGGCGGCGCCGAGCAGCAGGGGCAAGCCGCACCGCCGCAGGTCGGCGTGGTGACGGTGCAGCCCGAGTCGGTCACGCTGACGACGGTGCTGCCCGGCCGCACCAGCGCGTACGAGACTTCCGAGGTGCGCCCGCAGGTCAACGGCCTCGTCACCGCTCGGCTGTTCACTGAAGGTGATCAGGTCAAGAAGGGGCAGGCGCTCTACCGCGTCGACCCGCAGCCCTACCAGGCGCAGGTCGCCAACGCCCGCGCGGCGCTGGCGCGCGCGCGCGCCGCGATCGCGTCGAGCGCGGCGTTGCAACGTCGCTATGGCGAGCTCGTCAAGATCAACGCCATCGCGCAGCAGGACTTCGAGAACGCGGTGACGTCCGCCGAGCAGGCGCGCGCCGACGTCGCCGCGCAGCAGGCGGCATTGCGGACCGCGCAGATCGATCTGGCGCGCACCACGATCCGCGCACCGATCTCGGGGCGGATCGGGCGCTCGATCGTCACCACCGGCGCGCTCGTCAGCTCGGGCCAGACCACCGCGCTGACGACGATCCAGCGGCTCGACCCGATCTACGTCGACGTCAGCCAGTCGAGCGGTGACCTCCTGCGACTGCGCCAGCAGATCGCCGCCGGCGCACTGTCGCGCGGCGGTGGCGCCGCGCGCGTCCAGCTGCGTCTCGAGGACGGCTCGGTCTATCCGATCGAGGGCAAACTCCAGTTCGCCGACGTCAGCGTCGATCCCAACACGGGTACGCAGACGATCCGCGCGCTCTTCCCCAACCCGCGCGGGCTGCTGCTGCCGGGCATGTACGTCCGCGCCGAGCTGGTCGAGGGCACGCAGGCCAATGCCTTGCTGGTCCCGCAGCGCGCGGTGACGCGCGACGAGAAGGGCAATCCGAGCGTGCTGGTCGTCGGCCCCGACGGCAAGCTCCAGCCGCGCGCGCTCACCGCGCCGCGCACGATCGGCGAGAATTGGCTGGTCACCGCCGGGCTCAAGCCGGGCGACAAGGTGGTGGTGGAGGGCGCGATGATGCTGCGCCCCGGCATGCCGGTGAAGGCGGTGCCGTACAACCCGAACGCGGCCCAGGGTGCACCGGGCCAGGGCGCGCCGGGCCAGCAGGGCGGCGGGCAGCAGGGCGCGTCGCAGCAGGGCCAGCAGGCCCAGGGAAAGTAACCTCGCATGTCGCGCTTCTTCATCGACCGGCCCATCTTCGCATGGGTCATCGCCATGGCGCTGATGCTGGCGGGGATCATCGCGATCCGCAGCCTGCCGATCGCGCAATTCCCCGAGATCGCGCCGCCCGCGGTTGCGATCACCGCCAATTATCCGGGCGCCGACGCCGAGACGCTCGAGCGCACCACCACGCAGATCGTCGAGCAGCAACTGCGCGGCATCGACAACCTGCGCTATTTCTCCTCCTCCTCTTCGTCGGCAGGCGTGGTCACGATCACGCTGACCTTTGAGCAGGGCACCGACCCCGACATCGCGCAGGTTCAGGTCCAGAACAAATTGCAGGCGGCGACCCCGCTGCTGCCGCAGGAGGTCCAGCGCCAGGGCATCCAGGTGACCAAGTCGGCGGCGAGCTTCCTCGCGGTCGTCGGCCTCGTCTCGACCGACGGGTCGCACAGCAACAACGACTTGGCCGACATGGTCGTGTCCAAGTTCCAGGACCCGGTCAGCCGGATCAACGGCGTCGGCGAGCTCCAGGTGTTCGGCTCGCAATATGCGATGCGCATCTGGCTCGATCCGCTCAAGCTCAACAATTACGCGCTGACCGTCGCCGACGTCACCTCGGCGGTGCAGGCGCAGAACGCGCAGGTCTCCGCCGGCCAGATCGGCGCGCAGCCCGCGCCCAAGGAGCAGATGCTCAACGCGACCGTCTCGGTGCAGTCGCGGCTCCAGACGCCCGAGCAGTTCGGCAACATCCGGCTGAAAACCGGCACCGACTGTTCCGTGGTGCGGCTGCGCGATGTCGCGCGGGTCGAGATCGGCGCCGAGAATTACGGCTTCGACGTGCAGTATAATGGCAAGCCGGCGTCGGGCTTCGGCGTCCGGCTGGCGGCGGGCGCGAACGCGCTCGACACGGTCGACCTGCTCAAGGCGCGCGTCGCCGAGATCGGCAAGACGCTGCCCGCCGACGTGAAGGTGATCTACCCCTACGACATCACGCCGTTCGTGCGCCTGTCGGTGGAGCAGGTGATCCACACGCTGATCGAGGCGGTGGTGCTCGTCTTCCTCGTCATGTTCCTGTTCCTGCAGAACTGGCGCGCGACGCTGATCCCGACGATCGCGGTGCCGGTGGTGCTGCTCGGCACCTTCGCGGTGATGGCGCTGGCGGGCTTCACGATCAACACGCTGACTTTGTTCGGCATGGTGCTGGCGATCGGCCTGCTCGTCGACGACGCGATCGTCGTGGTCGAGAACGTCGAACGCCTGATCGTCACCGAGCACCTCAGCCCCAAGGAAGCCGCGCGCAAGTCGATGGACGAGATCAGCAGCGCGCTGGTCGGTATCGGCATGGTGCTGTCGGCGGTGTTCCTGCCGATGGCCTTCTTCGGCGGATCGACCGGCGTTATCTACCGCCAGTTCTCGATCACGATCGTCTCGGCGATGGTGCTCTCGGTGCTGGTCGCGCTGATCCTGACGCCCGCGCTCTGCGCGACGATCCTCAAGCCGCACGATCCCGACAAGCAGGAGGGCAACGGACCGCTGGCGCGCTTCTTCCGCTGGTTCAACCGCAACTTCGACCGCGCGCAGCATCGCTACGAGGGCGGGGTGAAGAGCACCGCGCGCCACTGGAAGCGCTCGCTGCTGGTCTATCTGCTGATCGTCGCCGGGATGGCGCTCGTCTTCATCCGGCTGCCCTCGGGCTTCCTGCCCGACGAGGACCAGGGCTTCGTGCTCGCGCTGGTGCAAGGGCCGGCGGGCGCGAGCAGCGCGCGCACCGAAAAGGGGCTGGCGCTGACCCGCGACCACTTCCTCAAGCAGGAAGGCAAGAACGTCCAGGGCGTCTTCACGATCAACGGCTTCAGCTTCGCCGGGCAGGGCCAGAATACCGGCTTGGTGTTCGTCAACCTGAAGCCTTGGGAGGAGCGCTCGGGCGGCGACAATCGCGCCCAGGCTATCGTCGGCCGCGCAATGGGGTCCTTCTCGCAATATAAGGACGGGCTGATCTTCGCGCTGATTCCGCCCGCGGTGCAGGAGCTCGGCAACGCCACCGGCTTCGACGTCCAGCTGGTCGATACCGGCGGGGTCGGGCACGAGAAGCTGACGCAGATCCGCAACATGATGCTCGGCATGGCATCACAGGACCCGCGGCTGGCGCAGGTGCGCCCGCTGAGCTTGGAGGATGCGCCGCAGCTCAAGGTGAAGATCGACGAGGACAAGGCGCGCGCGCTCGGGCTCGACCTCGCCGACGTCAACAGCACCATCGCCACAGCCTGGGGCGGCGGCTATATCAACGACTTCATCGACCGCGGTCGCGTCAAGCGGGTGTACGTCCAGAACGATGGCCCGTACCGCATGGCGCCCGAGGATGTCGGCGAGCTGTACGTCCGCGGTGCGAACGGGCAGATGGCGCCGTTCACCGCCTTCTCGACGCTGGAATGGGCCAACGCGCCGGTCTCGCTGACCCGCTACAACGGGCAGCCGGCGATGCAGCTGCAGGGCTCGCCCGGGCCGGGGCAGAGCACCGGCGCCGCGATGGAGGCGTTGCAGGAGATCCACGCCAAGCTGCCCCCGGGCACGACGCTGGAATGGACCGGCCTCTCCTATGAGGAGCGGCTGTCGGGCGGGCAGGCGCCGGCGCTGTACGGGCTGTCGCTGCTGATCGTCTTCCTCTGCCTCGCCGCGCTGTACGAGAGCTGGTCGGTGCCGATCTCTGTGCTGCTGGTGGTGCCGCTCGGCATCATCGGCGCGGTGCTCGCGGCGTGGCTGACCGGGCTGAACAAGGACATCTACCTCCAGGTCGGCCTGATCACCACGATCGGCGTGTCCGCCAAGAACGCGATCCTGATCGTCGAGTTCGCCGAGGAGCGGATGGCGGAAGGGATGAACGCCTTCGACGCGGCGGTGGAGGCGGCCAAGCTGCGCCTGCGCCCGATCCTCATGACCAGCCTCGCCTTCGTGTTCGGCGTGATGCCGCTGGCGGTGTCGACCGGCGCGGGCGCGGGCGGCCAGAACGCGATCGGCCGCGCGGTGGTGGGCGGCATGCTGTCCGCGACGGTACTGGCGATCTTCTTCGTGCCGATGTTCTTCGTCGTCGTGCTGCGGCTGTTCGGGCACGGCGGTCCCTCCGCGACCCCCGACCGGACCGACGACGCCGACCGCCGGGCGGACGATGCCGCCCTCGACCATCATCCCGGGGCACCGCGCCCCGAGGGAGCCTGACGTGACTCGTTCCGCGATCCTCGCCGCGCTGGCGCTGTCCAGCACGCTCGCCGCCTGCAACCTGGCGCCCAAGTACGAGCGCCCCGGGGGCGCCGTCCCCGCCGCGCTGCCGCAGGGCGGGGTCTACCCGGCTGCGGCGAGCGATGCCGCCGACGTCAGCCAGATCGGCTGGCGCGACTTCTTCCTCTATCCCCGCCTGCGCGGGGTGATCGAGACCGGGCTAGCGAACAACCGCGACCTGCGCGTGGCCGCGGCCAACGTGCTCCAGGCGAGGGCGCAATATCGCGTCCAGCGCGCCGACCTGGTGCCGAGCACCACGATCTCGGGCTCGGGGACGTTCACCAACAACATCTTCGGCGCCGCGGGTGCCGCGACGGGCGCCGGCACCGGAACGGGGACCGGCACAGGCACCGGCACCGGCAGTGGCGCGGGTGGCGGCACCGGCGGCGGGACAGGGGTGGGGGCGGGCGCGGGGGTCGGCAGCACCTCGTCGAACGTCGAGTTCTTCTCGGTCAACGCCGGCTTCTCGGCGTTCGAGCTCGACCTGTTCGGGCGCGTGCGCAACCTCAATCGTGCCGCGCTGGAGCAATATTTCGCGTCGGAAGAGGCGCAGCGCTCCACTCGCATCAGCCTGATCGCCGAGATCGCGACGGCGTGGCTGACGCTGGCCTCGGACCAGGAGCAGCTGCGGCTCAGTCGCGAGACGCTCAAGACCTTCGAGGAGACGGTGCGGCTCACCAGCGCGCAGTTCCGCATCGGTGTCGCCTCCGAGCTGGAGGCGCGCCAGGCCGAGACCAACTATCAGGCCGCGCGCAACGACATCGCCGCGCTCACCACGCGCGTGGCGCAGGATCAGAACGCGCTCAACCTGCTGGTCGGCACCACCGTGCCCGCCGAGCAGTTGCCGACCGGGCTCGACGACACGCCGCTGACGCGCGACGCGCTGCCCGGCGACGTCTCGTCCGAGGTGCTGCTGCGCCGCCCCGACGTGCTGCAGGCGGAGCACCAGCTGATCGCGCAGAACGCCAATATCGGCGCGGCGCGCGCGGCCTTCTTCCCGCGCATCTCGCTGACCGCGACGATCGGGACGATCTCGTCGGCGCTGTCCGGCCTCTTCGGTGGGGGCAGCTTCACCTACACCGGCTCGCCCTCGGTCGGGCTGCCGCTGTTCGACGGCGGCCGCAACGCGGGCAACCTCGACTATGCCAAGGCGTCGCAGCAGGCGGCGGTGGCGACCTACGAGCGCGCGATCCAGACCTCCTTCCGCGAGGTGGCGGACGCGCTGGCGCAGCGTGGCACGATCGGCGAGCAGGTTTCCGCGCAGACCGCGCGGGCCGAGGCCGCCTCGGTCGCGGCGCGACTGTCCGATGCGCGCTACCGTGCGGGGGTGGATTCGTTCCTGACCGCGCTCGACGCGCAGCGTACCGCCTATTCGGCGCAGCAGCAGCTCGTGACCACCCGGCTGAGCCGGGCGAGCAATCTGGTGGAGCTCTACCGCTCGCTCGGAGGGGGGCTGCGCTGAGGCGCACACGTTTGCTTGCTATGGGGGCGTCTCGGCGTACTCTCTTCTCAAATAGGTGAGGAGAGGGCGACGCTGTCGAACGAGCGCGCTGGTGACGAGAGCATCGTCATCCTTCAGTCGCTGCTGTGCCTGATGCGCGAGAAGAACCTGCTGTCGCGCGCCGACATCGAGGATCTGTGCGATCGGATCGCCGTGCGCGCGGCGCAGGCCGAGCGCGACCCGATGCCGTGCTGCGTCGAGGCGACGACCGCGGCGGCGCAGGAGATGGCACGGATCGGCAGCTACATCGGCCAACGCTACGGCGGCAAGCATCGGCGTGTTTTAGGGAGGCGCTAACGGCGTCAAACGTCGTTCCGGCGCGCTATACTGGATCCGAAATCCTCCCCGGTACGGAAAGGGGGACCGCTCGCGAAGCGAGTGGTGGTGGGGGCTCTCCCTACAGCGCAGCGCTCGCAGAAGCCCCGCTCCACCAGCCTGCGGCTGGTCCCCCTCCCCGCGAGCGGGGAGGACCGAAGGAAGCTCCCCTTGTCACCACCCCGTTTACCAGCGACACTCCCCGCCGTGGCCAGCGTCGACATTCAGGGGCTAGCGAAGCGCTTCGGCGCCAGCGACGTGCTCCGACCCACCGATCTCCACATCGCCGACGGCGAGTTCGTGGTGATCGTCGGCCCCTCGGGCTGCGGCAAGTCGACGCTGCTCCGGCTCATCGCCGGGCTGGAGGAGCCGAGCGCGGGCCGCGTGCTGATCGGCGGCCGCGACGTCACCGACGCCGCGCCGGCTGACCGCGAACTGGCGATGGTGTTCCAGTCCTACGCGCTCTACCCGCATCTCACCGTCTACGAGAACATCGCCTTCCCGCTGAAGGTGGCGCGGCTGGCCAAGGCCGAGGTGCGCCGACGCGTTGAAGAGGTGGCCGACGCGCTCGATCTGACGCCGCTGCTCGCGCGCCGGCCCAAGGCGCTGTCGGGCGGACAGCGCCAGCGCGTCTCCATCGCGCGCGCGATCGTGCGTCGCCCCAAGGTGCTGCTGCTCGACGAGCCGCTGTCCAATCTCGACTCCGCGCTGCGCGTGAAGATGCGACACGAGTTCGCGCGGCTGCACCAGCAGCTCGGCAGCACGATGATCTACGTCACCCACGACCAGCTCGAGGCGATGACACTCGCCAACCGCATCGTCGTGATGAGCGCGGGGCGGGTCGAGCAGGTCGCCCCGCCGCTCGAGCTCTACGCCGAGCCGGCGACGCTTGAGGTGGCGGCCGCGATCGGTTCTCCGGGGATGAATCTGCTGGCGGTGACGATCGCCGCGTCCGACCAGGACGGCGCGACGGTGCGGCTGGAGGACGGCGCCGAGCTGCGTGTCGCGGCTGCGGTGCCCCATGCCGCGGTGGGCGCGGCAGCGACGCTGGGCGTACGCCCCGAGAACCTCCATCCCGCGGACGAGGGCGCTTTCACCGGCGCGGTCGAGCTGTTCGAGCGGCTCGGCCCGCTCTCCTTCGCGCATCTCGGCACGGACGGCGATCTCCCCGCGGTGGTGGCGCAGCTGCCCGGCGACCGCGCGGTGATGCTCGGCGAGCGGCTGCGCTTCGCGGTCGCGCCCGAGGCGGCGCATCTGTTCGACCGCGACGGCCGCGCCTATCCGCGCCCCGCCTCAGCCCTTGACGCTGCCGCCGAGTAGTCCGCTGATATAGTAGCGCTGGAGCGGCACGAAGAGGATCAGCACCGGCAGCGTCGTCACGACCGCCGCCGCCATCATCAGCTCGCCGTCGGCGGCATGTTCGCGCGAGATCGCCGCCACCGCGACCGGCAGCGTGTACAGGTGCTGGTCCGCCAGCACGATCAGCGGCCAGAGAAAGTCGTTCCAGCTGCCCAGGAACATGAACAGCGCGAGCGTCACCGTGATCGGGGCGAGCAGCGGCAGGACGATCTGCACGAAGATGCGCCGCTCGCTGGCGCCGTCGAGCCGCGCCGCGTCGAGCATCTCGTCGGGTATCGACAGCGCCGCCTGCCGCACGAACAGGATCGCGAAGATGCCCGCCAGCGAGGGCAGGATCACCCCGGCGTAGCTGTTCACCAGCCCCAGCTCCTTGAAGATCAGGAACAGCGGCAGCATCGCCACCTGGCCCGGCACCACCAGCGCGGCAACGAGAAGTTGAAGCAGCCGCTCGCGCCCGCGGAAGCGGAGTTTGGCGAAGGCGTAGCCGGCGGGCACGGTCAGCAGCAGCCCCAGCAGCGTCGACAGCGCCGCCACGGCGAGGCTGTTCCACAGCGCCGGCACGATGCGATAGTCGAACCAGGCGCCGTCGATCAGCCGGCGCGCGAGCAGCTCGTGGTAATTCTCCCACGACCAGCGCGACGGCCACAGCCGCGGCGGGAAGCGGCTCGACTCGCCGCGTGGCATGAACGAGACGAGCACCATCCACACCAACGGCGCCGCGGTGAGCAGCGTCGCCGCGACGACCGCGGCGTTGACCGCGATCGCGCGCCAGCGGCGGCGAGTCACAGCCACTCGTAGCGCCGCCCGATCCGCGCCTGCACTAGCGTGAGCGCGAGGATCATCAGGAAGAGGATGAACGCCACCGCCGACGCCTGGCCGAGGTTCCACCATTTGAACCCCTCGTCGAACATGAAGTACAGCACCGTTGTCGTGCTCTGCGCCGGCCCGCCCAGGGTCATGACATAGGGTTCGGCGAAGATCTGGAGGAAGCCCGCGACGCTCATCACCGCGGCGAGCAGCAGCGTCGGCCCGATCGCGGGCAAGGTGACGTGGCGGAAGCGTGTCCAGCGCGAGGCTCCGTCGAGCCGCGCCGCCTCCATCAGGTCGTGCGGCACCGCGGCGAGCGCGGCGGTGAACACGATCATGTTGTAGCCGAAGATCTTCCAGGTGACGAACAGTAGGATGGCCGGGATCGAGGCGTGCGGGTCGCCGAGCCAGTCGACCGGCGGCACGCCGATCCAGCCGAGCGCGCGATTGAGCAGCCCGAAACGCGTGTTGAGCAGGAAGCGCCACACCACCGCGGTCGCCACCACGCTGGTGACATAGGGCGCGAACAGCAGCACACGCCACAGCGGCTTCCACCGCACGCTGGCGTCGTGGAGCAGCAGCGCCGCCGCCAGCGAGGTACCGATCGCCATCGGCACGCCGAGCAAAGCGAATAGCGCGGTGTTGCCGAGCGCGCGCCAGAACAAGGGCGTGGTGAGCAGGTCGGTGAAGTTGCCGAGCCCGACGAAGCGCAGCGCTCCCCAGTCGGCGAGCGCGTAGATCGAGTAATCGGTGACGCTCAGCGCCAGCGCGAGCACGGTCGGCAGCGCGAAGACGAACAGGATGATCGCGAGCACCGGTAGCACGAAGCCCCAGGCGGTGCGCTCCTGCCGCGTCACGCCAGTTGCCCCGTCTCGACCAACGCGCGGCGCTTGGCGAGCAGCCGATCGACGCGGTCGTCCATCGCGACGAGCGCGGCGTCGATGCCGAGCTGGCCGCGCACCACGCGCTCGGCGATCAGCTGCACCTCGATGCGGATCCGCTCCCACTCGACGATCATCGGCTCTCGCGTCGGATCGCGCATCTGCTCGGCGAAGGCGGCGAGCGCGGGCTGGCGCAACTGCGGCGTGTCCCAGGCGGCGGCGCGCGCGGGCAGCGTGCCGATCAGCCGCTGATAGGTCAGCTCGCTCGCGGGCGAGGTGAGATGGCGCACCAGCGCCCAGGCCGCCGCGGGTCGGCGCGACCGCGCCGACACGCAGAGGCTCGCCGCGATCCCCGACACCTGCCCCGGACCCTCCGGCCCCGGCATGCGCGCGGTGCTCCACAGCGCGGGCGGCAGCTCGGCGGCGCGACGGTGCAGGTCGAGCGTCAGCGTCGGGCCATAGGGATAGACCGCGAAATAGCCCTGCGCGAAGGCGGCGACCGGGTCCTGCACCTCGGTCGACAGCGCCGGCGGGGCGAGCCGCTCGCGGAAGAGCGAGACGTAGAAGGCGAGCGCGTCGCGGAAGCGCGGGTCGCGAAAGTTGCCGCGCGTGTCGCGCTCGCGTAGCGGCCGCGCACCGGTCTGGCCGGCGAAGGTGAAGAGCGTGTCCCACCAGTTGAGCAGCATCAGGAAGGCATAGTCGTCGGGTGCCCGCGCCTTGAGCCGCTGTCCCATGCGACGCCACGAATCCCAGTCCTCGGGCGGCGCGGCATAGCCGGCGCGCTCCAGCAGGTCGCGGCGATAATATTGCACCTGGGGCGCGACTGACCAGGGCACGGCATAGGGCTGTCCGTTCGGTCCGGTGGCCGCGCTCACGCCGGGGAACAAGCCGGTGAGCAGCGCGGAGTCGGTGACGGGCGCCAGCGCGCCGATCAGGGCGAACTCGCCGACCCAGCCGTCCGGCAGCATGAACACGTCGGGCAGCGAGTCGCCGGCCCGGGCGGTGAGCAGCTTCTCGTGCGCTGCGGTCCAGGGGAGGGTCTGCACCTCAACGGGAAGCCCGGTCGCGCGCGTGAACGCAGGCATGAGCATCGGCGAATAGTCGCCCTCGTAGCTCATCGCCCACAGGCTGATCGGATCGCGCATATTCTGCACGGCGCAGCCACCGGCCGCGGCCATCGAGAGCGCCGCGACCACCGAGCGCCGCGACCAGGCCGCGGCACCCGCGAGCTTCCCCCCGCCTGTCACGCCGCATCAACGTCTTGCGGGAAAGTAGGTTGCGCTAGGTTGTTAACAATTTGAAACTTTTGGGACCGGCGCGCGTTGAAGCGGGAAAGAAGAAGCCGGTAGACAGGGACCGGCACGATCCAAGGGGGATACAGGATGCCGTCTCACCTCTCGTCGCGAGCCATGTTGCTCGCGGGCGCACTGGCCTGTGTAGCTGCCATGCCGGCCTGGG
>Ga0265798_10002259_pt1 | contig 28649 bp, 23 predicted proteins | sample P3T30metagenome_FD_192430 | JGI IMG/M metagenome (GOLD analysis project Ga0265798, IMG submission 192430) | Plant litter microbial communities from East Loma Ridge, Irvine, California - P3 T30 | ecosystem: Environmental > Terrestrial > Plant litter > Unclassified | place: USA: California...
TTTTTGCCACGGCAGGTCGCTGGACAGTTGCGGCTGCACCGTCAGCGCCAGGCGGTTGAAGAACGTTCCGGCCTTGTCGCCGGACTCGATCACGAGCGGGATCTCGCGGCGCTCGTCCCACAACACGCGTTCGTAGACGCCGTCGCGTTCGCGCTCGCGCCAGCGCGCGCCGGCAACGCTGGATTTGCGCGCCGACAGCGGCATCGCCTGCAAGCGCTTCGAGTCGAGCAGGTAGTAGGCCCGCTCCCACGAGCCGTCGAAGCTGACGTTGTCGAACTCACCCTGCGGCACGGCGATCACTTCCTTCGCATGCGTGTCGACGTATTCGAGGCGCAGCTGCTTGCCTTCCAGCGCCAGGTGGCGCGGCAGGACGACGGGATTGAAGTGTTTATGGACCGACGTTTCGCGTACCACGGCTTTGCTGATGCGAGGTTTGTCATGTGCGTGGTCGTCGTGTGCCGGGGCGCTGGCGTTCAGCACGCGCGCCGTCCAGACGTGATTCGCGCGGCGCAGCATCGTCTCCTCGAAACGCGACTCGCGCGTGACGCCTTCGGCCGTGACGACACGGCTGTAGTAGGCGACGCGGGCGTCGAGGTCGGCCGCGGCGCTGGCCGTGCCGCCAACGCACAGCATCGCGACAGCCAGGCAGAGTTGTTTCATGCTTGATTCCTTCAGAATGCATCGCCCCGGCCGCGGACCGGGGTTCCTGCCAGATCAGAGGCCGGAGGCCGATTTCAGCAAGGTAAATACCTTTGTGTTGTCAAGCGTTCCCTTGAAGGCCTTCGAGCCGGCACCGGTGGCAAACAGCTTGACGTCGCCGCCGCCGTGCGTTTCCGACGACAGGCGCACGCCTGTCTCCTGCAGGTAGTTGTCGGCCAGCGCCACCGTGCTGTCCACGCTGGTGCGCAGCGCCGGGCGGTTCGGGCCGTTGCCGAAGACCAGGGTCGTGTACGTGTTGCCGTCCGCGTCCTTCGCCGGCTGGCCATCGCGGTAGCCGCGGTTGATGTCGAGGATCGGGTTGCCGCGCTTGCCGTAGCCGTTGAACGCCAGCGTGTGATCATGGTCGGCCGTGACGACGATCAGCGTGTTCGCCAGCGTCGGGTCGGTCAGCTTCGCCTTGGCCAGTGCGGCCTTGATGGCGTCGTCGAAGGCGATCGTGTCGGTCAGCGCGCGCTTGGCGTTGGTGCCGTGCAGCGCGTGGTCGATGCGGCCCCCTTCGACCATCAGGAAGTAGCCGTCGCGGTTCTGGCTCAGGAGGTCCATCGCCTTGACCGTCATCTCGGCAAGGCTGGGCTGGTTGGCGCCTTCGCCGACCGGCGGCGTGGCGGCGCGATCCAGCTCGTATTCCAGGTGGCTCTTGCTGCTGTACAGGCCAATGAACTTCTTGCCGGCCGGCGCCGCGTTCATCTCCGTCTTGTTCGCGGCTACCGTGTAGCCCTTGGCCGCCAGCTCGTTCAGCAGGTTGCGGCCATCGGCGCGGCCGGCCGCGTTGGTGCCGGCAACGAACGGCGTGAAGTGATTGCGCCCGCCGCCCATCAGCACGTCGACGCCGTCCAGCAGCGCGGCATTCCCGCCCGCGCCGCCCGGCACCAGTTGCGCCGCGATGGCGTACTGTGCGTTGCGGTTGCAGATGTGCGAGTAGGTGGCGGCCGGCGTGGCGTGCGTCAGCTCTGTTGTCGTGATGGCGCCGACGGCCTTGCCTTTGGCCTTGGCCAGTTCCAGGATCGTCGTGGCCGGCGTGCCGTTGCCGGCGGCGCAGTTGTTGACGCCCAGGTTGCCGTTGGCGTCCTTGCCCGGATTCGTCGCCACCGTTTCCGGCGACATGGAGATGACTTCGTTCTTCATTTTGACGCCCGTCATGTAGGCGGCCATCGACGGCGCGCTGTCGGTCGTCTGCGCGTCCTGCGAGTAGGTCTTGATGCGGGCAGTGCGTTCGAAGGTGTCCATCGTCAGGCTGCCGTCTTCGCCATACTTGAAGATGCGCGATGCCGTGATCGTGGACGGGCCCATGCCGTCGCCCAGGAAGAAGATGATGTTCTTGGCTTCACCGGCGGCATGCGCGGCGGAGAAGGAGAATGCCAGCGCGGCGGCCAACAGGGTACGTTTCATAGCGTGATTTTTCCGTAAAATTGAGGCTTACAGGCCGGCGGCGTTCTTCACGAGCGTGAAGACCTTCGTGTTGTCGATGGTGCCGCTGAACGTCTCGGCACCCTTGCCGATGGCGCCCAGGAACACGTCCGTGCCGCCGTGCGTCTCGCCGCCCGTGCCCATGCGCACCACGGCTTCCTGGTGATACGTGTTGGCGCTCGTGACGCTGTCGTCCAGCGAAGCCTGGCTGGCGCGGCTGGCCTGCACGCGGTTCTCGCCGTTGCCGAAGCCGATGATGGCGTAGGGCGCGCCGTCCAGGTCCTTGTCGGTTTCGCCCGTCACGTAGTTCTTCACGACGCCCAGCACACCCGCGTTGCCGGCAGCCGTCTTGCCGGTCCGTTTTGCGTAGCCGTTCAGCACCAGCGTGTGATCGTGGTCGGCCGTGACGACGATTGTCGTGTTCTTCAGATCGGGGTCTGTCAGCTTGGCTTTGGCGATGGCCGCCTTGATGGCGTTGTCGAAGGCGACCGTGTCCTGCAGCGCCTTTTTCGCCGTCGTCTCGTGCAGCGCGTGGTCGATGCGTCCGCCCTCGACCATCAGGAAGTAGCCCTTGCCGTTGCGGGCCAGGACGTCCATCGCCTTGGTCGTCATCTCGGCCAGGCTGGGTTCCCTGGCCGGGTCGCGGTCCAGGTCATAGCTCATGTGGCTGGAGGTGAAGAGGGCCAGCAGCTTGTCCGTCTTGGTGGCGTCGATGGCGGTGAATTCGGTCGTGTTGCCGGCAAAGGCGTAGCTCTTCGCCTTCATCTCGGCGATCAGGTCGCGGCCGTCGGCGCGCTTGCCGCCGTCCTTGACGGGCTTGAAGAACTGGCTGCCGCCGCCGATGAGCACATCCAGGCCGGTGGCGCCCAGCGCCGTGTTGAAGCCCGCGCCACCCGGCACGACGGCCGCGGCGATGTCGTTTTCCAGGTCGCGGTGGCAGATGTGGGTGTACGTGGCGGCCGGCGTGGCGTGCGTGACGCGCGCCGTGCTGACGACGCCGGCCGACAATCCCTGCGCCTTGGCCAGTTCCAGCAGCGTGACGGCGGACTTGCCGTTGCCGGTGCCGCACGCGTTGGCCAGCTTGTTGCCGGCGCTGTCGTTGACGGGATCGATCGCCTTCGTGTCCTGCGACATCGAGATGACCTCGTTGTTCATCTTCACGCCCGTCATGTACGCCGCCATCGACGGCGCGCTGTCGGTCACCTGGGCGTCGTTCGAGAACGTCTTGACGAAGGCCGTTTCCGGCAGCGTGTCCATCGTCAGCTCGCCGTCCTCGCCGACCGAGTAGATGCGGGCGGCCGTCATCGTCGTCAGCCCCATGCCGTCGCCGAGGAAGAAGATGACGTTTTTCGGTGCCGCGCCGGCGACCGGTGGCGTCGTCGCCGGGGGCGTCGGGGCGGTAACTGGGGCCGGGTCGCTGTCGCTGCCGCACGCGGCCAGGACGGCGGCGCTCAGGCCGGCAATGAAGATGGACTTGCAGGTTGCCTCGAATTTCATGTCATCGATCCGGGATGGGAAAGATGGCGAGAATAGCAACCGTGTGTGACGGGGTGATGACGGCGCGGCCCTTACTGGTCGGACTGGCGCACCCGCTTCGTGCTGCTGCGCCACTTGCCGCGGACGCGCTGGCGGGAACGGATGACCAGGTCGCCGTTCTGCGCGGAAGACTCGCTGGATTCACCGATCAGCTTCAGCTTGCCGTGCTCCAGGCGATAAGACGCATACTGGTAGTTGAAGTCGCTGTCCCGGGATCGGGTGATGATCGTGCCGTCCTGACCGATGGCCGGTGAGTCCAGTTCGGAGAGTTGCTCATGCAGCTCGAACAATCCTGAATGCGTGCTGAACAGGTAGATGTTCGTCGAAACATTCGGGCCCATGCCGCCCGCCGAGATCGGCAGCGACAGGTCGGGACTGCTGTCCGCATCGGCATCAACAAGGAAGAGCAGTTCGTCCGGCGTGCCGGACGCTGCCATGGCGTCGACATGCTCGATCTCCTGCACGACGGCGCCTGTTTTCCGGTCGACGATCCGGATGGCGTCGACGGCATAGCGCTCGTCCTCATCCACGGTGGCGTGGACGGAGAACGCGAAATCCGCGGTGATCACGCGCTGCGGATGCCATGCGGCCGTCGCCGTGTCTTCCTCGGCGCCGGCATGCATCGGATTGCCCAGCAATGCCAGCAGGGCGGCAACGACAGCAGGATTCCTCATCCGCGTCATCGGCAAGCGCCCCTGCGCTCAGCCCTCGCCATGGAATTCCCCCGCCTCGGCAAACAACCCCCACGTGGAAATGAACAGCGCGGCGATCACCGGACCGATGACGAAGCCGTTCAGGCCGAACAGCGCCATCCCGCCGATCGTCGACAGCAGCACGATATAGTCGGGCAGCTTGGTGTCCTTGCCGACGAGGACCGGGCGCAGCAGGTTGTCGACCAGGCCGATGACGATGACGCCGTAGACGATCAGGCCGATGCCTTCCCACGTGGCGCCGGTGATCAGGAAGTAGATTGCCACGGGGCCCCAGACGATGGCCGCGCCAACGGCCGGCAGCAGCGACAGGAACGCCATCACGACGCCCCACAGCAGCGGGCCGGGCACGTCCAGGAACCAGAAGGCCAGGCCGCCCAGCGCGCCCTGCGCCATGGCGACAAGGATATTGCCCTTGACGGTGGCGCGGATGACGGTGATGAAGTTCTCGAACAGCGGCTCCTTGTAGCGCTCGGCCAGCGGCACGGCGTCGCGGATGCGCGTCGACAGCGTCTGGCCGTCGCGGAACAGGAAGAACAGCAGATACAGCATGACGGTCACGCTGACGAGGAAGTCCAGCGTATTGCGGCCGAAGTTGATCGCGTACTTCGCCACCGACTGGCTGATCTGCGAGGCCGCGGCCGTCAGCTTGGCCTGCAGGTTGGCCAGGTTGGTGAGCTCGAAGCGTTCCAGCAGGCTCGTGGCCCAGCCCGGCATCCCGTGCATGACGCGCTGGAACATCGTGCTGAAATTGATCTGGCCCGATTCGATCATCGCGTAGACGCCGGCGGCCTGGTCGATCAGCGACAGCGTGATCAGCGTGACGGGCAGGATCACCATCAGCAGGATCAGCAGCAGGGCGATCAGCGACGACGCCGTCGGCTTGTTGCCGGTGACTTCCAGCAGGCGGTAATGCAGCGGCGCGAACACGATGGCAAAGACGATGCCCCAGAACACGGCGCCGGCAAACGGCGTCAGGATCCAGATAAAGGCCAGTGTAACCAGGCCCAGCAGCAGCAGGAACGAGGTTTGCGGCAGAGTGTAGCGCTTCATGATGTCCATTCGATGTTGTTATGTTGCACATCATAATGGATCGGCCCGCCTGTAGGCCACGCGTCGGTCGGAGCCGTGCGGGTACCGCAGGGAAAGGCCGGCATTTATCGCACATGAGGCCGGTTGACAACCGCTGGAGACGTAGTAACTTGGACTTGACGCGGCGGTGCCGTGTCCCGCACAACCAGTTACCGGGAGGTCTTATGCAAGATCTGCAGCGTTTTCCCGTACTATCCGTCATCAGCCGGCTTTCCGCGGTCGCGCTGGCCGCCCTGTTGATGAATCCTGCCTTTGCGACGACCCGCTCGGTCGCCTACTCGACGCTTACCGCGAACACGACCGTAGGCGCGCCCCTCGACCCGGGCGACAACCTGTTCATCGACACGTTCACCACCGATCAGGGCGCCCTTGTGCAGCGCACGACCTTCACGTTGTACGGCAATGCCGACTTCAACGGGCTGGCCGGCTGGATCATCGACACGGCGGACGGGCAGGGCCCGCGGCTGGTGGGGGTGAATATCGATATCCTCGATGCGTCGGATACCGTGGTGGCCAGCGACGACTTCAGCGGTGTGCTGGGCGGCTTCGCGCATTCCTCGTTCAGCGGCACACTGGCGCAAGGTGTCTATACGGTCGTGGCAACGGGCAACGCCGTGCGCGATGCATCGCTGGACATTTCACTGTCGTTTATTTCCCCGGCGCCGGAACCAGCGACTTACGGCATGCTCCTGGGCGGACTGGGCGTGTTGGGAGCACTGGCGCGGCGCAGGCGGTAAGCGCGCTTGCGGCCGGGGTGGCGCCGTGGCCGCGTAGCGGCTGCGCTGCGCTGGTTGCGGTCAGACGCGCCTGTGTGACGGCGTGACGGCGTCATCGGGCAACACGTTCCAGTGCCGCGACATCCCCGCTGCGGATCAGCGGCAGATGCGCGGTGATCCACTCCGCCGGCCGGTCCCACCACGCGATCGCCTGCAGGCGCCGGACCGTGTCCGCATCGAAGCGTGCCCGTAGCGGCTGGGCAGGATTGCCACCGGCGATTGTGTAGGGCGGCACGTCCGCCGTCACGACGGAGCGCGCCGCAACGATGGCACCGTCGCCGATTGTCACACCCGGCATGATCAGCACGTCGTAGCCGATCCAGACATCGTTGCCGATCACCGTGTCGCCCTTGTGCGGCAGGTCGCCTGCGGCGGGGCGGGCGCTTTCCCAGCCGTTGCCGAAGATGAAGAACGGGTAGGTGGAGATGCCGCTCATCTGGTGGTTGGCGCCGTTCATGATGAATTTGACGCCGCGCGCGAGCGCGCAGAAGCGGCCGATGCGTAACTTGTCGCCGATGAACGGAAACAGGTACAGCACATTGCGCCGGAAGTTCTCGTGGCCGTCCGGATCGTCATAGTAGGTGTAGTCACCGATCTCGATCTGCGGGTCGTCCACCACGTTCTTCAGGTAGCACACCTGCGGGAAGCCGGGCATCGGGAAGGGATCGTTCGGGTCGGGGCCGTGCATGCGGGTCTCCTGCCAAAAACGCTACTGTAGCGCGTGCCGCGGACACTGACCAGCGCCGCCGTGCCAACGCGCTTTTGCGCACACGCCGCACATGGCGAACACGGTGCCCGCGCGGCCGCTTGCGCCGCCATGCCTGGGCGTCGGGGCGTTGCCGGGTTCGACCAGCGACCTGCAGCAGATCGAAGGTCACACATTGTTGCAAGGCGGCGTTGCCGCACCTTGGTTGGCCAAAGGGACGGTCAGGCGACGGGCGCGGATTGCATCGCAAGAACCGGAGTGAGGAAGTCCGATGGAGCGGCTACATTGCGGCCATATCCACCACGAAGGAGTCCTCCCATGTTCGATTTCACCAACAAGGTTGCCATCGTCACCGGCGCATCGTCCGGTATCGGCCGGGCCACGGCGCTGCTGCTGGCCCGCCATGGCGCGGCGGTTGTCGTGAACGCCCGCCGCGCCGGCCCGCTGGAGGATGTCGTGCGGGCGATCCGCGCGCGGGGCGGCCAGGCGCTTGCCGTGACGGGCGACAGCACCGAGTCCGGCACGCACGAGCGGCTGGTCGAGGCGGCACGGGAATTCGGCGGCCTCGATATCGCCGTCAACAACGCCGGCATTGTCGGGCCCGTCCTGCCGCTGGCCGAGGTGACGCTCGAGGACTGGAACGCCGTGCTGGCCGGGAACGCGACCAGCGCCTTTCTTGGCGCGAAACACCAGATTCCCGCGATGCTGGCGCGCGGCGGCGGCGCGATCGTCTTTACGTCCACCTTTGTCGGCACCAGCGTGGGGATTCCCGGCATGGCGGCCTACGGCACCGCCAAGGCAGCGCTGATGGGACTCGTCAAAGGCATCACGGCGGACTACGCCGCGCAGGGCATCCGCGCCAACGCGGTGCTGCCCGGCGGTACCGATACGCCGATGGCGGGCGGGCCGGAGCAGAAGGAATGGGCGGCCGGGCTGCACGCGCTGAAGCGCATCGCCCGGCCGGAAGAAATCGCCGCGGCCATCGCCTTTCTTGCCAGCCCGGCCGCGAGTTTCGTCGCGGGCGCCGGGCTGTTTGCGGACGGCGGCAATGCCGCCGTCAAATGACGCTTACAGCGCCGTCCAGCGCGAACCGGCCCGATGGCTGGCCAGCACGGCATCGATAAAGCGCATGCCGGCCACGCCATCGTCCACCGTCGGCAGATCCAGCGACGACGCGGGTGGCTCGGTCCCGCTTTCGATGGCCAGGATGCGCGTGGCCGCATCGCGGTACAGCTGCGCGAACGCTTCCAGGTACCCCTCGGGATGCCCGGACGGTACGCGCGTGGCATGTTCCGCCGCCGCGCCGCGTACCCGCCCGCGCGTCAGCCGCTGGGCAGAGCCGCCCTGCGGCGTCAGCCACAGTTCGTTCGGGTTTTCCTGGTCGAACGCGAGGCTGGCCTTGCTGCCGAAGACGCGCAGCCGCAAAGCGTTTTCGCAGCCCGTCGCCATCTGGCTCGACCACAGCATGCCGCGCGCGCCGTTCGGATAGCGCAGCATCACCTGCACATGGTCGTCCAGCGTGCGGCCCGGCGTGAACGCGTGCAGTTCCGCCAGCAGCTCGTTCGGCGCGATGCCGCTGACATAGCCGGCCAGGTGAAACGCATGCGTGCCGATATCGCTCGTGCAGCCGGTCGGGCCGGCGCGCTGCGGGTCGTTGTGCCAGTCGCTGCGCTGGAACGCGTCGCCCTGTTTGTCCGTCTCGGCCATCCAGTCCTGCGCATATTCCACCTGCACCAGCCGCACGTCGCCGATCGCCCCGTCGGCAACCAGCGCGCGCGCATGGCGCACCATCGGATAGCCCGTGTACGTATGCGTCAGCGCGAAGACGCGGTTGTGGCGTCGCGCCAGCGCCGCCAGCGCTTCGCCTTCGACCGTGGAGATGGCCAGCGGCTTGTCGCAGATGACGTGGATGCCCGCTTCCAGGAATGCCATGGCGACCGGCGCATGCAGGTGATTCGGCGTGACGATGGCGACGGCGTCGATGCCATCCTCGCGCGCCGCCTCGGCGCGCGCCATCTCGCGATAGTCGGTATAGCAGCGCGCCGGATCGAGGCGGATCGCCGCGCCGCTGGTCAGTGCGCGCCCTGGATCGCTGGAGAGCGCGCCGGCAACGACCTCGTAGCAGTCGTCCAGCCGCGCGGCGATGCGGTGGACGGCGCCGATAAAGGCGCCGGCGCCGCCACCCACCATGCCCAGGCGCAGTCGGCGTGGTGTCGGGCCAAGCGTCGGTTCAGTCATTCTGGATCCCCATCAGTGCACGCAGCGCGGGCCGGTCGGCGCCGCTGCCCGCGAAATCGTCGAACGAGCGGTCGGCCACGCGGATGATGTGGCGGCGGATGAACGCCGCCCCTTCGCGCGCGCCGTCCTCCGGGTGCTTCAGCGCGCACTCCCATTCCAGCACGGCCCAGCCGGCATAATCGTACTGCGCCAGCTTCGAGAAAATGGCCATGAAGTCGATCTGGCCGTCGCCCAGCGAGCGGAAACGGCCGGCGCGCTCCAGCCAGGAGCCGTAGCCGCCGTAAACGCCTTGGCGGCCGTTCGGGCGGAATTCCGCATCCTTGACGTGGAACGCCTTGATGCGCTCATGGTAGATGTCGATGAACGCCAGGTAGTCCAGCTGCTGCAGCACGAAATGGCTGGGGTCGTACAGGATGTTGGCGCGGCGGTGGCCGCCCACGCCATCGAGGAAGCGCTCGAACGTGACGCCGTCGTGCAGGTCCTCGCCCGGATGCAGCTCGTAGCAGATGTCCACGCCCGCGTCCTCGAACGCATCGAGGATGGGACGCCAGCGCCGCGCCAGTTCGCCGAATGCTTCCTCGACGAGCCCCGCCGGCCGTTGCGGCCACGGGTACAGGTAGGGCCAGGCCAGCGCGCCGGAAAAACTGGCGTGGGCGCTCAGCCCCAGGCGCCGCGATGCGCGCGCCGCCGCCTGCACCTGGTCCACGGCCCACGCCTGGCGCGCCTGTGGCTTGCCGCGCAGATGGGCGGGGGCGAAGCCGTCGAACAGCGTGTCGTAGGCGGGATGCACCGCCACCAGCTGTCCCTGCAGGTGGGTCGACAGCTCCGTGATCGCCAGCCCATGCTCGGCCAGCACGCCGGCGATCTCGTCGCAGTAGGTCTGGCTGTCGGCGGCGACGGCGAGGTCGAACAGGCGCGGATCGGTCGGCAGCTGGATGCCTTCGTAGCCCAGGCCACGTGCCCACCCGGCCAGGTTGGCCAGCGTGTCGAACGGCGCTTCCTGGCCCATGAACTGGGCCAGGAAGATCGCCGGTCCCTTGATCGTCTTCATGGTCGGCCTTTTAATATGGCGAGTCGGGGAAGTAGAACTGGCTGGCGTTGGCCTTGGTGATCAGCACGGACGGGATGATCGTGCGCGCCGGCAGCGCCTGGCCGTTCAGGCGCGCGGTGGCCGTCATCTTGATGGCGTCGTAGATGAACTTGGGCGAATACGATACGTCAGCCTGCACCAGCTTGTCGCCGTCGATCACCTTCTTGACGGCGAACTTGGCGCCTGCGCCACCGAACACTTCGCGGATGTCGGTGCGCCTGGCCTGTTCGATGGCCTTGATCGCGCCGATCGCCATGTCGTCGTCCGCCGCCCAGACGGCATCGATCTGCTTGAAGCGGGTCAGGTAGTCCTGCGTCACCTTGAACGCGTCGTCGCGGTTCCAGTTGCCGAATTTCGCATCGAGTATCTTGATGCCGGGGTATTTCTTCATCTCCGCATTGAACGCGTCGACGCGCTCGTTGTCGATGGTGGTGGGCATGCCGCGCAGGACAACGATATTGCCCTTGCCGTTCAACCGCTTGGCCAGGTACTCGGCCGGCAGCCGCCCGAACGCGGTATTGTCGCCCGCGACATAGGCGTGGTGCGCCGCCGGGTTGGTCAGGCCGCGGTCCACGACGGTCACGTAGACGCCCTTGTTCTTCACCTGCGCCACAGGCTGCGTCAGCGACGCCGATTCCAGCGGCAGGATCACCAGCGCATTGATCTTGTTGACGGAGTACAGATCCTGCACCTGGTTGGCCTGCTCGGGCGTGCTGCCGGCCGTCTTGACGATGATTTTGAGGTCCGGGTGGGCCGCTTCCAGCTCCTTTTTGGCCTGGTTGGCCCACCAGACGATGCCGCCGGTGAAGCCGTGCGTGGCCGTGGGAATGGCTACCCCCAGGGTGACTTTTTCGGCGGCGCCGGCGTGGCCGGCCAGCAGTGCGGCGGCGAGGCAAAGGGTTTTAACGAGCATGTCGATTCCTTTTAAAGTGATTAGCGGCGGCCGCGCTGCAGGTAGGCCACGGTGACGATGACGACGCCCTGGACGGCGGCGTTGAGGTGAACGCTGATGATGCTGGTGAGGTTGAGGATATTGCCGATCACGGACAACAGCACGGCGCCGATGACGGTGCCGAAAATGCGGCCGGCGCCGCCTTTCAGCGACGTGCCGCCCACGACGACGGCGGCAATGGCTTCCAGTTCCCACAGGATGCCGGTCGTCGGCGTCGCCGACCCGAGGCGCGGCACGTACAGGATGGTGGCGATGGCCACGCAGACGCCCAGCAGCAGGTAGGTCAGCACCTTGACCCGGTCGACGCGGATCGACGCATAGCGCGCCACCTGCTCGTTCGAACCGATGGCCTGCACGTGCTGGCCGTACGGCGTGCGGTTGAGGATCACGGCGCCGGCGATGGCAACCAGCGCGAAGACCCAGACGGGCACCGGCACGCCCACGATGCTGTGGTAGTAGACAGGGCTGTACAGTTCCGACAGGTTGAAGTCCAGCGTCAGCGCGCCGCCATCGGACAGCCAGGTCAGCACGGCGCGGAAGATGCCAAGTGTGCCGAGCGTGACGATGAACGGCTCGATGCGGCCGTGCGTGATCAGCAGGCCGTGGGCGGTGCCGGACAGCGCGCCGAATCCCAGTGCCAGTGCGATGCCGAGAAGTACGATCGCCACGCCGGACGGCGCGTTCGCGCTTGTGGCCAGCGCGTTCATCGCCACGATCATGACGCCGGCGATCAGCGCCGCCAGCGAGCCGACGGAAAGGTCGATGCCGCCGGCCGCGATCACGAAGGTCATGCCCACAGCGATGATGCCGATGAACGCCGTGCGGGTCAGCACGTTCATCAGGTTGTCGAACGTGGCGAAGTCGCTGTTCAGGGCCGCGCCGGCAATGCACAGCAGCACCAGCGCGACGACGGGCCCGAGGCCCTTCAGCCGTTTGCGCAGAGCGGGCAGGGCGGGCACGGGCGTGGAATCAGTGGTGGGTTGCGGTTGCATGGGCAATCAGGGTTTCTTCGCTAAGTTGGTCGGGACCGAGCAGCGCCTGCAGGCGACCGCCGTGCAGCACGGCCACGCGGTGGCACAGGCCAATGAGTTCGATCAGTTCGGACGAGATGACGACGACGGCACGGCCCTCGGCCGCCAGGCGGTGGATCAGCGCGTAGATGTCGCGCTTGGCGCCCACGTCCACGCCGCGCGTCGGCTCGTCCAGCACGATCACGCCGGGCCCGGGCCGCAGGACCTTCGCCAGCGCGAGTTTCTGCTGATTGCCGCCGGAGAGGGCGCGTGCCGGGCAATCGGGGTCGCGCACGCGGATGCCGAAGTCGGCGATGGCCCCGTCGAGCGCCGCGCGCCCGGCCTTGACGTCCACCCACGGCCGCGAGTCGCGCTCCAGCGTCATCATCGTCAGGTTCTCGCGCAGGCCCAGGTCCATGTGCAGGCCCTTGCCCTTGCGGTCCTCGCTCAGGTACGTCAGGCCGTGGCGCATGGCGTCGCGCGGGCCGGCGATGCGCACGTCGCGGCCGTCGATGGCGACCGTGCCGGCGCTGCGTTGGCGCAGCCCGACGACCGCCTCGAACGCCTCCGTGCGCCCCGCGCCAACGAGTCCGGCAAAGCCGAGGATCTCGCCGGCGCGCACGTCGAAGGCCAGGTCCTGTACCCAGCCGGGCACGGTGAGGTCGGTCACGCGCAGCCGCACCGGCGCGTCCGGCGGCACGGCGCTTTTCGGCTGGAACATGTCGGAAACGTCGCGGCCCACCATCAGGTTGGCCATCTGCTGGCGGCTGACATCGGCCGTGTCAAGCCGGGCGACGAACTTCCCGTCGCGCATGACCACCACTTCGTCCGTCTGCGCTTCCATCTCGTCCAGCTTGTGCGAGATGTAGACGATCGTCACTCCCTGCGCCTTCAGCCGCGCCATCAGCGCGAACAGCCGGCCGGTCTCGCCGGGCGACAGGGTGGCCGTGGGCTCGTCCATGATCAGCAGGCGTGCCTTGCGCGACAGGGCGCGGGCGATCTCCACCAGCTGCTTTTCGGCGACGATCAGGTCGGCGACCAGGGTGTCGGGATCGACGCGCAGGCCCACTTCGTCCAGATAGTGCGCGGCTTCGCGCGCCATCGCGCGGCGATCGAGAAACAGCCCGCGCGTCTTTTCGTGGCCGAGGAAGATGTTCTGCGCAACCGTCAGGTGCTCGGCGAGGTTGAACTCCTGGTGGATCAGCGTGATGCCCAGCGCTTCGGCGGCACGGGCGTCGGCAAAGCGGCGCTCCTCGCCGTCGACGACCAGCTGGCCGCCGGTCGGCTGCTCGTAGCCGGCCAGGATCTTCATCAACGTGGACTTGCCGGCGCCGTTCTCGCCCAGCAGGCCGACGACACGGCCGGCCTGCAGCGCGAAGTCGACGCCGTGCAGCACGCGCACGGGACCGAATTCCTTGACGATGTGCTGGAAGCGGACGGACAGGCTCATGGCGTCACTGTCCCGATTACTGCGCGGCCAGCACGGCGCGCAGGCCCTTCAGCGATGCGGCGACGGTTTCCAGCTGGCCCATGCCGTTCGGGTATTCCTCCTGCTCGATGATGATCCAGTCGGTGCCGCCCACCTCGCGCACGGCGCGCGTCAGGCCCGCCCAGTCGGTCTTGTCCTGGCCGATGATCGGCGTGCCCGTGCTGCCTTCGGCGAACTTCGCCTTGAAGTGCGTGCTGACGGTGCGGCCCGGATATTTGCGTACGTAGGCGACGGGGTCCTTGCCGGCAAAGGTCGTCCAGCCCACGTCCTGCTGCAGGATCGCCGCGTTGGGCGTGCCCGTCGCGATGACGTCCCACGGCGTGCTGCCGACGGCGCCGACGAATTCCTGCGCATGGTTGTGATAGCCGATGCGCATGCCCAGGCCCGCCAGCCGCGCCGAGAGTGCGGTCAGCTCCTTGCTCATCTGGGCGCTGCCCGCCGTGCTGGCGCCGCGCGCGTCCATCGAGATCACCAGGTTGGTGCAGCCGAGCGTTTTATAAAACGCCGTCGTCGCGGCGAAGCGGGCGTCGGCCAGCTGGTCCAGGTGCATATGGGCGCCGGCGCATTGCAGCTTTGTCTGCGCCAGGAAGGCTTTCAGGCCGGCCGGGTCATCCTTGTAGGGCCCGAATTCGCCGGCAAACTCCACGCCCTGGAAGCCCAGCTTCGCGATATTGGTCAGCGTGCCCTTGAAGTCCTGCCGGATTTCGTCCTTGACGGACCACAGCTGCACGCCCAGCCGCGGGCTGTCGGCGGCATGGGCGGCGCCTGCCAGCAGTGCCGCCAGCGCGGCCAGTTTGAAAGTCTTCATCGTGTCTCCAGTTAAATGCGGCCAGCCTTCAGTTCATCGACGGCATACGCGCACGCCCGCGCCGTCAGCGCCATGAACGTCAGCGACGGGTTCTGCCAGGCGGAAGATGCCATCGACGCACCATCGGTCACGAACAGGTTCGGCACGTCGTGCGCCTGGTTATGCCCGTTCAGGATCGACGTCTTCGGGTCGCGCCCCATGCGCGCCGTGCCCATCTCGTGGATCGACAGGCCGGGCGGCCATTCCTCGAGGGAGCTGACGTGCTTCTTGACGTCCTTGACCCCGAGGTCATCCAGGATGCTCGCGGCGGTGTCGGCGATATCGTGCTGCATCCTGCGGTCGTTGTCCGAGTAACTGCAGTCGATGTGCAGCAGCGGCATGCCCCACTTGTCCTTGCGCGTAGGGTGCAGGCTGACCATGTTCTCGTAGCGGGGCAGCATTTCGCCCTGGCCGCCGAGACTGAAGTGCCATGGTCCGGGCTTCCTGATCATCGCCTTGAAGTCCTTGCCGAAGCCGGGCTTCGACGCGGCGGACTGCCAGCCTTCGCGCCCGGCGCCGCCGGACAGCGCATAGCCGCGCAGGAAAGCGGGATGGCGCTCCAGCACATTGCGAAAGCGCGGGATGTACGGCGCGGTCGGCCGGCGGCCCTGGTAATAGTCGTCCTCGAAGCCTTCGACGCGGCCGCTTGCGCCCGCGCCGAACAGGTGGTCCATCAGATAGTGTCCCAGGACGCCGGAGGAGTTGGCCAGCCCGGTGGGGAAGGCGCTCGAGGTGGAGTTCAGCAGAATGGCCGTCGAGGCCAGGGTGGAGGCGCAGAGCAGCACGACCTTGGCGTGGTACTCGCGCGTGGCCAGCGTGTTGGCATCGATGACGCGCACGCCGGTGGCCCGATTGGTTTTCGGATCGTAGATGACGCTGTGGACGATGCTGTCGGTGGCGATGCGCAGCCGGCCAGTTTTCAGCGCCGGCGGCAGGGTCGAGCTTTGCGTGGAAAAATACGCGCCGAACGAGCAGCCGCGCTGGCACTGATGGCGCGCCTGGCATTGCACGCGTCCCTGCGCCTGCTGGGCCTCGGTGGCCGTGCGCAGGTTCGCGGTGCGGCCCATGATCATGCGGGCCGGCGCGTGGCGCGCGTCGAACTTTTTCTTCATCGCCAGTTCGACGGAGTTGAAGTCGAAGGCGGGCAGGAATTCGCCGTCCGGCAGCACGTCCAGGCCTTCCTTGCCGCCGCTGATGCCCACGTGGCGCTCCACGTGGCTGTACCACGGTGCCAGGTCGGCGTAGCGGATCGGCCAGTCGACGCCGTGGCCGTCCTTCAAATTCGCCTCGAAATCCAGGTCGCTCCAGCGGTACGACTGGCGCGCCCACATCAGCGACTTGCCGCCCAGCTGATTGCCGCGGATCCAGCTGAAGGGACGGCCTTCCGGCGTGGAATACGGCATGTCGCGGTCGTTGTTGAAGAAGTGCTTCGTGTGCTCGTCGAACGCATAGCACTGGCGCTGGATCGCGTACTGCTCCTCGGCGACCTTCGCGTCGACGAGGCCCCGGTTCGGCATCACCCACGGGTCCTTGTTCTCGCCCAGGTAGTCGACGCCATGTTGCACGGGCCGGCCCCGCTCGACCATCAGCGTTTTCAGGCCACGCTCCGTCAGTTCCTTGGCGGCCCAGCCGCCCGTGATGCCGGAGCCGACGACGATGGCGTCGTACTGTTCCGCGCTTTCCTTGATGTAGAACGATGCTTCCATGCTGGCTCCTCAGATGGCCCAGGTGCGGGTTTTCGGCGTGACCTTGACATAGCCCGTGAACCCGCCCGGCACGGGCAGGTAGGCCAGTTCGCGCATGGCACCCGCTTCGGACGTGTAATACGCGAACGCCACATAGCTTTTCAGCTTGCGGAAGGCGGCGATGTCGGCCGGCGTGAAAGGCGCGGTACCGCCGTCCAGCGCGCGCAGCAGGGCGGTCTGGCGCACGGCGGGCAGGGCGCGAAACGGCTTGCCGGCGTGCTCGCGGGCGACCGTGTCGATGCGTGCGAGGCTGGCGCGGAACGTTGCCTGGTCCTCCGCCCTGGCGCACGCATCGAGCAGGTGGTCGATCGTGTAGTGGGCGCCGACGTCCAGCGCGCCGGGCGTTTCCGTGCGCGGGATGATCAGTTCGGCCAGAACGCCGGTCAGCGTCAGTTCGTCGGCGGTGAGCAGCGCCGCTGCCGGCGTGCGCCTTGCCGCGGCCAGCGCCGCCGGAATATCGCCGGCCAGCGCCAGGCCGCACAGGGCGCCCAGGCGCAGCAGGGCCGTGCGGCGTGCATTGCCGCGGTTTGCGTGTAGCGTCATTGGACAGCTCTCAGGTGACGGGTTGGGCGGACCGTGGGCGGCGCGCGCTGCCGCGCCCCGCCAGCGACATCTGGTACTGCTTCGGCGTGATGCCGACCACGGTGCGGAATTGCTTGGTGAAGTAGCTCTGGCCGCCGAAGCCCGTCTCCACGGCCACGCGGGCGATGCTGTGCGCCTGCGGCAGCAGCCGGCACGCCTCATGGACCTTCAGGTGCAGGATGTACTGCTTCGGTGTCAGGCCGAAGTGCTGCTTGAACTTGCGTTCGAACGAAGAGAGGGACATGCACGACAGCTTCGCCAGCTCCTCGATGCTGATGTTTTCCGTCAGGTGCTGCTGCAGGTATTCGATGCAGTGCCTGAACTCATGGAACGGCGCCATGATGTCCTGCGAGCGCTGCGCGTCGCGTGAGAACCCTTCGATACCAACGATCTCGCCGTGGCGGTCAAAGATGGGCGCCTTGGTCGTGAACAGCCACGTCAGCGTGCCGTTGATGCCGCTGAGGACTTCCAGCTTGTTGCGCACGGTGACGCCGCTTTCCATCACCGCCAGGTCGTCGGCGCGGATGCGGTCGGCGATATCGCGGCGGATGAAATCGTGATCCGTCTTGCCGATAATGTCCTGCACGCCTGCCAGGTCGTGCTGCTGTTGCAGCAGCCGGTTGCCCCAGACGAATTGCCCGGCGCGGTTCTTGGCGAAATAGTACATATCGGACAGCGTGTCGAACAGCGCGCTCGGCGTCGAGATGCCGTGCCGGCTGAAAAACCGGGCGCAGTCTTCCGGCCCTGCCGGCGCGTCCAGCCTGCCTTCGTCGCGCTCATCCCCACCCCTGCGCGTGACGACGAGGCCGCCGCCAATGACCATCGTGCTCATCTTTTGTCTCCTGCCTTCATGCCGGACTGTGCCCGACTTATTGCTTCTCGTTATGCGACGATAGTAGCATTCCGTTAAGTCACGAAGTGTCAGGAAATCGGAAAAATTTATAACGAAATCGGCAAGCGTCGCTTGCGCGCCAGCGCGCCGAATTCGTGATATCCGCTGATGTCCGGGCGTGCCAGAATGCGCTACCTCTCTACAACAGGACAACACATGACGACTTTGCACACGACCGCCCGCGCCGGGCTTCTGCTGGCCACCCTGAGCATGGCCAGCATCGTCCATGCCGCCGAGCAGCCATGGAAAACGCTGTTCAACGGCAAGGACCTGACGGGCTGGACCACGTGGGTCAGCATGCAGCCGACAACCGATAATATGAAAGCGCCCACGTCCGTGCGCGGCCTGAACAACGATCCGAAGGGCGTGTTCACGGTGGCGGATGGCATGCTGCGCGTGTCGGGCGAAGAGTGGGGCGCCGTCTCGACGACGGACGAATACGAGAACTTCCACCTGAGCTTCGAAGTCAAGTGGGGAACCAGGAAATGGCACCCGCGGCTGGACGCGCCGCGCGACAGCGGCCTGCTGTATTACGCGGTAGGGCCGGACGGGGCGCAAAGCGGGCACTGGATGCGCAGCCACGAATTCCAGATCCAGGAAGGGGATTGCGGCGACTATCACAGCCTGGACGGCGTCACGGTGGACGCGCGCGTGGGCGACGCCAACCAGGGCGACTGGAAGTTCTATCGCTACGACCCGGCGCAGCCGTTACGCACGGGCCTGGCGTCGCGCATCCTGAAGCGGGGTGCGTATGAAAAGCCGGCAGGGGAGTGGAATACGATGGAAGTGATCGCGGACGGCAGGACCTTGATCCACAAGGTCAACGGCATTGAAGTGCTGCGGGTGGCGAACTCACGCCAGCCGGGCAAGAATGGCATGGTGCCGCTGACGCGCGGCAAGTTCTCGATCCAGTCGGAAGGGGCGGAGACGTTCTACCGGAATATCCGCGTGCGGGGGCTGGATGGCCCGGTGGCGGCGCAGCCCTGATGCGGCGGCCCGGCCTGCCGACCAGTTGGCTTACTCGTCGAAGTCTTCGGCCAGGTTCTTCCAGCCATGCTTCTTGGCAAACTCGGCGAATTCCTCCGGCGCCTCCAGCACGATCAGTTTGCTTTCCTGCAGCCCGGCGTCGGACAGGCCGAAGTCCGGGCCCTTGTAGCCCAGCGCGCGCAGGCGCTCGACGATCTGGCGCAGCAGGACGGGGTCCTTGTGGCCGCCGTCCAGCGGCTTGGCCGCGTCCACGTACACGTCGATGATGCCGTAGCCCTCGTCGAAGATACGGATGGCCTTGATGTCGATGCTCTGGCCGGAACTGTCGGTGGCCTTGAACGGGCCGGATAATTGGATGTCGGTATCGGTGCTCATGGTCGCAGCATAGCAGGTCGGGCCGGTTGCTGTCACACGGGTTTTCATTGTCGGGCACGGCGGTTATATTAGGGCTTCGTTCAAACCGAGGAGGCCTGCTTGAAAACCGTCCTGACCCGTCTTGCGGCCGTCGTGCCGCTGTCGTTGCTCTGCCTGTCCGCCCACGCCCAGCAGGGCGCCCCGCTGAAAACCCAGGTGCGTTCGCAGGTCGAGCGCATGTATCCGTGGCTGGACGGCGTCTACAAGGACCTGCACGCGCACCCGGAAATCGCCTTCCAGGAAGTGCGCACCGCGGGCAAGCTGGCCGCCGAGATGCGCAAGCTGGGCTTCGAGGTGACGGAAAAGGTCGGCAAGACGGGCATCGTCGCGGTGCTGCGCAACGGCGCCGGCCCGACGGTGCTGGTGCGCACGGAGCTGGACGGCCTGCCGATGGAAGAGAAGACGGGCCTGCCGTACGCCAGCAAGGCGCGCGCCACCAGCGACGGGCGCGACAGCTACGTCACCCACAGCTGTGGCCACGACGTGCACATGGCCAGCTGGCTGGGCGCCGCGAAGACGCTGGTCGAGCTGAAGTCGCAGTGGCAGGGCACGCTGGTCTTCATCGGCCAGCCGGCCGAAGAGACGGTGTCCGGGGCCAGGGCCATGCTGGACGACGGCCTGTTCAAGCGCTTTCCCAAGCCGGACTACGCGTTCGCGCTGCATTCGTGGCCGCTCGCCTACGGCACCATCGGCTTCAACGACGGTCCCGTATCGTCGAACTCGGACGCCATCGAGATCGTCTTCAAGGGCCGCGGCGGCCACGGCTCCGCGCCGGACAAGGCGCTCGACCCCATCACCGTCGCGTCGCGCTTCGTCGTTGACGTGCAGACGGTGATCAGCCGCGAAAAGGATCCGAAGGAATTCGGCGTCGTGACGATCGGCGCCATCCACGGCGGCACCGTCGGCAACATCATCCCGGACAGCGTGCAGGTGCGCGGCACGATCCGCTCGTACAGCCCGGAAGTGCGCGCCAAGCTGCTGGACGGCGTGCGCCGCGTCGCCAACGCTTCCGCGGCGATGGCGGGTGCGCCGGCGCCGGACGTGCAGCTGATCGCCGGCGGCGCGGCCATCGTCAACAACGCCGACCTCGTGCGCAAGACGGAGGCCGTGTTCCAGGACGCCTTCGGCGCCGCCAACGCCCAGCGCATGCCCGCCATGACGGCCAGCGAGGACTTCTCGCAGTTTGCCGACCTGGGCATCCCGTCGATGTTCTTCTTCACCGGCGTCTACGATCCCAACGACGTCAAGGAAGCGGCCCGCGCCGGCGGCAAGCCCGTCGCCTTCAACCATTCGCCGTTCTATGCGCCGGTGCCGGAACCGTCGATCAAGACGGCCGCGCAGGCGATGAGCCTGGCGGTGCTGAATGTGCTGAAGCGCTGATGGTTGCCGGCGTTGCTGCGAATCGCGTAGTTGGCCGCTGAGCCGCGGGGGACTGGCTTGCCCGGCGCGGCCGGGCGTGCCTGTCCCCGACGTTCAGTTCAGCCTTGCCGGCGGCTGACGCCGCCCAGCCCTGTGGACGTCGAGTCCGCTGACCCACCGAGCAAAAGGTCGGGGACAGGCACCGATCGTCGGGCCTGCGCCCAACGATCGGAGCCAGTCCCCAGCGACGCCGGCGTCCGCGACAACGTCAGCGTCCGCAACGACACCGACGTCCGCAACGACACCGACGTCCGCAACGACACCGACGTCCGCAACGACACCGACGTCCGCAACGACACCGTTCGCCACGGCCACCGGTGGCTGATCCGCTGGGGACTGGCTCGCCCGTCCGGGCGTGCCTGTCCCCGACCTTTTGCAAGCGCCAAAAAGTTTCGTCACCGCACCAGGAAAAACCCGTGCCTCTCACGGTTTGATGCGAAGACCCGGCCTCTGTTTAGCAAATCCCGGTCAACACCATGAGAATTGTGCATTTACAGCAACCGTCCCGTGGTGGTAGCGCTATAATGCCGCGCAGGAGTGTTGCCTATATGACATGCGCTGGCCGCATGCCGGGCAGATGAGCGACAGCGTCCGCCGCGTGCGTGGCCGGCTGCTGTCTTGATCGGCGTCTAAAACTACAACCATCGATGAACACCTTCACTTCCCTCGACTCGTTCGTCTTCCTCGTCTATTTCATTATCATTGCCGCCTACGGTCTGTGGATCTACTACAAACGCAGGAAAAACACGTCCGGCACGGCTTCGCATGACTACTTCCTGGCCGAAGGTTCGCTCACGTGGTGGGCCATCGGCGCGTCGCTGATCGCGTCGAACATCTCCGCCGAGCAGTTCATCGGCATGAGCGGGTCCGGCTTCAAGATCGGCATGGCCATTGCCGTGTACGAGCTGATGGCCGCTGCCACCTTGATCATCGTGGCTATTTTCTTCATGCCCGTCTACCTGAAGAACCGCATCTACACGATGCCGCAGTTCCTCGAGCAGCGCTACGGCAAGGCTGTCGCCACGACGATGGCGCTGTTCTGGCTGGGCCTGTACGTGGTCGTCAACCTGACGTCAATCCTGTACCTGGGCGCGCTGGCCATTTCCAGCGTCGCCGGCCTGAACGTGTTTGCCTGCATGGCCTTCCTGGCCGTGTTTGCCGCCGTCATCACCCTGGGCGTCATGAAGGTCATCGGTTATACGGACGTGATCCAGGTGCTGTGCCTGGTCGTGGGCGGCCTGGTGACGACGTGGATCGCGCTGGACATGGTGGCTTCGCTGGCCGGCGGGCAGGGCGCCATGGTCGGCGCGAGCGAGCTGTTCAAACGGGCCGGCAGCCACTTCGACATGGTGCTGGACCGCGGCAACCCGAACTACATGGACCTGCCGGGCCTGTCGACCCTGATCGGCGGCATGTGGATCGTCAACCTGAACTACTGGGGCTGCAACCAGTACATCACGCAGCGCGCACTGGGCGCGGACCTGCCGACCGCGCGCAAGGGCCTGCTGTTCGCCGCCTTCCTGAAACTGCTGATGCCGGTGATCGTCGTGCTGCCGGGCATCGCCGCTTTCGCGCTGGACAAGTCGGGCGCGCTGGGCAATTCCATGCGTGTCGGCGGCGAGCTCAATCCTGACCGCGCCTATCCGACCCTGCTGGCACTGCTGCCGTCCGGCCTGAAGGGTGTCGCGTTTGCCGCGCTGACGGCCGCTGTCGTTGCCTCGCTCGCAGGCAAGGCCAACAGTATCGCGACGATCTTCACGCTCGACATCTACAAGCAGCACTTCAACCGCGAAGCGTCCGAAGGGCGCATGGTGTGGGTCGGCCGCATCTGCGTCGTCGTCGCCATCGCGCTGGCCGTGGCGATCGCGCCGTTCCTGGGCATCGACAAGAAGGGCGGCTTCCAGTACATCCAGGAATACACGGGCTTCGTGTCGCCCGGCATCCTGGCCATGTTCCTGCTGGGCTTCTTCTGGAAGAAAACGACGGCGCCGGCGGCCATGTTCGCCACCGTGGGCGGCCTGGTGTTCTCGATCATCCTGAAGTTCCTGCCGGGCATGATGGACCTGTCGTTCCTGGCGCCGATCGGCTTTGCCGTCGACAACGGCGCCGGCGTCTACGAGATTCCGTTCGTGGACCGCATGTTCATCGTCTTCTGCGTGGTCGTGGCCGGCATGTGGCTGATCAGCACCATGGGCCGCCAGGACGGCTCGGCCAAGCGGATGATCATCGACCGCAGCATGTTCCGCGTCGAACCGTCGTTCGCGCTGGGTTCCGGCGTCATCTGCGTCCTGCTGGCGCTCATCTACGGCACCCTCTGGTAACACGGTTGCCCTGCCGTGCGACCCACGGCGCAGTTTTGGTTAGACTGGCGGCATTGACTGTCGCCAGTTTTTTTTTGATTCGTAAGGAAACGCATGTTCAACCCATCAGACGACCCCCATCGCCGTCACAATCCGCTGACGGGCGAATGGGTCCTCGTATCGCCACACCGCGCCAAGCGTCCGTGGCAAGGCCAGCAGGAAGCACCGGACAACGCCGCGCGCCCGTCGCACGATCCGACCTGCTACCTGTGCGCCGGCAACACGCGCGTCAACGGCGAGAAGAACCCCGAGTACACGGGTACCTTTGTTTTTGAAAACGATTTTGCCGCACTGAAACCGGATACGCCGGAAGCAACGCCCGATGCCGACCCGCTGTTCCAGACGATGAGCGTGCGCGGCACCAGCCGCGTCATCTGCTTCTCGCCGGACCACAGCGCCACGCTGCCGCAGCTGTCGCCGGAAGCCATCGAACAGGTCGTGAACACGTGGTGCGAGCAGGCCGCCGACCTGGGCCGCACGTACCGCTGGGTCCAGGTATTCGAGAACAAGGGCGCCGCGATGGGCTGCTCGAACCCGCACCCGCACGGCCAGATCTGGGCCAACAGCTTCCTGCCCAACCTGCCGGCCGCCGAAGACCGCGAGCAGACGGCGTACCACGCCAAACACGGCCGCTCGCTGCTGCTCGATTACGTCGAGCGCGAGGCGCAGGCCGGCGAGCGTGTTGTCGTCGAGACGGAGTTCTGGCTGGCCGTCGTGCCGTACTGGGCCAGCTGGCCGTTCGAGACGCTGCTGCTGCCGCGCTTCCCGGTGCGCCGGCTGGAAGACCTGACGCAGCCGCAACGGGCCGACCTGGCCATCGCGCTGAAGCGCCTGACGACGCGTTACGACAACCTGTTCCAGACGTCGTTCCCGTATTCGATGGGCTGGCACGGCGCGCCGTATCTGGACGAAGCGTCCGAAGCCTGGCAGCTGCACGCCCACTTCTTCCCGCCGCTGCTGCGTTCCGCATCCGTCCGCAAATTCATGGTCGGCTACGAAATGCTGGCCGAGGCGCAGCGCGACCTGACGCCGGAGCAGGCGGCCGCGCAGCTGCGCGCACTGCCGGAAGTCCACTACCTTGAAACCCATGACAAGCCATAACAAGATGAGCGAATCTCCCCTGATCGAGCATACCCGCTCGGCGTTTTCCGACAAGTTCGGCGTGGCGCCGCCTCTGGTGGTACAGGCTCCCGGCCGCGTCAACCTGATCGGCGAGCACACCGACTACAACGACGGTCTCGTGCTGCCCTGCGCGATCGACTACCGCACGGTGATCGCGGCGCGCGAGCGCGACGACCGCATCGTGCGCGTCGTCGCCGCCGACTATGCGAATGCGACGGACGAGTTCTCGCTGGACGCACCCATCGAGCGCCGCGACGACCCGATGTGGGCAAACTATGTGCGCGGCGTGATCGACGTGCTGGTCAAGCGCGGCCTGCCGATGCGTGGCCTGGACATGGTGATCTCGGGCGACGTGCCGCAGGGCGCGGGCCTGTCGTCGTCCGCGTCGCTGTCGGTGGCCGTCTGCCGGGCGTTCGCCACATTGCCCGGCTTTGAAAACCTCAGCCCCATCGACATCGCGCTGATTGCCCAGCAGGCGGAGAACGACTTCGTCGGCACCAAGTGCGGCAATATGGACCAGATCATCTCCGCCTCCGGCGTGGAAGGTCACGCGCTGCTGATCGACTGCCGTTCCCTGCAGACGCAGCCGGTGCCGATCCCCGCTGGCGCGGCCATCATGATCTTCCACTCGCACGTCGAGCGCGGGCTGGTGGACAGCGAGTACAACACGCGCCGCCGCCAGTGCGAGGAAGCGGCGCGCCACTTCGGCGTCAAGGCCTTGCGCGACGTCGATGCGGCCATGCTGGAAGCACGCGGCGGCGAACTCGATCCGCTGACACTGCGCCGTGCGCGTCACGTCGTCACGGAAAACGCGCGTGTCGAAGCGGCCGGACAGGCGCTGGCAGCGGGCGACCTGCCGCGCATGGGCAAGCTGATGGCAGCATCGCACGTGTCGATGCGCGACGATTTCGAGATCACCGTGCCGCTGATCGACCAGCTGGTCGATATCGTCAAGGGCGTCATCGACACAACGGGCGGCGTGCGCATGACGGGCGGCGGCTTTGGCGGCTGCGTCGTGGCGCTCGTGCCGGAAGAGCAGGTGGCGGACGTCAGCGCTGCCGTCGAGCAGAAGTACCGCGGGCCCGAGGGGCAGCTGGCGACGATCTACGTCTGCCGGGCAGCGGCCGGGGCGGGGGTCGTGAACGCCTGACAGCGTCCCCCGATATCCGCTCTGGTCAGGCCAGTTGTTGCGTTAACGCGTCACTGGCCTGCCAAAAAAGAAAAGTGGTCAGGCCGCCGTATCGGATGCAGCGGCCAACAAGACGCTGAATTCGCCGACGTTGGCGGACGAAGCACTCATCCATAGTCACGTGATATCGATTTCATCCTGAAAGCGCCGTTTTGGTTATTGGTGCCGTCTGAACAACTCCGTCATGCTTGAGCAACGGCGATCCCGCATCGCCTACGCACACGTCGCCACGCGCAGCAGACGCGATGACAATCAGAACGGAGACCATCAATGCAGCAGAAACGCGCACTCACCCTGACCGCACTGGCGACAGCGCTGGCCGCCGCCGGCCTGGCCCACGCGCAGCAAACGGACGAACCCACCAAAGTTGTCGTGACCGGCCTGCGGGCCTCGCTGGAAAGCGCGCTCAATGCCAAGCGCACCGAAAACAGCATTGTCGATGTCGTCAAGGCCGAGGACATCGGCAAATTCCCCGATACGAACCTGGCCGAATCGCTGCAGCGCATCCCCGGCGTGGCGATCGACCGCGATGCCGGCGAGGGCCGCAGCATCACGGTGCGCGGCCTGGGCCAGGATTTTACGCGCGTGCGCATCAACGGCATCGAGGGCCTCGCGACGACGGGCGGCAGCGACAACAGCGGCGGCATCAACCGCGGCCGCGGCTTCGACTTCAATGTTTTCGCCTCCGAGCTGTTCAGCTCATTGACGGTGCGGAAAAGCTCGTCGGCCGAAGTGGAGGAAGGCTCGCTGGGCGCTACCGTCGACCTGCAGACGATGCGTCCGTTCGACATGGCCAAGCGGGGCTTCAACGCCACGGCGATGATCAAGGGCCGCTACAACAGCCTGTCGGAGAAAACGGACCCGCGCGGCGCCGTCATGCTGTCCGATACGTTCAACAACAACACGATGGGTTATCTGGTCTCGGCCGCGTGGGGCAAGAGGAATGTGCTGGAAGACGGTTTTTCCAGCGGGCGCTGGGACAACGGCCCGTCGGTCGGCGGCTGGTGCGCGCCGATGGGTGTCGGCACGTCCACGTCGCCCAACTGCGGTACGACGGCGGCCGGCTTCCCCGTCGCCACGCGCCTGCCGGCCAGCCAGCAGGCGACCGACGCCTACAACGCGGCCAGCAACCCGGCCAACTATCATCCGCGCTTCCCGCGCTACGGCCGCATGGTGCACGAGCAGGACCGGCTGGGCATCACGGCGTCGTTCGAATGGAAGCCGCAGCGCGGCACGCGCATTTCGCTGGACATGCTGTACGCCGACCTCGATGCCACGCGCGAGGAAAACTATATCGAAGGCTTCTCGTTCAGCCGCAACGCCACGTCCGGCGGCAAGCCGCAGACGTCCGTCGTGCAGGCGCAGTACGACGCGCTGGGCCGGCTGCAGTACGGCGTCTTCAATGGCGTCGACATCCGCTCCGAGTCGCGCTATGACGAGATGAGCACGAAGTTCACGCAGCCGACCTTGAACATCTCGCATCAGATCAACCAGGACTGGCGAGTCAACGCCGCCATTGGCCGCGCCAAATCCACGTTCGACAACCCGATCCAGACCACCGTCACCCTGGACGCGCCGAACGTCAACGGCTACACGCTCGACTTCCGCCAGAACGACCGCCTGCCGTTGATTTCGTACCCGTTCGACGTGACGCAGGCGGGCGTGCTGGGGATCTACGGTGTACCGGCCGGTGCCACGGCGGCCGCCAACGCTTTGCCCAGCGAGATCCGCATCCGCCCGCAAGGCACGTCCAACGTCAACGACGTGCTGTCGGCCGACGTGGCCTGGCGTGCCAGCGATGCATGGACCGTCAAGGGCGGGATCAACCTGAAGAAGTACAAGTTCCGCACATGGGAATCGCGCCGCGCCAACACGGCCGAAACGGTCTACGGCCTGCCTGCCGGCACGGATGTGGCCAGCCTGGCGAACCAGGTCACCGGTTTCGGGCCCGACCAGGATCTGCCGGCCGGCACGGCGACAAGCTGGGTCAAGCCCGACATCGGCGCCATCACGGCGCTGTACGACGCCTACTGCAACTGCCTCAAAACCGGACCGGCCGGCGGCCCCGGCGACTTCACCCTGACGTCGATCGCGAACACCAGCGCGCGTGGCAACAACCGCGCCATCGAAGAAGAAGACCGTGGCGTATTCCTGCAGGGCGACTTCGACAGCGAACTGTGGGGCATCCCCGTACGCGGCAACGTGGGCGGGCGCTACGTGAAAACCAAGCTGACCGCGCAGGGCTATGTCGCCACCGGCGGCGGCACGCCGGTCACGGCGACCAACGAGTACAAGGACTTCCTGCCGGCCGTGAACGTGACGGCCAGCGTGACGAAGGACTTCCTCGTCCGTCTGGCGGCGGCCAAGGTCATGTCGCGGCCCGCGCTGGGCAACCTGAATCCCGGCGGCACGATCAGCACCGTGGGCGCGCTGGGCATCTCGTCCGGCAATCCGACGCTCGAGCCTTTCCGCGCCAAGACGTTCGACGCGTCGTTCGAATACTACTTCCCCAACAAGGCGTTCCTGGGACTGGGGCTGTTCCAGAAGAACATCGCCAGCTATATCCAGGGCGTGCGCCAGTCGATGCCGTACAACCAGACGGGGTTGCCGCTGTCGCTGCTGCCGGCGAACTTCAACGGCACGGAGATGTTCGACGTCAGCAGCTTCCTGAACACGCCGGGCGGCAAGCTGCGCGGCTTCGAACTGAATTACCAACAGCCGTTCACGTTCCTGCCGCCGTGGGGCCGCAACTTCGGGCTGATCGCCAACTACACCAAGGTGTCGTCGAAGATCGACTACATCATCTCGGCCAACACGGCCAACAGCGGCACGGTGCGCGACGAGCTGGTGAACCTGTCGCCGAAGTCGTGGAACACGACGTTCTACTACGACGACAACCGCTTCAGCGCGCGGCTGACGGGCGCCTACCGCTCCGCCTACCTGCAGGTGGTGCCGGCGCAGAACAACAACGACGTGCAGGGCAAGAACGAGACGTTCAACGTCGACCTGTCGCTGTCGTACAAATGGAACGACAACCTGGAGTTCACGTTCGAGGGCGTCAACCTGACCAACGAGGCGACCGACCAGTTCGTGGGCCGCGCCCGCAACAGCGCCATGGTCTACAACGTCACGGGCCGCGAGTATCTGCTCGGCGCCCGCTACAAATTCTGAGGTCGCGATGGTCACACGACGCAACGCATTGAAGTCGGCGGGCCTGGGCACGCTGCTGCTGGGGCCAGCCGCGCAGGCCGCATGTCCGCCGGCGCCGCCCGGGTGGGCGCAAGGTCCCGAAGGGCAGCGCAAGGCCGACCTGGGCAACGGTACGTTCCAGAATCCCATTGTCGCGGGCGACCGCCCGGACCCGTC
>Ga0265798_10002261_pt1 | contig 28643 bp, 23 predicted proteins | sample P3T30metagenome_FD_192430 | JGI IMG/M metagenome (GOLD analysis project Ga0265798, IMG submission 192430) | Plant litter microbial communities from East Loma Ridge, Irvine, California - P3 T30 | ecosystem: Environmental > Terrestrial > Plant litter > Unclassified | place: USA: California...
AGGCGTTTGATTTTCTTTAAATTACGGATGACTGGTGGTCTGAGCCGTGACATATGTCTTGGGTGGAAGACATGTTGCATCGCGAGTGGCGATTTCGAAGCGAGAGCAAAGGCCCGGGTGGTGCGTGAATGTAGGAGCCGGAGTGCTGACATGATGAGCTGGATGCTTTTCTGTGACTGCTAACTAGCACCTAGACGGGGGATGTGGACGGTGGGTGTTGTTTGCGATATCAGTGTGCGAAGGTACTTTTAATCACTCAGAGGTACACAGGTCTAGGCAGAACGCGTGTTGCGTTTGTACTACAACGCGAGGTCCATATAATCAAAGAACATAGGCGCGTAGGCACGGAGGCCACGGCTCGCTTATGCTTGTGCAACCACACCCTGCAGGGATCCCGGCCACTCCTGATAACAGCTCGAAGACCCGAAACAGCTGGCCAAGTTTCGTTGTGACGAAGTACCTATTTGACAGCCTGGGGTGCAAAGGTGCGTAGAGGATGGTAACAGTGAAGATTGATCTAGCCAAGGGTGAGCTACTCTAGTTACAATCTGTATGCCGACATATCGGGATGGGAGGGATTTCTAGCCGCCACAATGTGATTCTGGTACACAATCTCCTACCGCAACAGCACAGAACCTCTTCAAGGCCCCGAAGGAGATGTCGAACTTCGTCGAAAACCTGATCAAGTGCATGGAAGTGTCGGCTTACCGCTAAGGTCTCCTTGCCTTCATAGAATGGCAGCAGGCCTGGTATCATACCAAGTATATACAGCAACATGCTCCAACCAGATCAAGCCTTTGCGAAAAGCTCCTCGAACTTCTCATCCGCGGTCTTCGCAATATCCTCGCCGTAAATCATCCTCTGCACATCAGCATCCGCCCACTTATCAGGCACAGCGCCTCCCTTCTTCTCCTTGAGAGCCGCAAACTGCCTGTCCCTCTCCTCTTTAGCAGCGCCATCGGGCAAGTGTAATGCTCGACCGCTTGCCGCAGCCAGTTCGACCAGACGGTACGCCCGATCCATCCGCACCTCTTCGTAGACCTTGAGAGCTTTCCTGATCGCCTCGGGCGATGTGTCGGGCAGCTTGGACAACACCACGCCCAGCACAACGCCATCCTCGATCGCCTGCGCCGCTCCTTGCGCCATATGCGGCAGAGTCGGGTGGCACGCATCGCCCAACAGCGCCGTCTGCTCATGCGTCCAGAAAGGCAGCGGCTCGTGCACGCGCAACTTCCACTCGCACACCTCGCCGTCCTTGACCAAGTCGAGCATACGGAGCACCATGGGCGAGAAGTCACCAAAAGTGTCCATCATCTGCTGCTTGCTGCCGCGGGTCGTGTAAGTCGCCGACGGTGCTTCGGCGAAGTTGCGGTCCGGTTGCACGCTGCTGAGGTTGTAGATGGTCTTGTTCGATACCGGGTAGGCGATGATGTGGCGCTTCTCTCCGATCCAGCGCGTGACGGCTTCGCTGTCGATGAGTTGGAGGAGCTCCGGGTCGTGCTCCATTTCGTCACGGCGCAGCATGATTCGGTAGGCTGCCTGGCCTGTGTCGACGATCTTGGCGTCTACGCCTGTTTGCTTCAGGAGCTGGTCGCGGACGACTGATTTGATCCCGTCGGCGGCGAGCAGGACGTCGCATTCGACCGTGTAGGGCTCCCCGCCTTTGCGAGGGATTGCTTTGAACGAGGGCGTGGGGCCGTAGGAGGTGACGGAGTCAATGGCGGTGGCGAAGAAGAAGTTGACTGCTTTCTCTCGCTTGCAGCCTTCGTAGATAGAGTTGGCCAGATTTGAGCGGTGGCCCACCATGTGAGGGTATTTGTATGTTTCGCGGATGTAGGCGAGATCGACGTGGGCGAGCTGCTCGTTGGTGGACCCCTCTGTGGTGGTTGTAAGTCACATTGGTCGATTGATTGAGGAACGCAGCTGTGGACTCACGCCTGATGAACGTCTCTTTCAAGTCGACTGCTTCTGCTTCAATGTCTTTCCAGACACCCAGTCTGTCAAGGATCCTGGCCATATTTGGTGCTAGCTGGATTCCGGCTCCGACAAAGCCTAGATTTGAAGCTGCCTCGTAGACGTCGATCTGTGTGAAGCCTTGCTTTGCGAGAGCCAATGCCGTAGCGAGTCCTCCCATGCCTGCATCATCGTCAGATACTTGTCAAGAAATTCATGTTCGAGATCTGAAATTACCGGCTCCAATGATCGCGATGCGCAAGTCGAGCACATTTTTAGGGGCCATGTTGATCCTGAGTACGAAAGCTGATTACAAGGTCTGGCGTGTAGGTATACCACAAATGCCTCAAACGAATGGGAGGCAACAAAAGGGTGTTGTTGAGGGGTAGAGCCGCGATTAAATAATGCTTGATGATGTCTCCATCTATCGGCAGTCAAGCTGAGGTCAGAGTTCGGCAATGACTTTAACCCAGCACTGCCGTGCGTGGTGTGGCGGCTCACCCCGGCTCGACTACTACGAATCACTATGGACGGAGCAATGGATAACTCTTATACGGGCAGGTCGTAACTATATACCTACTTTGATGTTGGCTGTTGTATACATTGTCTGTCGTTCTTGCAGATGTTCAAATGCCGATGTCGCTTGCTCGCAGCTTCGGAAACGAAAACGGGCCCCCACGATTTCCGAGAGCGTTCCGTTGTGCTTGAACGAGATGGCGAGATAGTTAACGTGATTCCTTGTCATTACTTTCTACGGGGGCTCGACTTCTGCAGCCACGTCGATGAGCTCCGAATCATGTACGTGAAGCTGTGGACATGGCAAATGAATCCCATCGTATTCGTTATGCAGAACGCTCAGAAGGTAACACTCTAGTCCGTACCAACATCCAGGCGAACCTTCAAAAGGTCTCTCTTCTCAATCTTCTCCTTCATTTCACTGAACTCCTTCATGTCCCACGTACAAGAGATGTACCTCGAAGCAAGCCAGTCACGCCTTTCTGCAGTCAACCACACAAAGGTGTCCGCCGCGAGAGCAGGCTTGTCTGACAGCATATGGTGAGAAGCTTCAGGCATGCCACTCGAGAGCTCAGTCATCACTCCACCAGGGTGCACCGCGAAGCTCAGAATCCCTTGCTCGCCATACTCGGCGTTGACGAACTCTGTGAACCTTATAAGAGCAAGCTTGCTCGTCTGGTAAGCCGAGGCGCCATGCATGACGAAATGAGCGCCGATACTAGAGACGTTCAGAATCGTCTTGAGACCGCCTTCCTTCTTCAGCAAGAGAGGGATGGTGCCGCGCGCAACCAGGTAGGCGCCGAAAGTGTTGACCTGCCACGTCCTCCACCAGTCATCTGGGTCCGAGTCGGCGATGGGCGTGAATTGTTCCAGAGCGCCGGCGTTGTTGATGACAATGTCCAAGCCACCAAACTCTTTCTCGATCTTGGCCACAGCGTCGCTCACGCTCTGCTTGTCCATGACGTCCAGCTTGAGCGACAGGACTGTGGGCTCTTTCTTGCCTGCTCTCTGCGCGGCGGCTTTCATCTCCTTCTCAACTTCCTCCATGCCTGAGCGCGCTGCGATGGCGATCTTTGATGCGCCGGCGCGGGCGAAGCTGATAGCATTGTCCTTGCCTAGACCCTTGGAGGCTCCGGTTACGAGGACGCTCCTTGAGGAGAGATCCCATTGCTCAGGCTTGACGAAGTCGTAGGTGTCGTTGCGGATAGTGGGTGTGAAGTCGACGCCATTGCTACTCTTCTTGGCCAGAGGGTTTTGAGACATGTTGAGCGTAGTAGATTGTGTTTGGCTGGTATAGAGGTAATCTTGTTCTGGAATGGGAAAGGAAGACACTTACCAATCAAAGCTGTCAACACCGCCCTCTTAAGTATACTTACGCTCTCCCGTCTTGTCTTTTCTTTTTTTTCAACATGGCGCTGTGGGCTATGCGTTCATTACAGTAAATCCGTTCGTCATTTACATCATGGGAGTCCACCTATCTCCGTATTTTCTGGCTCGCGGAGTTACAGGCGCTCAACTATCTCCAGGGCGCACTATCGCACCAAAAGCGTCCAGAGAAGAAATCCTGTGAGGGGCGATCTTCAGGCCGGCAGTGCATCGTCCCTTCAGCACCAGTCGTCCAGATTGATGCATGTATGCGTTGTGCGTCGAGTTGCAAGCGAAGTAGAGCTTACTCATCCGAAGCAGAGCGGAGTGGATCGTGTCAAACCAGGGCCATGCAGGGGTGCTGATTCCGGCATAGTGGTGTTCAACCCTGCCGTGCTTGCCTTCTGTGTCTTTAGATACACTTTCTGACATTCCTGAAAGTCCATCCGTCGAGCCCAGAATTCCTCAGCTGGTATGTGAACAGAGACAAGTTTGTACGGTTTTCGGTCTTCCAGAATTAATGGGATGGAGTGAGTTCCATTCCCAGGACGCCTGACCACGTGCGATTCATGTCGCCCTGAAGAACCGAGGCACCCCGCAGAAACGAACCACTTCACTTCAAGGAGTCCTAAGACGATGTTAGCCGTAAGCGAAGACCATTATTACCGAAAGGGCTACTTCTACACATGGAAGCGCAGTGTTAGTTCAAAGGGCAAAGTGCCACTATACCATACCATACTCCACATTTGATTGCATCCTAAAGCTCGATAACAACCTAGAGGTAGTCAACAACAACACTACTACCAAAAAACATCTGAATACGGGACTTCTTACACATTACACCCTTCGCCATGTCACCTCCCACGCTTCAGACGCCCCTGTGCGACCTGCTCGGCATCAAATACCCGATCTTGCTTGCTGGAATGGCTCGCACATCGTCCGGGCCGCTGGCAGCTGCTGTGTCCAACGCCGGAGGCCTTGGGACGATTGGAGGGCTGGGGTACACGCCGGCGCAGATGCGCGAGATCATCCACGAGCTCAAAGCGAACCTTGCAAGTCCGGACTTGCCTTTCGGCGTGGACCTCGCTCTTCCGCAGGTCGGTGGCTCGGCGAGGAAGACGAACCACGACTACACGCACGGCCAGCTGGACGAACTTATTGGAGTTGTGATTGAGGAGAAAGCCCGTCTTTTTGTGAGTGCTGTGGGTGTGCCGCCGGCGCATGTTATCAAGAGGCTGCATGAGGCTGGTATTCTCATCATGAACATGGTTGGCCACCCCAAGCATGCACACAAGGCTTTGAAGGCTGGTGTGGATATTGTCTGCGCTCAGGGCGGTGAGGGTGGCGGGCACACTGGCGACATTGCGACTAGCATCCTGATCCCGTCGGTGGTTGATGTGGCGATGCAGTACACGAGCCCTCTGACGGGCAAGCCCGCGACGGTCGTTGCTGCGGGAGGCATTTACAACGGACGCTCTCTGGCGGCGATGTTGTCTTTCGGTGCGGTTGGAGCTTGGGTGGGAACGCGGTTTGTTGCATCCAAGGAGGCTGGGTGCAGTGAGCTGCACAAGGAGGCCGTGGTTTCCGCGTCTTTCGAAGATACTCTGCGCACACTCGTGGTGTCCGGTCGACCGCTCAGAGTGAAGATGAACGACTACATCAAGTCCTGGGAAGTGGACAGGCCGGCGGAGGTGAAGCAGCTTTGCGACAGCGGCATTGTGCCGCTGCAGCAAGATATGGAGCAAGACAAGGACTTCGACATACCTTTCTTGATGGGTCAGGTTGCTGGTGTGATCGAGAAGGTGCAGCCGGCGAAGGAGATCGTCGAAGAGATGGTGGCAGAGTGCGTGGACATCATGCAGACACAGCAATCATACCTCAGTGGTGGTAAGAGCAAGCTTTGAGCTTGCTGCCATTTGCAACTTTACTCTGGGAACTTGTGCATGTTGAACTTCAGGTGAGGTCTGATCATATTGGTGAAGATATTGACTGAATTGATGAAGACATCGATTGAACTGATGAGGAAGGGAAATTGGTTGGATTGATGAAGACATTGATTCAACTGATTAAATACCCTGCATCCATGCCCACTCCACTTGACCCGATGCCAGATATCTCCACTCCATCAGTGTCGGACGGCCATGTTAGTGATTCACTGGGGAGATAATGACAACATACCTTGCGGTGCAGCCAGAAGTGGCAGCAGAAGAAGAAGAAGAAGAAGAAGAAGAAGAAAGCGACCGACAGGCCTCAAAATGGATTGGAGTTAATACATACCGGTTGTGGTTCTCGGGTTTTGGTGGTGGTTGTGGTTGTGTTTGGTGGTCGTCTTCGGGGTTGTCGTCTTCGGGGTTGTCGTGCTCGGTGGTTGTCGTGCTCGGGGTGGTCGTGTTGGGTGGTCGTGCTCGGGTTGTCCTGCTCGGTCTCCTCCTTCGGTTTCCTCCCTGCTCCTCTCTCCTCTCCAGTCAATCGATCGCAATCACCCGGCTGAACCCGGGGCCGAAGCCGCAGGCAGCAAGAAAGCGTCACTGGTCAATAGGTTGCCCGAAGGCAGAGCGCTTTCGACCTAACTTCCTCAGTGCCTTAAGAGGTCCGAGGACCGATGCGACACGGGACGATATCGAGATGTTGCTGGGTTGGCGTCTCCGATCGTTCCCGGCTACCAGACGCCCACCGGAGGCAAATGGTAGCGAGCGCGTCACTGGCGAAGAGGTCCGAAGACAAAATTCAAGCCTAGCCTCTGGAGCTTAAGGGTTCCGAAGAACGATCAGCCACGGGACGGTGTCGGATGTCGTCCTGAGTCCTGTTGTCCTCCGAATGTTGAGGTACGGGGTGTCAGAAGCGTTGAGCCTGATTTGGTTCGGGTTTGGGTTCGGGTTCGGTGTCTGGTGGGTTTGGTCAGTATGGATGTCTGACGGCTCGCTTGTGGCGAGGCCGTCAGACGCTTTCTTCTTGTTCTTCTGCTGGTGCTGTCGAGGTTGACGAGTTAGTGGCGGTGTGGTGTTGTGGTGGAGAAAGGAGAGAAGGAAGAGGAGAAGGAGGACGAGTGGTGGCGATGAAGGAGGGAAAAGGGAAGAGGAAAGAGTGGTGGTGTTGAGGGAGCAAAGAGAAAAAAATGGGGATGATGGTTGGTGGTGTCGAGGAGGAGCCGGAGGAGTGGGAGGAGGAAAATACTTATAAGTGCGTGTGTGTGCGGGCTTTTGGAGGAGGCGTCATCATGTTTGCTGCGGTGAGGTGAGGTTGAAGAGTGATTGGAGGTCGGTGCGGAGGGGGCGGTCGCTCAAAGGGGAAATGAGTTTGAATTCAACCTCTGCCATTGGCTGGCTTGCTCTTCATTTGAGTGAAGCGCTGCAAAACATGTTGTGACGTGAGGTTGAGATGGTCTGTGCTGAGGAGTCATTGGCTCACTTGCGCGGGCGATCGCTCGCGAGGGAAATGAGGTTGGGATCTAGTCTCCTCTATTCGCTTCGTTATTAGTGTGTGTAACGCCGGTTCACAAAAAGAAGACGTCATTGCGTGATGTGAGGTTGAGCGGGTGCAGGCGAGGTCGGCCGCCAAGACTTGAAGTGAAGTGAGGTCGAATTCGCCAGCAAGCCTTGACCTCACAAGCCACCCTGGCTATGCCCAGCCATCTATGATGTGGATGTCAACGGATCTTGTTTCCTCCATTGCTGCTGGGTATGCCGGTACTAGGTTGGTAATTACAATGGCATGTCAATCTACCTACGAAGGATGTCAGCTCGCAGCGAAGGGACACCCCAGCATTCGCGATGCTTGGAGATTGACCACGACAAGAAACAACGTCTGACTTACATAGTTGGAAATCTTAATATAATACAATTAACAGTAGTCATCGTACAGAAGAGCTGGGTATCTACATCTCGCGCCGCCAAACATCAACAAATCTAAGCCGCCTTCTCGGCCAGTTCCTTGGCCATGTCCTCAACCTTCCAACCATTAGCCTCGTCAATAAAAGGCTTCCTGGGGCCCAAGAGGACAAAGTTGCCCTTGCCCTCACCGAGACCCTTCACAACATCCTCAGCCGCCTTCCTAACATCCTCTCTGGTGACATCAAGCAAGCGCTCTCTCCTCTCTTGTTCCATCTCCCTGGTGACGCCAACCTCGAAGCGCAAGAGGCCCTCTGCACTTACGCTCATGGGCGCGTCGATTCCTTGGAAGACGGTCAGCTTCGCCTCCTCAAGCTCCTGTGCTGTCCATTCGCGCTCAGCAGCCCATCGGCCAGCATCCTTCATCACGTTGAGCGTATTCTCAGGGTTCGGGTCGCGGTACGACGACAGTGTGAAGATGCCGTTGACAGGCCGGGAGTAGGCGAAAGCGCCATAGGCGCCACCCTTCTCGCGGATCTCGTGGTGCAGATGCTTGTGTGTGAGAAGAGCAGCCAGAAGAGCGTAGGAAGCGCCGCGAGGGTCAACATAGGGCACTGTCGGCAGACCAAGGGCGGAGTAGGAGACCTGGTAGGGCATGTTGAAGAATGTGTTACCGCTCGAAGGGTATGTGGCAGTTTGAGCATTAAGAGCGACCTCGGGAGTAGTGAAGTCGGTGGCAGAGGTAGAGCTGAGGAATTGCTTGAGGGCTTGCTCATTCGGGCCAGTTGAGTCAGCGCCGCAGGTCAATGCGACACGCATATTGGTCTTCATGTTGTTGACGGCGATGGCCTGGATGGCCTTGAGCTTCTGGACGAGCTCCTTCATTGCCTCGGGGTTCTCCTCAGCAGCAGCGAGACGGGCAATGAGCTTGACTTGAGTCAGACCTCCGGTCTGCTCAGCCATCCTGCCACTTGGCTTCAGGCCTGCATTGACGTACATCGCGGCATACATGTGACCGCTGCCAGCAACGGCGTCGACAGCACCGCTGGCACCGGACTGAAGTAGTTCCCTGATCATCTTGTAGGCCTTTGGTGACTCAAAATCGGTCTCGAACAAGACGGTCTGCAGCAGCTCGTACATGGCAGGCACATTGCGGTCGAACGCGTGACCGGACAGGCTCAGACCCTCCTCAGCTCCCTGCAAGTCGAACGGCGAGCCGACTGCGTGGTAGCCAACGTTGATGCCACCAGTCTTGAGCTTGATCAAATCCTCGAGCTCCTCCATGCCCTTGGTCTTGGTGCCGATGCGCATCAGACTGTCGCAGAAGAGCGGGATGAGCATACGGAGCTCGTCAGGCAAGTCCTTGAGGGGAGCGATCGCACGGAAGTAGGTCATCTCGTTGGTAGGAGCCTCGCGCCACTGCACCGTAGCGTGCTCGACAGAGCCATCTCTGAGGGTGATCTCCTTTTGCTTCCTCGGAATGTCGCTGACGTTCAGCATAGGAAGACAATCGTTGGACTGAGTGCGGCCAGCATCTTGTTCCTCGACAAGTTCGGCTTCCTGCCTTCGCAAGAATTCTTGTGCCTTCTCGAGGCTGCCGTGCTTTTCAGACTCCTCGGCGATCTTCTTCTGGAGACGTTGAGACTCTTCCGCAACGAGCTCTTCGGCAAATGTAGCTGAAGGCTTCATGGTGTAAGTCAAGTTGTCATCCGTGAGCAAGTACTTCTCCAACAGGTGCTCAAGGTAACGCGGCTTGGCAAGGTTTCTCCTGAACTTCTGAACGATGCTGTTGTACTCGAGCGAGTCGAAGGGGTCCTTGCCGTTGAACCACGAGCCTTGAACGGTGCGCACAACGTTGATACCAAACTTGGCAGTCTTGTGCTTCATTGCAAGCTCAAGCTGGTGCAGAACACCCTCGACCTTCTGCAGATCAAGGCCGTTAGCGAGAACGCCTCTGAGTTCGTCGAAAATAGTTTCCTTGATCTTGGGCAAGTTTGCGTCTGAGACACCGTTCAAGCCAAGCGCAAAGGTTCCCTTTGCAGTGTGCGAGTCGTAGCCAGTGTTGGGTGAGAAGTCTGTTCCAAGGCCAGATTCCACAAGAGCGCGGTACATCGGCGAACCGTAGCCGTCGATCAAGAGAGAGGTGGCGATGTTCAAGGCGAACGACTCCTGGATGTCGTTGCTGTTGCCCATGGTCCAAGCGATGGAAGTGCGGTTCTGTGCATCGGGAGGTGCCATCTGGTCAACAGGACCGTGGACTACAATCTCCCTCGGCCCATTCGCCAGCGATTTGGGCAGCTTGTTCTCTTGGTCCACTGCGATCTTGGAGAATCTGTCCAGCTCCTTTCCAACGATCTCGAGGTGCTCCTCCACAGGAGTGTTTCCGTACGTCAGGATCTTGCTGTTGCTGGGGTGGTAATGTTGCTTGTGGAAAGCACGCAGTTGCTCGTATGTGAGGTCCGTAATCTTTTGGGGCTCTCCTCCGAAGAAGTTCAACGACGGATACACCTCTTGCAGCCAGCGCATATAGTAGAAGTAGGTCGCGTCCGAGAACTGGCCCTTCATTTCGTTGTACACAACACCCTTGAACACCAAGTCCTTGCCAGTCGCATCCGCAGGCTCAGCTGGGTTCTCCGGGCCGATGCGCCATCCCTCTTGAACGAAATCGGACTTCTTGAGCAGTGGGTGAAGAGTAGAGTCCAGGTACATGGTCATGAGGTTGCGGAAATCTTTCTTGTTGGTGGTAGCAATAGGGTACATGGTGTGATCGAGGGTTGTGAAGGCGTTCATGAAGTTGTTAAGAGAGCGAGGAAGCATCTTGAAGAAAGGGTCTCTGATCGGATACCTACCTTGAGGTCAATATACTGCCCTGTCTACTGTTCCTGCTGAATTGCTTACTTTTCACTCGAGCACAGAGTGACATGTTCGAGGATGTGAGGAACGCCAGTCGCATCAGGCGGATTCGTCTTGAAACCGATGCTGAAGACATTGTTCTCGTCGTCTCTTGCCACGTGCAGGTAGTCGGCGCCAGTCTTGTCATGTTGGAACATCAGCGCCGACAACTCCAGCTCGGGCACATGCTTCGTCTTCTGTAGGGTGAAGCCATGGATGCGATCGCCCGGCTTGGGGAGCGAGTCTAGCACCGAGGCATAGTGGCGACGAGGATTGGCGGCGAGGCGCTGCAGACGGGATACCGTTGCAGACGCTTGGAGTCGAGGAGCTGTCCTCAGCGCCGAAAGCATCGCGGGTATATGTGTGGTGGGTGGAAAGGGTGGTCGAGTGTAAGTGAACAATCAAAGATGGGTCTCGCTGGTTGGATCGACATGATGGTAGACAATCGACACGCCGGCCGGGATCTGCCGCAGACTTGACCTCCGCAAGGATGTAGAACCTGCCTCTGTGGTAGACGCCTCTTCTACATGCTACACGGCATAGCATTTGCAACACACGACACCGATCAACACATCATATACAGCAACAATCCGCGAGCATACATTCTTGGCTACTGGTGACCCGCCGACGCGTGAGACTGGACGACCGACTACGTATACTGGATTCGCATCAACCCCCCGGTCTTCCTCTGCGCTACGCCATCTCGCCACGACACCTCGGCAAGCAGCTTTGAACCTGCATACATTGGACATTATCATCGCTCTGCTCGATCTCCCGACACAGATAACTTCGGCCTGTCGTTCGATGCTAGAGGAGCGTCTCGTGCAAAGCCTGTTCTTGATTTCTGCTTGACAAGCCGGGAGGATTCCTCCGCGCGAGAGCGCATCGAACACACCCGGAGTGTCCATAAAAACTATTTTAGCACGACTGGGTACACCTTGAATGGCAGACATGGCGGCCGTGGCCAACCAAAACCAGCAGCCGCTGCCTCCAAGCAGCAGCGCGCGAAACTCACCTGTGGACAACTACAGCCGCGATGCTTCGGCTTCGGACACCTCACTTCCCGCACCTCCACCACCTCCAAGCAATGCGCCCGCGCACAAGGGAAAGGCGGGGAAGGGAAAGAAAGCAGCAGCAAATTCCGGCGACCCTAATGACGCGCACAAGGCTTTGCTGTCCAAGATTTCGCAGCTGGAGGCTTCCAGTACTGAGACGGCCAAGGAGGAGGGCGAGATTGAGGCTGAAGTCAAGAAGGCGAACAGGGACTTGAGTCAGCTTCTGGGTACGATGGAGCCACACAACAGCAAGCTTGACATCGTGCAACGCAAGTACAGTGAGCTTTTGAGCGACATGAAACGAGTTGAGCGGGAACACGTCAAAGCTAAGAAAAGAGGCGATCAACTGCAAAAGGAGAAGGAGGAGGTCAGCAAGAACTTGACGAAAGAGAAGGCGATGAAGGACAAGTTGGAGAAGTTGAGCAGGGAATTGACACGGGAGAACAAGAAGCTGAAGGAGGATTTGCGCGACGAGAAGGAAAGCGGTGGCGACAGGAACGAGGAACTGCACCGTAAACTTGAGAACCTTGTACTGGATGTCGAAGAAGTGATCATGGACCGACGAGCGCCCGAACGACAATCAGCAGACCTGGAACAGGACAAGCTATTCCGGGAAAAGTTCACCAGTTTCCTACATCAATACGAGCTGCGAGAGCTTTACTTCCAGTCTATGCTACGAACAAAGGACCTCGAGATCGCATACCAGATGTCACGGCATGATCAACTAAAGAAGGCACAGGAATCAGAGTTAAGTAAGAGCCACCAGTTGACTAGACAAGTCAGCACCTTCAGCCAAACCGAGAACGAGCTCAGAGGGCAGCTGAACGTCTACGTGGAGAAGTTCAAACAGGTACGTTCTAAGCCACAATTAATTCCCTCCCAGCACTTCGCCTCAGTGTGGGCACCACGCACTTTGCTACGGTTGTCAGTAAAGGTAACTGACTGACTCCGCAGCAGGTAGAAGACACGCTCAACAACAGCAACGACCTGTTCCTAACGTTCCGCAAGGAGATGGAGGAGATGTCGAAGAAGACCAAACGCCTCGAAAAGGAGAACCTCAACCTCACGCGCAAACAAGAAGCTACGAACAAGAACATCTTCCAGATGGCCGAAGAACGGAGCCAAAGCCAGCAGACAATCGACCAGTTGGCGCGCGAGAACGAAAAACTCAAGAAGCTGTGTCGTGCCATGCAGTCCGGCGGGTACGGCATGGCAGGTGGCATGGCAGCGGGTCACGACCCAAACGCGGAGTTCGACGAGGGCCTCGAGGGGGAGACAGAGAGCGAGTACGAAGACGAAGAGTACGACGAAGACGAGGAGGGCGAGTATGAGGATGACACCGAGGAGGAGGGCCTCGACGTCCAGCAACATCCACAGCAACAGCAGCAGCAGCAACAGCAGGCAAAGATATTTGGGCCTGCGCCGCCGCCTCCACCACCCGTGGTACAACAACAGGCCCTGCCCAACGGCAAGGCAACGCCTCCACCACAGCAGCCCAATGGCTCAGTCAACGGGGCCAGGCATTGACGACGACTATTATTGACTGCTTGTATGTATATGCGCAACTTGTACCTGTGAATGCGTTCACCAGCCAGCAGCCTTTGACAACATGACATGAAATCTCAGTCCCAAGTGTGAATGTGAAGTCAGGAAGGAAGTGCAGAGCAGTGCAGATGTAAAGTCTTGGCGCGCGCCGCTCTTCCTACAAAAGTCCATCCATTGCAACTTCCCAAACCTCCAACATACACACAACAAGCGCAGCGAACAGATTACACGCCCACCGCAGCATCCCCTCCGATGCCCTTCACGGGGCTAGGGGAACCCTCTCTTCTGCGGTGAGGTCACTAGCATCCAGCCTCCGGGCTGGGTTTGCGCAATATCATCCGGCCACCGGTTGCGAGCCGTTCCCCTTCTGCTGGTTCCTTGTCTCTGATGGGGAGCTGGTGTCGGGGTTGTGGCTCGCGCCAAAGGCTTAACCTCCGGCTCTTTCAGACCTGCGCGCTCGTGAGCTAAGACGTGCGGACTAAAGTCGCGAGGACATTCCTTTTGTTTTTGTTTATATCCGTGTTTGTTGTGGTGGTTTTGGTTGTCGCGGTGTGCTGTAATGTGCCATATCAGAGGTACCCGCTCTGCAGTGCCTTCGCCAGGAGGGCGTGCGGTGCGATGAGTATGAGTTACCCCGACTCAACGAGGCTGCCTACATACTATGGACCGTAAGTGGCAAGAAGCGCCATCACCCTTAATTGCTTACGGTGGAGACCGATGCATCCGTTATCCCCTGGTGTCCCTTAGCCTCCATAAATGTCACTGTAGGCTAGAGTATGTTCGGTTTCCAAGGATGCTCGGTAGTACTGTACATCGGTATCGGTACACTTCACATGTACACGGCCCGAGATGATCTCGGCACGCTCAGGGTTGAGCCCTTTCGCGGCGCCTAGGTATATACTGTACTGTAAATCGTGTCGGCTTCCTTTTTGTATCCTCAAGCTTCGGACAACAACATTTGAATCATCTCTTGCCGTTCAGTACAGCACAACTACCGACCCTCTTATCCACGACGGAGCGTGTTAGACTGGTCCACGAGTCAGCTTCTTTCCAACGGCGCGGGATACGCTGAGATCTCGAGCTTCTTTATCTTCTCCCTTGAACATCAGTGAACCCGGCTATGGCTCAGCCCTTGGTTCAGGTCATGTCTGACAACGCATTTTATGTTACTGGTTATACTCATATGCGGCATGCAATAGTCCCCGTGGTCCGGGCCACACCAGAGCTGCACAGTAGCTTCAGAGTCTATTCACAACCTTTGGCCAGATGCTGACGAGGACGCGATTCGTGCGGGGAATAGTGGCCCACGTTTATTATGGGCATGGGCAGGGTCATGAGTATTTGCTATGGCGGGTATAACATCTGTTGCATTCCTCGGGGTTTCCTTGAGAGAACCATCCTCTTTCGACTCACCAGTTGGGCACACGGAAACGTCTCATCCGACATAGCGACTTCGCAGCATGGCAGCAATCCATGCCCTGGCATTTGCCTCAGGAGTAGCACTACATGCACTCTGGTTCAATGGGCGTGAACATCACTTCTATGGCTGGGGTTACATCTTCACCACCCTGCTCACATTTGTTTCTGGAATGCTGGTCTTGTCAAGAGGATACGGATTTCCTTTCGCCCAAGCAATCACTTCGTCTTTTTCTCTTGTAGCCACAGTCCTGGGCGGCATCTACAGCAGTCTGGCCGTTTACCGCCTATTCCTCAACCCTCTGAACCGGTTCCCAGGCCCTTATTGGACACGGCTAGGCAACATCGCCTGGTCTGCGCAACTCGGCAAGGCTGACGGCTACCAGAAGCTCAAGGCACTTCACGACAAGCATGGCGATGTTGTGCGCATTGGATCCCACGATCTCAGTATCGTCGACCCAGAAGGCATGCAGATAACCTACGGAATCGGTGCCAAAGCAGGCAAGAGTCCTTGGTACGAAGGTGACTCGCCACGCGATTCTGTGCACACCACACGGTCGAAGAAGCTCCACGACCAACGCCGTCGAGTTTGGGCTCCTGCATTCTCGGACAAGGCTCTCCGTGAATACGAGTCGACACTGGACCACTTCAACGACAAGGTCATGACGCGTCTCCAAGAGTTCAAGAACGGACCCGTCAATGTAACAAAATGGTTCAACCTCTACAGCTTCGATACCATGGGTCGTCTGGCTTTCGGCAAAGATTACGGCATGCTTGACTCGGGTGAGAAGCACTGGGCTCTTCAGCTCTTGAGCGAAGGAATGGCACCGCTTGGACTTTTCATGCCGATGTGGTTCTTCCGGATCCTCAAAGACATCCCTGGACTCGCCGAGGGCTATCACAAGTTTGTGAAATTCTGCTGCGACGAGTTGGCATGGCGCGTGCAGAACGACGGCGAGAAAGGATCGGGGGCAAACGGCGACATCATGGGCTGGTTGCTCAAAGCGTTCACAGAGATCCCGCACCCAGAGAATGATCCCACCTTGCAAGCCGACGCACGTTTGATTATCGTTGCCGGTTCCGATACCACTGCAGCCTCACTGACCTTCTTATTCTACCACCTTGCCCAAGAACCCGCGCAAGTGGAGAAGATTCGAGAGGAGCTACGCCCTGTCACCACAGGCGAATGGAGCGACAAGGACATCAAGAACTGCCCGCACCTCAACGGAGCCATCAACGAAGCCCTCCGCCTTCACCCTCCAGTTCCTTCTGGTCTGCAACGCACCACGCCCAAGGAAGGAATGCACATTGGAGAGACCTTCATTCCCGGCAACACCAACTTCTGGATGCCACAATATGTCATGGGCAGAGGTAAGAGTATCGCTCTTTCTACACCGACTCCATTCACTAACACTTCTCCCTCCCTTAGATAATCGCATCTACCCCGAAGCAACCTCCTTCCTGCCCGAGCGCTGGTACAGCAAGCGCGACGAGCTGATCAAGCACAAGGACGCTTTCGCCCCCTTCTCCATGGGGCCCTTTGGCTGCATTGGCAAGAACCTGGCTTACATGCAGATCCGCACGCTCACGGCGAGGATTCTGCTCGAGTTTGACGTGGCGTTCGCGCCGGGCGAGGATGGCTCGCGGATTCTGACGCAGACCAAGGATCACTTCACTGTTGATCCGGGGCAGTTGGATTTGGTGTTTACGTCGAGGAAGGCTTAGCTCTTCGATGTTTTTGTGCTGGGTAGCATTTAACGCGGTGATCTATTTGTTTTGTAAGGGTTTCGAAGAGAAGTCATCTATTTCCGGGATCTTTTTTGTCGACAAGAAGTGTTGAAGGGATTTCACAGTTTGGATCAAATCTATTTCTTAGGCCTGCTTGCACGAGTGTTTCACGAACCTATATCGATCAAAATACGATCGTCACATTGAATTCACACCACCTGGCCGCATGCCTACGTCTCTTCGATCATACATGCACGTGCCATGATACTCCATTGAATACCTCTACCGAATCCCGCTAGTAGCTGCCCTAGTCCTAACTTACTGTCTTGTCTGTTACCGGTCAATTCGCATTAAAGTCAACTTATTCCCGACGGCCAAAACCTCAGTAGTCGAACGGAGTGGATGGTCACGGATGATGCCGAGCGTGGATGAGATGAATACCATCGAGCGGTGAGATCAAGGCATTGGGCTCATTCGGGTTTGCCGGGAATAGTGGCCATGCGGTCTATGTATTGCTTGGGGGAACAAGGACGCAGTCTTTAAGAACACCAGTACTATTGCCGAGTCTCTTCATGGTGCAATCGCGAAGTCGTCTTGTAGTAGATCGTTTACCTGATTGTATAGTCCGGAAAGTGAGAAGCGACGTCGGTGTGAAGAGTTAAGATATGTGCTCGCAAACAGAGTGGATTGAGACTGGAGTCTTATAGCTGGCAGCGCCATGCTGGAGGATCGATGATCAATTTTTGACTCGTACGGGTCGGGTGGGATCTATTTATCTGGTGCGGTGTGGCATCCCAAGTCTTGCTTGCACGTTGTTTCACGCGAACCGCTGACCAGACTTTCTTCGACCTTGTCGGACTGTCCGATCGTTATTGGGGGCCATTTGTGCAGCGATCGGCCTTGTCTTTGACCGTGGAGGCAATGTCTGGCTGTTTAGGTATGAGATGAGCCTAGCAGCTCTGCTCATGATTCCCAAACTTCTGCGTTCAGAAACTTCGCCATCTTCGGACGAAGCGCATTGATGGTTTCGTTGTAAAAGCAAGGCACCTCCAACTCTTCAGCCCTCGAAGATACCAACCTTGACCAATTCCGGTTCAAGTGTCTCCAGATCAAGCAATATGACCTCACCCGTCTTTCGAAACTCGGGGACAGAGATGACTCTCACCGTTTGTCCGAGTAGACCCTCGACCATTGTGGTTTCGAATTTGGGTTGATTGCCAACGAAGAACACGTGCGGGCAGTCCTTCATTACGAAAGCATCGCCATCTTGGTATGGGTAGCACCACAGGGTGTCCGGCGCTGTGGGAGCCAGTAATCGCCATCGCAGCATTGCCTCCATCATCTCTAATCTGTCGTCGCCTGGCACGTATCTGAAAACGTCGTCCACGGTCTGTCCGCCAGTGCCAACAAAACGCCAGCCGTCGAGGTCGAATTCGTAAGGGTTTGTTGCGGAGTCGAAGCTGCCAATGAGGCCGGATGTGGGAAGTTCCATGTATGCTCGTGCGTGAGGGAACATCGCTTGGTGAATAGGCGGCTGCGGGAGGGCGATTGAGGTCGGGTCTGCGTCGCCGGGGAGAAGAGTAATTGGCAATGAAGGCAGCAGGGTTGCGAGCCATGCGTCGAAGTTGTCAGTCGGTACCGGGTTGTAAGTGGCGCTGTCGTAGCCGTATTTCTTCGTTTTCTTGGCAGCGAGCTCATCATGATGAGGTATAGGCGAGGCGTTGACGGAGTTTCCGGCTATGATAAGGCGCGAGATTGTTGCCGTTTCTTCTTGCTCTTCTTGGGATGCCGCTTCGCCGAGCAAGTATTCCGCCAGCAGATCCAGACCCAGGGTGTCGCCATCCTCGCCTGACATTCGAAGGCCAGAGACAATGGCTACCTTGCCACTCTTCTCCCGTTTTGCTGATTTCTTCCCACCAGTCGCTGCCTCTCCATCATCTCTTTCCCATCTCTGTGGTTGCCTCGGCAGATCCGGTACCCTCACGTCCAACACCTCGAAATCGCCGTCTGCGTTCTCCGTTCCCAGAACCGAGATGATAGCACCAGTGACCAGTATGACATCCTTCAGTGTACTTCCCACCAGTCTCAAACGTCCCGACTCGTCTTCCAACATGGTCTGGTCGCCTCCTCCTGGGCTCAGAAACTTGACTCTGGGCGGTGGAGCAGCGATCCAGTGATCCTTGCCAATGTCGTCCAGAATGTTCGGCTTCAAGGGCAACTCCATATATACGGTTCCAGTGACCCAGCATAGCTCTCCTTGCCGCACGTCCAACACTCTGTCCACTCGTGAAGCAGTCTCGCCGGCAATCTCGAAACCGCCAAAGGACTCGGCTGCTATCGCGTCCGCGGCGGGTTTGAGCTGCGCTAGGCGCGCGAAATACATGTCGGCAAACTGCTGCTGGTAGTGCCTATTCTCGCCTTTGGGCAGGGCGAAGTTGGATAGAGGGTTGTAATGTGAGGGCGTGCGGTTGAGGCTCGTGGGTTCATGGTCTCTGTGGATCCGTTAGCATTGGGTTTTTGCTTTTTGAGTATTGTACGTACGCTGGCTGCGACAGCAGGGCATCGTCGCCTGTGCCATTCTTCACCATGTTTGCCGATATTCAGTCGTACTCCTGTTGTATGCTCAAACATTGAGCGGTGAATTGAGCTAAACGCGTTCGCGTCTGGACTTCGCGTCGGGATAGAGTGTTTTGTAGGGTTAGGGTTGGGGCTACGTAGAGCCGCAGACATCCGACCAGAAGTAGGGCTACAATGATATTTGAGTGGACATCGGACATCTAGAGCCATTGACTTAAGCATGGTGTAGTAATCGCTGGAATATTCCAACTATAGCTTGGTATAGAGTGATTTGGACATTGGAAAAGAGAAATTGAGATTCCCGACATGCTGTCTTTTACACCAGGCTCTGGGCCATTATCGGTGATAGCACATCTATGATACGTTTTTACCACCGCTTGATCCTGTGAAATCCTAGATTTTAACCTCCAAGACTTGTCCAGTGTTTTACTGGCATAGAGATGCTCTGGACACACATGTATGTATACATTCGACTGTATCAACGGACCTCAGTATGCACATTGACATTGCCAAAACTTTTAGAATGCTTGTGACTCTACAGCTTTTCTTACATTCCGGCCCAGATTCCTTTCAGTCGACCGCGGACTTCGACAGATACACACATCCCAGCGTCCAACTCTTTCACACCGTCCTCCTCTCTTTCCTCTTCCGTCGAAGCCAAACTGAGAGCTGCCAATCCCAGGTAGCTGTGGTAGAGGTCAGCCCACTTGTCGCCAGGGAACTTGCTGAAACCGCCCATGACAGGATGTTGAGTCAACGTCAGGAGATATGAGCGCAGAGCTGCCGGATCGTGAAGAGCGTTGGCGCGGCCTTGTCCAAGTAACTGCAAGGATGCACCAGCCCAGAACGCGTAGCAGGTGTCGGCTGGTTTACAAGGGCGACCGCACATGCCTGATGGCGAGGAGTATGAGGGCGATGACTTGGGTATGGAAGAGGAGATGAGCGTGCCGTCAAGACTGTTATCGAAGTCCCGAGGTGACCACATGGTCGACTTGTCAGGTGATTGATGTAGGTCTGAGGCGGACGATGGGATCTTCGAAGATTGGTGCCCTGCCTCGATTTCTTCTGGGGACTTTCCGGTCGAAGGCTGAATGCTCAATTCCACGGCAGGTGCAGTGTCGGGGTCGATGAAGTCCGTCTGGAGAGAAAGAAGCCAGCGCACCACGCTGGGTGGGCAAGAAGGGCCATAATTCGGGCGTGCTCGGTTGACACGACTGGACTCCAGGCGCGAGAGGAAAGATAAAGAACCGAGCGAGCAGAAAGTATAGCCTGCTTGTGGTTCATGGAAGGGCGCATCGGCTATGCCACCGTCAAAGGACTTGCGTTAAAGTTAGCCATTGACGTTATAAGCGTCATCACGGTGAACCATACCTCGGAGAGCCTGACACAATCGACATATGTGTCGAGGTTGATGTCTTCCACCAACTCGCCGCCAATGTCAAGTGGACCGGGTGTTGTGTTTCCACGCAAGATGTATCTGATGCCAGTGGCGCAGTAACCGAGTCTTGCATCTCTACCGCCCTCTTGTTTGCCTTCGACAAGAGTCTCGCCGAACGAGCCGTCTTCTCTCTGCATCTTATTGACCCAGCGTAGTGTATAGACCCTGCGCACGCGTTTGAGATCATCACCCAAGATGAGCAGCGCGGCAAGAGCAAAGTAAGTGGCGTTGATGTTTGCTGGGTCCCATTTGGCGTTCTCGCTATTCGCACGCTCGCCGAAATCAGTTCCAGGCCACATACGGAAGCCACCATGAGGATGTTGGCAATGATAGACCCAGTCGATCCAGTCTTTTCTTTCTGCCGCTGTTGTTGAGGAGACGAGGATATCTAGCACATCACACGCCGAGAGTATGAAATACGCCAGATACATGCGGTTCGAGTCGTTCGAAGTGTACATGCTTGGCAATAGTGTCTTCAGACATCTCAGCCAATATTTGACATGTCGCCCCTGGATCGATGTCAGTCGAGTGATTTGCCTAGGCTGGACATATGAGCTACAGTACCTTCTCAAGACGAGCCGGTCGCTCGTCGGTCATCAGCGTTGCTTCTTGTGTCATGTTTCTGCGAGTCAGTAGTAAAGATCGTGGTATTGTGGAACGTCAGTTGAACGTGTCACATGCAAACGATTATTGTACCGGTGGTAGCACAAACACTACATCATCTCGCTCGGTCTCGCTAAAATGCTGTAGAATTTGAGCTCAGCCCCTCGAGGCTGCTCAAGACCGGCAGCGACGAACAATACGACGATATGAACCAACGAATTATAGCTGCAATGTACACTGCCATCTCGTCTCGAGCAATTGCTTCCGTGATATCCGATTCCATGAGAGCGAGGTCAGACCGTCAGAGAGAGTAACAGGGGGATGCCTGAGGCGAGATATGTGCCCAATTCAATCTAGCGCTGCACGGCTGCACGCTGACGTAACCTCACGCGAATGCGATCGCCTCGGCTTGCAGGCGTGCATCTTTCAAAGTTCGTCCTTCGCTTCAATAAAACCAACTATCCATCCATCAATACTCACACATCGTGCCGGTCCGGAGCTGGTCTCCATCGTCATAATGGCCCCGACACACCCACACTGTGTAGCGAGCGTCATCTCGACGCAAGTTGTCGCGTACGACCAAAGATCAATCCTCGTCGAAGCTGGTGGATTCACGCCCATGAGATGGTTCCTTGAGCACGGCGCTCAGCGCATACAGGATACGGATGGTGACGACGACGAGAGTAAACAGCCACCACGAAAGCGTGCAAAGCTTACGAAGCCTGTAAAAACGAAATCAAAACCAGCGCCGGCGCCGGTCCAAGTGATTGAGAATATCCCGCTGGCGCGAGTGACCATCGATCTACACTTTCCAGAGACACTTGCAGAAAAGACGCCGAGAACAGAGACTATTGACCAAGATGTAGATTTCGCAGGAACGGATGAAGTCCGAGTCATCGTCGACGGAATTAGCGAGGATGAACAGGGCGTGCAGATGCGACTTGCCCAGGCGACTCGACACGGTGTATTGCTCAAGGCTGATCTGAGCCACGTGCCTCCCCAAATTCTAGACGATATTCGCGCCATAATCCTGCATACTAAACAGGAGAGAGTCGCATGCGCGCATGGAATCGCTACTAAGGACCATCCCGCCTCGATCGCTCGCTGTGTATTGAAAAGATCGATGGGAGAACTGTACAACGTTGTAAGATTCGAAGCTTCAATAGCATGGAGAGATGGGACATCTGCGTTTCCGGCCGGCGTTCCTGCAGGCAAGTTTCGCCCATATCCAGATTATGGTCTAAAAGAGCGCTTCTTCCCGGACAGATCGAGGAACGAGCAGGAACATACTCAGCCATGGACGCCTCAAGACTTCTACGAGAGCGTGCATGTCCCGAACCGTGATCAAACTCTGGATCTTGGAGACGTCCTCGAGAGTCATCTCTATCCTTTCCAGGAGCGTGCAGTCGCTTGGATGCTCAGGAGGGAAGGTGTGACTCCTGTAAGTGGAGCCATAGTACAAGTCCCTGCACAGGAGTTGGAAGAAACTGAGACTCTGCAATACGAAGAAGTGAAGGATTTAGACGGGAACGCTTGCTACGTCAATCACCTTCAGGGCATCATCTCTCGCCACAGACCCGAGAAATCTCATTATCGCATGTCAGGAGGTCTCTTGGCCGAAGAGATGGGCCTCGGAAAAACAGTTGAGCTCATGGCTCTGGTGTCACTCCATCGACGCAGTGAGATACCGGACAGTCATGTTATGGACATGACATCCGGCACAGACGTCTTACCCTCCAAAGCGACGCTGATTGTCACCCCAACATCAATTTTGCCTCAATGGCGCTCCGAGCTGGCAAAGCATGCTCCAAAACTGAGGGTCATGCAGTATCAAGGAATTCCACCTGCGACAAAAGCAAACGATGAGGACAAGGTCTTGAAAAATCTGACGGTCAACTACGATGTGATCTTGACGACATACCAGGTTCTGGCGCGGGAAGTGCATTTCGCTGAAGAGCCGCCAGCCCGCAACATGCGCCGAGCGCCAAAGTTCGAGCGCAAACGCAGTCCTCTCGTTCGAGTACAATTCTGGAGAGCTGTTATGGACGAGGCACAAATGATAGAGACCAGCGTCACCGCTGCCGCACGGGTGGCATGTCGTATTCCCAGGGTACATTCATGGGCTGTTTCCGGTACGCCTTTGCGTAAAGATGTGCAAGACCTACACGGACTATTGATATTCTTGCGTTTCAAGCCCTTCGACGAAGACGCACGACTGTGGAGTCATGTGATTACGAATCACAGGCACATATTCCGCAAGATCTTTGGTACCATAGCGTTGAGGCATACCAAGAGTCAGATCCGAGACGAACTGCATCTGCCGTCGCAAAAACGAGTCGTTATCACCATGCCCTTTACGGCCGTTGAAAGTCAACATTACGACACCATTTTTGCTGAGATGTGCGAGGAGCTTGAGCTGAATGCCGATGGTTCACCGAAACGTGGCAACTGGGACCCCGAAGACACTGCCACAGTGGAGGCCATGCGAAAATGGCTTGTTCGCATGAGACAAATTTGCCTGCATCCACAGGTCGGTGGGAGAAACAGAAAGGCACTTGGACGTGGTCAGGGTCAAGCGCCGTTGCGCACTGTTGCCGAAGTTCTTGAAGTCATGATCAACCAAAACGAAAGCGCTGCTCGGACTGAGGAGCGCACGGCTTTACAATCCCAACTGCAGCGCGCACATGTACTAGGCAACAACCGAGAAGATGAACATCGAAGTGAGAAGGCCCTCGAGATCTATCGATCGGCAATGACAAAGAGCGACACCTTGGTCCAAGAAGCGCGGCAACGCCTGGACCATGCGAAGGAGGTTCACGACATTTCAGAAGACGTCTCGTCTGCTGAAGATGATGAGTCGTCAAACGAATCGTCGCCGCTTTTAAGTGGACTTAGAAACAACCTGAGAACGGCCCTAGAACTGCAGCACGTGTGTACGTTCTTCGCCGCAACCGCATGTTACCAGATCAAAGTCAACGAAAATCTCACAAAGCCCGAATCCGAGGATTTCCAACGACTTGAAGCGCAGGAAGTTGATCTTTACGATCGAGCAAAGGCGGTGCGTCGTGAAATCCTGCAGGATGTCTCACGCAAGGCCGAAGGCTTGATGAAAAAGATCAAGGATGCGGAGAAGAAGAAAGTACACACTGATCTCCCAAAGATTGAAGAACTCAAGGATGCTGGAGGAATCGAGAACCGACGCATTATAGACAAGAGCGATGAACTATTCGACGTCATCCGGGAGCAGTGTGCTGTAATTGCCGAGTGGCGTGCAAAAATGGCAGAGTTCTTGGTCAGACCACTTGTTGACGAGGATCAAGTTGGGAACGAGATCACCGGCGAAGAGTACGAGGAATCAACAAAACAGCAAGACGAGCTCTACGTGTATTTTGATGTCCTCAAGGCAGTACAAGCTGATCTCAATACTTTCATTACCGGAGAAAGCGCCCCCCTTATCGACATCGAAGCAAAATGGCTCGTAAAACTAGCGCGACGAACCTCGGATCCTGATGATGTGGACGAGCTTCTGGCACCATGTCACGCCCCTGAGAGAGTGCTCGCGCTTTTCGAGATTCGAAACAAGTTCAGGTCTCGCAGAGACGAGGTCGGATCGGTACGTGGTCTTATCCAAGAGGCTCGCGCGTTGGAGAGTGCTATGCAATGGCAAGGCGGCAACTCTCGAGCCGACACCGAGGCAGCAATCCTTCAACAACACATCGCAGCTCTTCAGGTTGTGTTCAATGACTACACGAAAGCTCTGGCAAGATTGGAAAAAGAGGTCGACATCTTCCGCTCGACGCAGAACGCCAGGTTGCAATTTTACAAACAGCTTCAAGACGTCTCGGATGCCGTTGTACCGTACAAGGAGGAGCTGGACGACGAGCTTGATGTGGCAACACTGGAGCTTGTCATGGCGAAAGAAGAACAACAAAACACAACGCTTGCGCAACTCAAGACCAAACACCGCTTCCTCATGCACCTTCGTGACGAGACAGGAGCGGAAGGCCCAAGGATTTGTGTGATTTGCCAGTGCTCGTTCGAGAACGGCGTGCTTACCGTTTGCGGCCACCAATACTGCAAAGAGTGCATTGGACATTGGTGGCGAGCGCATCGAACATGCCCAGTCTGTAAGCGAGGCCTGTCTCTTGTCGACTTCCACAACATCACCTACAAGCCACAAGAGCTTCGCGCGAAGGAAGAGCTTAATGCCAGTTCTTCGTCACCTAGTGGAAGTCGCAATGCAGCCAATCAATCGTCCCCACAAAAGTCTGCCATCTACTCCGAGGTCGACAGCAGTCTCATGGACGAGGTGAAGGGCATTGACTTGCCTGCCAGCTTTGGCACCAAAATTGATAATCTAGGTCGCCATCTGCTCTGGATCCGCGAGCATGACCCGGGCGCCAAAGCTATTGTGTTCTCGCAGTACCGCGACTTCCTCGATGTCCTTGGCCCAGCGTTCGCCACCTTCAAGATCGGATGTAGCCGACTCGGTCGCCCCGGAGCTGTCGAGAAATTCCGACATGACGCCAGTATCGATTGTTTGCTACTGGACGCAAAGACAGACTCATCCGGTTTGACGCTCGTCAACGCCACCCACGTCTTCATCTGCGAACCTTTAATCCAAACCGCCGTCGAACTGCAAGCTATTGCCCGTGTCCATCGTATCGGCCAGACGCGCCAGACAACAGTCTGGATGTACCTCATCAACGACACCGTCGAAGAGAGCATCTACGAGATTTCGGTCGCGCGCCGCATGTCGCACGTGCAGTCTCGCGAACAGAACAGACGGAATGGGAAATCGCGTTCTACCACTCCGACGTCTTTTGGCGATATGGCCATCGAGGCCGCGGATACTGAGGAGATGCAGAGTGCTCCTATTCAAAACTTGCTCACGACTGGCAAGACTGGTGGCGAGCTGGTGGGCCAGAGTGATTTGTGGAAGTGTCTGTTTGGTAAAGCTGGAAAGACTGCTGTTAGTCTTGACGACGCTGATGCTGAGACGGAGTTGGCGAGGAACTTGAGGGGGCATGCTGCCGAGATGAGGAGAGCGGGAGTTGAGATGTAAATTATTATGAGAGGGTGAACCTCAACAGCTACGCATTACTTGTACCTATTATAGCGTATGGTGAGACAACTGGATAATCGAGGTGGCAAGTGCTCAACTTCATACATCGAGTGTGTGTGGTCTGCGACTCGGCATCATTTCTAGGTATAATTTCCCGCTCCCTTTTCTCACAACCTGGCTTCCCAACTCGAATCACTTGTACACATTAGAGATTTCGGATTCATTACATGAGTACCCTGTTGTCGATGTGTCCAGTGTGTCGGAACTTTGCCTAGGGGTATTGAAACCGCTCGTCTGGAACTCGCTCGATTCTCTTGCATGCTGGTTCCAAATCGCGGCATGCATCAACCCCCGGCGAAGATCGTTGTTGCTGCTGACATGGTCATCGATGGAACCCTTGCATGGTTGTTCCTCCAAAGCACTACAGTGGACATCGGTCTGACGCTGCCAGCGTGGCAGGATTGGCGGCATGACATGGTCGCAATTAGGGCAACTGCGCGGACGGAAGATGTCGAGTTCGACCTTTGGCAATGCATGTAGGGCGAGGTACGTGTGGATGCAGCTACAGGTAGATCAGTCAACATGATCAGAGCATCATCAGATAAGAGAAACCTTTGCCGTACAAATTCACCATCAGAGGCATCACGCTATACGAACACAGCATGGCCATGCGTGGATTCCACGCCGACGCTAGAAATACCCAGCTATATCGCCGGAAAAAGCACAATCAATTGTCAGTCTCGCTCGAGTCAAAACGTCCTCTGTACCGCATTTCACGTACGTGGGCACCAGAATGGCCATCAAGAAGATCGCCAGGACCAGATCCATGTGTGACTTGTAGGGGACATGGCCTTTCGTGCTGGCGAGGCTCAATGCTCCGAGAAGGGCAGAGAGAGTCATTGGGACCAGTCCGATGGTCGGTAGGACTCCTCTTGTGGAAATACCGGTGGCGATGAGCAGGATTGAGGCTGGGATGATTGTACATATTGTCACGATGCGGAGTGATCGATCTGAGCGGATTTGAGTAGACATGATGTGATGTAGATGGCTTCCAATGGGCCAATGTTGTTACTTGAAAGGTGCGATGTTAGAGACGCTGTGTTCAGTCGTCGAAGCGGCCAATCAATTGATCGACCTTTTGCCGCAGGCGACAGGATTTGCTCTCGTTTCATTGGTCGGTGAACGAGGATAGTCTAAGCGACCGGCAAACTACATGCCGGCAAAGCTTGAAGTACTGTACTATAAAACAGGCAAGTCTCGACTTGAGTGGTTCGGAACTTGAGAATATCAAACAATGGTGATTTCATGCAAGGAAACGAGATTGAAACGGCGAGAGTGAGTTCTAAAAGTCGAATTCTATTCAACGAGGTCTGTATTGTCCTCGACAGTCTATTTCCAACAACAACAAAGAACACAAAGCAAGAAAAATTGTTAGTGACCTTTAACCTCAAACAGCTCCCGTATTACAGCCAACCAAGATCGAGATCCCCGGCAAGGGGGCTTGATCAATGTTACCTGTACAGACAGAGCATTCCGTCTCTTCATCTTCGTCTCATCCAGTCCATCAATCGCCATCGATTGTTCTCCCTATTCCAGCCAGACATGAACAACACACCTGGAGAGGTGTGCAATCAAGGTTATTTGTATAGACGGAGTCATCGATATCTTCCTGTTCTCTTACACGCGGGGATCAAACGCCAGGGATGTGAACTCATCTGCCCACCTGAGGTGCCTTTCAGCTCCGATACGTGGCAACGCGAGAGGCTGGGTAATACGGCCTGCTTCCAACTCTGCTCGCACCATACGCCTCGGCATCCATTGGCCAGTATGAAATATCACGAAACTGAGCAAGAAGGACATGTCGTCAAGGAGGTCTCCGTCGCATAGAAAAGAGCATATGCGGTCAGCGGTTGTGTCGATCACAGCCACCATGATTGCATGGAACATGGCCGTGGTCTCGAGGCGGACACCGTCGTGTGGTGAGATGAGGCGCCAAATGGCTTTCAGCATGGCTCCCCAGGTCTGCTTGTTAGCTTCGCTCCATTCCCTGTTGTCGTTGGCTGCAGTCCTCATGACGACGCCGCCCGTGACGATGAGGCATGTGCCTAGACGCTCAGAATCGATTAGAAGAGCTCCTTCACGTCGCGAGGTGTAGGTGCCAGTGAGCATCGCTCTGGCGAGGGAAACTATGCCCATCATGTCGTCGAAAACAAGTGGAATCTCCTTGCTGAAACAGAGTAGCCTGTTGAAAGGCGGGTGGCCTATTTCCATAGGAAGAACAAAAGCGCTCAAGCCACTGGCTCTGCAAGCAGTGTCAACGCGGATGCGGTGCGCCATGGTCGTGAAGCGAGTTGGGTCTCGCGGCTCGTGTATACCCATGTCGTTCGCAGGAGCAGTGCACAGGACTTGCCGACATGTAGGACAAGTTGCGATCCCGGGCTGCCTCAACCATGTCGTGATGCAGGCTTTGCAGAATGCATGCTTGCCGTTGCACGGGACACGAACAGGCGTCTTCATTGGCAAGATGCAGATTGGACAATCTTCGTGCTCAATCGGCTCCAGACCAAGAGCCAGTAAATACATCTTGGTGGGGAGAGCCATCTTTGCGTGCTGAGAGGGTAAGAGACGGAGTAGGCGGCTTCAGCTCTTGGTGGTGGGTTTCT
>Ga0265798_10002264_pt1 | contig 28623 bp, 33 predicted proteins | sample P3T30metagenome_FD_192430 | JGI IMG/M metagenome (GOLD analysis project Ga0265798, IMG submission 192430) | Plant litter microbial communities from East Loma Ridge, Irvine, California - P3 T30 | ecosystem: Environmental > Terrestrial > Plant litter > Unclassified | place: USA: California...
GTACTTCGACCCGACGAACGCGGCCCGGCCCTCGACCGTTGCCAGGGTCTCCACGGTGACCTGGTTGCCCTCGGCGTCGTCGAGGTAGGAGACCCGCACGTGCTCGGACTCGTAGTAGCCGGGGCTGCGGTCGAGGATCGACCAGCCCTCCTCGGCCAGCTCGGCCGCGAGGGTAGCGACCGCGGCGGCTCGGGCGCGGTCGTCGCGGGCACGCTGTACCGAGTGGGAGAACTGCGCGGGGCGCTCGCGCGCCTCGGTGGACAGCTCCGCGAGAACGTCGGCGTCGTCCTCGAACTCGATCAGGACAGCGGCCTGGTCGAGGGTGAGGTCGTAGAGGTCCGCCGACTCGGTCACGGTGGCACTCTCGGCCACGGCTAGGCCCTTCTTCACCTCGGCCGCCTTGGTACCGGTCCGGCGTCCGATGGTCGCTGCGCTCATGCCGTCGAACGACAGCTGCTTGAACGCGGCGACCCGCTCAGACTGCTTGACCCCGGCGCGCTGGTCGTTCTCGACCAGCTGCTCGATGATCCGAGTTGCCGTGTCGTCGTCCCCGGTCACGATGTACGCGGGGATGGTGGCCACGCCTACCTCGCGGGCGGCGAGGGTGCGGCGCTGACCGGCTCGGACGCTCACTCGGCCCTGGTCATCCCGGCGCGCCAGGATCGGCACGAGGACCCCGTTCGCCTTGATCGACGCCACGAACTCCTTGTCGATCGTCACGTCCAGACGCACGTTCTCCTCGACCTCGATGCTGGTCGGGTCGACGTGCTCGATGGTGCCTGCGGTAGTGGTTGTCATGTCCTTCTCTTCCTCTCGTTTTTTTGCCGTGAAGGCGGTTTCATCGCCTTAGCGACCGGAGGGTGCAGTGCAACCCGGAGGGCGGCAGGGGAGAGAAGTTCGGCGCGAAATAAGGGAGCGCAGCGACCGCGTGCCGCACTTGTCGGAGGAGCCGGTGGCGAAGCCACTTGAACGGAGCCCGGAGGTGGCTACGAGGGAGCGAAGCGACCGAGCCGCCGAAGGCTTCACGGCAAAACAACGGCCCGCCAGGGCCACACAGGGGCGGCGCGCAGCCGCGGCTCCACCGGGAGAGACAGCGACCTCGAGCGCAGCGAGTGGGGTGAACCGCCGGCGGCCGCGGCCACGCTCCCCCGGACGGTAGGGGCCCGAGGGAGCGCATGTGCCGAACCGCACGGCCGACCAGGGCCGCGCGGTAGACCCCGGCACGGCCTCGACGGTAGGCGAGAGCGCCCGAGTTGTTCGGGGGTTGACCCGTCCGCGGTGCGGACGATACTAAGCAGCTACGCGGGCCATTCCTCGAGCTCAGGCGAGCTCCGGGCGATCAGCGCGCGAATCTCCGGGTCGTGCTGCACCGTCCACGCCACGGCGCCGTTGAAGGTCGGGGCGGTGTGCAGCCACGGGCGCCGGCCGCCGACGTCTCGGCAGTGGGCGTAGATGTCGAACACGAACCCGGCCTGGACGGGCCTCATAAGGACGTAGCCGAGAGGGGCAGCCTCGCCCTGGCGGATGAGCCAGAGCCCTTGACCGCCCTGGATGGGCGGGATGGCGTAGGGGTGCTCGTGCGGCCGCCGGCGCAGCACGGCGGCCGCGTTCGCGCCTGCTCCTCGGACTCCCATGCCGGCAGACGCTACGAGACACCGCCGACACAGCTGGCCGTCTCCTCGAAGAAGAGACGGCCAGCGTGGGCGGGTCGAGCTAGTGCCCGAAGTGCTCCCAGAGGGTCGTGATCCCGTAGGCCAGCATGGGCACAACGGTTGCGAGGAGCAGCCGGACCTGGCGCAGGAATGCGCTCAAGTCCTTCAGGGTTGCAGCCGAGGTCGCCGTGTGCTTGCGCGGCCCCTTCGACTGGGGGGTGGGGGAGCTGAGGTTCAAAACGGGGCCCTACTTTCCAGTTGGTGTTGCTGTGGTGAGGTCGGGCGAGCTGTCTTTGCGGGACGACCCGACCTCGGGCATGAAACGTGCCGGAATACTTACTCCGGCTTTACGAGACTACATCTAGTAGCCGAGACAGACGCCAGCAACTAGATACGGTGTTACACCGCTGTAGTTCGTCCCCCGAGTTATCCACAGGGCGTCCCCCACGTTCTACACAGATATGCGCTAGTTCTCCCCCGAACAAGACCGTTCTCCACATGCTCTTCCCCACCTCCGACATCCACACTTGAGCGCCCCCCAGATCGAGCACACGGCGTGTCGCGGCGTGTCATCCCGACTCCGACACGCCGGAGAGGTCGAAAAAGTTCCAAGTGTCGCCACTCGCAGCGTCGGCGCCGAAAATGCAATAGGGACGGGCTGCGAAGAGGAACGCGGGACCCGTGGAGGCCCGCTGGGGCCCGTGCATATCCGTACCGAGGTACGCAATTCCGGGCTCAAGGCCTACAGTTGATCTAGCCCCAGTTGGTGAGTATCGGTGAGTTTTTTGCGGGACGGCCGGTGCTGCATGAAGTGCACAAAGCCCCTAGTTCCTAGGGGCTTTGTCGCGTTTAAGCCACACCTTGAATGCGGTGCGCGCCGTCCGCGCGGCGTCCGATAGACGATCGGTCGCCGGACGCTCGTGGACGGCAGCCACTCCCCCGTGGTTGCTGAACACAGATCGTCTCGATAGGTCGGTCCGGAATCGCTCTCGGTGAGGCATCGGCTATCGAGACGGCCGGGCACCAACCCCAAAGCCTGGTATTCCACATGACTCTGGATATGCTGGATCACATGCCAATCCCCACCAGCGAGTCCACTACCGCCCCACGCCGACTCCTGCGCGACGTTGCATTCGACACGCTTCTGGCTGCGATCGTGGATGGCACCCTCCAGCCCGGGGAGCGGCTGAACGACGCTGACCTGTCTAGGTGGCTGCAGGTGTCTCGCACCCCGATTCGCGAGGCGATCGCGCAGCTGCAGACGTACGGCTTGATCGAGATTGAAGCCAACCGGTACACGAAGGTCGCCGCACGCAACGACGTCCTTTACGCAGAAGCGGCGGAGTTCCTTGCCGGACTTCACAGCCTCGCCCACGAGTGGGGCACCGCAAACCTCGACGCCACTACGAGAAAGGAAAGCCGGCGGGCGCTGGCCGCTGCGACGAAGCAGCTCAAAGCCCATGACGTCGCTGGCGCTGGCGCCCTCCTCGACGTGCAGGGTGCTCTCGCGGCCGCATCCGGTAACGCGCTCTTCTCCGGCACAGAGGAGCCCCTGCGGGTGCGGGTGCAGTTCCTCAGCCCCCGCGAGCCCGATGCCTACGACTGGGACGCCCTGGTCGCGGTCGCTGAAGAGCTTGACAAGCTGTTGAAGGCGTAGCCAGCCCCGAGTCTGGGGAGAGCTCCGCTGGGCTCAGCGAGCCGGGTTTGCCTTACCAGCGCTGCGGCGGATGGTGCCGAAGATCGTCGTGCCGAGAAACAGGACGACGCCGATAATGCCCAGCCAAAGCAGGCCCTTCAACGCGAAGCCCACGATGGAGAGGATGCCCACAGGACGAGGAGCACGACGATGGTCTTCATGGGGTTGTTCCTTCTCTGATGTGCCGGGCTCGTTGCGCGAGCCGCCGGCTGCGTTGGATCACGCCCGTAATCGGACCCTTGAGAGCCTTGGCCACTGCTGCGCGGCGTTGTAGGCGAACGCGTTTACCGAGGACCACCTTCCGCGTCTCGCGTCTCGTAAACGACAGTGAGGAAGCGAATCTCGCGAGCACTGACGATCAAACTGGCGCCGGGCAAAGGTTTAAAACTCTCTGCTTCGGGATTCTGGATAAACAGCGGGGCTTGCAGGACGACGTCCCGATCAGGGTGATCATCAGCGTCTTGGCTATACGAGTAAAGGAGTCCCGACAGAACTGTCCCCTCGCTGAGCGTTATGGATATCCGTTTGGCAGCCAGGGGTTGGAGCTCGAAGGCAGTCCACCACGCTGAGCTGATCGGCGCGTGGTCGCTTTTCCACGTCTCTATCTTCTTCGCTAGTCGTTCGCTTCGCTTGGCGAGCTGCTCGACGAGTTTCAGCGCGGATGTTCCTCCTACAAAGGCACACACCAGAGTGGCAACGAGAACTGCCCCGACGACAATGATCGCGAACTTGAGGGCGTGCTGCTTCTGGAACTCCGTCGAATCGATGACGAGCGCCACGGCCACCTGACGGATGTCGGCACTCAGGAAGGCGCCCACTGTCACACCGACAGCCAATGCGCCGTAGGCGAAAGCGCTGGCAACGATGATCCGTAGCGTCTCGCGGAAGCCGGAGAATTTTCGCGATGGTGTGTGCTTCTCGCGCCTGAGAACGTAGATGAACCCGGGAACTAGGAGAATAATTAGGAGTACGATCCCGTTGAAAGTGGTAGGAACCATTGCCCTCTCCGGCGGTGAAACTCAAGATGATAGGAGTAAATCATGGCCGATAATAAGCAACGCCAGACCACGTCTCCGAGTACCACTCTGACGCCGCGTTACGGCATCGTCAAAGAAGGACAGCGCGTGGTACCGACTGCTCGCCCAATGCAGGTTTCTCAGCCACTGGTGCAGACTCAGGTACCCGCCGCTCAGCCGCGGAACTAACTTAACGTTGGAACTGCCGGGCCCATCGGGAGCTGCCAGTCGAGCCATCACTCTCTCGAACTCAATTCTGGGCAACAGCAGGCAGCGCTCTAGTCGCTCCTCGGAGCCCTTCATCAATGGGACGCTCTGACGGCGCTCGGAGTGCCCGTGGAGGGCATCTACAACGACCTCATCCTCGTCCGGACCAAGGGGAAGCGCCCGGGCTTTAGGGAGGTATTAGGCGTGCGCCGCGAGGGGGACGCTTCGTCGTGACGAAGTTCGAACGGCTCGCCCGGTCGCGGCGAAATGCGACCAACATTGCGGCCGAACTCATACGCGGCGGCGTGCGGTTAGACCCCGGCGAGTCGATCTACGACCTGACTAACCTCGTCGGCCGGCGGCTCATCAAGGGAGTACGGATAGTGGCCGCGTTCGAGTCGGACTTGATCTGGGCACGCACAGATGAAGGCAAAGCTATGGCGAAGGAAAAAGGCAAGCTGACGCGGCAAGAACCCAAGCTTTCCCCCGTGCAGGAGCGCGACTGGATCGAGCTCCACCGCGGCGGCGATCACACCTCCGCCGGTCTCGTGGAGCTCTTTGACGTGGGCCGCGCAACGACCTGCCACGCCCTGGAAAGGCCCCCCTTTGACACCCCACCTGCCTTGCCACTTCCCCAGGTTGCGGCATGATCGACCCGGGCACCGGCGCAGTTATCGCTGCAAGTGTCGCATCGACAGTGGCGCTGGCCGTGGGTGTGAGTGGCGCGGTACTGAACCGCAGAACTGCGCTCGACGTCCAGCGTGCGAGCGAACGAGCAAAAGCCCTCGTGAGAGTCCTGCACATTGTCGAGATGAACGGCCAGGGCGCCCAAGAAAAAGTCTTTAATGTGACGGAGGCCCGCAAGGAAAACGAGGCTGGCCGCGACCCTGTGACGCAGGAGTGGAGTGACCCGTACGCACCTCGGCGACGAGCCGCACGTGACCTATCCTCAGAGGAGCTGGCCGAAGCCGCGGCGCTGCTGGCCGCGTATGGCTCCCCCGGCATCGACGCAGTACATACAGCGTGGCTTACCTCTCTTGATCACATCGAGCAGGCGTACCTCCGCTCTGAGTCTCGCTATGGCGAGGACGGAGTGGCGGCGGTTCCGGCGGACTTTGAGGCAGAGGTTGAAGAAGAAAAGCAGATCCGACTTGAACTTGGACGGCGGATTCGAAAGGTGCTCGAGCGAGGTCGTGTGCGCCGGTTCTACCGCCGCTAGCGACTGATAGCTTTCGATAGCTCAAGCAGAACGGCGCAAGAGAGAACTTGTCGGCACATGTCCTGTTTTGGCCAGTTGGGGCCTCGTGCACAAAGACATGCGAGCACCCCGTCGCTGCGGCGGGGTGCTCGCACGTATAGGCCCTAGAACAGTTCGATGTAGAGGCGTCGCGACTCAACGTCCTTCGACGTGGTCCATTCGACCGCGTCACCACCGTTGAGCATTTTACGAAGCACACCCGAACGCTTGTAGATCTCGATGTCCTTCATGTCATGAGGCCCGAAATAGACCGTCGCCTCAGTCGACTTGTCTCCCAAGAATGTCAGCCTAAGACAAACCGGATTCTCCATCTCCTGGCGCTCAACATTCGCCGTAACTACGTGAGCGAGATTGACTAACAGTGTCGTCTTTTCGTCATTCAGTTCTTCAAACGCAACAAACATGTTTCCCCTATCCGGCCCTAATTGGGCCCCCCAGTGACGATAGAGTGCTAGCGCTAGCAACTGCTAGCTGACACTAGCAACTGCTAGCGCTGGCTAGCTCTCGCTAGCGACCCTCAAGCTGATCCATTCCGAGCTGCATAGCCTTCACCATAAGGTCTTGCATTTTGTAGCGCTCGTCTCGGGCGTAGGCGAGAAGTCGGTCACGCGTCTCCTCCTCGCCGGCCCATCGAACTAGGCTCGACATTGGCGGTGTCTTCTCCTGACCGTTCTTGTCGGAAGCCGAAGCCGCACGTGGCGCGCGAGACTTCGTCGTCGCTACGGGGACATTTTGCTCAGGCACCGTCGGCCGCGCCTCGGCTGCCGCACCGAACGCCGCGATCGCCGCTGAATCAACCGGCAAATTCTTCTTGTTCCGGGCAATTGCCATTACGCGTACACCTCCGCGACCAATTCTTGGATCTCGGTGCGAGCCTTCTTGCTGGGGCTGCCCGGTACCTCGATGACCCCACGGCCGTCCGCCAAGGAATCGCGATAGGCCTTGCGGAGATAGAGGACGGTTTCTAAGGGCTTTACCTGGGGGAACTCCACGATGTACTCGGTGACGTCTACTGTCTCCGTCTCGTTGTGGTTCGTCGGAGCCTGAGTGATGAGGCTTCGTACCTGCAAGTCGGGATTGAAGTCTTTAGCTGTGTCAATCACGTCGGTGAACTCCTCCAGAGTCTCAACATCAAGCTGACTGGGGCGTAGGACCACGATCATGAGGTCTGCAGCGGTCATAGCCGTTCGCATCTCCTGGTTGTCGTCGCCGGCTGCGTCGACGATCACGTGGTCGTAGTGCTTATCCAGGTCGACGATCGTGGCGAAGACGTTGCCCTGTTTCTCCACGAGCGTCATCGCGGGCTTATGTCCAGCCTCGACTCGTCGGACGTGCCACTTAGCAGCGCTTCGCTGCTTATCGACATCGACGACTATCACGTGAGCCCCGCCATGAGCGAGTGCCGTCGCGGTGTTGATCGCCGCGGTGGTCTTGCCCGCTCCGCCTTTCGTACCTCCGAAGAGCGTAATCACGACTCCCCTTCCATAGTGCTATCGAGTGCAATCAAGTCTGAGTAGGGCTAGCCACAGCTAGCCACAGCTAGCCACAGCTAGCTGGCGCTATCCAAAGCTAGCACAAGCAAGCCTAGCTATCAAGAGCTAGCAAGTGATATCACTAATTAGAGGGCATTGACTAACTAGTGCAATCACTGAGTCGCCCTGAGCGGGTGCCAGAGAGCGTAAGCGGCCGCAATCTTCATGCGGACGACCAGGTATGCCTCTGGGTCGGTGACGTCGCCGGCGTTCTTGGGCGTCTGGTCGAGGCCCGCGTCAACGGCCTGCCAGATGTACAGGAGGTCGGCGTAGCTGTACCGGTCGGCGTCAAAGCCGGATCGGTGCACGATCCGCTGCACGCGGAGCGTGGAGAGCTCGTTCGGCAGCCACGGAAGACGGTTCACCAGCCGGGCGGCGAGGCGTTGCAGGGGGAGTGATCGAGGTTGGTAGGCCCCGGGGACGAATTTCGCCCGCTTCTGTCGTTGCTGGGCCCGCGGAGCGGGCTCCGAGTGCGGCTTGCCGCGCCTTGGAGGGGATTTAAAAAGGTGGGTAGATGGGTTAAACCGTGAAGCGGTAGCTAGGTGCTCATTTGGTACAGATTCAACGGCTTGCGGGACGTGGAGGGCACGGACGGAGGCGACGCGCAGCTGGCGGCCGCCGTGCAGCGCGGTCGCTTCCAGGCGCTCGAGGTGGAAGAGGTAGCGGCCGGTGCGGACGGTCACGAGGCACTCGAGGGCTTCCATGAGGGCGCGGGCTCTTCGGGCGGTGATCTTGCTCATGCCCACCATCCGGGCGAGGGTCTCGTGTGACGTGGTAATCCCGCGGCCGTCGTGGCGGTTGGCCATGGAGGCCTCGGCTTCCACGAAGCGCATGAACGTCTCGAGCTTAATCGAGACACGGCGGCGGTGAGCGTCGCCGGCAGGCGTCGTCACGAGGCCGTAGACCACACGCGTCCAGGCCACGGGCGAGGTGGGTCCGCGCACGCCCTCGTAGGCCGTCGGCGGGACGGCGGGGGAGTACGAGCCACCAGGGCGTGAGCCGACCGGTGCGCTCCGCTGAGGGCGCCGGCGTCCGACGCGGTGCGACGTCGACGAGCATGTCGGCCGTTCTGGGGACACGGAGTACCCAGACACGCCGGAAACATGGGGGTGCGCAAGCGCGGAGGCGCGAGTTATGATGGCCTCGTCTCCTTGGTTCTGATGGCTGAGGGAACGCCAAAGGCCCGGCCCTGAGAAGCCGGTTCTTTACCTGGAGCTCGAAACCTGTAAGTCGCCAAACTTGAGGCAGGTTCGAGCTAAGAGCTTTAGGCCCTCGCGAAAGCGGGGGCCTTTCTCGTTAAACCGAGTTGATAGGCAGCTCCCCGTCTCGATCCTGGGCGGGCAGCCAGACGGGCAGCCCCTTGTCAGTGAGTTCGAGGTGATCGACAACCATCTCGAACAGGACAGCAGAGGAGATCCCCGCCTTCACGGCGATCGCGTCGAACTTCTCCTTGGAGAGTCGTTCGACGACGTAGCCCATGGGAACAGGGTCCATGAGGGTGCCGCGAGGTCGACGTCTGGGTGCCATAGGGCCACTTAACTCTGGCCACATGGTTAAGTGGCGCAGTCCTGGCGGCGTGTCGTGCACGCGAAGGCGCGGCGGAATCGCGCGCCCCGGGGAGCTAGCTGCCGGTGAGGTAGCTGCGCCAGACGTCGACGAGCTCGTTGACACGCTCGACGTCGACGGACCAGGTGACAGTGCGGCCGTGGCGCTGACCACTAGCGGTGTCCGCGTGGACAAGGCCCTGGGCCTCGAGCTCGAGCAGGTGGCGGTGGACGGACGAGTGGGCCGTGCCGACTCGCTGCGCGATGTCCTGGGCGGACAGGGCGCCGTGCTGGGCCAGGGCGTGCAGGAGCGCTCCGCGTGCGCGGTTGCCGATGGTGTCGATGACAGCTGTTACCTCTTCCGGCATTTCGGGAGGCTGAGTCATGCGCGGCATGGCCCAATCCTGCCTGATCCGGGCAGGCCGCCCGGCGCTACGGGGACGTGTCCCGCTTAGCGGGATTCTAAGGCATTGTCGACCGACCGTTCTAGCCGGGCCTGTCATCTCCCTTGGGGAGGCGGCGCCGGCGAACTAGTCAGCCGAGCAGTTCGGTGCGGAGCTGAGTGACGAGCTGGTCGACGTAGGCGACGTCGACGGTGTAGCGAACGGCGTAGCCGCGGCGGTCTGCGCCTGAGACGTCGCCGGTGATGACGCGGCGATCCTCGAGCTCGGAGAGGTGGCGGCCGAGGCTGCTGGGCGGCAGTCCGGTGCCCTCCTGGATCTGGCCCTTGTAGCTGTTGGGGTTGTCGACGAGGAAGCGGATGACTTTGCGGTACTGGGGTGAGCGCGCGAGGGTGCTGAGAGCGTCAAGCCCTGCGGTCATGTCCTGGGAATCTGGCACGGAGGGTTCTTCCTGCAGCGTCGAGAGACGGCTGCTCGAGGGCGCGGCGACGTCGGCGAGCGTCACGGTGTGCCGCGTCGTCGGGGATGGGGGCTGGCGGGTAGGCGGGAGTGGGTGGGCAGTGGTGTCGGAATACCCGACAGTACTGATGCACCCCCGTAGACAACCAAGACTGGATCGGTCACATGTGCCTCACTTCTTCGTGGGGGTTTTCAGGTGGACGGTGAAAGCCTGGTCGCCGATGGTGACGCGGTCGCCGTCGTCGAGGGTGTGGGCGTGGCCGGGGTTGAGGCGCACGCTCGTTTGGCCGTTGGCGTGGAACACGGTCGTGCCATTGCCGGAGTTGCGGTCCATGATCCAGAACTCTCCGTCTTGCCAGCCGGCCGCGAAGTGGCTCTTGGACACGGAGCGCTCGGGGTCGTCGATGATGACGACCTGGTCGATGTCGTCGCCGTCGTCAAGGCTTGGGTGACGCCCGACGAGGGCCGTTCCGGAGACCGTGACCGTCTCTCCGGTGGTGAATTCCAGCACCGCCTCTGGCTTGGCCCGTCGGCGTCGCACGAGGGTCATGTCGAGGTCGGCCGGCACCGCCGAGCTCGCAGGCACCTCGGGGGACGACTCTGCCGCGGCGGTGGCGAGTGCGACCTGCTCCTCGGGACTGGGCATCACGGGCAGGGGGGGAGGCGTGGGGTCGACGTCGATCGACGCGGCGAGGGCGCCGCCACCGGCGGGCACGTAGTCCTCGGGTGGCGCCATGGGCGCCGGCACCTGGGAGGGGCCGACGGGTTCGGGGGCACGGAGGCTGGCCCCTGGCCGGTTCACGATGACGCGTCCGTCGGGGTGGACGGAGAGCTTGACGGTGGCGCCGTTGTCGATCGCCTCGACGTCGAGGGGGAGGGCTTGGACGGCCGCGTGGCCGGTAAGGACGGCAATGGCTTGCTCGCGAGCTGCGGCAATGTTGCCGGCCTCGAGGGGGACGGTGCGACCGGGGAGCCCGACGAATCCGCGTCCGTCGGGGTGCAGAGTGACCTGGATCATCGTTCGTCTCCTTCGTCGATGCGGGGAAGTGCGTATAGCAGTGTGCTGTCGACCTTCTCGGCGACAACGTAGGCGTAGTCCGACGCGGCAGCGACGGGCACAGTGGTGTCGTCCGTCGAGAGGGTGGTGAATGGACTCACCGCGAACGTGTCGCCCTCGAGGCGAGCGGCTACGGGCTCCCGCTCTTCCGTTCCGTAGATCGTCGTTCCGTCAACCACCGCGGGCGTGAGCTCGTCGAGAGCGACGATTTGCGGCGTCGCGCCGTAGTTGATGAAGATCCCACCGAGGGTGAGCGTCTCGCCCGTGGGGGAGTGGATCGGTTCGGTGTCGTCGCGGACAGAGCCTGAGGGGACGGTGCTCGTGGCCACGATCCTGTTCTGAGCGAGATCCACGACGGTCGCGACCTCGGTGGCGTCGACGCTCGTTGGCCAGACGACGATGAGGTGAGTGTCGTCGGCCGCGCTGATGATGACGGGCTCGCCGTCGACACCTGAGGGGCGGGGCAGGTCGGACCGGGTGGGCTCGCCGCTGGTGGGGATGGTCCACCAGCTTTCGGCGTTGGCGGCAACCGCTGTGTCCTGGGTGGCGAGGATCGCCGTCGACGTCACGGGGACGTCGACGCGCTTGACGCCGCCCTCGGTGAGAAGGGCGACTGTCTGGTTGCTCAGGGTGATTAGGGGAGCGGAGCCGAGGTAGCTGACGTCGCCCGTGGCTCCGAGATCCACGCTCGTGCCCGGAACACGGGCGGAATCGTCGGTGTCGAGGGGCCAGAGGGTCAGGGCTGTGGTGTTCGCGGTGGCGAGGACAGGACGGTTCTCGACAGTGGTGACGTGGATGCCGGTCTGGCCGGTGGGTCCGCCGCTGCCCCGCCAGGTCACGGACCCGTTGGCCCCGTCGAGGATGGCGAGGTTGCCCTCGTTGTCGACGACGACGACTCGCCCGTCCTCGAGCAGCAGGGGCGTGGATCGTGACTGCACGGGCAGCGACCAGGCCGCCTTTTGGGCGTAGCCGGGCGGCGCGAGCACGGGGAGGTTGGCGAGGTAGCCGGGCGGCGGTGCCGCACTCGTGGCCACCGGCGCCGGCTCGGGCCGGGTAGCGACGACGACGCCTGCGACACCACCGGAGACGACGATCATCGCCAGGACGGCAGCACCGCCCACCAGGCGGCGCCGCCGCTTGGTGGCGTCGGCCGCGCTGGTGTCGGGTGGAGTGATGTCGTACGGGGTGCCGTCGGCCGTGATGACCATGAGGTGCGTGCCGTCGGGGGAGGTAGCCCGGACGCGGATGGCCGCGAGGCCGCTCTCCCGCGCGATCTTGGCGACGGCGGCGATACCGGCCTCAGTGGGTGGCTCGTCCATGCCGATATCGACGGGCGACCCGTTGACGGTGATCGAGCTGTCGTCTCGGAGGTCGAGGGTGACGACCGGGAACGGGGGGACGGTGGTCGGGTCGAACTCAGGCATTCGTTTTCACTCCGTAGAACTCCCAGTGCCAGGCTTCGTGCGGGCCGATGCCGCCGGGCTTGGCCCAGTCGGGGTGCACCCATCCGTAGGTGCCGGCGTTGGCGACGAGCCAGTTGTAGGTGTCGTCGTAGTAGGCGATGCGGGCATGGCTTGGGGTGCCGAAGTCGACGGCGAGTGCCCAGCCGTGGTTGGAGAAACCGGGGGTGGCAGCGCCGCCGCCGTACTCGTTTTTGGCGTCGACCTGGCCGTCGTAGTCGCGGTACCCGTCGTTGATGGGGAGGTCGCTGCCGAACTCGGCCCGGTAGGCGTTGTTCATAGCGGTGAGGGAAGCCACCGCGTCCGGGCGGAGGTACATGGTTCCGACGTAGCTCTGGTCGGTGGTCCAAGGAATCGGTGCCAGGGCCGTTGGGGCGATTTTGCCGTTGTCGTAGCCGCCCCACTTGCCGGGCTTGGTGCCGTTCGCTGCGGCGTAGTCGCCGGACGCGCCGACGGCGCACGCTGACGTACCAGGGCCTCCGGAAGCGGGATCAAGCTGAACGCCGGAGAGCGCCGAGACGATGTCCACAGCCCCGGACCAGTACTTCTCGTAGTGGTACGGGTCGGCGTTGATCTGCACGCGGTGGGCCGCGATGCTCGGGTCGAGCCCTTGCCAGTTCTCGACCGTCATGAGCTTCTTGAAGAAGTTGGTCGCGCTGGTAGTGGGGTTCATCCGGTCCTCGTAGGACCCCCACGCGCCGTTGGCTCGCTGCTGGAATAGGCCTCGCGAGTCAGGGCCCACAGCATCGCCGTTGTCGATGACTCGGAGCGAGGACTCGCCCATGGCCGTCATGACGCCGATCGCCTGCCCCTTCGCATCGAGGCCGAGCGCCTTGCCGGCGTTCATGATGTACGCGGCGTTCACGAGTTGAACGCCGCTGTAGTTCCCGACGGTCTGCACCGGCAGCTGCGCGGCATCGACGCTAACTGCGGGGACGGCCGAGCCCTGGCTGGTGCTTGCGCTGGCGCTCTGGCAGTCGCCACCGGAGAAGAGGACGACGACGAGGAGCGGGACGGCGAGGACGGCTGCAGCTCCGCCCGCGAGGACACCCTTCACGACACGTCCTCGGGGGGCGTCAGCCGTGAGACGGTCCATTCGCCCCCGACTGCCTGGCGGTTGAGGAGCACCTGGTACTGGCCGACATCGGTCGGAACGAGGACGGTTATCTGCGTAGCGTCGGGGGCTGAGCTGACGCGCGGCTCACCGGTCACGCTCGAGGCGGGGACGAGTGAGGGGTCGGTGAACTCGTAGGCCACGAGGGCGTCGCCGTCGAGGAAGGGGCTGAGCCCGGCCCACCACTGGTCGTAGGGGAGCTGGTTCTGCACGAAGGCGTCCATGGCGCTGCGCGCAATGGCAGTTGCGTCCTCGGCACCGTCAGGGTCCATGGTGTCGGGAGCCGATGATGCACTGTCCGTAGAACGTGCTGTACTCGTCGTGGGAGTTGGGGACTCGGGGGCATCAGGGGACGTGCAAGCAGCCAGGCCGGGGACGAGGGCAAGCGCGACGACGAGCGCTGCGCCCGGGGCGAATCGTCGAGCCATCGGTCGCCTCCTTCGAGCGTGCACAAATAATCCTTAGCTGAGTGTATAAGACCACTTGTCTAGTTTGCAAGACTGGACTAGGGTATAAATAACTCGCAAGCCGAGTTTTACAAGGGAGGAATCGGGATGGGGCGTCGAGCAGTGACCGGGCTGACAGCACAGGGGAATCCATTCATCCCAGGGGAGGCGCCGCCGCCACAGGAGGAGGTCGTCGAGGACGACCCTCTGTGGAACGGGGCGATGAGCCTCCGGGGCCCAAGCAGCCCTGAGGCCGCACCCCGTGTCGACGTCTCCGCGGAACAGCCCTGGCCGACCGTGGATGTGGTCGACCGGCCACTCGTGACGGTCGTGGGGCTCCATGGCGGCTCGGGCGCTTCTCTCGTCAGTGGCCTTCTCGGCGCCGATGCTCTCGACGTCGGCCGCTCGTGGCCGGTGTTCGCCGGCTGGGACAGACCAGCTCCCTCGCTCCCGGTCGTCGTCACGGCCCGAACCAACTACGAAGGCGTAGCCGCAGCGTCCCGGTTCGCCCGGCTCTGGGCTGCGCAGACGCTGCCCTCCTCGACCCTCCTCGGCATCGTCCTGATCGACGACGGCCCGAAGCTGTCCTCTCAACAGCGGTCCGTCGTGCGCCGAGTCGGGCAGATGACCCCCAACGGCTGGCACTTGCCGTGGAACGAGTCTTGGCGGCTCTCGAGGCCGTCACTAGAGGCGTCACCCTTCCGGGTACGCCGCATCATCAACAACATTCGAACGCTCGCGCAGAGCACGAACGGAGATCTCTCATGAACACTCTTCTCGCCGTGGCGGTCAACCTGGCCGGCGTTCTGCCCGACCCCCAGCCGGAGCAGCCGCCCGGCACCGAGGGCTTCACGACCCTCCTCAACTACATCAGCTGGGGCGTCATCACCCTGGGCCTCGCGGGCTTCCTCGCGTCGGCCGGCTACCTCGCGTTCGCCGCGTTCACCGGCCGCGAGATCAACGGCTTCAAGGGCTTGGTCCTCGCGATCATCGTGTGCATCCTCGCGACCAGCGCAGGAGCCATCATGCGAGTTTTCATCTAACGACCGACCTGCCGGGGAGGCACCATGAGCACCGACAACAACACCAAGACCGACTCGCCGTTCAACATCTGGTGGGTGGTGTCGGGCATCGGCATCGTGCTGGTCGTAGTCGCGCTGATCCTTGTGCTCGTCTTCGGGCGAGGGAGCGGGTCGGACGAGGACGCCGCCCCCGCAGCGCCGTCAGCCTCAGAGCCAGCTCCGGCGGAAACGGGGGCGGCCGCGCCGTCGTCGACGAGTTGCGATCTCGACGACAGCAACCAGGACATTCCGGTGGCCGCGCCGGAGGCGACCTGGACGGCAATCGACTACTTGCTTGTGCCCTCATCGAACGAATACGGCCCTGCGCCTCTGGACGGCTCAGAGTGGTCGTGCTTTGCCCACTCTCCGACCGGAGCGCTGTTCGCCGCGACACACGTCCTAGCCGGAGCTATTGGCGCTGACTACGAGGCCTTCATGGCCGACGCCGCCGTCGACAACGCCGCCCTCCGATCGTGGGTAGTGGCCCAGGACCCGGAGACGCACACACAGACCGCCGGCAACGTCGCGCAGTTCGCTGGCTTCCAGATGACTTCCGTGGAAGCAGACCGGGTGACCGTAAAGCTGGGGCTCTCTCAGTCGGATGTTTCAGGTTCGTACACGGTGGACATGGTGTGGGACGACGTCGACGGAACGTGGAAGGTCGACATGAGCGCGAGTACGTTCTTCGACAATCTCGCCGTCCTCGACAACCTGAACGCCTTCACCCCGTGGTCGGCCACCGATGTCCGCTGACGAATCCAAATGCGCCGGGCTGGACCTCGCCTGCCAGGGCAGAGAGAAACTGGCGGAGTTCGCTCAGGGCCAGATCTACGACTTCGTGAAGTCGATCGCTGAGGGTGCCATCTCGGTCCTTAAGGCGCTGACTACGTTTTGGTTGCAGCTGCCGTCACCGACGGTCGATTCGACGGCCGTGACAACGATCCAGAACAACCTCTCCTGGTACACGTTCGCCTTCGCGTTGGTCGGCATCTTCATCGCTCTCGGGCAGATGGTTTTCACGCAGCGGTTCAGCACTGGCATGTCGGCCGTGAAGATGATCATCAACCTGATCATCGTTACGGCCGTCTACGCGACAGCCTTCACCGCCCTCATCGCAGCGAGCGACGCATTCGCCCCGTGGATTGTCGAGAAGGCAACGGGCCAGGGCCTCGATCTCGCGGGCATGCTCAACGTCAACCTCATCATGACGGCCGGGATCGGCCCGGGGCTGCTCATGGGCATCCTCGCCTTCCTCGGCAGCCTGGCCAACGTGATCTTCATGCTCCTTCGAGCCGTGATGATCGCCATCCTCTTCGCGTTCCTGCCCACCCTCGCAGCGGCATCGGCGTCTGAGACGGGTAATCAGGCCTTTAAGAAGGCGCAGGGGTACCTCCTAGCCTTCGTGCTGTTCAAGCCCATCGCGGGCGTCATCTACGCACTGGGGTTCCTGACGATCACAAACCCTCCGACGTTCACCAACCTCGACAGCGCCGGCAAGTCGCTGTTCAGCACTGCCGTCGGCGTCATGACGCTCCTGATCGCGAGCCTGGCGCTCCCGGCGCTCATCAAGTTCATCGTGCCCGTCGCGGCAAACGGTACCTCCGGAGCGTTCTCGGGCGCCGGCATGGTCGCAGCAGGAGTCGCCGCGGGCGGCGCCGTGGTCTCCCTCGGGGCCGCGGCGGCCACAGGCGGAGGGTCGGCAGCTGCGAGCGGTGGTGCCGCGGTCGCCGGCGGAGGCGGAGGCGGTGTGGCTGCCGCCACCGGTGGACAGAGTGGCGCCGCGGCGACCAGCGGGAAGGCCACGGCTGCCGCCGTGCCCTCTGGCGGCGAGAGTGGCGCGGCGGGCGGGAAAGCGGGGAAGGCCACCAGCGGAAGCGGCAGCGAGTCCTTCGGGGCCACGTCTACCCCGCCCCCCGGGGGCGCCTCCAACACAGCAGGAGGGGCAACCCCACCTGCCGGTGCGTCTGGTGGGCAGGCCCCCACTCAGACGTCGAGCGGGTCGTCGAACGGCGGCGCCGCAGGCGACACGTCTCGCGTTCTCGCTGACCTGGCCGCCGCAGGTGGCAACCAGGCGCACGCGATCGACGACGCAGCAGAGGAGAAGTGATGAGCGACACCACGCCACCCAACGTCTACGGAAACATCGTCAAGCCCGGTCGCATGGGCATCCTCGGGCTCCCTCTCGGGATCTCGCTCGCGGGTGTCCCGCTGGTGATCCTCGTAGTGCTGATGCTGACGCAGAGCTGGTTCCTGCAGGCGCTCGTGCTCGTCATGATCGGCATCGTCCTGTTCGCCCTTGTCAACATCCGACGCCCCTCGGACGGACGCAACTTCTACGAAAGGCGGGCACTCATGTTCGCTCACAAGCGCAGCGTCAAGCGCGGCGACAACCTCAACATCGGTGGTCCCACAGGCCGCGCTCCCGACGGCAGCACCCGCCTCCCGGGGCTCCTCGCGCCGAGCGAGCTCAGCACACACTTCGACTCGTTCGGGAACGAGTTCGGGCTGATTCGCCTCAAGGCAGCACGTCACTACACGGTCGTGCTCGAGGCGTACCCGGACGGTGACAGCCTCGTCGACCAGGCCCGGATCAACTCGCAGGTCGACCACTGGGGTGCCTGGCTGGCTGACCTCGGCGTCGCTGAGGGCGTCATCGGCGCCAGTGTGACCGTCGAGACCTCCCCCGACTCCGGGCTGCGGCTGGCACGCATGACGCAGAACAACCTCGACCCCCAGGGGTCGGAGTTCTCGCACGCCGTGGTGAAGGAGATCCCCGCGCGGTTCAACTCGGGCTCGCCCGCGATTACCACTCGCCTGGCCATCACGTTCAGCGGGAAGGGCCTCGACAAGGACGGCACCGATCGCGGCCTACAGGTGATGGCTGACGAGATCGGAAACCGGCTCCCGGTGCTGCTGGGGAACCTGTTCGACACCGGCGCCGGTACCTCCGTCCGGGCCTGCACGGCTCAGGACATCGTCGACTTCACCCGTGCCGCCTACGACCCCACCGTGTCGGCTCAGATCGAGCAGGCGCGGGCTGAGGGCGGCACAGGGCTGACGTGGGAGGACGCGGGCCCGGTGTTCGCGGCCAAGGAAATCGACCTGTACTACCACGACCGTGCCGTCTCCAAGACGTGGCAGATGTTTGAGGGTCCGCGCGGGCAGTTCGGCTCCAAGACCCTCCGCCCCATGCTCGAATCGACCCCCGGCGTGCTCCGCAAGCGGGTGACGATCCTCTACCGGCCGATCCCCGCAGGGGAGGCCGGCGACGTCGTCGAATCCGACATCAATAACGCGAACTTCTCCGGCTCGACCAAGCGCCGACCGAGCGCTCGGGAGCAGCAGCGTCTCGCGTACGCGAAGAAAGCTGCGGCGGAGGAGGAGCAGGGCGCCGGCCTCGTGCGCTTCGGCATCGTCATCACGGCCACGTGCGCCGCGACGACGGACTTCCCCCGGCTGGACAAGATCATCCCGTCGCTGTCGAGTCGCGCGCGGCTGAAGATCCGGCCCGCCCTCGGCAACCAGGACGTCGCCTTCCAGGCGGCGTTGCCCCTCGGGGTCGTGCTCCCGGAGCACACCCTGATTCCCGACCAGGTAAGGGACTGGATCTGATGTCACTGCTCAAGAAGGACACCCCCGCTGACGCCGACCACGACCTCACCATGACGCTGTCGCGCCGTGAGGCGAGGCGGCTCGACTCGCTCGGCAAAAGGATGGGGCGGCGACAGGCACGCCGTCGACCAGACGGGAGCCCCGTCATGTCCCAGCTGCAGTCGTTCTGGAACGACGCGGCACAGGCCCGGCAACGCTCAGGGCTCCGTCCCGGGCGGCGGGGCTGGCTCGTCCGGGCCGCCGGCCGCGTCAACTACATCGAGTCGCCGATCGAGTACCAGGGCACAACGGTGCAGGTGGAAGGGCTCTGGCCCTTCGTCATCGGCTCAGGATCTCCCGTTGTCGGCGTGCCCCTCGGCCCGCACCTGCTCAACAGCTCGACGGTCTGTGCGGACCCGATCCACTGGTTCCTCAACAACCTGGTGCTGAATCCCTCGGCGTTCGTCGTCGGCCGGCCGGGGCTCGGGAAGTCAACGCTCGTGCGGCGCATGATCACAGTGCTCGAGGCCTGGGGCATCGTCCCCATGGTCCTCGGCGACACCAAGCCCGACTACGTCGACCTCATCGAGGCGATGGAAGGTCAGGTCATCACGGTCGGCCGTGGCCGGGCGTCGATGAACCCCCTGGATCTCGGCCCGATGATGACGGCTCTCCTCGAGCTGCCAGAGGGTCGACTCCGTCGCCAGGCGTTCGAGGAGATGCGCGGCCGCCGTCTGAACCTGTTCACCAGCATGCTTGCGCTGCTGCGCGACAAGCCCCTCGAGTCATTCGAAGTGTCGATCGTCAGCGAGTGCCTGCGCATCCTCGACCCCGAGCTGATGACGCCGCCGCTCGTCGGCGACGTCCTCGCACTGGTGCAGGATCGTCACCCCCGCATCGCCAAGGTCGCCATCGACCGCAACGACGAGGCGCACTACTACGCGCGCGTCGAAGGTCTCCTCGACCTTTTGACGGCGCTCGGCGAGAACGGTCCGTTCGGCGACATGTTCTCCCGTCCAACGACGGAGCACGTCGAGCTCGGCCGCCCCATGGTGTTTGACCTGTCCTCGATCGACGACTCCGATTCGCTGCTGCTCGCGGCCGCGCAGTCGGTGTGCTGGAACTACGGCTCGGCCGTGGTGTCGGCCGAGAAGCACCTCGCCGAGGCGGGACTCCGCGACCAGCGGCACTACTTCCTCGTCATGGACGAGCTGTGGCGCATGCTCCGCGCCTCGAGCACGATGGTGTTCTTCCTCGACGCCCTGACCCGCCTCAACCGCTCGCGCGGCATCGGGCAGATCATGGCCACGCACACGATGAACGACCTCAAGCTCGCCACCCAGGAACTCTCCGACATTGCCTCCGGCTTCGTCGAGCGTGCCGCCATGGTGTTCATGGGCGGCCTCGCGGAGGCCGAGATGGGCAACCTGACGAAGGTGTTCTCGATGTCCCGCGCCGAGCGGGACATGATCACCGACTGGTCCTCCGAGGGCAGCGTGAACCCCGAGACCTCGAAGGCCGCAGTGCCGCCCGGACGAGGGAAGTTCATCCTCAAGATCGGCAAGAAGCCGGGCGTGCCGTTCAAGGTGCAGCTGACCAACGCGGAGCTGCTGGTCAACGACACCAACAAGGCGTGGAAGGGTGCGAGCGAGCGAGCAGCGCAGAGCTCGACGCACCAGCTCGACGTCGAGCACGAGTGGGCCGACCTGTGAGCCGCGAGCCTAGCCGGAAGAGTCAGCCCGGCACGGGTGAGGCGGGATGGATCGCCCTCGGCGGTCTCCTCGTCCTTCTCGTCCTAATCGTCATGGCGGTGTGGGTCGGCGCCCAGACCAACCCAGCCACGGCGAAGCTGCCAGGCAGCGACCCTCTCTCGATCCTGAGTGCCCTACTCGACGGGTCACTGATCCCGACGGGTGCGCAGATCGCCGCGACGCTGGGGCTGCTGATCGTGCCCGGGGGCGTCGGCGCCCTCCTGGTCGTCGTGGCGCTGCGCCAGCGGCGCTCGAGGACGCGAATCGACTACAAGGCACGCTCGATGGCCCAGAAGCGGGATCTCCTCGACCTCTTCGAGGACGCCGCCGACAAGGACGCCAAGCGGCTCGGAGCCCGCCAGGCGGGCCCGGGCGTGCCCCTGGCCACGACGGTCGCGCTCCCCGGCGGGAAGCTGTTCGCGTCGTGGGAGTGGGTGCAGATCTGGCTCATGGGTCCCCGCGCCGGCAAGACCACCTGCGTGTGCGTGCCGCAGATCATCCAGACCGCCGGCCCGGTGCTGGCGACGTCGAACAAACGCGACATCGTCGACCTCAGCCGCGGCCCCCGCAGCGAGAAGGGCGTGATCTGGGTCCACGACGTGCAAGACATCATCGGCGAGGCCCCGACCTGGTGGTGGAACCCGCTGACGTTCGTGGTGGACATGGAGACGGCCGAGAAGATGGCCGACATTTTCATCACCTCCGCCACCGCCGCCGGCGCCAAGCAGGATGCCTACTTCGAGTCGGCCGGTAAGGAAACGCTCTCGCGTCTGCTCCTCGCGGCAGCCCTCGGCGGGCTGTCGATCTCCGAGGTGTTCCGCTGGGCCAACAACCCCGACCCGGACTCCACCGTCGGCGCTCTCGACCCCGCCGAGATCCTCGCCCTACACGGGCAGTTCGACCAGGGCGAAGCGCTCCGCAGCACCCAGACACTCACGGAGAAGCAGCGCGACGGCGTCTACGGGACGATTCGCCCCTGGATCGGTGTCCTCGGCAGCGACAAGGTGCTGCCGTGGATCACCAACGACGGCTCCAAGCGCCCGCACTTCGACCCCGAGACGTTCGTCCGCTCCACCGACACCATCTACCTGATCTCCAAGGAGGGCGGCGGGTCCGCCCGGGCGATCACCGGAGCGCTCACCATGGCGATCCTGATGGCCGCAGAGAAGGTCGGTGCCCGTCAGGCCGGCGGCCGCCTCTCGACGCCGCTGATGGCCGTTCTCGACGAGGCCGCGAACGTCTGCCGGTGGCGTGAGCTGCCTGACGTGTACTCGCACTACGGCTCTCGCGGCATCATCATGTCGTCGTTCTTCCAGTCCTGGGCTCAGGGCGTGGAGGCGTTCGGGGAGAACGGCATGTCCAAGCTTTGGTCCGCCGCGAACATCCGCGTCGCCGGCGCCGGCCTCGCCGAAGACAAGTTCCTCCCTTTCCTGTCAAGGCTGATCGGTGACCACGACGTCACCAAGCGCAGCTCGTCGACGCAGACGAAGGGCCGCAGCGTGACGACCAGCATCCAGCGCGAGCGGATCTTCGACGAGTCCGACCTCACGGCGATGCCTCGCGGCCGCGCCGTCATGCTCGCCTCCGGGATGCCTGCCGCGCTCGTGAAGCTGGACCACTACTCGGCTGGCCCCTATGCGGAGCAGGTCGCGCAGAGCAAGAGCTACTACGAGGGCTTGGCCGTCAAGGAAGGCCGCGACTCAACGGTGGGAGCGAAGCCGTGAGCGACGAGTTCGACGACCCCACCGACCCCGTCGACGACGAGGCGGTGCAGCTGCAGACGTTCTACTCGAACGTCGTCGAGTGGGTCGACGAGTGGCTGCTGCCGCGCTACGCCCGCAGCCTCAAGACGCACAGGTGGGACCCGCAGTGGTTCGAGTACGTCGAGGTCGTTGACCGTCTCGAGGCGCTGTGGCGGGCGTGGGAGCACTTCCGCCTCGAGGGGATGACCGGCATGGCGGTGTTCTTCCGCGACTACCTCGACCCGGCCATGGGCGTCATCACCTCCAGCGACGGCCCGTTCTGGAACCTCGGCAACCTCGGTGCCCGAGCCCTCCCCGAGCCGTGGCCCTCCGGAACCCCAGACCCGGATTTTTACGCATCACTCTGATAGCCATGCTTTCTGGCGAGGGCAGGGCCCGCTCTCATCGCCGTCTAACCAAGACACCACGGTGGCCGGCCAGAACGGCCCTAAGAACCGCGAAAGACACTCGGGCTGCTGCCTCAGCGCGATAATCACCGCTTCTGACATACTCTCAGCTTTCTTGAACTCCATCCCGATGTCCTTGACGGCGGAGAGAGAGGTACGGAAGGCACGTCCGCGCTCGCTCTACGAGGTTAAGCATCGTTGTTCCCGGAAGTACGGTCTGAATTCGTGGGCGCACAGACCAACTTTTCGAATCTGCTGCACGGCGGTATCCCCAGGACCCCGCGACGTCGGATCCGCGTGGACTCAAAGCAAGCCAGCTGCGTCCCAGAAATTTTTTACGATCTTGATCGCCAAAGCCTTCCCTGATGCATTCTCTGCTGTACGCTCTGATTACACACCAGCGAGGAGACAGCATGGGCTTCCAGGTCTACGAAAAGGGCAGCGCGCCCCAGCCGACGACGCCGTCTGTGACGATCCAGCGGCGCGGTCTCATCTCGATCAACCGAGCCGCGTTCGAACAGCTCAACAAGCCTGAGGGTGTGGAGCTTCTCTGGGACAGCGATCGACGAGTCATCGGCTTACGGCCCGCCGCGCTCACCAACCAGAACGCCTACCCGGTCCGACCTCAGGTGGCGACCAACGTCGAAAGGGGGCCATGGCTGATCGCCGGCTCCCTGTTCACCCAGTTCATCGGGCTTGACACCACGGAGGCCTACCGCTGGACTCCGTCGCTCGAGGATGACCTGCTGGTCATCGACATCAGCAAGCCTGGGTCGAAGGCGTCCAACAATCGTCGACGTGCTGCTCCGAAGAATACGGATGCCGAGACCGAGACAGACGGGCACTCAAGCCCCTAAAAGACTTACGGCCCGAGATCGTTCCTAGGCGATCTCGGGCCGTACCTGGCCCGAGGGCGCAGAGATGACTTTGTCAGCCATCACTAGCGTAGCGGCGAAGGAAGCAGAGGCGCACCCAGCGTCTTTCGCTTCGCCCCCTCGGGTATTACCCGAAGGAGGCCTTGTGCCCAGCATCACCGAGTTCTACGAGATCAATCGTCCGGTGCCATTCAAGAACGTCCAAGTGAACGTCGACAACTGCTTCTTCGTCGATCCTCACGCCGTTCGCCTGAGCCAGCCTGCTGAGCCGTACGCGAGCGAGGCCATCGAGTGCATGGACAGCTTCCTCCGAGAAGTCACGGCCTGCGTTTTCGCGGGCTCGCCCGCAAGCTTGCAGCGGGCCGAGACCTTGCTTCAGCAGTTTGCGGAGCCATGGGAAACGCGACTCGGACTCGCCACGTCCGGCTTCGCCGGTCACGGAGGCGCACACGACGTCGGGACCTGGATCATGGACACTTTGACCTCAGATGCCGAAGCCCTTGTCCGAGTAGGCATTCTGCGTCACCTCGAGTACCTCCCGCTCTTCGTACACGGAGTCGACCGCGACATCACCTCGGACATCACGACGCGGCTCATCTTCGGCCCGCTAGCTCGTTTCACCGAAGACATGCTCCTGCAGTACCCCGAGCTCTCGACGGCACCTCACGAGATCAAGACGTTCAAGAAGCAGGTGTGGAATGCGGCCGCACTCGAGTGGGATGTTGAAGAGTTCACTCTCCCCGTGGCGAACGGCAAGGCACTCGTCCTGGTACCCGACTCCTGGGTTCGGAAAACCCTCCTCATGTCAGCGACGCGCTTCTTCGAGACCAGCGTTCTCTCGTTCGCACAACTGGCCGGGGCTGTCGTGACCGACGACGGAAAGCTTCTCAAGACCCCGAAGGACAAGCTCGTCGGCCGGCCTGGGCTTGAGCGCGGCCGGAGCACGAACTTGCGGCTGACACTGCAGGCCTTCGAGAACGAGGAAGACCTCCTGCGTCAGTTCACGTTGTTCGTCGCAAGCCGTCTCGAGCCCAACCAGGTCCGAGCACGCGCGGCATAGCGCAGCGTCACGAGTCGAGGATGTCCCCAACACGCTTGGGCGGCTTCGTCTCGCACACCCTGCAGCCAATCGCAGCTGAGATCCGGCCTGTTTCAGCCCGCGATGCACCTGCACCGACGGGCTCGGTCCCTCGCTGACCAGCCACGAGCATCGCCCCGAAGCACGCGATCACATCAACAACGAGAGCCACCCCGCGGGATGGCTCTCGTTGTTTCGTGGTGGGCGCGAGTGCTCACGCCCGGTGGCGAAGCACTCGCAGTAGCTCGCTCGCAGACTTCCAGCGGCGGCCCGTGTCCGGCTCGGACTCCTGACCTGCGGCTAGCGCGTCGCGATACCGCGTGAAGCGCATCGTGGCTGCGGCACCGTCTCGGTCCCGCGTAAGCGCCGTGAACAACGCCAAGGATGCCACGACGATCAGAACGCCAGCGAGAGCAGCGAAGGGCTGCGTTGCTGTGCCGATCATTCTGTCGACGAATAGTGAGACGTCCAGGGGCAGTTCGCCCTGGAGGCCGTACTGCGTCATGACTCCCGTCAGAGACGTCGACAGAAGGGGAACGATGAGGGCGGTCAGGAGGGTACCGGCGGACGCCACCGCGGCGACGAATACAGCGACGCCGCTCATGGTGCTCGACCCCGTATAGGTGAGTGCCTGCAACTCAGTCTTGACGAGCACGATGCGCTGCGTCTCGGGCGACTCGTCGACGAGCGCACGAGCCATCGCGTCGACGTCGAGAGGACGTGCCTTCAAGTACTTGACCGTCGCCCGGCTATCGGCGCTCCGCCAGGCCCTCCACCGGTCGCGGAGACCCCGAGCTGTCACCGCCCGAGATCCTTGCCGCGCTCCTTCTGCGGCCCGGAGCCCCGGGTCACACGCGCCTTGGGCCCAGCGACCTTGCGCGACTCGGTGAGTGTCTGGCTGGCGCCATTGGGGTAGCTGGTCGCGGCGATCTGGCTGGCCTTCCCGGCCGTCGACGTCGGCGCACCAGAGCGTCGGCCCACGGCCGCGGCGGCACCGTCCGCGGCCATTGCCGCCGCTGGGGCCGACGCCGCGGTCGGTTCCACCTGGCCTGTCTTTTGCTCGTGGGTGTGCGCGACAGTCTCCTCCGCGGCACTGTCAGCATGGAGGCGGTCACGCTCTGCGTCGTGGTCGACGGCATCCGCTGATGCGTCCTCAGCGGCCTCGTGCGCGCTCTCCTGCGCCTCGGCTTTTTCCGGTCCGCCGACGCTCTCCTCGGCGCTGTCTGGGCCATCGTCGCCGCGCTCCGCGTCGGCAGCTTCGACGGACGACTGCAGGTAGGCGAACTTAGTCGGGAACTGCTCGTAGAGGGCCTTGTCGACGTCGGCGTCGATGCCTGCCCATGCGGACAGTCGCTGGGAGTCCTCGGCGCTGAACGACTCAGGCGACGTCGCCTCGATGTCGGCCAGCACGTGCTCCTTGGACACCTCGGACGTCTCGTCGCCGGCCCCTATCGTGAAGCGGGGTGCGGCGTCCTGCTCGAGCACGGCCGCGGCCGCACGATCGGCCTGAGCTGCGGCCTCTTCGCGGCTCGCCGCGAGGTAGTCGTCGACGGCGTGCATGAGGGCGTCGCGGCGCTTGTCCTCGCTGTCTGGGAACTGCGCGCGGATGCTGTCGACGTCGATGCCGTATCGCTGGTGAGTCTGCTCCCGGACGATCTCGTAGACGTCGCGGGCGCCGGGGTCGACAGACGACAGGGTCGCCCCGTAGCTGGCAGCGTTCGCCACGCGCTCCCCGTCGGCGGTCGCCCAGAACGCCTCGCGGCCGACCTGGGAATGGACGTTGCGGGTGATGTCGGCCTGCTCGCGGACGGCGGCCTGGGCCTGCTCAGCCTGTCGGCGGTCTCGCTCCTGGCCGGCACGCTTGACGGCTTCGGCAACCTGCCCGGCGCTCATCATTGCGGCGCGGATGGCGCGGTCGATGTCGGTACCGACGAGATCTTCTTCTTCGCTCATGAGTGGTCCCCCTATCCTCGTGTCGCTTCGGTCTTAGTCGCGGCCCTGGCCAGCGCCGCTGTCGCGACCCCGACTCGGGTCGTAGTGCGTGGTCGGCCGACCGGGTGCCGCCGCCGGACGGCGAGGATGATCGGTCGCAGCCTGCTTGGTTGCCTCCTCAAACGTCGCCACGGCGCGGCCCACCGCAGACGACGTCGCCGCCGCGGCGACGAGATCTCCGCGGGCGCGCTGTGCCCCCTCGACGGCTTTCCCGATGCGCCCGAGCTGGCGGAACACGGCCGTCCAACCGGTAACGGAATCCTTGCCTGTGGCGCGTGCTGTGAGCCGGGCAACATACGCGGCGTTGGCGCCCATCTGCATGCCCTGAGCGCGCCGCCGCTCGGGCTGCGCCTCCGAGTACTTCTCCCGCTGAGCAAGCCGGGCGAACACGTCGGAGGCGTCGGCCATGGGGCCGTGCTGCCCCTTCTCGAAGTAGAGCGACGCCTGCGCGAACGCACCGGACACGCGCACGGCGGCGAACCGGTCGAAGCCGGCCGAGCGGTCGGGGATGACGATCTGGTTGGCGACCGCGTTGAGCTGCTGCACCGCCTCGGGAGACATCCGCTCGAGCTTGATCCGTTCGCGGACGTCGGGGTCGCTGCTGCGCACCGCGTTCCCGCGTTCGGTCCACGCCGGCACTGCCGCCAGCTCGTCGTCAGGCGTCGACGACCACCGGGCGCGCAGCTGCCCGAGGCCCAGGTTCCCGTCGAGCTTCGACGGAGAGAACCACACCGGGCTCTCGCGCTTGCCGTCGATCACCTCGGGCACGAGGGCGACCGAGAAACCGACGACCTTCTGGGTGTCGCCCTTGGCAAAGCGAGGGCGCACAAAGACGCGGGCGTCGCGGGTCTTGCCGATGAAGTCGCTCTCGCTCGTGGCGATCTCCGAGACCGCGCGGAGGCGGCGGCGCAGCTCGTCGCGCTGGACCACGGGTGCGGCGTCGCGATCGGCACGAGACTGCTCGGCAGGCTTGTGACCGCGCACGCCGTCCTGCCCCTTCTCACGCGACTCGAGGACCTGCAAACCGTACTTCTTCTCCAACCCGTTGACGACCTTCTGCGACCGCGGCTGATCGTTGTGGACGGGCTGCTTGGTGCCGTCCTCGCGGATGAGGTTCACGGCGATGTGGATGTGGTCGTTGCCGTTCTTCGAGACACCGTGGCGGATGGCAACCCACCGGCACGACTTGGCCCCGTCGGGGTCAACGAAGCCCATCTCGCTGACGAAATCGTTGGCGATGTTCTGCCACTGTCGATCCGACAGCGGCCCCTCGCCAGGGTTCAGGCTCAGCGAGGCGTGCCACATGTGGCCTTCCTTCTCGCCGACCTTCACGTGCGCCTGCTGCTCCTCGTTCCACTCGCGGACGGGAACCATCACGGAGGTACCGAACACCTTCCGCGGCTGGTCGAGAAGGTTTGCCAGATCGAGGGCGTCGTCGGTGGTCAAGGCACCCTCGGGTGCCGCCTGGATCATGACGTCGTGACCAGCCACGACGTGCGGGTTCTCGTGCTCGTTGGCGCGTCCCTCGCCGACGAGGTAAGTCATCAGGCCCACAGCGCGACCGCCGCGGGTGATGTTCGGCATCACGTCCGCACCGTCACGTCATCGAGCGCCGCGTCGATGCTCAAGCACGTGTCACGGACCGCCCGCAAAGTGTGCGTGAGCTCGTCACCAATCGGCGCACCGGAGTTCGTGGCGCGAGCGATCTGGTTCACGTTGTTGGACACCGCTGCGAGATACCGGCGGAGGCGGAACAGCTCGACCAGCATGTCGTGCCGATCCGTCGCGGTCTCGCCCGACCCGTCGGCCAGCGCAGCCTCCACGAGCAGCCGTGGAATGGTGACCTTCCGCGCCTCGGCACGCTGCAATAGCAGCGCCTCTTCCTCGGGCGTCACCCCCACCTCGTGGGTGTGACGACGTCCCCCCGGGACGTTCGCCCGGCGACGCCGGCTGGACTCCCGGACAGGCACTGACTGATCACTCATCAGCTCGCCCCCCTGCCCAGTGCAACGACCCCGCCAGCCGGGGACTCAGACACAAGTCTGACGCATCCGCGACAGCAAGTCGAGGATGCAAGCCATTTACCCCGGGTAAATGTATAGCTTGCTCGCCCGACTGGGGGCATTCCTCGCTCACCGTGACACACGGTGAGCGAGGAGAGCAGCACTGGCCGACCCGATCTCGACCGATCTGGCGCACTCCACCCGAGTAGCCCATAAAGTGGGCTTATGGCACCTGAACTAGACATCGAACAGACCGAACAGAAGATGCGAGAGCTGCTAGA
>Ga0265798_10002266_pt1 | contig 28597 bp, 19 predicted proteins | sample P3T30metagenome_FD_192430 | JGI IMG/M metagenome (GOLD analysis project Ga0265798, IMG submission 192430) | Plant litter microbial communities from East Loma Ridge, Irvine, California - P3 T30 | ecosystem: Environmental > Terrestrial > Plant litter > Unclassified | place: USA: California...
TCGCACTGCACGCCGCGCATCCGCTCGCAGCCCAGGCGGGCATCCGTCCGGAGCAGCTGCGCGACGAGCGCTGGGTCGCGGTGCACGACGGCTTCCCGCTCGCCGGCGTGCTGCAGCACTGGGGCGCGATGAGCGGCGCAGCGCTGCGGATCGAGCACCGGGTCAACGAGTTCTCGCTCGCCGCCGCGATCGTGCGCACCGGCGCCGCGATGGCGGCCCTGCCGCGGACGACCGGCGCGTCGCTCGCGATCGACGGCATGGTGCTGCGGCCCGTCGTCGGCTCGCCGATCGTGCGGCACGTGGACGTGCTCGCGCGCCCGGACGTGCTGGCGCAGGTTGCGGTGCGCCGCGTGCTCGACGAGCTGCTGAAGGTGGGGCGGGCGGGGTCCGCGTGAGCCCCAGCCCTGTTCGCCCTCGCGGCGGCGGTCGAGCCAGGTCTCCCGCGCGCCCTGCACGATGCGGTCGACGAGCAGCACGGCGCCGCACGTTCGCGATCCGGCTATCGGCCCGCGCCGAGGGAGCGGTTCGTCGATACCGTGGTCGGAGCCGCGTCGCTCGCAGGAGATGACGGCGGTGCCGCAGCCTGTCCATGCGGCGCGGTCCCCGCCGGCGCCCCGCAGCCGGGAGCACAGCCCCCGGATCACCGCGACCGCGCCGACCCCGAGAGGAACCGAGATGACCAACCCCGCGACCACGGGCGACGACATCGCCGCCGAGCTGCAGTCGACCCGCGACGCCCTCAACGAGCTCGAGCGGCGCAGCCCGCGGCGCTCGGCGCGGCTGCGCCTCGACTTCCTCGACGTGCGCACCGAGCACCAGGCGCTGCGGCTGAACGACCACGAGCTGCTCGCGGCCACCCGCAGGATCCGCGAGGAAGCCCAGAGCGCGGCGGTCTCCGCAGCCTGACGCGCACCGGGGCGCTCCCGGTAGGCGGTCGCGAGATCGACGTTGCAGCGCTGGCGGTGCTCTGAGCGCATCCGCTCCATGGAGCGGACGGCGGTGGCGGCTAGTCGGCGGCCTCCGCAGCCGGCTCCCCTGCGTTGCGCCGAACGAGCTGCAGGTGCACGACCCCGCTCGGCGACGGCGTCGCCTGCACCGCGTAGCGCTGCTCGAGCCCCTCGAGCCCGTCCCAGAGGCGCTCGCCGCGACCGAGCACGATGGGCGCGAGCACGACGTGCAGCTCGTCGATGAGGTCGGCGGCCAGGAACTGCCGCACCGTCGCGACGCCACCGCCGATGCGCACGTCGAGTCCGCCCGCAAGGGCGCGGGCCCGCTCGAGCGCCTCGGCCGGGGCGGCGTCGACGAAGTGGAAGGTCGTGCCGCCCGCCATCTCGAGGGGCGGGCGCGGGTGGTGAGTGAGCACGATCACCGGCGTGCGGAACGGCGGCTCCTCGCCCCACCAGCCCCGCCACTCCTCATCCGTCCACGGACCCCGCTGCGAACCGAACTTGTTACGGCCCATGATCTCGACGCCGATGCCCTCGGCCCAGCGGCTCGCGAAGGCGTCGTCCACGCCGACGGAGCCCTCGCCGCCGAAGCCCATGCGGGCGAAGGTGCGGGTGGGCAGCGCCCACTCCATGAGGCGGTGACCGGCGTGGCCGAAGGGCGCCTCGAGGGTCTGCCCCTCCCCCGTGCCGAAGCCGTCGAGCGAGACGGAGAAGTTGTGCACGCGCACGCGGGACATGGGGACCTCCTGGGAACGGCGAGCGGCGCCGCTCGCGCCTGGAGACTACGCCGGGATCAGCGGGTTTGCAGGTGCCGCAGCGTCATGTGATCGGCTGGACTCCGCACCGCTCCGCAGGAGGCGTCGGCGGCCCTGCTGCCGGAGCGGTCAGGCGGTCGGATCGGCCACTCGCCGACGCAGGTTCGCTGCCGTCGAGAGGCTCACGAGCGCGTAGGCGATGACCACCGGGATCACACCGGCGAACCCGCCCCACGGCGCCCAGCTGCCGGTCGAGCCCTCGGTCATCAGGCGGTACACCGCGAGGCCGCCGTTCACCACGACCGGCGCGAGGACAGCCGCCACGAGCAGCGCGCCGAAGTGGGCGAGCAGCAGGGACGTCGCGGATGCGGGTGCTCCGCCGCGAGTCGTCAGGAACGCCCACAGGACGCGGGCCGCCGGCCACGCGATCGCGACGGCGACAACTCCGTACGGCGCTGCGAGCAGGCCCCACGGCCAGGAGATGGCGACGTGGATCGCGAGCGCGATGAGCGAGGCCACGGCGGGCGCGGCCATCAGTCCACGCGGAGTCGATCGGGCCTCTTGCGGTGTCGGGGTCACCGTCTCGAGCGTACGCGGGTGCGGAGGGGCGTTCAGTTCGCGGAGCTCGCGCCATCCGTGAACCCCGTCGTGACGGAGGCGAGGAGCACCGTGATGCGTCGGGATTCGCGGTCGGAGAGGTGCGTGGCGCGGGCGAGCGCGCTGAGCTGGCCCCGCCCGCTCGCCGTGTCGACCGCCTCGTGGGCCGCGACGGTCAGGTGGAGCTGCTGGCCGCGTCCGTCCGTGGGGTGGAGCCGGCGGGTGACGTAGCCGCGGGTGACCAGGCGGTTGATGATGATCGACGCCGCACTGGCCGTCACGCCGAGGTTCGCGGCGACGTCCATGGGCCGCGCCTCGATGCCCCGGGTCTCGAGGCGCGAGAGGTACTGCACGGTGCCGAGCTCGCTCGAGCCGATCGAGAGCTTCTTGCGCAGGCGGGCGCGGAACAGCGCCTCGGCGTCTTGCATCTCGTAGATCGCAGCGAGCAGATCCGACGAGGACGCCCCGGGATCGCGGGGCTCGTGGTGGGCGGGAGGGGCGGTCGAGGCATCGGTGCTCATGGGACCTTTCACATCGGTCCGCGAGCATCCGTCGTCACGTCGGTGAACATCCGCAGACCCTCATGGAAGCACAGCTGCGAGGACGCGACGACGACTGCTCGGTGGGCGCGGAGCAATCGGTGGTCGGAACGCGACCGGCTGCCCGGTCGTCAGCGCCCGCCCGACCGGTCGGCACCGGATCCTGCGGCCGCCCGGCCGGTTCGGGCCGAGCGGCTGCGGAACTCAGGAGCGGTGGGCGCCCGCTCTCGCGCGCAGACGTCCGTTGGCGAGCACGACCATGCCGATGCCCGAGAGCAGCGCGAGCGCGGCGAGCGCACCGGCGGTCGTGGCCTCGGAGCCGGTCGCCGCGAGGCGCTCGGTCGAGCCGTCGCGGCCCGGGCCGGTGCCCTCGGGGCTGCCGGGCGTCGTCGGCGGTGCTTCGGTGCCGGGACCCGTCGGCGTTCCGGGCTGCGCAGGCGTGCCGGGCTCCGTCGGCGTGCCCGGTCCGGTGGGCGGCGGGACGACCGCGGCCTCGGCGGTGGGGATCGTGTAGGTCGCGCGGGACGGCGGGGCCTGGCCGTTGTCGGCGGTGATGGTCACCGTCGTCGAGCCGGGCGTGGTCGGGGTTCCGGAGATGACGCCCGAACCGCCGTCGAGGCTCAGGCCGGGAGGCAGGGTTCCGGAGCTCACCGTGAAGCTCGGCGCGGGGTTGCCCGAGGCGGTCACGGTGAAGGAGTACGGGGTGCCGGCGGTCGCGCCGGTCGGGGTGCCCGAGGTGAAGGCGGGCGAGTCCGTCTCGGAGGTCGTGCCCGGTGCGGGGCAGTCCTCCGGAACGGTGATGAGGTTGGTGTCCAGGGTCACGGCGCCGGACTGGGCCAGCAGGCGTCCGATGATCCTTGCGCCGGTGGTCGCCGTGATCGAGGTCTGCGCGAGCACGGTGCCGCGGAACTGCGCCGCGCTGCCGATGGTGGCCGAGCTGCCGACCTGCCAGAAGACGTTGCACGCGCTCGCGCCGCCGGAGAAGGTCATGGTGGTGCCTCCGCCGATGGTCAGCGTGCTGTCCGCGCGGATCACCCAGACCGAGTTCTCGGATCCGTCGAACGCCAGTGCGCCGGTGTCGGCCAGCCTCACGGCGTCGCCCGAGTACACGCCGGGCTCGAGCCTCCGGCCGTTCAGCTCGATGATGCCGCTCTCCTGCGGGGTGAGGGAGTCCGCGACGTTGTAGGCGTTCGTGAGCGCTGCTTGCGCGAGCGCTGCCGGCTCGTCGGCGGCGTGGAGCGTACCGCCCTCGACCCGCCCCGGTCCGCCGTCGAAGCCGACGATCGACGTGCCGGGCGAGAGCCCGACGTCGCCGTTCACGACGCTGGGCCCGGTGTTGGTCACGGTCGATCCGCCGAGGACCGCGTAGGTCGTGGCGTCACCGAGGTTGATCGGCCCGTCGATGACCGTGGCGGCCTGGGCGGCGAGCGCGGGCGTCAGAGCGAATGCGACGGCGACGCCGAGGACGACGGCCGTTCGAGTGCAGCGGGAGATGGGCGTCGTTCGGGCCATGGCGGCACCTGACTGAGAAGAGGAGGCGCCAGCGAGCACGTTTCGGACGTGCGGGCGTTCCCCGTTGCCTGAGGTATACGCCCCTTCGGCGGATAGCGCAATGTTTCAACGACTTCCTGGTAGCCAGCCCGGCCGGGCAAGGGGTTCGACCGCGTCGCATGTGCTCCGATCGCGCGCCGCGATCCTCCTCCCCGGAGCCGCCCGAGCGCCGCTCATCGACGAGAGCTGAACAGTGCTCACTGTCCCCCGATGTGGGGACGCTGAGTGTCCCCAAACCCCCTCGGAGACGGCCCCGAAGGACCCCTTGCGCCGATCGTCGGCGCATGACGGAACAGCAGGAGGAGATCCCATGAAGAAGACCACCCGAGCCCTGAGCGCCTTCGCCATCACCGCAGCCCTCGCCGTCGGCGGTGTCGCCGTGGGAGGGTCCGCTGCCTCCGCCGCGGAGACGACCACCACGAACGCGACCCTGATCAACGGACCGCTCATCCAGGGCCCGCTGCTCGACCTCGGCGGCATCCTCAACTTCCTGCAGATCGGCCAGTTCCAGTAATCCGGCGCCAGCGCCGCCGATCGACACGCACGACGCAGCCGCCGTGAGCAGCACGGGGCATCACGACGAGGGAACCAACCTGTGAAGAAGACCCGGGCCGGACGCAGCGACGACGATCGGAACGCGGAGGCGGGCGCCGAGCAGCGCCTCCCGCTGACCGCAGCGCAGCGGGGCATCTGGTACGGCCAGCAGCTCGATGCGGAGAACGCGACCTACCAGATCGGCCAGTACCTCGATCTGCGCGGCCCGATCCGCGCGCGGCTGATGCGGATCGCGATGACGAAGGTCGTCGCCGACCTCGACGCCCTGAGCCTGCGCTTCCGCCAGGACGACGGCGAGCCGTTCGCGGTGCTGCGCCGCCCCGCTCCCACCGACGATGTGCTGCAGATCGTCGATCTGCGGCACCTCGACGAGGCGGAGGGGTACAGCCGGGCCCGCGCCCGCATGGACGAGGAGATGGGCGCGCCCCGCGAGCTCGAGGGGGAGCGCCTGTTCGGGGCGATCCTGTTCCGGCTGGCCGGCGACCGCGCGCTCTTCTTCCAGCGGGTGCACCACATCCTGCTCGACGGCTACTCCGCGGTGATCGCGCTCCGCTACCTGGCGGAGGTCTACACCAGGCTCGCCGCGCGCGCCCCGAAGGGCCTGCTGCTCGAGGCGGCCGCATCGCCCATCGCGAAGCTGGCCGCGCGGGTGCCGTCGCCGCTGCCCGCGCTGACCGAGCTGCACGACGACATCGACGCGTACGAGGCGTCGCCGCAGCAGGAGACCGACGCCGAGTACTGGGGCGAGGTGCTGGGCGAGGAGGCCGCCGTCGAGGGGCTCGAGGGCGTCTCCGGCTCGGTCGCGAGCTCCGTCGTTCGGGTCGCCGTGCCCCTGGACCGCGAGCGCACGGCGCGGCTGCTCGAGCTCGGTCGGGACCTGCCGAAGACCGTCGTCGGCATCATCGCCGTCTACATGGCGAAGGTCACCGGTGAGGACCGCATCTCGCTCGGGCTGCCGGTCACCGCGCGCCGCGGGAAGATCGCCAAGACCACGCCGTCGATGCTGTCGAGCATCCTGCCGCTGCGCATCGACGTCTCCTCGTCGGCCACCGTCGGCGAGACGATCGCGCACGCCGGAGACGTCGTCCGCGGCGCCGTGTCGCACCAGCGCTTCCGCGTGGAGCGCATCGCCGGCGCGCCCCGTCACGCGGGGCCGTCGGTGAACCTGCTCCCGGTGATCGACTCGCTGCGCTTCGGCGATGCGACCGGCGAGGTTCGGGTGCTCTCGACCGGCCCCGTGCACGACCTCTCCATCGTGATCTCCGGCCTCGAGAGCAGCGCCGCCGATGCGCAGCTGCAGCTCGAGGGCGATGCCGAGATCCACACGGTCGACAGCCTCACCGAGCACGCCGGGCGGCTGCTCGCGCTCATCGACGACGCCCTCCAGGACCCGAGCGGACTCGCGGTGGCCGACGCGGCCATCGTGAGCGACGACGAGGTCTCGGCCCTGATCGAGCGGGGCGAGGGAGAGCGCGTCGACCTCGGCGAGCAGACCGTGCTCGAGGCCTTCGCCGACGTCGCTCGGCGGCGCCCGGACGACACCGCCGTCGTCGCCGATGACGGCACGATGACCTTCTCGACGCTCGACGCCGACGCCACCCGGTTGGCGAACCACCTCAGCCGGGCCGGCGTCGCGATCGGCAGCCGCGTCGCGGTGCGCATCGAGCGCAGCGCGCTGCTGCCGATGCTCGTGCTCGCGGTGCTGCGAGCCGGCGGGGTGTACGTGCCCCTCGACCCCGAGTACCCGATCGACCGGGTCACCGGCATGATCGAGGACGCGGAGCCGGTGCTGCTGCTCACCAGCTCGGCGCAGTTCGAGCGCGATCGCGCCCAGGGCGCCGCGTGGACCGTGCCGACCGTCTCCGTGGATGCGGACACGGCGCTCTGGCGCCGTCAGAGCGCGGAGGCGACCCTGCTCCCGGCCGCGACGGGCCAGGACCTGGCGTACGTCGTCTTCACCTCCGGCAGCACCGGCCGCCCCAAGGGCGTCGCCGTCAGCCGCATCGCCCTGCGCAACCTCTTCCAGCACCACCGCGCCGAGATGTTCGACCCCGCCGCCGCGCGGCTCGGCCGACCGCTGCGGGTCGCCCACACCGCCGGGCTCTCCTTCGACGCCGCGTGGGACCCGCTGCTGTGGCTCTTCGCCGGCCACGAGCTGCACATGATCGACGACGACACCCGCCGCGACCCGCAGCGGCTCGTCACGCGGCTCGCCGAGCAGCGCATCGACGCGATCGAGACGACGCCGTCGTTCGCCGAGGCGCTGCTGGCCGCGGGCATGCTCGAATCCGACCCGCATCCGACCGAGATCGCCCTCGGCGGCGAGGCCGTCGGACCGGCGCTCTGGAACGCGCTCGCCCACCGCGACGATGTGCACGCCGTGAACCTCTACGGGCCGACCGAGACGACGGTCGACAGCCTCACCGCGGTGATCCGCCCCGGGGAGCCGCACATCGGCGCCTCGGTGCGCAACAGCCGCCACTACATCCTCGACGCCAGCCTCTCGCCGGTGCCCGACCGGGCCGTCGGCGAGCTCTACGTCGCCGGCGCGAACGTGGCGCAGGGGTACGTGGGGCAGCCCGGCCGCAGCGCCGAGCGCTTCGTCGCCGACCCCTTCGCCGACGACGGATCGCGCATGTACCGCACCGGCGACGTCGTGCGCCGCCGCCGCGACGGCTCCCTGCGCTTCGTCGGGCGGATCGACGACCAGGTCAAGATCCGCGGATACCGCGTCGAGCTCGACGAGGTCGAGGCCGCCATGCGCCAGCAGACGGGCGTCGCCCGAGCCGCGGCGATCGTGACCGGCGAGGGCGCCTCCGCCCGCATCGTCGGATACGTCACCGGTGACGGCGCGCTGGACGGTGCCTCCGTGAAGGACGCCATGCGCAGCTCGGTTCCCGACTACATGGTGCCGTCGACGATCATGGTGCTCGACGACCTGCCGATGACCCCGAACGGCAAGCTCGACCGCCGCGCGCTGCCGACCCCAGAGCGCTCGAGCACTGCCGCCTCGCAGCAGCCCCGCACCGCCACCGAGCGCGTCGTGGCCGAGGCCTTCGCCGAAGCCCTCGACCTCGACTCCGTCGGCATCGACGAGGACTTCTTCGCCGCCGGCGGCCACTCGCTGCTGGCCACCCGGCTCGCCTCGCGCCTCTCCGAGCGGCTCGAGCGCGTCGTCACCGTGCGCGATGTCTTCGAGCGTCCGACGGTGGCGGGCCTGGCCGCCCGAGCCGGCGACGCCGACTCCGGGCAGCGCCCCGCCCGACTGTCGCGCACCGTCCGACCGGAGCCGCTGCCGGTCTCGCTGGCGCAGCGCCGGCTCTGGTTCCTCAACCGGCTCGAGCCCGACTCCGCCGCGTACAACATCCCCATCGTGCTGCACCTCGACGGGCCGCTCGACGCGACCGCCCTGCGGACGGCGTTCGTCGACGTCGCGATGCGGCACGAGCCGCTGCGCACGATCGTGCCGCTGAGCGGCGAGGAGCCGGTGCAGCGCGTGCTGGACGGCCCGGCGGCGCAGCCGTCGTTCATCACCGTCGACGCTCCGGAGCACCGGGTCGACGACATCGTGCGCGACGAGGTGCTGCGGCCCTTCGACGTCACCGCCGAGACGCCGCTGCGCGCGGTGCTGCTGCGCCTGGCCCCCGAGCGGCACGTGCTCGTGGCGACCATGCACCACATCGCCTCCGACGGCTGGTCGCTGGCGCCCTTCGCGCGCGACCTGTCCACCGCCTACTCCGCGCGCGCCGCCGGCGAGCAGCCGCCCTGGCAGCCGCTGCCGGTGGACTACGCCGACTTCACGCTCTGGCAGCGCGAGCACCTCGGCGACGCCGCCGACGAGCGCAGCGAGCTGTCGCAGCAGCTCGCGTTCTGGCGTCGAGAGCTCGACGGCGCACCCGATGAGATCACCCTCCCGCGCGACCGCGACCGCGGCGCGTCCGGCGGTGAGGGGCAGCAGGGCATGGGCGAGGTCGCGCTCGAGCTCGACGCCGAGCGGCACGCGGCCGTCCGCGCCCTCGCGAGCGACCACCGCACCAGCGTCTTCATCGTGCTGCACGCCGCCCTCGCTGTCATGCTCGAGCAGCAGGGCGCGGGCGAGGACATCGTCATCGGCACGCCGGTCGCCGGCCGCTCGGACCCCCAGCTCGACGATCTCGTCGGCTTCTTCGTCAACACCGTCGTGCTGCGCACCTCGCTGGCCGGCGACCCGACGCTCGGCGAGCTGCTGGAGCGCGTGCGCTCGGGCAACACCGAGGCCTACGCGCACCAGGACGTGCCGTTCGACGCCGTGGTCGACGCGCTGCGGCCGCCGCGCGTGGCCGACCGCCATCCGCTCTTCCAGGTGCTGTTCACGCTGCAGGGCACCGAGCCGGCGACGCTCGACCTCGGCGACGTCGCGGTCACCATGCCCGGCCTGGTCACCAGCGCGGGCGTGAAGACCGACCTGCTCGTCGACGTCACGACGCCGGCCGGCGAAGACGGCGCCCTCGTGGCGACCATCGGCTACGACCGCGCGCTCTTCGACGAGGGCACGGCCGAGCGGATGCGCGACGCCCTGCACCGGGTCATCACCGCGTTCCTGGACGATCAGGACCGTCGGCTCTCCGACGTGCCGGCGGTCGACGCCCGGTCGCTGGAGCAGCTCGAGCAGCACGCATCGGGTCGGCGTCTCGACGCGCCCGGCACGGTCGTCGACCGGTTCGCCGAGACGGCCGCCCGCATCCCCGACGCGCCCGCGCTCGTCGACACGACGAGCACCCTGACCTTCGCCGAGCTGGGTCGACGCGTCGACTCCCTCGCCGCCGGGCTCGTGGCGCAGGGCGTAGCGCGCGGGGACCGCGTCGCCGTCGCGCTGCCGCGCAGCGCCGACGCCGTCGCGCTGGTGCTCGCCGCCCTCCGCGCCGGCGCCGTCGCCGTGCCGATCGACGTCGCCTACCCGGACGCCCGCATCGGGCAGATCCTCACGGGCGCCGAGGCGGCGCTCCTGGTAACGGAGGAGACCGAGCGCGCATCGACGATCCTCAGCGCCGTCGCCGACGACCACGACGGGGTCGCCACCCGCGTCGTCGCGGTGCACGAGCTCGACGGCGCCGGACGCGCCGCTCCCCCGGCACCGGAGGCGGTGGACATCGCGTACCTCGTCTACACCTCCGGCACCACGGGCGCTCCGAAGGGGGTGCAGGTGCCGCACTCGGCGCTCGCCTCCCTGCTCGCGCAGCACGAGGAGGCCATGATCGGCCCCGTGCGCGAGCGCAGCGGAGACGGCCGGGTGCCGCGCATGCTGCACCTGTCGGGCCTCGGCTTCGACGCGGCCTGGGACCCGATCCTCTGGCTCATCGCGGGCACCACCCTCGAGATCGCCGACGACGCCACCCGGGTCGACGCCGAAGCCGTCGTGCGGGCGATCGTCGACCACTGCGTCGACGCCCTCGAGACGACCCCCTCCTACGCCCAGCAGCTGATCGCGGTCGGCCTCGACGACGCGGTCGCCGCGCGCGGCACGGACCTCACCCTGGCCCTGGGCGGCGAGGCGGTGCCGACCGGCCTCTGGAACCGCATCGCGTCCTCCGATCACCTCGACGGCTGGAACCTCTACGGGCCCAGCGAGAGCACCGTCGATGCCGTCGTCGCGCGGATCGCGCCCGGTGCCGTCGCGATCGGCGCACCAGTGGCCAACGTGACCGCCCGCGTGCTCGACCGCTTCCTGCGCCCCGTCCCTCCCGGCGTCGAGGGCGAGCTCTACCTCTCGGGCGCCACCCTCGCCCACGGATACCGCGGTCGCGCCGCCGAGACGGCCCGGCGCTTCGTCGCCGACCCGCACGGCGAGGGCGCCCGGATGTACCGCACGGGCGACATCGTGCGCCGGAGGGTCTCCGGCGAGCTCGAGTTCCTGCGGCGCGACGACGACCAGGTGAAGCTGCGCGGCTACCGCATCGAGATGGGCGACGTGGCCAGCGCGCTCGAGAGCGCTGACGGCGCCCGCAGCGCGGTCGTGCGCGTAGTCGCCCCCGGCGGGCCGGACACCGCGCGCCTCGTGGCGTGGGTCGCCGGCGACGCCGCCGAGGAGGACCTGCGCCGCGCCGCCAGCGCCGCGCTGCCCGACTACATGGTGCCGACGGCCATCGCGGTGGTCGACGAGATCCCGCTCACCGCGAACGGCAAGGTCGACTTCGACGCGCTCCCGGCGCCGCAGGCGTCGACCAGCTCGCGCGAGCCGGCCACCGACGACGAGCGGGCCATGACCCGCGCGTTCGGCGAGGTGCTCGGCATCGGCGACGTGGGGCTCGACGACGACTTCTTCGCGCTCGGCGGTCACTCGCTGCTCGCCGTCGGCCTCATGGGCCGGATCCGCGACGATCTGGGCGCGGCGCTGCCGTTGCGCAGCATCTTCGACGCCCCCACCCCCGCCGGCCTCGTCGCCCTGATCGGCTCGTCGCCGGAGCAGCGCTCCGGCAGCGCGGAGGGCGTCGACCGCGCCGCCGCCGCGCCCGCGCTGCGGGCCTGGGCCGCCGAGCACCCGCGCATCGACGGCGAGCCCCTGCCGCTGTCACCGAACCAGGCGCGGCTCTGGTTCCTCAACAGGCTCGACCCCTCCTCCGCCGAGTACTCGGTGGTGCTGCAGGCGACCTTCGAGGGCGACCTCGACGTCGACGCGCTGGCGAGCGCCGTCGACGACCTCGTCGAGCGCCACGAGGTGCTGCGCACCACCTACCCGGAGCTCGACGGACGACCTGTGCAGCAGATCCACGAGGCCCGGCCCGGCGTGCTCGGGGCCGAGGCGGTCGACCTGAGCGCCGGGTTCGACCTCGCCGGCGACCTGCCCCTGCGCGCCTCGCTCGTGCCCACCGGCGAGCAGCGCTGGACGATCACCCTGGTCGTGCACCACATCGCCACCGACGGAGCATCGCTCGCGCCGCTCGCCCGCGACATCGCCACGGCGTACGCGGCGCGCGCCGGCGGCACCGCGCGGGCCCAGCGCCCGCTGCCCGTGCAGTACGCCGACCACGCTCGCCTGCAGCGCGCCCTCGAGCTGGCCGACGGCGGCCGGCACGACGCCTCGCTCGCCGCATGGACGGAGCGTCTCGCCGGCATCCCCGACGAGCTCGAGCTGCCCGCCGACGGCCGCCGGCCCGAGACCGCCTCGCGCAGCGCCCGGCAGGTGCGCTTCACGATCCCCGTCGAGACCGCCGCGTCGATGCAGGCGCTGGCCGGCCAGCTGCAGGCGACGGGCTTCCACGCCTGGCTCGCCGGGCTGTCCGGCTACCTGCACCGCATCGGCGCTGGCGACGACGTCGTGATCGGCTCGCCGTCCGCAGGCCGCTCCGACCCCGACGTCGCCGAGCTGGTCGGGTTCTTCGTGAACACGCTGCCGCTGCGCATCGACCTGGCCGACGCCCCGAGCCTGGCCGAGACGATCGAGCGCGCCCGCGCCGCCACCCTCCACGCGATCGAGCACGAGTCGGTGCCGTTCGAGCGCATCGTCGAGGCGATGTCGCCGGAGCGCCGGCTCGGTCGCCATCCGCTCTTCCAGACCATGCTCTCCGTCGAGGAGCGCGGCGCGGTGCCCCTGGAGCTGCCGGGCGTGACGACGGTGCCGCTCGAATCGGAGACCACCGGTTCGGCGAAGGTGGATCTGTCGTTCACCCTGCGCCCGCAGCCGGCTGGCGACGTGCGCGGCGTGCTCGAGTACGACGCCGACATGTTCAGCGACCGCGCCGCGCAGGGGCTCGTCGACCGCTGGGTCGCCTTCCTGGCCGACGCGGTCGGATCGCCCCGGCAGCCGGTGCGCGACGTCGTGATCGAGCCGAGCGCCGCTCGCCTGGCCGCCTGGCCGGGTGCCGAGGGCGTCGCACCGCAGTCGATCCTCGACGCCTTCGACCACGCCATGGCCGCACGCCCCGGGGACCCCGTCGTCGTGACCGACGCCACGACGCTCGACGGCGCTGCGCTCACGGCGCGCGTCGATCGGATCGCCTCGGGCCTCGTCGCCGCCGGGCTGGAGCCCGGCGAGGTCGTCGCCCTGCGACTGCCGCGCTCGGTCGACACCGTCGCCGCGCTGCTGGCCGTCTGGCGAGCCGGAGCGGTGGTAGCGCCGGTCGACACCGAGCTGCCCCGCGAGCGCGTCGCGACCATGCTGCGCACCGCGAAGGCGCGCCTGGTCCTGCACGCCGGCCCGCAGGCCGACGATCTGACGACCGCGGCGACCGCCGACGCCGGTATCGAGCGCGACCGCGTCGTGTCGATCGACGACCTCCTCGCGGCTCCCGCGAGCCGGCGGACCTCGGTGACCGTCGGCCTCGACGCTGCGGCCTACCTGATCTTCACGTCGGGCACGACCGGCGAGCCCAAGGCGGTGCAGGTACCGCATCGCGCCCTCGCCAGCCTGCTCATCAGCCACCGGGCGACGCTGCTGCCCGACCCGGCCGAGCGGCGCATCCGGATGGCGCACACCACCGGCGTCGGCTTCGACGCGGCGATGGACCCGATCCTGTGGCTCGCCGCGGGTCACGAGGTGCACGTCGTCGCCGAGGAGGTGCGACGGGACCCGCAGGCGCTGCTGGCGCTCTTCGAGGAGCGCGGCATCGGCGCGTGGGAGACGACCCCGAGCTACGTCGCGGCCGTCGCCGCCCAGACCTCGATCGCCGACGTGCTCGACGCCCGACCCGTCGAGGAGCCGTTCGTCATGCTGCTCGGCGGCGAGCCGCTGGACGCCGGTCTGTGGACCTGGCTGCGCGAGCGCCCCGCCGTCGCCGCCTGGAACCTCTACGGGCCGACGGAGGTCGGCGTCGACTCGCTCGTCGCCCGCGTCGCCGACGCGGACTCCCCGGAGCTCGGCGCGACCACGGTCGACACGGTCGGCTACGTGCTGGACGACCGGCTCCGGCCGGTGCCGGTCGGCAGCGTCGGCGAGCTGTGGCTCGCGGGTCGGCAGCTGGCGCACGGTTACGCCGGCCGGCAGGAGGCGACCGCCGAGCGCTTCGTCGCCGACCCCTTCGCCGCCGACGGCAGCCGGATGTACCGCACCGGCGACCTCGTCGTCCTGCGCGACGTCGAGGAGGGCGAGCGTCACCGGATCGTCTCCCTCGGCCGCGGCGACGGCCAGGTGAAGATCCGCGGGCATCGCGTGGAGCCCGGCGAGGTCGAGTCGCTGCTGCGCGGCGCCGACGGCGTCGCCCAGGCGGTCGTCCGCGCCGTCGACACGGCTCGCGGCACGGCGCTCGGCGCATGGGTCGTGCTCTCGCCCAGCGGGAGCGGCGAGAGCGGCGGCGACACGGACGCCGTGCTCGCACGGCTCGTGGACGAGGTGCGCACCCGCGTGCCCGACTACATGGTGCCCGCCGGCATCGCCGCCATCGACGCGGTGCCGTTCACACCCAACGGCAAGGTCGATGCTCGCGCCCTGCCCGAGCTGCGCACCGGCGGTGGCGAGGGCCGAGCGCCCGACGGAGCCGCGGAGCGCGCGATCGCCGCGGCCTTCGGTGCGCAGCTCGGCGTCGACGGTGTGCGAGCCGACGACTCGTTCTTCGCGCTCGGCGGCCACTCGTTCGTGGCGCAGCCGACCATCACGGCCATCAACGAAGCGCTCGGAGCCGATCTGCCCGTGCAGGCGCTGTTCCAGGAACCCACCGTCGCCGGGCTGGCCTCGCTGGTCGAGACGGGCGGTGCCGACGTGGCCGAGAGCCTGCGCGTCATCCTCCCGTTGCGCCCGACCGGCGAGGGCGAGCCCGTGTTCGCCGTGCACCCGGCCAGCGGCATCTCGTGGAAGTTCAGCTCGTTCGTGTCGCGCCTCGCGACCCGGCGCCCCATCCTGGGCGTGCAGATGCCCGGCATCGCCCCGGACGACCCGGAGACGGCGCCGGCGGGCTCGCTCGACGAGCTCCTCGACGTCTACGTGAGCGCCATCCGGTCCGCGCAGCCGGAGGGGCCCTACCACCTCACCGGCTACTCCTTCGGGGGCCGGCTCGCGCACCACATCGCGGCGCGGCTGCAGGAGCAGGGCCACGAGGTCGCACTGCTCGGCGTGCTCGACGCCTACCCCTCCGAGGGCTCGGCGCTCGACGGGGTCGCGGATCCCGACGACATGTGGCGCGGGTTCCTCGACGCCAACGGCGTCACGCCTCCCGCCGACGGCCTCGACGTGCACGCCGTGCTCGAACTGCTCGACGCCGCGGGCAGCCCGCTGGCGGCGGTGCCGGCCGAGACGGTCGAGCGCATGGTGCGCCGGTTCCTGCGCCTCGGCGAGCTGCTCGACGCTGCGCCGATCCCGGTCTTCGAGGGCGACCTGCACGTCTTCGCCGCCACCGAGCAGGTGCCGGTCGGACGGCCGGACCCCGCCGCCTGGGCGCCCTACGCCACGGGCGCGGTGACCTCGAGCGAGGTGGCCGCACGCCACCAGGACATGCTCGGCGATCGCGCCCTCGACGACATCGCACCGGTGCTCGAGGAGCTGCTGCGCGCACGGCGGAGCTGAGCAGCTCTCGTCTCCGAACCGCCGACCGGTTCGTTGCGAACCACTTTCAACGACAGATATCGATACCGACGTGAACGCGAGGTCCGATCATGACCAATCCTTTCGATGACCAGAACGGCACCTTCCGGGTGCTCGTGAACGAGGCCAACCAGCACTCGCTGTGGCCGGAGTTCGCCGACGTGCCCCGCGGCTGGGTCGCGGTGTTCGGCCCCGACGCCCGCGACGCGTGCCTCGAGTACGTGACGGAGAACTGGCGCGACATCACCCCCGTGGTGAGCCGCGACCGCGTCGCTTCGTGATCTCCATCCGAGGCGTCCGCAAGCGGTTCGGCGACCACCAGGCGCTCGACGGGGTCGACCTCGAGGTGCCCACCGGGACGGTGCAGGGACTGCTCGGCCCGAACGGCGCCGGCAAGACCACCACCGTCCGCGTGCTCACCACGCTGCTGGTCCCCGACGCCGGTGAAGCCGTCGTCGCCGGCCACTCCGCGATCACCGCGGGGCACGAGGTGCGTCGCAATCTCGGTGTCTCCGGCCAGTACGCCGCCGTCGACGAGAAGCTCACCGGATTCGAGAACCTCACGATGGTCGGCGAGCTCTACGGCATGCGACGACGCGAGGCCAAGGCCCGCGCTCGCGAGCTGCTGCGGGACTTCCGCCTGGACGACGTCGCCGACGGCAAGCTGGCGGGCACCTACTCCGGCGGAATGCGCCGCCGACTCGATCTGGCCGGCGCCATCGTCGCCCGCCCGCCCGTCGTGATCCTCGACGAGCCCACCACCGGCCTGGACCCGAGGGGGCGCCGGGACACCTGGGACGCCATCGAGTCGCTCGCCTCCGGCGGCACCACGGTGCTGCTGACGACCCAGTACCTGGAGGAGGCGGACCAGCTGGCCGACTCCATCGCCGTGATCGACGCCGGCCGCATCATCGCCGAGGGCACGGCCACCGAGCTCAAGGCCCAGGCCGGCGGCGGACGGATCGACATCGTCCTCGCACCCCATGCCGACCTCGACGCAGCGCGCACCGCCGCGCGCTTCGTCGGCGGCGTCGACCTCGACGAGCGCTCGCGGCGCCTCAGCGGTCCGGCCCCCGCGGGCAGCGAGACCCTGCAGGCGATGCTGCAGGAGCTCGGCCGAGCCGGCGTGCCCGTCGCCGAGGCGGCCCTGCGGCAGCCGACGCTCGACGAGGTCTTCCTGCGGCTGACCGGCACACCGGCGACGACCGACGACGACGAGGTGCTCGACGACCCGAGGGTCGCGGTCGCCGCAGAGAGGGTCGCACCATGAGCATCGTCGGAGCACTCCGCGACGGAGGCATCGTCGCCCGACGCAACATCACCGGCGTCCGGCGCACCCCGGGTGCGCTCGTCACCGGCGTGGCGCAGCCCATCATCTTCGTGCTCATCCTCGCCTTCGTGTTCGGCGGGGCGCTGGGCGGCGACGAGTACCGGCAGTTCCTCATCGGCGGCATCCTCGCCCAGACGCTGACCTTCAACTCGTCGTTCACGGCCGTCTACCTGGCGAAGGACCTGCAGACGGGCCTGATCGACCGGTTCCGGTCCCTCCCGATGTCCCGGGTCGGCGTGATCCTGGGTCGCACCACCTCCGATCTGCTCACGAGCATCATCTCGATCGTCGTGATCGTCGGATGCGGGCTCGCGATCGGCTGGCGCATCGAGGCCGACTTCGGCCAGGTCGTCGTGACCTTCCTGCTGCTGCTGCTCTTCGCGTTCGCCACCTCGTGGATCGGGGCGTTCATCGCCCTGACCGCGCGCAGCGTGGAGGTGGCGCAGAGCCTCGGCCTGCTCTGGCTCTTCCCGGTCTGCTTCATCTCCGGCGCCTTCGTCTCCGCCGACATGCTGCCCGGTCCGCTGCGGACCATCGCCGAGTGGAACCCGGTGACCGCGGTCGCCACCGCCGTGCGGCAGGGGTTCGGCAACGAGCCGCCATCGGGCTTCGCCGCCGCCGGTGGCTGGCCCGCCGACAACGCCCTGCTCTACGCGTCGGCCTGCTGCGTCGCGATCATCGCGATCTTCGCGCCCATCGCCGTCACCCAGTACCGCCGGATCAGCAAGCGGTGATCGATCTGCTCTCGGCCTCCGTCGACGAGCTCATCGCCACCGGGGACCGGCTCCACGAAGGTGGCGCAGCAGCGCTCGTCAGCTCGGCCGACCGGGCCGCCTCCGGAGCCCGGCGCGACGTGGAGGACCAGCGCAGGACCCTCGCGGGGCGCCTGGCGCTCCGACTGCTCGCCGGTGCCCGGCTCGGGCACGACCCGAGGCGGGCGGGAGCACTGGCGATCGACCGCACCTGCAGCCGATGCGGAGCGCCGCACGGGCGGCCTCGCCTGCCCGGGCTCTCCGCGTCGACCTCGACCTCCGGCGATCGCGTGCTCGTCGGCGTCGCCGATCCTGCGATGCGGATCGGCGTCGATGTGCAGCAGGTGCCCTCCCGTCTCTGGGACGGGTTCGACGACTACGTGCTGCATGCCCGGGAGCAGCGGACGCATCCCCTGCCGGGCGACGACGTCGCTGAGCGCATCCGGATCTGGGCGGAGAAGGAGGCCGTGCTCAAGAGCGTCGGCACCGGGCTGCGGACCGATCCGTCGGTGCTCATCGTCCGAGGTGGCGGCGAGACCGCCCCGTCGGCGTGGCGCCCCGTGGCCTCCGCCGCCGTTGCGGCCGTCGACGGACTGTGGGTGACCAGCCTGGACCAGGGACCCGCCGCATCGGGAGCCGTCGCCGCCGCTGCGCCGCAGCCCTTCCGCCGATGGGGAGTGGTCGACGCTCGGATCGTCGAGCGGCGTCAGACCAGCCGGTCGATCGCCGCCAGCGGGATGCCCAGCCAGTCCGGCCGGTTGCGCACCTCGTAGATCGCCTCGTACACCGCCTTGTCGACCTCGAAGGCGTCGAGCAGGGCGGCCTCGCCGTCGAGGTCGGCGCCGTAGCCGTCGAGGAACGCTTCTCGGGCCGCGACGGCCCAGGCCGCGGCGTCGACCGGCGGGTCCTGGTGCGCCAGCGAGCCGGCAACGTAGTCGAAGGAGCGCAGCATGCCTGCGATGTCGCGCAGGGCGAGGTCGGGGCGCGAGCGCTCGGGCATGGGCCGCAGCGGCTCGCCCTCGAAGTCGAGCAGCACCCAGCCGAGGCCGGGCGAACGCACGCTCTGGCCCAGGTGCAGGTCGCCGTGGATGCGCTGCAGCCGCGGCCAGTGGGCGCCCTCGAGGCCGTCGTAGAGCGCCGCGATGCGGGGCGCCGCGGCGGCCAACTCGGGCACCTCGCGCACCGCGATGTCGAGGCGGCGGCGCAGGCTGACGAGCAGCTCGGTCGTCTCCGACGCCGTCGGCTCGACCGTGGGCAGCGCCGTGGCGAGGGTGCGGTGCACCTCGGCGACGGCGGCGCCCAGCTCGCGCGCCTGCTCCGTGAAGTCCTCGCCGCGTCCGGCGGCGTCCACCGCGACGGCCCAGGCGTCCTGCAGGCCCGGCAGGAACTGCTGGGTGAAGGCCAGGTGGCCGGTGGCGGTGCCGGAGTCGCGGCCCACATCCGGCCAGGTGCCGCTGAGCGAGCAGAAGGACGCGGGCACCCGCTGCGAGCCGGCGGCCGTCAGCGCGCTCTGCGTCGTCACGTCGGGGTTCTCGCCGTGGTGCAGCACCCGGAAGACCTTTGTGATGAGGGTCGGCACGGGCCCGCCCTCGACCTCGACGACCACCGAGGTGTTCGACTGCTCGCCGCTGAGCACTCGGCTGCGCAGCACGCGACCGGGCTCGGTGAGCCGTCGGCCCTCGAGCGACAGGCCCTCGCCGGCGACGGTCCGCGCGCCGCCCATGACGGCCAGCAGCGCCTCGACGTACGCGGGGTCGTGCGGGCCGTCGTGCAGCCAGCGCCCGTCGACCTCGCCGATCGCCGCCGCGCCCTTGCCGGGGCGCGCGACGAGCGGCACCTGGTAGAGCACGGGCGACTCGTGCGCCTCGTCGATGAGCAGCTGCACCGTGACCTCGGCGTCGGCATCGGATGCGGGCAGCGCGATCGAGGCCAGGATGCGCAGGCGCGGCGTGCGCCCCTTGGTCGCGTACCAGCGCTGCTCGGGCAGCCATGCGGCGAGCGTGTCGATGAGCGTCATGCCGGGTTCCTCACGTCGTCGGGAAGGCGGTGTCGGGTCACTGCGTCGACCGGTGCAGCAGCAGGAAGCGCGCACCGTACGGCTCGATGTGCAGCGGGAAGCTGCTGAGGTCGTCGACCGAGCCGATCTCGGCGCCGTCCGTCGCATCCGTCACCGCCGCGCGCAGCGGCAGCGACTCGGAGCGCACGGTGCCGTCGAGCGGCTCGGAGGTCATGTTGAGCGCGGTGATCTGCACGACCGGCAGCCCGAGCTCGTCGACCGTCTCGAGCTCGTGCACCATGACGAGCATGCCGGGGTGCGCCACGTCGGGCACATCGAGCTGGTGGGCGGAGGCGATGCCGCTCTCGCTGCGCACCCGCAGGATCTCGGCGAGCCGGCTCGCGAAGGAGTCGGGCCGCTGCAGCTGCTCGGGCAGGGGGCCGTAGAGCGAGCGCGCACGCGGCATGCCCGATGCCGAGCGCTCGACCTCGGGTGCGATGCCGAGCAGGTCGTGCGCGCCGCGCTCGATCCACCGGGTGTCGCCCTCCCCGATCAGGTCGGCGACCTGCTCGGCGGGCACGGTCAGCGAGCCCAGCAGGTCCCATCCGCTCAGTGCGAAGACGCCGGGCTGCCAGGCGTTGAAGGCCGCGAGCAGCAGGTGCGCGTCGCGGATCGCGGGCACGTCGGCCTCGGTGATCGAGTCGAGGGTCTCGTGGCCACGGGTCGCCGCGATGAGCGACGCGCTCGTGCAGGCGATGCCGTTCTGCGTGAAGACGCGGTTGTAATCGGCCGTGCCGGTGAGCGCCTGCGTGAGGTCGCCGCGGATGCGCTCGGCGAGCGACCCGCCCGTCACCTCGTCGCCGCGGTAGGTGACCACGTCGTCCTTGTGCAGCGTGGCCCAGTGCACGAGCTCGTAGGTGAGCTCGTCGTGGTTCTGCAGGCCGTGCACGAGGCTCACCGGCTGCACGCCGAGCTCGAGCGAGGTGCGCAGCGTGAGGCGCAGGAACTCGGTGTCGCCGGTCGCGAGGGCGTGGTGGTACGCGGGGCGGTTGACGAAGTCGTAGGAGAGGTCGGCACCGACGGCGCCGGTGTCGCGGATGTCCTCGATCGTGAGGTTGAGCTCCTGGAAGGTGAAGCCGCCGACCTTGCGCACCATGCCCGCGATGATGTGGTTCGCGGCGTGCGAGAGCGGGTGGCCCTCCGACCAGCCGGGCGCCCCCTCGGCGCTCTTCTCCACGCCCAGGAAGCCGTTCGCATCCAGCCGCAGCGCGCTCGTACCGAGGTCGCCGAGCGAGTGCAGGGCGTCGCCGATCACGAGCCGCATGCCCGCGAAGGTGGGGTCGAGCCAGTTGACGGAGGGCTGGCCCTCCTTGAAGTAGTGCAGGTACACCCAGCGCCGGGTGACGCCGTCGACGCCGAGCACCGGGCCGGTGACGCTCCAGTTGGTCTCCTTGACGCCGGGCTGGTAGAAGATGACCCGCTGCAGCTCGCCGATGATGTAGCCGCGGTCGGCGAGGGCGGCCTCGGTCTCGGGGTCGAGGTTGCGCGAGTCACGGTGCTCGGGCACCTCCGGCAGCAGGTGCCACTCCTCGGGCGGGATCTCGACCATGTGGTAGATGCCGGGGTAGTCCTTGAAGGCCATCTCGGCGAGGCGGAAGTCGGCGCCCTTGCCGGTGTGGCCGGGCACGATGTCGTCGATGATGCTGCCGCCGTGCTCCTCGGCCACATCGGTCATACGGCGGAAGGTCTCCTCGTCGCCGAAGACCGGGTCGATCTGCGTGGCGATGCGGTCGAAGTGGCCGTCGACGCTCGGCGTCTCCTGCCAGCCGCGGATGCCGCCCGCGCGCTTGACCGGGCCGGTGTGCACGCCGTTGATGCCGATGCGCTGGAACGCCGCCCACAGCTCGGGGTCGGCCAGCGCCGTGAGGAAGGGCTCGCCCTCGCGGGTGATCAGCGAGATCGGGTACGCCGTGAACCACACGTCTGTCGACGCGATCGCGCGGCGCGCATCCGGGCGGGCGTAGGGGTTGCGCCACATCGCCGGCGAGCCCGAGAGCTGGCGGCTGAGCACGTCGGCGTCCTTGAGCATCGACTGCCGCACGAGCCACTCGATGTACGCCGGGTTGCGGCCGTCCGCCGCCCGCGGATCGGAGAACGAGCGCCGCAGGCTGCCGCTGCGCAGGTTCGACCGGGGCCGGAGCCGCTTGGGCCGGGCGGGGTAGCGCTGCTCGTCGTAGCTGATCTCGGGCAGCTCGGCGCCCGGCTCGGCCGCCTCGGGGGTCTCGTCGTGCACGCGTCCACCTCTCGTCGGGCCCACCGTAACGAGCGGATGAGGGTCATCGGCGAAGTCGTGACCGGTCGTCCAGACTCCGGTCCTGAAAACCCCTTCAGCACGCTTCAGGATCGCTTCAGCGCGCGCTCGACATCATCGAGCCATGACCGAGAACAGCACCCCCGAGACCCCCACCACCGGCCCCGCGAAGAAGGCCTTCCCGAAGCGCACCGCCATGCTGATCGGCGGCGGCGTGCTCGCCGGAGCCCTGCTCGTCGGCGGCGGCATCGCCATCGGAGGCGCCCTGGACGACGATGACGACCGCGACGACCTGGCGCTGGCCGGCGCGACGCAGCCCGCGGCCTCCTCCGAGGCAGGCGCGCCCTCGAGCGCCGCGCCCGCCGGTGGCGCCGCGATCGGCACCGCCGACGCGGCCGAGCTCAGCGGCATCATCGCCACCGCATCCGCCTTCGCCGCCTCCGACGGCCTCGGCGGCGAGCCCACCGCCATCGACGCCAAGCGCGACGGGGCCTGGGAGGTGCGCTTCGAGGCCGCCAACGGCGACGAGACCGAGGTGCACGTCGGCACCGACGGCAGCACCCGCATCGTCGAGACCGACCCGGCCGACGGCGACGACCAGGGCCCGACGGGCTCGCTCGACGAGTCGACCGTCGCCTCGATCGTCGAGGCCGCGCTCGCGGAGGCCGACGGCGTGATCACCGACATCGACCTCGACGACGACGGCCGGTCGCCCTACGACGTGACCGTGCTGCTCGCCGACCGCTCGACGGTCGACATCGACCTCGGCCCCGACTTCGCGGTGCTCGGCACCGACGTCGACCGCGAGGACGACTGACCCGATGCGCACAGGGCCCGGAGCGATGCTCCGGGCCCTCCGTGCGTTCAGCGGGTGCGCCGCCAGCCGTGCCCGTCGCGCTCGATGAGGCGCATCCGCTCGAAGGCCTCCAGCCAGCCGCTCATCGGCCAGCGACCCCAGCGCTCCGCGAACACCGCGCCGTTGCGCAGGATGTCGTCGAGGTGCTGCACGGGCGGCGACTGCGTCGGATGCCACTGGTGGTACGCGTGAGCCCCGCCCACCCAGAGCAGCGGCATGCCGGCCGTGCGGGCGCGCGCCGCGAAGTCGGTGTCCTCGGCGCCGTAGCCCTCGTACTCCGGGGCGAAGCCGCCCGAGCGTTCCCAGGCCGCGGGCGTCAGCGCGAAGGAGAGCGACCAGAACAGGTCGTACTCGTCATCGCGCGCCCGCACGAGCTCGCCGTCGGCGGGATGCGGGCGGGCGGCATGCGGTGCGGTCAGGCCGTGGAGCGCATCCGCCCGCTCCGGCGCCTCCCCCTCCGCCAGGTAGGTGACGGGCCCGCAGAGCAGCGCGCCGGGGTGCCCTGCCGCGGCGGCGCGGTAACGGTCGAGCAGCGCCTCCCCCGGCAGGCAGTCGACATCGAGCAGCACCAGCAGCTCGGCGCCGGCCTCGAGCGCCGCCTCGACCGCGGCGTTGCGGCCGGCGCCCACGCGCAGGCCGTGCCGGCCGCGCGGCACGTGCACGATGATCGCCCCGGGGATGGCGGGCGGCGCCTCGTCATCGAGCCAGGCGATCACGCGGATGAGCGGAGCCGCCTCCCGCGCCAGGAACCGCTGCTGCCGCTCGAGGTGGTGCAACCGGGCGGCGCTCGCGGTCGTGAGCACCGCGGTGCCGCTCACGCCCCGACCCGCTCGATGGCGCGCGCCGCGCGCAGCGCTCCGCCGTGCACCGCCCAGCGCGACCAGTCGGGCTGCAGCGCCCGGGCGCGCTCGAGGTGCGCGGGCCACTCCGCGGCGCTCGGCCAGGCGTCGAGCACCACGGCGAGACGCTCGCGAGCCAGGACCTCGGCGCTCGCGCGCTGCTCGCCGAAGGGCCGCTGCTGCGGCACGACGACGGCGCGCGCGCCGGCCGCGGCGAGATCCGCCAGCGCGTTCTGCCCCGCGGCGGTCACGACGACCTCGCTGCCCGAGAGCAGCGCCCAGGGGTCGTCGACCCACTCGGCGCCATCGAGGTGCACCGCGCCGGGAGTCGGAGCCGGCCCGTCGGCGGCGCCCAGCACGAGCACGGGACCGAGGCGCTCGCCGGCGGCGGGCATCCGCTCGTCGAACCGCGAGATCGCGCCGACCCAGCGGGCGCGCTCGCGGTTGGCCTCGAGCACCGGCGTCGTCTGCAGCCCCTCGGCCCACGGCACGACGATGCGCGTCGCCGCCCGGTAGGCCAGGCGGTGCGGTTCGTCGTCGCGCTCCCCCGGCTGGGCCACGACCACCGTCGGCACGCCGAGCAGGCGCACCAGCACGGCGACCTCCACCGAGACGTCGACGACGAAGCGTTCGAAACGGCCGGAGGCGCAGGCCGCGGCGATGACCGCCATCCGCTCGTGGTGGCCGGGGTGGCGCAGGGGCGCCCAGTGCAGCGCGCCGCCGGCTTGCGGATCGGCGTCGTGCAGCGCCGTGCCGTCGGGCATCGCGTCGTCGTCGCGCGGCAGCCGCAGCCAGGTGGTGCCGTCGGGCAGGTGCGCCGGGGCCTCGAGCGAGGACAGCACGGTGACCGGACCGGCGAGGTGCCGGCGGATCGCGAGGAACCGCGTGAGGTGGCCGCGGCCGTGATGGTGCACGTACCAGCCCGTGCCGCTCACGCGACGACCTCGGCGGTGAGCAGTGCCGCGCGCAGGCGCGCCTCGAGCTCGGGCATGCGGGCGGACGCGGAGTAGCGGAGCAGGGTGTGCTCCCGCACCGCCGCGCGCACCGCGGGATCGGAGCCCCGGGCGGCGAGCCCGCTCGCGGCCCGCGCCAGCGCGACGACGTCGCCCGGCTCGACCACCCTCGACGAGGGGGCCCCGACGACGATCTCCGCGACCCCGCCGCTGCCGAAGGCCGCGACCGGGGTGCCCGTCGCGAGCGCCTCGGCGACGACGAGGCCGAACGGCTCCGGCCACATCGGGGTGACGAGCGCGCAGTCGGCCGCCCCCACGAGCTCGTCGAGATCGCGCTGCCCCAGCTCGCCGGCGTAGCGCGCGCCGCCGCCGAGCCGCGGCAGCACCTCACGTTCGAAGTACCGCTGATCGCCGATGCGGCCGGCGAGCGCGATCGGCAGGCCGGCGAGGCGGGCCGCCTCGAGCGCGAGGTGGGGCGCCTTCTCGGGCACGATGCGCCCGGACCAGACGAGCCCGCCGCCGCCGCGGCCGAGCGACCAGGTGCCGTCGGCGAGGGAGTTGGGCAGCACGGTCGCGTCCACTCCGTGCTCGGCCCACGCAGCCCGGGTGTGCTCGCTGACGGCGAGGAAGCTGCGCGTCGCGCCGGGCGCGCGGTGATGCGCCGCGATCATCTCGGGCAGCGGCGGCGTGTGCAGCGTCGTCACGAGCGGCAGCCCCAGCTCCGCTGCGGCATCGAGCACGATGCCGTTCAGGCTGTGGTTGTCGATCACGTCGATGCGCTCGCGGGCCGCGGCCATCCAGCGCACGGCCCCGCGCACTGCGCCATCCAGTCCCTCCAGGTGCCCGGTGGGGTAGGTCGTGTCGGAGGCGGATCGGGAATCCGGCCAGCGCACCGCCGGCAGGACGAGCTCGGGCGGGCTGGCGTCGAGGAGGTCGGAGCCCTCCGGCCCGCAGAGCAGCACCTCGTGACCGCGATCGCGCAGCGAGAGGACGCGTTCCCAGACCATCCGCTCGAGGCCGCCGGCGTGCGGTTCGCGCAGGGGGTGCCGTGCCGGCGCGATGACGACGATGCGCAGCCTCCGCGTCATCGGGCGAGCTCCGCGTAGAGGGCGGCGTGGGCGGCGCGCACGCGGTCGGTCTCGGCGGCGCGGGCAGCGCGGCGCTCGCGCACGACCGAGCGCCGCGCATCGGAGTGCGAGGGCGACTCGGGTCGGGCGAGCGCCGCGCCGAGCGCCTCGGCGAGAGCGTCCGGGCGGAGGATGTCGGCGGCGAGGTAGCCGGACGGATGCTGCGCGGCGAGATGGCCGACCCGCGGACCGACGACGGGCACGCCCAGGTCGTGGCAGAGCTCCAGCCAGCCCGAGTGGGTGCCGTGCCGGTAGGGCAGCAGTGCGACGTCGAGGGCCGCGAGCTCGCGCTCGAGCGCCTCGTCGCCGAGCCGCGGCCGGCGCAGCAGCTCGAGGCGGGGCGCGGCGGCCACGATCGCCGCGATCTCCTCCGCCGCCGCTTCGTCGCGCACGTGCTCGTGCAGGGAGATCTCGACCCGCAGCGGCCCGACCCCGCTCAGCGACTCGACCGCCTCGGCGAGCGCCGCGACGAGCTCGGGGCCGACGATGTTCGGGCGCAGGTCGCGCAGGTGCACCCCGATCACGCGGAATCGGATCGGCTCCGTCTCCGGCAGCTCGTCGTGCTGCAGCAGCGTGGGGTGCGGCAGCACCCGCGCCGAGCGGTCCCAGCGCCGCTCGATCTCCGCCGCGGCGGTGCCCGTGAGGGTGATCAGCTCGGCGGCCGCGGGCACGAGCACGTCGAGCGCCTCGACGTGCGGAGCCTGGTCGACGAGCTGCGGGTTCTCGAGGTCGTGCACCGTGTGCACGAGCGGACGGCCGACCTCGGCGAGCGCTGCGACGAAGCGCCGCAGGTGCGCGGCGTCGTAGGACTCGGCCCCGAAGTGCAGGTGGAAGACGTCGAAGTCGTCGGCGTGCTCGCGCACCCAGTCGGCGTCGAGCATGACCGGCGGCCACCAGCGCCCGGGCTCCGCGCCCTCGGGCGGCGGGTCGGGCAGCACCTCGATCGCCGGGTGCTGCGTGACCGCGCGCACGTAGGGGTGCCCGGCGGGCACCGAGGCGATCCGCACCGCTGTCCTGTTCGTCTGGTGCATGTCCTTCTCCCTGCGCTCGATGCCGTCTCGATGATTCCTGGGGGCGATCGCTGAGTGGTCGCGGTCCGTCCCGGCGGGATCGGCGGGGCGGCTACGGTCGCAGCCATGCCCTCTGCCCCCGCCATTGCTCCGACCGTCGAGGCGCTGCCCGTCCGCGACGCGCGCGCGGCCCGACGCGGCCACTACGCCGAGTTCTACGGGGAGCGCCCCCTGCCGTCGGACCCCTATGGGCTGGTGCTCGGGAACTGCCAGGCTGAGTCCCTGCGGATCGTCCTCGATTCCGAGCAGGCGCCCTGGATCCGCGTACCGCCCGTCTTCGAGCTCGACGACGCCGACCTGCCGCATCTGCGCCGCGCGGTCGCCGGTGCGTCGTTCGTCGTGGCGCAGCCGGTCCGGGACGACTACCGCGGGCTCCCGATCGGCTCCGAGCAGCTGCGAGGTCTCGCACGCGGCGACTTCGCGACGGTGCCGTCGGTCCGCTTCGCCGGCCTGCATCCGGCGCACCTGGTCCTGCGCGACCCGGGCTTCGTGCACGGCGACCCGCCGCTGGTGCCGTACCACGACCTCCGCGTGCTGGCCGAGGCGGTCGGCGACCGGCGCGTACCGGAGCGGCCGTCGGCGGCCGCCGTCCTCTCGATCGCCGAGCTCTCGCGCGACGAGCTGCGGTCGCGCGAGCTGCGGGCGGGCACCGACGTGATCGCCTCCGATCTCTTCGACGAGCCCGGCGCCGGCCTCATGCGCACCATCAACCACCCGGGCAATCCCGTGCTGCTCGCGGTCGGCGACCGCCTGCTGCGACGGCTCGGCCTGCCCGCGCCGGCCACCGATCCGGGCCGCCCGCTGCTGACCTCCGTCATCGCGCCGCGCGAGGAGGCCGTCATCGAGGCTCTCGGTCTGCGCGACGAGCCGCCCCTCGAGCACTGGATCGTGAACGGCGCCCCGCTCGCCGTCGACGAGGTGCGTCAGGCGCATCTCGACTGGTACGCGCGACGCCCCGATCTCGTCGCGTACGCGTGGCGGCGCGCGCAGCCGACCGTCGAGCGCTGGATGGACGGCGGGCGGTGAGCGCCGCCCCGACCTGGGTGCTGCCGGGGTCGCCTCGGCACGGCGTCGCCATCTACGCGCAGCGGGTCGCCGAGCTGCTGCGCCCGCTGCGGGACAACCTGCGGATCAGCGGATTCGATCGCCTCGACGACGGGCCCGCCCACGTGCAGTTCACCGACCGGCTCTGGGGCTCGACGCCCGAGGAAGCCGCCGAGCGCTTCCGCCGCTTCGCGTCGGGTCGCGTGACGACCGTCACCCTGCACGACGTGCCGCAGCCGAGCGACGGGCCGGAGGGGTTCGCGCGCCGGGCCGCCTGCTACGCCGCCGTCGTCGCCGCGGCCGCCGGCATCGTGTGCAGCAGCGATCACGAGGCGCGACTGCTGCGCGAGCACGTCGACCCGGCTGCGCGCGCCGCGGTGATCCCGCTGCCGCTGGCGCCCTCCCCCGAGGCGCTGCGCCCGGCGCCGCGCGCGTCGGTGGGCCTGCTCGGCTACTTCTACCCCGGCAAGGGGCACGCCGAGGTGCTGGCCGCGATGGGCTCCGCCGGCCTCGCCGGCTCGGTCGCCATCGAGGTGCTCGGCGGCGCCTCACCGGGGCACGAGCCCGAGCTGCAGCGCTTCGCCGACGACGCTCGCGACCGGGGCTTCGAGATCGAGGTCTGCGGCTACCTGGCGGACGCGGAGCTGCTCGCCCGCAGCCGCGCCGTCGGCGTGCCGGTCATCGCGCACCAGCACATCTCCGCCTCGGGCTCGCTGAACTCGTGGCTCGAGGCCGGGCGGCGCCCGGTCGCGCTGCGCAGCCGCTACACCGAGGAGATGGAGCGACGGCGCCCCGGCACGCTGGCCCTCACCACGCCGGATCGCCTGGGGGCGGCCATCGCCGGCGCCGACCCGGCGAGCACCTGGCAGGCGGCGGCGGTGCGCCC